>ENA-UOXR01001200-UOXR01001200.1-bioreactor-metagenome-genome-assembly--contig:-NODE-1200-length-28106-cov-5.647214_pt1 | contig 28106 bp, 19 predicted proteins | sample MGYA00238164_ERZ764825 | MGnify/ENA primary metagenome ERZ764825 (study PRJEB28920, sample SAMN05720171) | bioreactor metagenome | isolation source: Anaerobic biogas reactor | place: USA:Washington... | reverse complement strand
CATGATCAACTCCTATGGCTGATTACATTCTACAGACATAGACGAGCAGTTAAAATTGGAAAATGTTTATTATTGTTTGCATTGATTAATGTTTTTATAGGTCATAATTTTATTTTCTTGATTATCACAACCTATACGGTCAGTTATCTCTATTTGTCTACTGCGTCCTGGGGTTTGGTAACAAACCAGACTGAACATCGCTACATCAGTGCTTATAAATGGGTCTTTGGCAGGTTAACGATAATCAACGGTCAAATATCACCTTTTGATTGCAGAAATCACTAAATATTTGTAAGTTTTAGGCGATGATCTTCGAATTCAAGCTGATTTGGTTAATTAATTCCAATTATTACAAACCACCTCTAACTGCATCAACGAGTAAATTTCCTATACTTTTTTATGGAGGAAAGAATTCATGCATCGTTATTCTCAAAAAATCATGTTGGTGACGACCTATCAAAGAAAAGGATGGAATATGATTTCACTTTCTCAAATGAAAATAAGATTTAGATCAGATCGTATCGATCAGACACGGTAGACGGTGGATGAATGGGGTATCACCTCGTTGACTTGCTGGGGTCTGGAAGGGTAGATTAGTTTATTCCGGGGGTTTTCAAGTAACCAACGTGCCGATCAATGTGGGTTGTTGATGCTACTAATCATCTTCTTCCTCAAAGAACAATCCACAAATGACAGAAAAGAGGCTGTCTTCCATAAGGAGGACAGCCTCTCAATTTAATAAGAGAAACAACCAAGCCGGAAGGTAGCTTTAACGCCTTTTGGCTTGCGAGGTTTCGTAGATACGGATATAGTCAGCAACCGATGTTTTGGCGATAAGACGAGCGATGGTATCCAGTGGAAGTTGATCAAGCTTTGTAAAGCGAACACAGGATTTGCCCATGTCAGGTTTGATGCCCATTTCAGCGAAGGCATCCATAAGTTCCTGGTAATCTGCCGGGTTTTGGTCAATTGCCATCAGGTAGAGCGAGTTGTAGTTCTTTTGAGCAGCCAGACCAACATTGCTGAGCGGATTTTTATTGTAGGTATCTGGATAAGTTTCCAAGGGAATTTCATAACTGAGCATACCCCAATTAATGGTTTCCTGGTAACCTTCGGGCAGGTTTTGCAAGATCAGATCGCGGACAGCAGAGATAATCTCACGCCGTTCTTCTGGCAGACTGGCGAGGTACTCAGCGGGGGTGGTAGTTGAACTTGAGACCATGAGAATCCTTTTCTACTTAGTAAGGTCAATTGTAGCCTTTCAAAGCAAGAAAGCAAGAGAAGGTGGAGGGAGAAAGTGGTACAAAAAAACCCGGACGATAAAGAATCAGGAAGGCTTCAGGATTCCCTTTTCGATTTCAGGGAGAGAATCGATCAGTTCCTTCGCTTCCAATTTGATCTCCGGGTCGGTGCTGGGGGAGTGTTGGATCAGTTTGACCAGTTCGAAAGCTTTTTTGAATTTGTCCTTCACCTGGGCAGTGTAGCTGAAAAATTCCCAGCCAACAGAAGAAGGGCGCGGGATCTGGCGGGCTTCATCGATCAGTTTGCGGGCGTTACGGATGCGTTGTTCGGGTGTAAGTGCTTTTGCCATAAACAAATTATAGTGGAAAAACTGATCATTTGAAAGCTTGAAACAGGTATATAACTTGCACAGTTAAGGCTGTCACTCGCGCTCGGTCGCGTTTGAAATAGTTAATAGGAAGGATGTGGCACTGATGGACGAAGATAAACGCGGAAAAAGCCTGGCTTTTTGGCTGGTTTTGTTCTTTTTGATTGTCATTCTACTCGGTGCTTTTGTAGGTAAACGACTTGTCCAGATTGTCAGAGCCTCGATCGACCAGGATGTAAGCCTTGAAACAACTATAGCTGTCGGTAAAGATTCGGAAGAAAAAAGTCCGCTTGAGCCCCTGGAATTGGATGGAGGGTATCCCTATTGGACACCCACGCCCACCCGACCCCCCACAAGAACCGCGACTGCAACCCAACCACCTAAACAGACAGAGACAAGTACGGCCACGCAGACGCCTACCAGCACAGCTACCCCTACTAGCACAGCTACCTCTACAAGCACAGCGACAGCGAGCCCGACAGCAACTGCAACCCGCACGCCTTCGACGCCGCCCACTGTCGGTCCGGGAGGGAGCCCGAAGAACTTTGTTGGTGCAGGGATGGTGTTTGGATTGATCGGGCTGATCTGTTTTGGTCTCTATTTCTGGAACCTGGTCCAAATCAGGCGAGCGAGATAGCTACTGTCAAAGTACCTGGTTATGAATAAAGAACCAAAAAAGTTTCTATTGATCTTAGGGTGTGTCTTCAGCTTATTGGCTGGTATTGTGATTGGGAAAGCAATGCAATATAGGCATCCAACCGTTTTGTTGAAATATCCCAGTTTTCCAGAACAACTTTCCTCTAACCCGTCACAAGATGATAAGACAGAAAAAGCTCCTTTGCCTCCTCTGAATGTTGTGTCTGATCAGGTTGTGCTGGAAGTGCCTGTGATTGAGCAAGAGACAGATTGGATGAAGTTTGGAAAACTTAATTTGCTGCAAGGAGAGCTCAGTTTCGATTTTGAGACACAATGTGATGGCAGAGAGAAAATTCTGATCCCACCGATCGAGATTATCCCCTGGTATCCAACTGTCTTTGATGATGGGGAGTTTGGAATTGGAAAAAATGTGGCAGTAGCCTGGGAACATTTAGGCTATGAGGGCTTGTGGATCCATTCGGGTTGGGATTTTTGGTCCGAGCGCTCACCAGCAACAGATTTGCAATATTTCTTAGAGACCGATGAGGTCAATGAAGTACAGCCATTGGCATGGATTGAAAGTCGTTTGAACGAATGTCTGCGCGGCAACCAGGTTAGCCTGGACCAGCAGGGGCAGACCTATGCCGGCCAAGTTGTGGCAGCTATCAGGGTTCCAGCAGAAGGTGTTGAGGAGCTTTCCAGGCATACAATGGACCTGGTACCGTACCTGGCACAAACTTACCCGCAGAGTGGATTTTCTGATCTTGGTGAAGACGCGCTTTTGATTTTCTTTTGTGGCAGGGCGGCTCTGGACGAACGAACAGACCCCGATGCGGGATATTGGACCCAGACCAGGTATGTAATCGCGCTGGAGCCAGCAAAATAAATATTCGATAAGATAAAAATCTCTAAAAGAATTACGTCAAACCCGTCAGCGTAAAATAATTACACTTATTCAAGCGATTTGTCTTCGACTTTGTGATAAACCTAAACGTCATAAGCTGGTTTAAATATTCTGATCTCCAAACGGTTTTTTTGTTTTTTCTCTTGACCTGTGTTGATTTTGGTCTATAATTGCCCCCAATTGATCTTTGAAAGACATTGACGAGGACTAGTAAACGCAAAGCCGGTGGCACAGAGAGCAGGAGAGGATGAGATCCTGCCCACACGAATGCGTTGAATGGACCTCTGAGTTGCAGGGTGAACGCCAACGGGCAAGTAACCTGTGCCGGAGCTGCCACCGTTATCTGGGTAAAGGGTATCGCGACTTCGTCGCCGTACTCAATTAGAGTGAAGCTGGCTTTTTCCCTGTGTGCATCACCAGGGAATTTTTGATTAAAGAGGCTGGTTTAACCGGGGTGGCACCGCGGATTGCTGACACATTCGTCCCCAATGGACGGATGTGTTTGATTTAACTATAAAAAACCGAGGAGAATTGCCATGAAAGACCAAGACCAAAACCGATTCCAATTGCACCAAAGTGATATCCCACGTTCCTGGTACAACATGAACGCTGACAGCCCAGTACCTCCAACCCCTGTATTCAACCCCAAAACGAAGGAACTGATCACAAAGGACGCCCTGGAAGTCCTCTTTCCTCTCCCTTTGATCGAACAAGAGGTGACAACTGAGCGATATGTTCCGATTCCTGAAGAAGTGCGGGAAATTTACAAGCTTTACAGACCAACCTCGTTGATCCGAGCCCGCCGTCTTGAAAAAGAACTGAACACTCCTGCTCATATTTATTTTAAATATGAAGGAGAGTCTCCTGCCGGTTCTCATAAACTGAATTCTGCCATTCCGCAAGCTTTTTTTAACAAAATCAGCGGCACACACGCCATGACAACCGAGACCGGTGCTGGTCAATGGGGCACCGCCCTGGCGATGGCTGGAAAAATGTTTGATATTGATGTGGAAGTGTATATGGTCAATGCCTCTTACCTGGGTAAACCCTATCGGCGAGTGATCATGGAGACTTATGGCGCGCAAATATTTCCCAGCCCGTCTCCCCGTACAAAAATTGGCAGAAGCTACCTGGAACAACGCCCTGATCACCCCGGATCACTCGGGATTGCTATTTCTGAAGCTGTAGAGGTGGCTGCAGAGTCTGATGGAACCAAAAAGTATGGTCTTGGGTCGGTGCTAAATCATGTCCTGTTGCATCAAACGGTTATCGGAGAAGAGGCTCTGAAACAGATGGATATGGCAGGAGAATATCCTGATGTGGTGATCGGTTGTGTGGGCGGCGGCTCCAATTTTTCTGGTTTGGCGTTTCCCTTTCTAAGGGAGAAACTGAAAGGCGCCAACCAAACCCGATTTCTGGCAGTTGAGCCGACCGCTACTCCCAGCCTGACCAAAGGTGTATACGGATTTGATTACGGTGACAGCGCAGGGATTGTGCCGATTCTAAAAATGCACACTCTGGGCAGCGATTTTATCCCTGACGCCATTCATGCCGGCGGTCTCAGGTATCACGGTATGGCACCGATTTTGAGCGGGCTCTATGACGCCGGGCTGATCGAAGCAGTGGCAGTTGAACAGCGAAGCGTTTTTGAGGCTGCTATTCAGTTTTCACGCGCCGAGGGCATTTTGCCGGCACCTGAGTCTGCGCACGCTATCCGGACAGCCATCGATGAAGCCCTGGATGCACGCGAGAAAGGTGAAAAACGCGTGATCCTCTTCAACCTCTCCGGGCATGGCTTTTTGGACCTTTCAGCATATGATCAATACCTGCACAATGGCATGATCAACGGTGGAATACCCGAAGAAAAACTGGAAGGTATCGAAGAGCGTTTGCCAAGGGTAAATCTTCCAGGATGAGGGAAGGATTAAAGAACCACTTAAAAAGTAACCCACCTGGACTCAAACACGATCATCATACTTACTTTTGAACACAAAAAACCGGCGTTCAGCCGGTTTTTTGCGTAATAGTTATTGACCTTATTTGTCTTACAACCCAGTGAGAAAAAGAGACCCGGCTTTGTTTAGTCTTCTGCTAAAACAATGATCTTGTCAGCCTCAGTAAATTGGACAAATGAAGATTTTGTTGGATTTAACACGATTCCATATGATTTTTCTGAATTGGTCGCATTAGCTGCTAGCCGGTAACCAAGCGCAGCCTGTCCTTTTTGACGCGCGGATTCAACGATGGTATAAAAGTTAACAGGCTGATCCAGACGAATATAGGCCGAAGCAGGCTTTAAATTGATCTCCGACCCTTCAATATTAAACAAATCCGCAAACACTGCGTTCAGGACTTTGCTCTCTGATACCTGGCTTATCAGCATGCTAATTAGTTCATCGCTGACAATGAAATCATCCGCAGTTGAACCTTCAGCCAAGTTGCGATTACGGATATCAAGGATCTCGCTAACAATTGTGTAATCACATTGTGGACAGTGTGCAGATATATCACGCAGGTGAAGTAATGTAATCAATGTTTTGGAATCAGCAACCTGTTTTGTTAAGTAATCGTTGTAACTGAGAATTATGATGTGATCAAACTTAGTGAGATCCAGGGCATCCAACATCGGCCGTTCAGTGGTAACACCATTCTGAAAGAGAACCTTTGACCTGGTTAATTCAAGGTTCTTCCATAAAGCATCCTGTTTGATCAGATCATTGTTGGCAATCACTAGGATGTTGGACCCTGTGCCCAGGTAGTTATCCAATTCTCTCAGGATTTTTGCGGCATGGCGATTCCAACCCAATACCAACACTGTTTCAATTTTTTCAGAAACATCTATGTTACTTATTATCGCAGTAGGATCAATGTTATCAAAATGCTTTTCGGAAATATTGATCCTATCATCATCTTCCGCTATCAAGATTACTCGATCACCAACTTCAATCAACGTATCCATCGGTGGGTTTAATTGAGGCGCACGTTTATTTTTTTGAATTCCCATAACGGCATTATTCTCAAAGAGGTTGAGAATTTCCCCGAAGGTTTTTCCCTCCAATTCCGGGCGTGTAAAGAAATAAATTTCATCACCTGAGAAATTTATAAGATTGCCATAGATTAACGATAGACCACATTTACAGCAGGTTTGGGCTACCACTTTGGCAACTATATCCTCCGTTAACAACCACTCCACTTCATCGCCCCCTACTACCTGGCCAACGGTAGCATTCTTGCTATTACGAAGTTGAGCCACCATATGGTACTTGGCGCTGGTCGGAGCAGGAGCTTGCTTGATCCCCAGAATTATTTTCAACACATCAGCATCCGGATCTTCATTATCTGGCGAGAGGATAATGATAGACTTGGCACTTGGAAGGTTTAATATTGCCAGCGATGAAACATCCATTGGTGAACCGGTTCGACAGACAATGCGCGTGTGACCGATATTAAGCACCCTTTCACGAACTTGCTGTTCCATCAAGCTTTTACTCTCATCTCCCATAATTACGATGCACCCATTGGCTTGATTGCTATTCGCCCAACAAAGTTCCTCCACGATGGTGAAAACCTGATCATTCCAGCCCAGGATAACCGTATGACCATTCTCGATCACCCGGGAGCGACCCTGACTGAGTGCTTCAAGGCGACCTTGAAGTCCACTGCTAATAACGCTGATCAATGCACTGATAATAAAAATGCCCCCCAAAGTTACAAAAAGCATCAGCAAGCGAAACCCCCATCCTTGATCCCCACTCATGGTTCCAGCGTCAAGTGTACGCATAAGGCTCATCCAAAGAGCCTCACTCATAATCGGAACATCCTCACCGGTAGGTGATATTCTTAAAAGAACCAATATGACCGCTGCAACAAACACAACGAGAAAAGATAAAACTGCTAACCAGTAGATCAAGACACCAGTGCCCCGTGAAAACATGTTGTCAACTTTGTATTGAATTTTATCTTTCAGATTGATTCTTTCTTCCACATCAACCCCTTTCGCGCCAATAAAGTGGTTGAATTGTATCAAATCTATTGATAATCAGCAGGTTCAATCGTAAGAATTGGAATTCAAACATTGCTGGATAAAGCTATGTTTTTGCTTGTAAAAACCCCCTTTTTGGGTTTCTAGCAACAATAGATAAAAGAAAATCGAAGCTATGAAAAAAGAAAGCTTTTCGGGTCTTAGGAATTCGGTCTTGATTAATTTTTCTAGAATTATTTTCTTTATTGAGTTACCGAAAGGATTAATAGATAAAAGTGCTTGACAAAATTGTCAAAACATTGTTATACTCATTCTCCGCGTCTCAAGAACCTGGAGACGCTTAATTACGTAATTGGAAGGGTAGTGCCATGAATCATGCAGAGTTATTGAAATCTGTACAAGCTGAAAAAAATGTAAACATTCCTGATCTTTTCCCTGGCGACAATGTCAGTGTTCATATAAAAATCAAGGAAGGTGATCGCGAACGTGTCCAGGAGTTTAAGGGTGTGGTTCTGTTTGTGCGTGGAAGCGGCAATGATGCCAGCTTTACCGTTCGTCGTGTTGCCAGCAATGGTATCGGCGTAGAACGAAACTTCCTGTTCAATTCCCCCCGCATTGCCAAGGTCGTGGTGGAACGCCACAACCGGGTTCGCCGCGCACGGCTTTACTTCCTGCGCGAACGTACTGGCAAAAGCGCGCGCCTGAAGCAGCGTTTTTAGATCCAGACGAGAGAATGGATTATTCTCCTAACCAAAAAAGCCAGTTCCGAATGACTATGGAAAGGCTTTTTGTTTTAACCCCGGAGGAAAGTAGATGAACAGACCCATTATTGGAATACCGGCCGGACGACTTGAGGGCAAAACGGGTTCGGCAACCTACCAGAGCAGGCAAGTGGATGTCAAAGCGGTATTGGCGGCTGGAGGAGTGCCGGTTTTACTGCCGGCAGGAATCCCAATAAGTGAAGTGCCACTGCTGGTGGCAGAATTTGATGGCTTCTATTTCACCGGTGGGGGTGACCTTGACCCAGCCTTATATGGGGCAGAAAATCACGATCGCGTTTATGGGGTCAACCCGGAGCGGGATGCTTTTGAACTGGCACTAATTCGGGAAATAGTTAAGCAAGACAAACCATTGTTGGCGGTTTGCCGCGGGATGCAAACCTTGAATGTGGCTTGCGGCGGCACGCTTTATGTGGATATTGCCAGCCAGCTGCCTAGGGCAGAGAAGCATGACTGGTGGCCAACCTACAGGCGCAATAAACTGGTGCATAATGTTACGGTTTCTCGAGCTTCTTATCTAGGGAGAATTTTAGGTGAGTTGGAATTGCGCACAAACAGCTTGCATCACCAATCGGTCAACGAGATCGCCGATGAATTGAGGATAGTTGCTTATGCTTCGGATGGCGTGGTTGAGGCTATAGAGCACCTGGACAAACGCTTTGTGATCGGCGTTCAGTGGCATCCGGAATGGCTGCAAGATGAGGAACCAATGCGGAACCTGTATGAAGCATTCGTGGCGGCGTGTAAAAGTTAATTACTTTTTAAGTATCTCTCCGACTTTTTTTCACCACTGTTCAAGCACGACTATAATTGAGCTATGAATAAGAAGCCTTCGGCTGCTTCCCCTATTGGCATCTACGATTCAGGTGTCGGCGGCCTGACCGTTTTACGGGCTGTGCGTGAGTTGCTGCCCCATGAAGACCTGCTTTACTTTGCCGATCAAGCCAAAGTGCCTTACGGCAACCGCCCTTTGGAAGAAGTGCGCGCTTTAGCAGAAGGGGTAACGCGCTACCTGATGGAGCGGGGTGCAAAGTTGATCGTGGTTGCCTGTAACACGGCATCGGCGGCAGCTTTGAAACATTTGCGGGCTCTTTATCCTGATTTTCCCTTTGTAGGCATGGAACCGGCGGTCAAACCCGCGGCAGAGCAAACCTTGAGTGGTAAAGTGGGCGTTTTGGCTACCCCCTCCACCTTCCAAGGAGAAATGTATGCCTCGGTGGTGGAACGTTTTGCGAAGGATGTGCAGGTTTTTCAGGCTACCTGCCCTGGGCTGGTTAGGCAAATTGAAAAAGGCTACCTGAGCACACCAAAAACCCGCATGATTTTGGAGGAAGCCCTGAAGCCAATGCTGAAGGAAGGGGCGGATACGCTGGTGATGGGCTGCACACACTTCCCGTTTGTGATTCCGCTTATCAGAGAAATTGCTGGAGAGGATGTGCGGGTGATCGACCCTGCGCCGGCAGTAGCACGGCAGGTGAAACGAGTGTTGGAGGCCGGGGGATTATTACGCGCTTCAGATTCGGTAGGAAAAACAGTTTTTCTTACCAGTGCCGAAGCGGGGAAGTTGGAAGCCTTATTGCCAAAATTGCTTGGGATGGATTCCGCGGTCCGCAGGCTGCACTGGCGCAATGGCGAACTTGTAGAACAGACAGGTTAATTATAAGTATTGTTAATTTCGGATAGTCCCAAATATTGCTTTCACCTTTTCTCATTGAGTGCTTTTTCAAATGCAGATTTCAAAATAACCTTTAGACTGAGTCCAGCTTTGAGGTTAAACTTAGGGAAAAAGGCATGTGAATGATGATCGAAGCAATAAAACACCGCAAAAGTGTTCGCAAATTCCAGGAAAAAGCAGTTGAAGACCAAAAGTTAGATGAGATTCTGGAGGCAGCCCGGTTGGCGCCATCGGGCAACAACAAACAACCCTGGTTTTTTATTGTGATCAAAGATGAACTTCTGAGACACGAAGTAGCTGCAGCGACCAACAACCAGATGTGGATTGCCAGCGCACCGGTTGTGATTGTTGCTATCGCAGATATCTGTGCCAGGAGCGAGAATTATGCTGGCATGTTTGTTGACGAAGAGACAAGTGGGTTTGACCTGAAACGAGCGATCCGTGACACGGCAATCGCTATTACCCATATGCTGTTGGAGATTGACAACCAGGGCTTGGGGGCTTGTTGGTGTGGGGCTTTTAGACAAGAGGGCATCAGGCCGGTTTTAGGGATTCCGGAGGACAAGTTTGTTTTAGCAGTGATCCCTGTTGGGTATCCTGCTGAAGAACCAAAAGCCAGATCACGTAAAATATTGGAAGAGGTTATCAGACACGAGCGTTGGTGATTGGTTGATCGTGCTGGTTTCCTTGAGTAGTACTATCAGCATTCGGCTGCTATACGATTCTGCTATATCAGCAAACACACCGGGACGGCATGGCAACCGTCCCCTACATCTTCGTTTGCGGAAACCTAAAGGGAATACCTGCCACGGTCTCCCAGAACGGAATGGCACAAGACCATTCCCTGCAACGGTCGTATTGACCCGAAAATCTAATCCGCAAAACTTAAACCCAGATCAAATGGGGTCACATCAAGCTCTGCGAAGTTTTCAAAGCTGAGATCACGGAAGGTGTGTCCGGTGCTTTGATTAAAAATATTCAACAAAGCACTATAGCTTAAGTTGATGCGAGCATCCCAATCCAACCCTAAAGCATCGGCTGCACGGCGGACCTGGGCGGGGCTTTCGCCTTCCAATTCTATAAACAAACCCAAGGGAGTCTCATCCACTGAGAGCACCAGCTTATCCATCAGGTAATTGGCACGAAATTTTTCATACATCATGATCACTTGGTAGCCAAGCGCTTCCAGGAGGCGATTTGTGGCATCAAAGTCAGAGACAACCACCTCGATTTCCTTGCGCGTGAGCACGTCTTGTTCCATGATACCGGGACCCTTGAAAGTGAGCCGTGCCTGGGTGTCTTTGCGCAGGCGCAAAACCTGCTTTTTGGCAACCAGGCTACCATCAGGCAAATCGTAACGCAGGTTGAACTCGTGAATACGCTCCTGGCTGCAACGCAGCTGCAGGTCAGAAATCTTTTGCATCAAAGCTGAGTAATCTTTGAGCAGAAACTTAACTTCAATTTCCTGGTCCATCAACGAGCTCCTTCTTGTTTAACTTAAACGTATAGAAAACGATCAATAACAGCCAGATCAGATGCAGCACAATAGTGAAAGTGTGGTTTGCTGGGCGTTGGCTGGGAGCCCAAAGGAAAAGCCGTTCAACCCAGGCAGAAGCAATGAAGAGGAGCGACGTAACCCAGAGAGCGAGTACATGCCAGGTTCGTTTCTCTTTGAAAGCTATGTAGGCTATCATGCCAAAGGTAAGTTGCAGAAAACCGGTGATGATCAGGTAGGTCGGCAGCCAGGAGGGAAAGTCCAGTTCAAAAATAATGCCACGACGCAGAAGGGCGTTAATAAAACGACTGAAGCCGATAACCGCGACGATAGCCAGCGACCACATAAGAATGTAGCGCAGGGCGTACCCCCAAAAATCAGGATCCTTCATTGAAGGTCGTTGTTCATCCATTGTTCTTCTCGCTTTCATTGGTGTCGGTCAGGTAGCCCAGGCTTGAGAGCGCGCTCAAAACCGCTTTTTCTCCAGCAGGTTTGATAATGACAGTGGTAGGACCAAGGCTTTCACCCAGCCAATGGGCAGCCGGGCTCTCACGCAAGGCTTGTAAGATTTCTGGTGAACTCAAACGCAAAATTGTTTGGGTCTGGAGGCTGGCTTGCGTGCCATCGGATTCCCAGCGTTTTATCGCTTCAAAAAGAACGGGCGGTAAGCCGCCATCAGCATGTTTTCGTAAAAGTGTGATGAGGTGTTTGGGCAACAGCCCCTGTTCTTTCGCTCTGGATAGAGAGCCTGGAGTAATCTGGTAAGTGCCGCTGATTGGTGAGAGCTGAATCCAGTCTGCAAGACGGGCAATTTGGTAGCGCGCCAACCTGGGTGACCGATCGGTCATAATAATTTTCCCCGTTGAAGTCAGATTTATTTGAGCATCTTCAGGTTCATTCACGATAGGTGCGTTTGGCTCGTTGAGCTCGAAAAAGGCAGGCTTTAGCCGGAAAAAACTTTGGGAATGATCTTCTTTCAATGTGCCGACATCAGCTAAAGCGAGCCATGGCAAGAGTCGAAGTATGATGAAGGCGATCAGTGCCCCTTCAACCTGAGCCCAACTTTCGTAGCCGCTTACTATTTCCTGGGGGGTCTCTTCTTTTAAAACAGTCCAACTGAAATATTCTTCCTGCTGCCGCAAAAAATCAGGGTCAGTCGTTTTTACCAGCTCAATAAAGTCATCCAGGCAATACCAATTTCCGGCTTGAAGGGCAGAGAGTAAATCAACGATGGACTGGCGCGCTGATGCGGAGCGGACGAGATCGTTGGTTTGGATTTGTAAACCCGGCAAGTGAAAAAGTTCGTGAAAGGTAGTTGATATCAACCACTGGTTGGCAAGCCAATTCAAGGCCTGACCCCTGGGGAGTTCCAGGAATCTTCTTGCCAGATTAGTGAGCTGTTTTTCATGGTCCAAAACGCCAACAGCCTGTAAGAGTGTTTCGAGGAACGCCCATCTGGTGAGGGAAACCGTGGTTTTTGCCAGAAGGTCCTGCGAGTTCTCAAAACGGAGAGCTGCCAAAAGCAGGCAGGCTTCATCCAGGATCGTCGAACAGGCGAGTGAAACCTCAAGGTTTACATTCGGAGAAAGAGGTGCAAGGCTTACTTTTTGGGGTTGGTCCGGCACTGAAGGGAGCAACTGCGAGAGTTCATCAGGAATGTATGCCATTTCCTGCAAGTCGCCTTCCACTCGCAAGAAATCGCGACCAATAAAACCGTGGTACCAAAGTGTTTCGCTGATGCTTGTGGGAAATGCCCAGGGTTGTTCTTTTTTTCGGAGGGTCTTGCCCAGGGCGCGAATATCACCGTAAAGTTGAACAAAAGTGGACCAGAGCAACTTGCCATCATTCTTTTTCAGAGCGAATATTGCCTGCCTGGCAGGCTCTGGCAATTGTTCAAAGACAGCTGAAAAGAGCTCTGGTTGAGGGATGTGGAGTTCGAGCGTCAGCAGCAGACTGTTCTTGTCTTCTTCTGCCATTTCCAAACCCCAAATGGCGGCAATCTGCTGCAACTGATCGATATCAAAAGCGCGTAAACTGGTGGCAAGATTGGGCATACTTATTTGGAGTATACATCAAAATCAGGACGGTCTTCAATTGAGAGAAAGCGAGGATAAAGAGTAGGCTAACAGAGCGAGACGAGAGTTTTACTCGATTTTAAAGGCTTTCACGCCTTCGATCTCTGAGATCTGTTCAACCATGTTTTCAATTTTATCGCTGCGGTTGAAGCGAGCCACAATTTCGAGGCGAAGAGACTTGCTTTTGATGCTCTTTTGAATGGAAAAAGTGATCACCTGGTCGGCAATTCGCGCCATGGTTTTGCGCACATCACGGACAATGCCTTTGTGGTCATGCACTTCAATAGTGATATTGCGAATCACGTTGATTCGTACAAAACGCTTTTCGATGATATCGAGCACAGAAAGAACAATCATCAGCACCAGGGTAGTTATGGCAGCAACTGCATAGTAGCCCATCCCGACAGCCAGACCGACAATCGCCATTGTCCAGAGGGTGGTAGCAGTTGTAAGACCTTTAACGTTGAAGCCAGAGCGCAAAATTGCCCCAGCACCCAGGAAACCGATGCCTGATACGACCTGAGCAGCCAGGCGGGCGGGGTCTCCTCCTCCCTCATAGGCTATGTTTAGCGAAAGCATCATTGCCAGGCAGGCGCCAACCACCAAAATCATATGCGTGCGCAGACCGGCAGGTTGACTATCGCGCTCGCGCTCAAATCCAATGATTCCACCCAGGATCAGAGAAAGCCCCATCCTGAGCAGCATGTCGGTGAATTCAATTTCTTCCATAAAAGCCAACCCTTATTTACCAAGATCGTTTAGATAAGTAAACAATAATTATATCACGAACGTTAATCGCTTGTTAATCTAAACACCGGGCTTGGTTTGAGCCCGGTGTTTTTATCAATAAAAGATGCCATCCCCAAAAGAGATGTGAAGGGTAAGAAGCGATCAGGGTAATTCTGGCAGAGCGTCTTTGTTGGCGCAGATCAACCCAACCAGTCCACGTCCGGTGTGGGCGCCCAGGGCTGTGCCAAGTTTGAGGTCAGGCAGCCATTCCACAGGATAGAGACGGTTCAATGCTTCTTTAAGCAGTGCCCCACCATCCGGATTTGAAGCTGTGCAGATTTGAGCTACCAGCTTTGTGCCTTCGGGGTGCTCTTTAAGCGCCAGTTCGGTAATGCCGGTAATGGCTTTCTGGAAGGAGCGCTTTTTGATTTTGTCGTAATATTTGCCGTCTTCCTTGCTGACCTCGATCACCGGTTTGATACCGAGTAAAGATGCAAGCAGCCCTTTGAGGTGGCTGATGCGACCACCGGCGATCAGGTATTTCAAATCGGGCAGGGTAAAGTGGGTGGTGGTGGCAGCCTGGATCTGACCAAGCTTGCTGATGATTTCTTCGATTGATTTACCAGCTTGCTGCATTTTTGCCGCAGCTGTGACCTGCCAGGCTTGCCCAGCCGACAGCGTGAGCGTATCGATCAGGTGAATGTGGGCGTTTTTGACCATCTCAGCGGCTTGTTTGGCGACGTTGAAGGTGGCGCTCAGTCCGGAAGAAATGTGAATGGAGAGAATTTCTTCGCCTTCATCAGCAAATTTTTGGTAAAGCTCAGCAAAATCGCCAATGGAAGGGGTGGAGGTGATGGGCATGACGGGGCTGGCGTCCATCAGATCGTAGAAATGGTCAGTTTCAATGTCTACACCAGCCTGATAGGAGACGCCGTTAACTTCCACTTTAAGTGGGACCATGGTTACGCCAATTTGCTGGCAATCTTCAAAGGAGAGGTCGGCTCCGCTGTCTGTTATGATTTTCATTTTATTCCTTTTAATGATCGAATAGGGTCAGTTAGTCACTTGTTATTTTACAACCAAGTATATTTACATTCAAATTTTACACTATACAGGAGCTATTCTTGATCGTTGTCGAAAAATAGTGACAAACGTCAACTTTTGTTAGATGCAGGGGAGACCTGCCATGGTCTCCTGTTACCTGGGACGGCGTGGCAATGTTTAGACAAGTATGATTGTTTACACTTAATACAGGATGATTGTTTACAGTCTTTAGGGCAGACACGGGGGTCTGCCCCTACAAAAGCAACCTCTCCCTCAAACACCAGATGTAGGGGTCACCCCCCGTGGTGACCCGTCACCGTGGGAAAAACGGGGGTGCTTCTACGATCCGAGAAGGTTTTATTAGAAGATAAAAGTGTAAACAATCAGCCTAAACAACATGTAAGCCAGCATTGTCTTAACACGAGCCTCCGCCCTACAAAGCATCTCCGTTTTTGCACGGTCTCCCTCACAGAAATCACCGCGTTGACCTTCACCCATAGGCACGCGGAGTAGGTGCGTAACCCGATTGATCTGACCATTTGTACACTGCTGAAGTTCTGTAGGCTGTAGGAAATGCGCTGCGCAAAAAGTTGGGTGAAAAAGAGGAAAAAATAACTCTTTAAAATTTGAAATAGACTATAATAGTAATTGATACCCTAAAACAACCTATTCCTTGTTTATCCAGCGGCTTAAGTACTCCTTAAACCCACCAACTAGCAAATTATTAGAGTTTAATTTTCTCCGTTCGTGTCGCACATTGAAATATCAGGGAGGTTTTTCATGAAAACCAGGCATATGGTTTTGGTCATCCTTTTCATCGCAGTTTTTCTCATCATTGGTTGGAGCAGCGCTTCAGCAAATTCCAGCAATTCTCAAATTCAGAGCACTATTTTATACGTCAAACCAGGTGGCATCAGTGCAACTTGTTCCTCCTGGGATGAACCCTGTGAACTCCAGCAAGCCCTTACCAATGCAACAGCAGATACACAAATCTGGGTGGCAGCAGGTACTTACAAACCAACTACCGGCACTGATCGCACAGCTACCTTCCAACTCAAATCAGGCGTCGCCATCTACGGCGGCTTCCCGGTTGCTGGCGGCTCCTGGGAGCAACGTGATTGGGAGACCAATCTTACCATCCTGAGCGGCGACCTGGCAGGAAACGATGGGGCTGATTTTGCAAATTATGAAGAGAACAGTATCCACGTGGTGACTGGCAGCGGGGTGGTAGCTACCGCTATTCTGGACGGTTTTACTGTCAGCGGCGGAAACGCGAACGGTTCAGAACCACATTATCTTGGTGGCGGGATGTACAACATTTCAGGCAGCCCCACCCTAACCGATGTGACCTTTAGCAGCAACAACGCTTCAAATTGGGGCGGTGGTATGTACAACTATGAGAGCGACCCCTCCCTGACCAATGTGAGCTTTCGAAATAATTCTGCGGAGACAGCCGGAGGGGCTATGTACAACCATTACAGTAGCCCTACTCTGACTGAAGTTTCATTTTCCAGCAACTCTTCATCCTATGTTGCCGGTGGCATGTACAACGGTTATAGCAGTCCCGGTTTATCAAATGTCACCTTTTTAGAAAACACCGCGGATTTTTATGGCGGTGGCATGTACAATTATATGAGCAGCCCCGAACTAACAAATGTCACCTTTTCAGAAAACACCGCGGTTTATAACGGCGGTGGCATGTACAACGAAGAAAGCAGTCCTACTCTGACCATTGTGACCTTCAACGATAACGATGCGGAATATTATGGCGGTGGAATTTATAACGAAATTAGTAGTAGCCCTATCCTGACCAATGTGACCTTTAGCGGCAATAATGCCTTCGATGGCGGTGGCATTTACAATGACAAGAGCAACCCCACTCTTATCAATGTGACCTTAAGCGGTAATACTGCCGCTGATTCTGGCGGGGGAATGTACAACTCATACAGCAGCCCCACACTGACTGAGGTCATCTTCAGTAACAACCAAGCCTATTACGGCGGTGGTATATACAACTATGAGAGCAACCCCTCCCTCAGCGCTGTCACTTTCAGCGGAAACTTTGGGGATTACGGTGGTGGTGGCGGAATGTTTAATAGCGGAGGCAGCCCTGAACTGACGGAAGTCGTTTTTTCCAACAACTCTTCAAGCTATGCTGGTGGTGGAATGTACAACGATTATAGCAGTCCCAGTCTGACAGATGTCACCTTTTCAGAAAACGCCGGCTCGGATTATGGCGGTGGCATGTACAACATATACAGCAACCCCACTCTGACCAATGTGACCTTTAGCAGTAATTCTGCGGTTTACGGCGGTGGCATGTACAACGAGTTTAGCAACCCCTCCCTGACCAATGTGACCTTAAGCGGCAACACTGCAACCTATGGCGGTGGCATGTACAACGTAGAAAGTAGCCCCCCCCTGATCAATGCCATCCTCTGGGGAAACACACCCAACCAGATCATCAATGATGATGCAAACAGCGTCCCCATTGTTAGCTTCAGTGTCTTGCAGGGCGGCTGCCCAAGCGGTGCAAACTGCGATAATATCATCATGGACGATCCCTTCTTGGGTCCCCTGGCAGACAACGGCGGATTCACCCTGACCCACGCTCTCAGAGAAGGCAGCTCCGCCATTGATGCTGGTGATCCAAGCAGTTGCCCTACCACCGATCAGCGTGGGATTCCCCGCCCGATAGACGGAGATAGTAATGGCACTGATGTTTGTGACATAGGCGCGTACGAGTTCGGTCCCACGTTATATGCCAAACCAGGCGCAAGTGGGGATTGCTTAAGCTGGTCTGATGCTTGTGAACTAAGTAAAGCCCTGGACCTCGCGCAACCTGGTTTTCAGATCTGGGCTGAAGCCGGAACGTACAAGCCAACCACCAGCACTGACCGCGAAGCCACCTTCCAACTGATAACAGGCGTCGCCATCTACGGGGGTTTTGCCGGGACGGAAACCAACCTTGCTGAACGCGATTTGGAAACCAACATCACTACCTTGAGCGGCGATATTGGTATTAGCGGTGACAATGCAGACAACAGTTATCACGTTGTAACTAGCAGCGGAGTAGATGCCATGGCTGTATTGGATGGTTTCACTATCACTGGCGGGAATGCCAATGGCGCAGATCAATATACCGATGGTGGCGGTGTTTACAACATTTCAGGCAGTCCCACCCTGATTAATTTGACCATCAGCAGTAATTCTGCGCTTTACGGCGGCGGGATGTACAATGAGGATAGCAGTCCCAACCTGACCAATGTGATCGTTAACCAGAACACCGCGGATTTTTATGGCGGTGGCATGTACAACTATTCTAGCAATTTAACGCTGACCAATGTGACCTTCAACGGTAATTCAACAGACGGTTGGGGCGGTGGAATGTACAACTCGTCTAGCAGTTCCAGCCTGATCAATGTAACCTTTTCCACAAACACGGCCGGTGAAAGCGGCGGCGGGATGTGCAACTCGTTAAGCAGTTCCAGCCTGATCAATGTAACCTTTTCCACAAACACGGCCAGTAGAAGTGGCGGCGGCATTTTAAACGACTTTAGCAGCCCTATGCTGACCAATGTAACCTTCAGCAGCAACATTGCAGAACTTGGCGGGGGCATGTACAACATTAACAGCAGCCCTACGCTGACCAGTGTGATCTTTAGTAACAATACAGCATTGTTTGAAGGCGGCGGAATAGCCAACGAATACAGCGACCCAACACTTGAAAATGTCACCTTCAGCAGCAACTCCGCTGATAACGGCGGCGGCGGAATGGCCAATTCAGAAAGCGATCCACTCCTGACCAATGTCATTTTCACTCTCAATGAGGCAAGTGAGAATGGGGGTGGAATGCAAAATGTATACAGCGACACAGATTTGACCAATGTCACTTTCGCTCTCAATGAGGCAGGTGAAAAGGGGGGTGGGATGGCCAATTACTACAGCAGTCCAACTCTGACCAACCTCACGTTTAGTGGCAACTCAGCCGAAGATGGCGGCGGTGGCATATACAACTACGGTGTAGAGTCTGAAACCTCAAACCCCGTGATCACTAATTCGATTCTATGGGAAAACACACCCGACCAGATCAGCAATCATGATGCATTCAGCATCCCCATTGTCACCTACACCGTCGTCCAAGGTGAATCCGTGTATCCAGGTGAAGGCAATAAGAATTCTGACCCACTGTTAGATGATCTCGCAGATAATGGCGGATTCACCCTGACCCAGGCTTTGCTTGCGGGCAGCTCGGCTATCGATACAGGTGATCAGGCGGCATGCCCTGCCACCGACCAACGTGGGATCCTCCGCCCGATAGACGGAGATAGTGATGGCACTGCAGTTTGCGACATAGGCGCGTATGAATTTGGTTCCACGTTATATGCCATACCAGGCACAAATGGTAACTGCTTAAGCTGGTCCGATGCTTGTGATCTAAGTCAGGCCTTGGCCCTCGCGCAGCCTGGTTTTCAGATCTGGGCTGCAGCCGGCACTTACGAACCAACTGCAGTTCCCGATCGCGACGCTACCTTTCAGCTCAAATCTGGCGTCGCCATTTATGGCGGCTTCCCGGCAGCTGGCAACCCAACCTGGGAAGATCGGGATTGGAAAATCAACATCACTACCTTGAGCGGCGATATTGGCACAGCTGGGGATAGCAGCGATAACAGCTACCACGTCGTCACTGGAAGCGAGGTGGACGCCACAGCAATTCTGGATGGTTTCACTATCACTGGCGGGAATGCAGATGGAGATTCTCCAGTAAGAAGCGGTGGTGGAATGTATGTCGACGAAGGCAGCCCCACGTTGACAAATATTACCTTTTCCAGCAATTATGCCAATTCAGTTGGCGGCGGGCTATACAATTGGGCTGGTAGTCCTATATTGAAGGATGTCACCTTTTCCAGAAATGAGGCAGGATATTCCGGTGGAGGGGTTGGTAGCTATGCAGATATCGACTGCACGACCGGAGTCTGCACCATCCTTGGCAATATCACCTTAGAAAGGGTCACTTTTTTTGAGAACAAGGCAGGTTGGGGCGGTGGTATGGATAGTTTGCGGGGCACCGATGTTCTGATTGATGTCAGTTTTATTAGAAACGTGGCAACAAAAGTTGGCGGCGGGATGTACATGGACCATTTTTATGATGAGGATACCGCCCTCTACCTGACCAATGTCACTTTTAGTGAAAACGAAGCGAAATGGGGTGGTGGGATGGCCATCGAATATAATAGCAGTCCCACACTGACCAATGTAACCTTCTCAGGGAATAAGGCAATTGAAGGGGATGATGGAGAGGGTGGCATGGAGGGTGGCCTGGGAGGAGGTCTGATCAACATTGGGGGTGAAGATATTCATGGTATGGACTTGATACCCACACCTATTCTGACCAACGTTACATTTTTTGAGAATACAGCTGACAACGAGGGGGGTGGAATTTATAATTTTGATGGCTTCTATGCAGGAGAAGAAGCCTTCAGCAGCCCAACCCTGACCAACTGTATCCTATGGGGCAACAGCCCTGACCAGATCGGGAACGATACTGATAGCTCCGCGACAGTCACGTACAGTGTCATCCAGGCGGGCTATCCTGATGGCACGAATATAATCGATGCTGATCCGAAGTTAGACCCCACCTTGGCCGATAATGGCGGCTTCACTCAGACCCATGCCCTTCAAACAGGCAGCCCAGCAATTGATGCTGCTAATCCCAATGTTTGCCCAACTACCGACCAGCGCGGCTTTCCCCGCCCGGTTGATGGGGATGGCAATGGAACAGCATCCTGCGATATCGGTGCCTATGAATATATTAACTATGGACCGGTTTTGTTCGCCAAACCTGGCTCTAGTGGGGATTGCTCAAGCTGGTCCAATGCTTGTGATCTAAGTCAGGCCTTGGTCCTCGCGCAGCCTGGTTTTCAGATCTGGGCTGCAGCCGGCACTTACAAACCAACTGAGGATACGGATAGGAATGCTACCTTCCAACTCAAAAATAGCCTTGCCATTTATGGCGGCTTTGCCGGCACGGAAACCAGCCTTGACCAACGTGATTGGGAGACTAACCCTACCATCCTTAGCGGTGATATTGGCACACTCGACGATAACACTGACAACAGTTACCATGTGGTGACTGGCAGCGGTGTGGATACCACAGCCATACTGGACGGTTTTACGATCACAGGGGGGGCTAATCAGGGCGATATTACTCCCACCAACCAAGGTGGTGGCATGTACATTAATTGCGGCAAACCTGCCTTGAAAAACATCGTCTTTTACAATAACACAGCCTCTTATGGCGGTGGGCTATACAGCCGATGTGAATCAAACAAGGAGAACGCTCCAACCCTGACCAATGTTGTCTTTGATCAGAACACAGCAGTTTACCATGGTGGAGGTATATATACTTCCCGCAATAACCTGGAACTGACAAATATCACTTTTTCAAACAATAAGGCGGGCATTGGTGGAGGGATGAATAATTACCAAAGCGACCCTAGCCTGACAAATATTACTTTTATCGAAAATGAGGCTCAAAATCAAGGTGGGGCTATGGCTAACCACGATAGCAGTCCCATCCTGACCAACGTTACCTTCTCAGGGAATAAGGCGACTGGCACAAATGGCTCTGGTTATGGCAGCGGGATGTACAACGATGACAGCCGCCCCAGGCTGACTAATGTCACCTTCACGCTCAATCAGGCAATTATCAACGGCGGCGCAATGTACAACACTGGTGACCCAATACAAGGGTCAAAACCCGTCATCACCAATGCAATCATCTGGGGAAACATCGGTGGTCAAATTGTGGACGAGTCTCCCAGTTCAACAACTGTTACCTACAGTGTCATTGATGATGAGAGTTATTCGGACCCAACAAACATCTTCACCAATCCACTTCTGGGTCTTCTGGCAGATAACGGCGGCTTGACCCTCACGCACGCTTTGCTTGCGGGCAGCCCGGCAATCGATACAGGCAATTCCGACCTGGCTATCTGCCCTACAACCGACCAGCGCGGCTACACCAGGCCGATCGGTGCTGGATGTGACATTGGGGCTTATGAATACGGTTATACCCTAACTGTACAAAAAGAAGGCAACGGTTTGGTGGACGTTGACCCGGTAAAACCGGAATACAATCTTGATGAGCTGGTCGAGCTGACCGCTACTGCTGATCCGGGCTGGACCTTTACTGGTTGGAGTGGTGGTGCAAGCGGCTCAGACAACCCTCTGACTGTTACCATGGATGAAAACAAAACCATCACCGCAACTTTCACAAAGGACGAGGTCAACTTGACTGTTGTAGCCAATCCTTCAGAAGGCGGCTCTGTGTCGACTGATCCTGCTGGGACCGTCTTTCAAGCTGGTGTTGAAGTTGTGTTGACTGCCACCTCCAACCCCGGTTGGACCTTCACTGGTTGGAGTGGGGATGTTACAAGCACAAACAATTCTCTGACCATTACTATGGATAGCAATAAAAACATCAGCGCGAATTTCACGCAGATTGTGTACACCTTGTCTGTTGCAATAGACCCTCTTAATTCCGGCACAGTGACGCTTGACCCACCACAGACTACTTATAATTACGGCGATGTTGTCACCCTTAGCCCCACCGCCTCTCCCGGCTATACCTTTACTGGTTGGAGCGGTGCCACGGTCACGGACAATAAAGTGACGATTCAGGGCAACACTTCCATAACCGCAACCTTTACACCAGTTGCACCAGATGAATACACCTTGTCGGTTGTAGTCAATCCTTTAGGCAAGGGTTCTGTTGACATTAAGCCTTTGAAAGCCACTTACCAATATGGAGAAAAGGTCACCCTGACTGCTCTTGCTAATCCAGGCTGGACTTTCACTGGTTGGAGTGGGGATGTTATAAGCACGGCCAATCCTCTCATCATTACCATGGACGGTAACAAAAACATCACTGCCAATTTCACGCAGAACGTCTACACTCTGACAGTGCTGATCAACCCTGTAGGCAAGGGTTTTGTCAATATTTATCCTTTGAAAGCCACTTACCATTATGGCGATACGGTTATCCTGTTCGCTTTAGCTAATCCAGGTTGGACTTTCACAGGGTGGTGGGGCGCTGCCTATGGTTTAATAAACCCAAAAACAATCACTATACTAGGTGATACTGTAGTCACCGCCAACTTTATAGAGGTTCCACCAGATGAATATACCTTATCTGTTGCAGTTGATCCTGTAGAAAAGGGCACTGTTGATGTTAATCCTTTGAAAGCCACTTACCAGTGTGGAGATGAAGTTATTCTGACTGCCATTCCCAACCCTGGATGGACCTTCACAGGTTGGACAGGGGATGTCATTAGCACGGCCAATCCTCTGACCATTACTATGAATGGCAATAAAAGCATCACTGCCATTTTCACGCAGGATGAATATACTTTGTCAGTTGTAATCAACCCTGAAGGCAAAGGTAAAGTGGATATTAATTCTGTGCAGGTAACCTATCATTACGGTGATGAAGTTAGTCTGATTGCTACTGCAGAACCCGGTTGGACCTTCATTAATTGGAGTGGCGATGCTTCAGGGGAAGAAAACCCTCTACTCTACACAATTATTGAAAACACCACGATTGTGGCTAACTTTGCTGAAGAAAACTTGTTAATTTTCTTGCCTCTTATCTTGAAATAGGTTTACCTTTCCGTAAGCCGGATTGAGCTCCCTGTCCCGTGTGCTTGCATACGGTGCTCAATCCGGCTTTTTTGATCATTGATCGTGCCTGTCTCCTCAAACCTCATTAATTTGTGGCACGTAAAAATCGATCCTATGGGCGAAGCAGTGCAAAACCTGCCCTTGTGGATGCATCGCCCCTACATTGATGATGGAGATGACTCCATGGATATGTTTTTGCCATAACTGGAGTATCATTATCCCCATGTCAGATAAATTCGACAACGGCAAGCAGATCCGTCTGACCAGCCTTTCCAGCTGCGCGGGCTGAGCGTCCAAGCTCAACGCGGAGACGCTGGCACAGGTTCTGCTGCCAATTAAGGAAACTTTCGACTCCACCGATTATCCTAATCTGCTGATCGGGCTGGATTCTGCTGACGATGCCGCTGTCTGGAAACTGGATGAGCGCCAATCCCTTGTGATCACTACCGACTTCTTTACCCCTGTGGTTGATGACCCCTACGATTACGGCGCTATTGCCGCTGCCAACAGCCTTTCTGATGTCTATGCCATGGGCGCAAAACCGTTTCTGGCGCTCAATATCGCCGCTTTCCCGCCCAACCTGCCTAATGAAATCACCCAGGCTATCGTCCGCGGGGCGGCTGAAAAATGCCGGGAGGCTGGCGTGGTCGTTGCCGGCGGTCACACCATCACCGATAACGAACCCAAATTTGGTCTGGTTGCGATTGGGATCGCAGAAACCGAAAAAATCCTGACCAAGGGCGGCGCCAAACCCGGAGACCACCTCTTCCTTAGCAAACCGTTGGGCTTTGGTGTGACCACCACCGCCCTCAAACGCGGCTTAACCAGTCCGGACGAAGTGGCTGAGGTCACCGGTTGGATGAAGCGCTTGAACCGCGACATCGCCGGGGTGGCTGTAGATTGCGGCCTAAAAGCGGCAACCGATATCACCGGCTTCAGCCTGCTTGGGCACGCCAGTGAAATCGCCCAGGCCAGCCAGGTCGGTTTGGAATTGTATTTTAACCAGATCCCGCTCATCACTCCCGCGCTAAAATTTGCCGACGCTTATACCTTTCCTGGCGGAGCCAGTAACAATAAACTGTGGTTTGGTCCCCAGGTCAGTCTCGATCAGGCATTGAACGATGGTGAGCAAATGCTGCTCTTTGACCCCCAGACCAGCGGCGGACTGCTGCTGTGCGTGCCCGAGAACAAGCTGGGGGAGTTTGAGGGGAAAGCCAAAGAACGCGAGATTCCAATTTGGGAAATTGGGGTCGTCAGTTCTGCGCCTGGTTTGCGCGTACACAAATCGTTTTAAGAAAGTCATTTTTATTATCATTTTTTGGGGGCACGATTGCCATTCTACACTGTTTTAAAACTCGTATTTAGGGATTTAATTTCCTCCGCAACGGGATGGTAGGGAACAGACTTGTGTTAAGACAATGATGGCTTACATGTTGTTTAGGCTGATTGTTTACACTTTTATCTTCTAATAAAACCTTCTCGGATCGTAGAAGCACCCCCGTTTTTCCCACGGTGACGGGTCACCACGGGGGGTAACCCCTACAAATGGTGTTTGAGGGAGAGGTTGCTTTTGTAGGGGCAGACCTCCGTGTCTGCCCTAAAGACTGTAAACAATCACCTCGGATACTTTGTAAATAATCATAACGATCTATCCAGCCTGCCTTTTCCTTATGTTGAGAAAAATATCAATTGTGGTTGAGGCCAGCCTCAACCCTACAACTATTGAATATGGATAAGGTTATTTTTTTGTTTGACCGATAAGATCCTTCGCTGCGCTCAGGATGACAAAAGATGCCGGCTTCAACCCTATTCGCTTTGCTCAGGGGCAGGTGATGCGGAAGCCAGCCCACGAAAATCTCAGTTCCGCTCACAAAAATTGGTCACGCAATTGTAATTGTCAATGATATACTTCTCTGCATTGCATCCTGGGAGGTACATATGAAAGTTTTAATCGTTGGTGGAGTGGCTGGCGGTGCCTCTGCTGCTGCCCGGCTGCGCCGTGTTTCTGAAAATTCCGAAATTATCATTTTTGAAAAAGGTCCATACGTTTCTTTTGCCAACTGCGGGCTGCCCTATCACCTTAGCGGCACGATCAAAGAGCGCGAACAACTACTGGTGACCAGCGCTGAAGACCTGCATAAACTGCTCAACCTGGATGTACGCACCAACCAGGAAGTGCTTTCCATCGATCGCGAGAACAAAACAATCACCGTGCGGGATCTGTTAAATCAGCGCGATTACACAGAATCCTACGACAAACTGCTGCTCTCCCCCGGAGCCAGCCCGATCGTGCCGCCTTTGCCTGGCGTTGACCATGAAGGCGTTTTCGTGCTGCATAATATCCCTGAGCTGGATGCTATCGTCGAATGGATCAAAACCCACCAACCTAAAAGAGCGGTCGTAGTAGGCGGCGGCTTTATCGGTCTGGAAGTAGCTGAAAACCTGGTGGAACTGGGTTTGAAGGTTGAACTGGTGGAAATGCTCAACCAGGTCATGGCACCGTTGGATTATGAACTGGCAGCCGAAGTGCATGAGCACCTGGAAATGCACGGGCTTGGTCTGCACTTGGGAGACGGCCTAAAATCGATCGAAACCGGCAGCGAAAGCACCCTGCAGGTCAACACCAGCAGTGGTTTGAACATCCCGGCTGATATGGTGGTTCTCTCCATTGGTGTACGCCCCAACAGCAAACTGGCAAAAGACGCCGGTCTGGATACGGAACCCCGGGGTCATATTTGTGTCAACAGCCATATGCAAACCTCCGACGCTGATATTTACGCGGTCGGCGATGCCGTTCAGATCGACTCCTGCCTGACAGGTAAACCGACCTTCCTGGCACTTGCCGGTCCTGCCAGCAAGCAGGGGCGTATCGCAGCCGACCATATCGCCGGTCGGGACATGTCTTTCAAGGGTGTTATCGGCACTTCCGTTGTCAAGGTTTTCGACCTGACCGCGGCAAGCACCGGTCTCAATACCCGCCAGCTCAAAGAAGCCCAAATCCCCTTCGATAGTGTCACGACCTTCAGTCACAATCATGCTGGCTACTATCCGGGAGCATCACAAATCCATTTGAAACTGCTATTTGGTCCGCAAGGCCAAATCTACGGCGCTCAGGCTCTGGGTGTGAGCGGCGTGGACAAACGCATCGACGTGATCGCCACTGCCATTCACGGAAAAATGACCGTCTTCGATCTGGAAGAGTTGGAGCTCTCTTACGCTCCCCCTTACGGCTCAGCGCGCGACCCAGTGAATATCGTCGGTTTTGCAGCTGCCAATATCCTGCGCGGAGATGTTGAAGTTCTGCAATGGGACCAGTTTGAAGGGCTCGACGCGGATAAATGGCTCAAACTGGATGTGCGCTACCCGGAAGAACAAGCCGTTCTCAGCATTCCCGACGCGCTCAACATTCCGCTGCCTCAACTGCGCGGTCGCTTAAACGAACTGCCCAAAGATAAACGCATCTTGTGTATGTGCAGCACCGGACAGCGCTCTTACTTTGCCGCTCGCATTTTGCGCCAGAATGATTTTGATGCTGTAAACCTTACCGGCGGGCTCAACATTCAAAAAACTACCAGAAAACCTGAAAAAACTATGAAACAACCTGACCTCCCTCTCACAACTGAACCTGTTCAAAGCTTTTCAGCCGAACCCAAAGTTGAATATCAGCTGGACGCCTGCGGACTGCAGTGTCCCGGTCCGATCCTGAAACTTTATACCAAAGTCAAAGAAATGAACGACGGTGAAGTGGTTCAGATCAAAGCGACCGATTTGGGCTTTGCCAAAGATGTGGAAGCCTGGACCAAATCCACAGGCAACACCCTGCTTGACCTGAAGATGGTTGGTGGAGAGGTGACTGCCCGGGTACAGAAAGGGCTTGCCAACCCGATGGAAGCTGCTGGTTTAGCGCAATTGCCCACCCCGACGGCAGGCAAAGACCTGACCATGGTGGTGTTCTCAGGAGACCTCGATAAAGCCATCGCCGCTTTCATCATCGCTAATGGTTTCGCCTCTTTGGGACAAAAGGCGACCTTGTTCTTCACCTTCTGGGGGCTGAACATTTTGCGCAAGCCGGAACCCGTGGCGGTCAAAAAGAATTTTATTGAGAAAATGTTTGGCTGGATGATGCCGAGAGGCGCGGATAAACTGACCCTTTCCCAGATGCACATGATGGGCGCGGGCACTGCCATGATCAAGGGCATTATGAAGAAATATAATGTCGATTCACTACCCGAGATGATCAGGACTGCCCAGGAAAACGGCGTGCGCATCCTGGCTTGCCAGATGTCCATGGACCTGATGGGCATCAAAATGGAAGAATTGTTGGATGGAGTAGAAGCAGCCGGCGTGGCAACCATGGCAGCCTCTGCCACCGATTCCAACACCCATTACTTCATTTGATCAAAATTCGTCTGGTTTTTGAGAACCGGGCTTACACGCCCGGTTTTTTTATTACGCCTTTAGGCAGTCGAGAACGCAAAGCGTTCGAGACAGAAAAC
>ENA-UOXR01001193-UOXR01001193.1-bioreactor-metagenome-genome-assembly--contig:-NODE-1193-length-28157-cov-28.600669_pt1 | contig 28157 bp, 23 predicted proteins | sample MGYA00238164_ERZ764825 | MGnify/ENA primary metagenome ERZ764825 (study PRJEB28920, sample SAMN05720171) | bioreactor metagenome | isolation source: Anaerobic biogas reactor | place: USA:Washington... | reverse complement strand
TATAACAGCCCGATTCCATAATAAGTTGGTTTTCATCTGATCCTCGGCTGAAAGTTTGATAACCTTCCTCGCCTTCCAGATATATATAGCTCACTTGACATGGATACAGTCTGCCGACCCCATCCTCAAGAAAATCGGCGTATTTGTCCATTATTGTCTCAACGCTTCCGCCGTCGCCAGATGGTTTCGTCTGACCTCCGTCATCTGTCGGATCGGTAACTGTAACAGCGTCATTTCCGGTATCACCCGCTGTATTCGGGCCTTCTCCGCCCTGATTTCCAGCAGAGCCGTCCTGATTTGTCTTGTCGGGAACTTTTATCGTGTCTGCCGAATCATTGCTGGTGGACGCCTCAATATGTTTCTCCGGTATAACTTCCGGGCTGGCCTCTGTCGGTTCGGGGTCTTCAATCTCCTGCTGCGTCTGCTCCTGCTGTGTCTGCTCCCGGTAGTCGTCCATCTGAAGGGCGTCAGCATTGTTCATTTCTGTCTGGGCATAAGTCGTTCTCTGCCTGCGGCCGGTGGTACACAGTACTATAGTGAGCGCCAGCACAAGAGAGATGATTTCCTTTGTCTTCATTCTTTATTTAACCCCCCTCACAGAAAATAGCAGTATTTTATTTTAAACCTTGTAAACGCTCCTACATGGTCTCTGACATTTTCCGACGTATCGTCAAGAAACTCCCTCATACGGCCTACCTCTTTCTCGCCCATGACATGACTACTGTATACGGTTTCCTCCCACAGTCTGACCGCAGCGGAATATTTCATCCCGTATTCCTCTGACAGCATTTTCGATACCTGCTTTGAATACTGTGAAAACAGGCTGTTGCCTGTCTTCAGTCCACAGGCTTCCAGCCAGTTGACCGAATGCCGAAACATTCCGTCGATGGCTGCCGCATAGTCGGAAGAATCGAAAACTCTGCGGCGTTTTCTGGCTCTGTGCATCCGCACGAAATACCGGAAAAGCAGTGACAACAGTATGAGTCCAACAAATATCCAAATCCAAGGCATTCTCTTGTGCGCAAGACCGGCCCTATTGCCCTCAAATTGTTTTTCATGTTTGGTCTGATAGTTCTTGTCGGCGGACGTATCGTCAGAGCGATCGGATACTTTGTCTTCTTTAAGATCTGTATTTTCCGTCTCCTTCTGTACCTGCTCCTGCCGCGGTTTAATTGGATTATTAACTTGTTGCTCTATATGTTCGTCTAACCGGTCCCGTATGTCCTCTGTAAGTGCAGTTTGCTGGGCACTCGGCCCGGTATAGGCCGCCAAAACGATGACCGACGCAATCATAGCAACCGCAAGCAGAATTACGCTTGAAACAAAAGCTTTGCCATTGTGTTGGCGGTAAAGAACGCACAATCCGGTAATTCCAAACAGTATCACCGTCCATAGCTGCGGAAATATGCCATAGTATATTTCCGCAGCTAATGTCATCAGAAATATAGCTTCCAACAACGATCCGCTTTTCTGTCTCACTGCATAATGACACATCACAGCAGATACTCCGCAAATAAATATCATGGCGGCAGTTATGCAGAGACTGTGATTTCCCGCATTAGCGGATATCGGAAATCGTTCATATATGTACTGCTGGTATTTTTCGCTCACAGTGAACATCTGGTTCAGAATAAGCCTCATGCCGTCGAGTATCGCACTGCGCCAGATTATCAGAGCTATGACCGACACAGATAAAAGCACGCAGTTTGCAATCCATTTTGTCTTTCCGCCCGGCGTGAAATGCTCCATAAAAGCAACTGCGGTACCGACGGCGATTGCAGCCCATGGCAGATCATCGGATTCTAAAATGGCCATAAACACGCCAATAAAAGAAATATAGACGGAAAGGGTCAGAAACAGTGGGAATATTCGCTCGTACCCTCTCTCCTTTTCCCCTTCTCCCGCAAAGCTCAGTCCTGCTTCTCTGCAATCCTTTGTTTTTTTCTTCATATATCAAAGCTCCAGTTTGCTCAGATCGCGCTTATAATTTTCTTCCACAAATGACAATACATACACGCCGTCTGGTCTCATACCGTCGCTTTCCGGTGCTCCTCCGGCAAGCAGGGCGGTCACCCTGTTGCCGTTGTATAGGGCTGTTATATCCGGCTCTATGTATGGAGTCACTACTATGACATGGGCGTAGGCACATTGTGCGTAGCTCCGGCGGAAACAAGCGGCTATGGTTGCATTGCCGGGGCCTACTGTATTTGACAGAATATGTTCAATTATTGCCGATATATCCTCTGCAGTCTTTATGTTGTATTCCTCATAGAGCCCCGTCTCCATGTTCTTCCACCCAAGGGCATGGGAAATTCCTTGTCTGACAAGTTCCCGTGAAACGGAGAAGAGTGCTTCAGCCATAATGTCCGCCGTATCAACAGCCGGCAAGTCTATTCCCGGAATTACCGAAGTCTCCAAAAGCACCAGGAGCCTGTCAACGACAGGCAAGCCAAGCTCACGTACCATCGGACGGTCGAACTTTTGAGACAATTTCCAGTGGATACTTTTGATTGAGTCCCCCGGCACATATTCTCTTATGGCAAAGGTCTCACTTGGATCTGAGCCCGGTCGGGTCATGGAGTATTCGTCGCTGTCCACAACAGTATTGATGTCCTCGATAAGGGTAATCTCCATATCAAAGCAGCCGGGAGAGACAACAACATGTTTCCGTTCAAATCCTCTGATATTCCACGACGTTATACCGAAGGCATCCGTCACTCTTGCCTCTGCTACGGTAATATCAATTACTCCACAATGCTTTGAACTCAGTTTCACCGTTTCTTTCGCGTCAGATTTTGGACCACAGGAGATTATAATTATCCTTTTTATCTTTTCTCCGGTAAGTCTGTTTTCACAGACAATGCAGAATTCCGTCCTCTGCAGCGGGAGCATCCCGGTATTTGTGACCTTCAGTATTCCGGAAACCGGCTTACCCTTGTCTACCATTTCCGGTATTACAAGCTCTGCGGCGGTATATCTTGCCGATACTCCCGCAGCTATTGCCAGCAATACCGGTATTATCACAGACAGCAACAGAACAACGAGCGTGCCGATGTTGTTCCCAAACAGATATAAGGCGGAGACACCTATGAGCCACATCAGCCAGACAATTTTGTTTTTCCACATTTTACTTTGCTGCATCCGGCATATTTACTCCTTTGATAATGTCCTCCAGAACCTGCTCCACGGTAAGCTGCTGAATCTTTGCCTTCTGGCTGAGAATAATACGGTGGGCACAAACATCGCCAAATACCGACTGGACATCTTCCCGGATAACGCAATCCCTGCCGTAGACATAGGCGCGGGCCTTTGCCATGCGGCAAATAGAAATGGCTCCGCGAGGGCTAATTCCAAGTTCAACCATCTGGCTGTTCCTTGAGGCCATGGCAAGCTGCGTTATATATGCAATTGTGCTGTCCTCTGCGATGACATCCAGCACCTCCGCCTGCATACGCAGGACATCCTCCCTGCAGCAAACCTGTTCCACCGCATCCACCGGATTTGTTTTCTGCCTGTCGCGGATTATATCCATCTGGCTGTTAAAATCCGGATACCCTACACTAAGACGGATAAGAAATCTGTCGAGCTGCGCATACGGCAGCAGCTGTGTTCCGGCGGTGCCGACATTGTTCTGAGTGGCAATTACAATAAACGGTTTTTGCAAAAGATGTGTTTTGCCGTCGACAGTTACCTGTCCTTCCTCCATGGCCTCCAGCAGAGCAGACTGTGTCTTGCTGGACGTTCGGTTAATCTCGTCACCCAGCAGAATATTGGCATCCGCAGCCACGCCGGGCATATATTCTAATGTTCCGTTATTCTTGTTATATATAGAAAACCCGGTAATATCCGACGGAAGTACATCCGGAGTGAACTGTATACGCCGATACTGGAGCCCAAGAGCCCGGCTGAGTGCCACTGCCATAGAGGTTTTCCCCACCCCCGGCACGTCGTCAAGCAGGACGTGCCCCTGTGCAAAGATACCCATCAGCAGTTTCTCAACTACGTCCTGTTTGCCGATGATAACTTTCTGCACCTCATCCACAATTAGCTTTATCTTTTCATTCATCACAACGAACTCCTTTGAAAAACACACAGATAACTATTTTTTATTAAATGGCTCTCCAATCATCTGTGATGCTTTGCCCATATCTATCAATTTTAGTTATTTTTTAGGAATTTCTACAAAAAGCACTATAATCATTCACCATGAAATGCTAACATATTAAAAATGGTAAACAACCCTAGGGTGGGGTTGTTTACCATTCCGTTTTGTTATGGGTAATGTTGTTAATTTGTATCGGCAAAAAACACAAGGGCTATTAGTAATGTGGGCCATATTACATTTTCTTGCATCTCAATTCTGCATTTTTTATTCTAACGCTCCATATAGATAATTTATTAAGTCTCGGTTTAAGGACCCCAATTCACTTTTTTTCTTCTTTATATAGCACCAAATTGCCTCATTATTTATATGTTCGATTCTCAAGTTCCTTATTGCACGGCCCTGGTAATGTTGAGGCTGAAATGAGTAGTGCAGATACGACCTGTCCGTCTCTTCAATAATACTTTTGAGATAGGAATCACTATTTGTCAAGATGGCCCTCTCTATGCTTTCCTCAAGACCCAGTTTTTTTATCAACATGTTTATATAATAGCTCTTATTAGACAGAGGTTCATTCCCAAAGAAAACAAACTCCTGACCGTGCAATTGATCTATCATTATTTGCTTGGAATCAAACAGCGGATTGTTTTTGCCAACAGACATGAGCAAATCCGCATTTGCTATTTTTTTCAGCTCCAATTGCTTTTTGTCCAAAAGGTATTTCAAGCTGTTAATGTGAAGTCTGTCGGTATATATAAAGCCAATTTCTGCGCGTCCATTTTCCACATAATCTATTACTTCTTCAGTATTGGCCATTAAAAAAACCGATTTTGTTTTTTCCAATTGCCTCTTCTTTATAAAGCCGGTAAAATAACATAAAAATTCGGCATCAAAAACAGAAACTGCATTTAAATAATTTCCAGACGTAAACCCTGATCTAGAGGTAATTTTCTCTGCCTTTTCAAGTATTTCTTTCGCTCTATAATATAACAATATCCCCTCTGCGGTGGGACATACTCCTGTCCTGCTCCGCTCTAACAGCTTATACCCCAGCTCACCTTCAAGCCTAGAGATAACTTTACTTATATTTGCCTGTGAGGTATACAGAACCTCAGATGCCTTGCAATAGCTCCCGCATTCAACAGAGGCTACGAGATACTCCAACTGTTTGAGTTCCATTTCATCCACTCCACTGAAAATACGCGCTAAGAATAACTGCAATTGAAAAATCATTGTAAAACAGCTTATTAATTCCGGTACCGTATCGGAACGAATATAATCAGATATTATAAAATGCTAACATATTAATAAAGGCAAACAACCCCTGTGCGGGGTTGTTTGCCTTTCCATTTCGTTATAGTCAGCGATGCTATTAATCTGAGTTGTCAAGAATGGTTAATAGGAATGTGAGAGCTTCCTGTTCAAAACATTTCTATATCTGAGAGAAAAGAAAAAAAACGAAACAAAAATTGAGGAAACTATCCGACATTTATATATTGTAACCTTAGCCTATACAACTGTACAAGCCACCACGGGGGATAAATTTTGCAAATATATTTCATAAAAGGTCTGCAAAGCTTTTGCCGAATATATGAAAATAGCCTCGCTCTTATGAGCAAGGCTAATATCAATTTCGGTAATCGACAGTCATATAGCGCATATCGTAGAGCGGCATAAATGAAGATTTGACATTATACAGCTTCTCAATGTTGTTCTCGGTCATGAGCTCGTCCGTTTTTCCCTTTACCGCTCCTCCGCCGTTAACCATAACGATGTTGTCGGCAAGATAAAGGGCATGGTTAGGGTCGTGTAGGGTGATTGCGAACGTGGCGCCGTCCGATTTGTTGATATCCCTGATGACATTGAGGATTTTGATTTGATTTTTTATATCCAGATATGTGGTCGGTTCATCCATAAGGACAATAGGCGTTTTCTGAGCGATAGCGCGGGCAATGAGAACCATCTGTTTTTCGCCGCCTGAAATACTGCTGAAAGGCTTATCTTTCAAATGCGCTATCTGGAACCTCTCAATAGTCTCGTCCACAATCTGATAATCTCTGGGCTTTGGCATATACGAGATGTAGGGCGCCCGTCCCCAAAGTATCATATTGTAGACTGAATATGCAAAACTCGGCGATGAGAACTGTGGAACACACGCTATCATCGTCGCCAGCTTTTTTAGGGGTATGGATTTGACATTTTTGCCGTCGATGAAAACGTCCCCTTCAAACGGAGTTATCAGACGGTTGAGAGCGGACATCAGAGTCGTTTTGCCGCTCCCGTTTGGGCCCAAAAAGGCGGTTATGGAGCCCTCTTCAAGCGCAAAGCTCACATTGTTAATAACAGGCCTGCCCTTTTCATATTGTAAACAAACATTTCTGTATTCTATCAGTTCCATCCCGCATTCCTCACTTTTCTCAAAAGGATAATAAAAAACGGCGCCCCGAGAATAGTGGTGAAAATACCGACCGGGATCTCAAATGTAAACATATTTCTCGCGAAAGTGTCGACTATCGTAAGGTAGGACGCGCCGAAAGCCATTGAGAGGGGGATAAGTCTCCTGTTGTCCGGACCGAACAGCATACGACATATGTGCGGGATCATCAGGCCGACGAGACTTATTATTCCCGTTACTGCAACCGACGATGAAGCCAGCAGCGTCGCAGCGAAAATAATAATCCCCTTGTATATAGCCGGATGCACTCCGAGCATTTTTGCCTCCTGATCACCCAGGGACAATATGTTAAGCTTCCATCGGAAGATAAAAATCAAAGTAAAACCGACAGCCATAAAGCCGATCGAGCCAAGAACCTTGCTCCATGTCGTAGTATAAAACGCCCCCATCGTCCAGAATATAAGGCCTTGGAGCTTCAGCGGGTCCACAAAAAGCTGAATAGCCGACAGCGCGGCAGTGAATATTGAGGAGATAATAATTCCGGCCAGAATGAGCGAGATTACAGAGGCCTCGCCCTTTTGTTGGGCAATGCTGTAACAAATAACTATACTCAGCATTGCAAAAAGAAACGCGCTGACCTGTACCGTCAGAAAAGAAAACGCCATACTGAGGGCAGCCCCGAAAGCGGCGCCGGACGAAACCCCCAGCGTATATGGCTCGACAAGGGGGTTTTTCATAACCGACTGAAACGACGCGCCTGAAACGGAGAGCGCCGCACCCACAAGCATGGAGAGTATCACGCGTGGGAGACGGATGTCGGCGAAAGCGGTTATTGCCGATGAGGCCAGTACAGAGCCAAATATTGTATTACCTGAGATTTTATAAAAAATAATGTCTATTACCTGCGGGATGCTCAGTTCGTAGGGGCCTATGCTAAGAGCAATGAGAAAGACGGGGATGGGAATGAAATACATTATTATCTCTATTGTTTTTTTGTATTTTGCCGTATTTTGGTATTTCATTCCCACATATCCCTGCCTATTTGTACTTTAGTCTACGGTCTTGCCGTACAGTTCTGTCATCATGCTGTCTCTAAACGAATCCATATCGACGTCGGTAAAGAGATTCGGATACGCAGATTTGGCAAAATACTGTGCGGCATAGATATATTTTACTGTCCACATATCACAGTAGAAGGTCATGTCGTCGGGTATTTCATAGACGTCCTTGTTCTTGATTGCGGTGACGTCAGCCCACTGAGAGTCGCCGAGGTAATCCTCTGGGTTCAGATCCGAAATGTTCCACATGAGAATCGCGTCTGGGTTCCACTGGATTACGTCCTCCATTTTGGCTACAAAATGCTCTTCTGCGATATCGGAGGCGCAGTCCGTAACACCGCAGAGCTCAAGCATACTGTGTCCGGTGCTCGTATTTCCTGCCAGGTCCAGCTTGCTGGGACCCCAGACAAAAATACCGGTTTTTTTATCGTCATCACTTAGAGTTGAAGTCTTATCGCTTATTGATTTCAGGGTATTCCCCGTATAATCGATAATCTCTTCCGCTCTGTCCTCTTTGCCGACTAGCTTTGCGATTGTTCTCAGTTTCGTATATACGTCGTCAAAGTCGTTGACCTGTATGCCGACGACTTTTATGCCGGCGTTTTCAAGCGTTTCAATTTTTTCTGTGTCGTTAGCCCAGATGATAACGACATCAGGTTCGAGACTGATGATCTTTTCCATGTTCGAGTCAACGGCGGGTATCTCCTTGTTCGCGATTCTGTCGTCGAGTTTGGACAGGATTTTGTAAGTGATCTCGTTTGTATAGGTCCATTCGTCAATACCTACAACAGTGTCGCCTGTGCCAAGCATAAGAAGATCGTTCAAGCCGCTGTTCAGAAGACATACAATCTTTTCGGCGGGTTTATCGAGCTCAATTGTCTTGCCTCTTGAATCGGTTACAGAGATTGCCGCGCCTGCGGCGCCTTTTTGCTCCGGAGAAGGCGATGCAGCTTCTTTGGACTTCTGGCAGCCCGCGAGACCCGCAAGAAGAGTTGCAAGCATTGCGACTGCCAAGAAGACAGACAGATAGTTTTTGACTTTTTTCATTTTGTTACCTCTTTCTCTGAATTGGTTGTTTTAATAGTGTCGTCAATTTTACCGGCATAATGGTATCTGAGCAATGTGCGATATTCCCGTCGAAGCTCTAAGCAGCGGGAAACTATGACTGTCAAAGTATTTTCCCCTGCACTGCCCACACGCATACGCAGAAAACTCCTAGAGGGTACATATCTTGTGCCCTCTAGGCGAAATTTTTGTTTGACAGGCAGATATTAACACATTATTTGTCGGTTTACAAGACTGGTGGCATATAATTTAGTCAGAGACAGGGACTGCCCAGTCCGACATAGGGAGGCTAATCCGGGTCAAAAAGGCAAATATTTAAGTAGTTTAGGAAAATAGTCCGCATTGTTCTACTTCGGGAATATCCAAAAATATACGGTAGCTTTTATGGGGCCGATCAAGGTTCTTTGGTTACTTTTTCACGCCGACGATCTGCTGCATACAGTCGTTGGAGACAGTGACGGTAACGTCAAAATACGGGGATAGCAGTGCAGCCAGTTCATCATCCGACATAAGACCGACAGATACTGAGCTTGCGTGTTCCATATGATGGCGGTCTACATGCTCCCTGCTGCTGCCGTGGGCTATCGTTAGCCTTCCCCCTGTTTTCACGCTTCCCGACAGGTTCTTGATAAGGGAATAGGGATCCGGGAAATGCGGGAACGCATTGTATATAACGCAGCAGTCGAAGAGTGCTTCAAAACGCGTTGTTTCTGCGTCTGCACACAGGAACCTCACCTTAGGGTCTGTAAATTTTCCTTTTGCTATCTCAATCATTTTTTCGGAAATATCGACGGCAGTGACTGAGGAAATATTTCGTTTAAGATAGTATGGAATCAGCGCCCCCGTACCGCAGCCTATATCGAGAACAGACACGCCGTCGGTTACACCGGCATTGTCGAGGATTGTGCCTACAATTTCGTCGCTGCTGCCGGCGCCGCTATCCCAGCCCGGGGCCATGCGGTCAAAAAACTCAATAATACTTTTCTTGTCCATGTTTGCTCCTTTACTAGCTCAGCTCTAAGCTTGTTTGTTTAAATGAGTGTAATGTGTCGTCTTTTCCATAAAAATTTTTTGTACGTTTTAAACACCACCCTTCGTTTTCAATAAAATCAAGAGTCGACCTTAGGGTAGCGCTCAGGAATAAGCATTGCTCTCATAAGCGCTACGACAATACTAGGAATGAGAACGAGATGAACTATTATTCCCGGAAGACTGGTCACGAAATATCCCGTCGCCCATGTGGCCATCGAATACTCTCCCCCTGCAAAAATCAGGGCTTTTGCCAGGCCCCCGACAATGCGGCCGCCGAGCATCGCGATAATCAGGCTGACATATAGGTCGGCGTAGAGGTTTTTGGTGTGTACCACCTTCATCATAAGTCCGCACAATGTTCCGTACACCGCAATCTCAATCATCATCGGCGGCAGATACGCAACCGGGGGCATTCCTGTAAAAAGCGTTGAAAGAGCAGGACCGGCAAGGCCACAGAGAAGACCGTACTGCGGGCCGCATATAAGTCCGCAGAGCAGAACTGGGATATGCATAGGGCAGTAGACAGAACCGGCGTTGGGGATAGCATGAAAAGCCATGGGCAGAACAACGCAAAGCGCAATACAAACCGCTGTGATAATGGATTTTTTGACTGTTGTCATGGTCGCCATATGTCAGTACACCTCCATAATATATCTCTCAATATTTCACAACCGATAGCCCGGCAAGAAATATTAAAAATCACAAAAAAGCAGTCAGCAAAATGCACACGGCCAAAACTGATACCATCGCAGCATAATCCCCAAAACGAAGACAAGCTTTTTTCCTGTTTGTATGTATCCTTACGCCGGTGTATCCTCTGGCCTCCATTGCAAGAGAAAGCTCGTCCGCCCGTTTGAAAGCTCCCAGAAAAATCGGAATAGCAAGCGGCATAACGGCGGCGGCTTTTTCGGAAAGCTTTGGGCTGTCGAAAGTGGCTCCTCGTGCTGTCTGCGCCTTTCGTATCATATCCGCTTCTTCGAAAAGCGTGGGTATAAACTGTATAGCAACCGAAATGATTATTGCAATCTGGTCTGTTGGGATCTTCACAAACCGCAGCGGGGACATCAGGCTCTCCAGAGCGTTTGTCATCTCCATAGGCTGAGTCGTGCAGGTCAGGATATTGCTCAGAACTAGAACCATAAATACGCGGAATACTACGATAAGACCCTGAACCATGCCTCCGTGTGACGGATGAATTAACCAAAAGGAGAACCATGGGTCCTCGGCGCTGAAAAAACACGTGTTCATCAGCAGAACCAGGATGAAGAACAGATACATCCTGTATGCCGAGCCTACGGCTGTTTTCAGCGTCAGCCCGGAAAGCCCAATCACGAATACGGTGATCGCGGCTATCACGGCATATCCGATAAGCGTATCCACGCTGACTATCGCAATAAGCAGGGCGATAAGAGACAACAGCTTTACTCTGGCATCCAGACGATGTACAGGCGAGCTGCCCGGAATGAACGTTCCTGTTGGGAGCCTGCTCATTTTTGTACACCTCCGTTTACAAGCAAAACGACCCGTGAAATAAGTTCATTGTATCGAATTACATCATGTCCTATATCTACGCCCCGCTCACGCATCATTTCGGCAATCAGCGTCGGTTGGCTTATGCCAAGCTGCTTCTCCCTAAGCTTTCTCACATCACTGAGAATCTGCCTTGCTGCGCCGTCTTCGATTAGTTCGCCGTTTTCCAGCACGATGATCCTGCCGGCGTACTCGGCAAGCGCGTCCGCATTGTGCGATACCATAATAATCGTAGTCCCGGCGGCGTTCAGATCATAGGTCAGTTCCATGAGCGCATCACGTCCGAGCGGGTCTAGCCCTGCCACAGGTTCGTCAAAAATGAGCACCTCCGGTTTTACCGCAAGCACGCCGGCAATCGCAGCTCTGCGCTTCTCTCCTCCGGAAAGCCCCATCGGGGAAAGCCCGCGCACCTTTCCAAAGTCGAATCCCACCGTCTCAAGCGCCCATCTGGCCCTATCTGTCACCTCAGCTTTTGACAGGCCAAGATGCTTGAGTCCAAACGCCACATCCCTCTCGACAGTTGTCTCAAAAAGCTGGTATTCGGGATACTGGAATACAATGCCCAGCTTCCGGCGCAGTTTGTATCGGTCATATCCTTTTGAGTTTATATCCTCGCCGTCAAGCAGAATTTTGCCCTCCGTCGGGCGCATCAGCCCGTCGATGAGCTGAATAAGTGTAGATTTCCCGCAGCCCGTATGCCCCATTATTCCAACAAATTCGCCGTTTTCAACTGTCAGTGAGACGTTCCGCAGCGCGGAGGTTTCAAAGGGCGTTCCCTTAGCATAGACATAGGATACGCTATTTACTTCAATCGGCATATTTCCTCCACAAGTTCCTCATTCGTCAGCGGACAATCCTGCAGAAGTACGCCTGCATTTTTTAGGTCTATGTAAGCCCTGACCGCAGTGGGCGGAAGAAGTCCTGCCTGCATCATAAGCGCCGGGTCGGTGAGGATTTCTCTCGGTGTTCCTTCCGCAATTATTTTGCCGTTGCTCATGAGACAAACCTTATCGGCAAACATGGCTTCCTCAACATAGTGGGAAATCATGATAATCGTCCTGTTTTTTTCATCGTGGATGCGTTTCATGGTCTCAAGGACCTCCCGCCTGCCTTCCGGATCAAGCATAGAGGTCGCCTCATCAAATATAATAATGTCAGGCTCAACCGCCAAAACACCCGCAATCGCGATGCGCTGTTTTTGTCCGCCCGAGAGCATATGGGGCGACTTTTCATCATACCCCTGCATACCCACTATTTTGAGCGCACCGGCAATTTTCCCGGGAATGTCTTCCGCCGGAGTGCCAAAGTTTTCAAGCCCGAAGGCGATATCCTCTTTTATAACGGAGGATACAAATTGGTTATTCGGATTTTGAAACACCATACCGCAGTCTCTGCGAATCTTATAAACATTGACATCGCTTTTTGCGTCCAGCCCCGCAACGGTCAGGTCTCCCTGCTGCAGGGGAATAAGCGCATTAAAATGCTTAACAAGCGTAGACTTGCCACAGCCGTTGTGACCAAGTATCGCAACAAATTCACCCTGGTCAACAGACAAATTGACCCCGTTCAGAGAGCGATTTTGGCTGCCGGGAGACTCATAGGAGTGCAATATCTCTTTTGCCTCAACAGCTTTCATTGAAGCCCACCTCTCCCGTATAACTCTCAGCCGTTCCATTATGTATAATCAGCAGCTGTATAAAAATTATCGTTTTGCATTCCGGCTCCGCTATTTATAGCTTCTTATTTATCCCGTTGTCGTCTATGGACGAATATATAACTCTTGCGCAGATGCTAACACAATGTCAATTGGTTCACAAGCCCCCCGGGGGGTTGGCTTAGGCCCCAAACCCTGCAATACCAATGGTTACAGGGTTTTACACGGCTCATAGGGTATTGGGTAATTGTGCAGGTTTATTCACTCTTTGCTCACTATGCCAAATTTATTCACTTAGAAAAAAAGGAAGATTTTTGGGGTACATTGAATTCAGAACCGCTGATTTTCTATATGTAACTAAATAAATTACAAAATATATGGAAAATGTCGGACTTTTACTTTTTTTACTGCTTTGTACATGTTAAAATGACTATACCTGAAGGGAGACAAGATTAAGAAAGGGGAGGTATGCAGTGGCAGGTTTTACAAAAAAAGAAATAAGAGCAACATTTCTTGAGCTGCTTGAGCAAAAGCCGCTCTCCAAAATAACCGTCAAAAACCTTGTAGAGGCCTGTGGCATAAACCGAAATACTTTTTATTACCACTACAGAGATTTATATGACTTAATAGACGACATTTTTAACTCAGAGGCGGATAAGGTGCTCTTCCAGAATCCGATACACGGTCACTGGCAGGAGGGCTGTCTGCAGTCCATGCACTATCTTATGGACCACCGGATGATAATACACAATGTGTTCAACTCAATAGAGCTGGAGTCCATAAAAGCTTATCTCTTGAGGTTTACGCGCAAGCTTCTGCGGACCTTCTGCGAGAGTATAGACAAGAACAAGAACATACCCAATTCGGACAAAGAGTTCATTGCAAGGTTCTATTCCCATGCTTTTATAGGCACCTTCCTCGACTGGATACGGGGCGGTATGGATCAGCCGCCCGAAGAGGTTATCGGCATTATGGTCAGAATGCTCAACGGAAGTATATACGATGTTCTAACCGGCGACGGTCTAACAGACTAAAGACCGTGGGCTGTCCGAAGAACGGATAAGTTTTCACAGTTTGAGTTCATTCTGCCCGCGCTGCGCGCCCAAAATACAATATGGTCTGAACCAGACTGAAAACAGGCGCCTTTTTGGCGCCTGTTTTTAGTCTGGCAAGATATTCGGCTGATTGCGTATGTCCTCATATGCCGAGTCTCTTATTCTTTTTCAGCGAGAGCAGGGCTGGCAGAATAAACAGCACAAGTACCGCGCTTATTGCCGCCCCTCGGGCTATCATCATCGTTATCTCGCGGATAATTTTGTCACTGGATACAAAGTACACCGAGAGGCAGGCCCCGGAAAGTATAAACATACTGATAAGTATCGAAAACGCGCTGTTTTTAATAGCTTGGGCGACAGCTTCAGCGGGCGATTCACTCGCCGGCAGGGCGAGCCTGTAGTTCTTGACCAGCAGTATCGCATAGTCGATGGTAGCGCCGAGCTGTATAGCCGATATTACCACATAAGTCATAAAGTTGATGCTGCTGCCGCTCAGCGCGCTTATAGACATATTCAGCAAAATTGCAAGCTCGATGACCGCCACCATTAAAAGCGGCAGCAGGAGAGTACGGAAAGTTATAACCAGAATAATGAGTATGAGCACGGCGGACACGATAGAGACCACTACAAAGTCTTTTTTAGTGGCCTCGGCGAGGTCCCGGACAGTCTGTGTGCTGCCCGCCGCTCGATAGGACGCGTCGTCTCCAAAGGTATTGTGTATGATCGACTCAATGTCTTCTACGGTCTCAACGGCCTCGCCGCTCTCGGCGGCTCCCGCCACAGATACGGTATAGTAGGTGTATTCGGTGCCGTCAACATCCGATATAAATCCGGATCTCATCGTCTCGACCATTTCACTGTATGCCGTCAGCTGCTCGGAGCAGGAGGAAAGCTGTGCGGTGAGCTGGGCGCTTATCTGCTCCTTCAGCTGATTTGCCGTCTCAAGGGCAACCAGCGCCTGCTCCGACTCTGTCAATACTCTGCCGTAGGCGTAGGACGCAGAGGCGATTTTTTGTTCAATTAGTGCGGGAGCTGCCGAACTGACTGCCGAAGTAATGGTCTCTGTCAGCTTTGCGGTCTGCTCGTCGCTGAGCTGGCCGCCGCTCTCGACCATCGCCAGCACATCGGCCGAGGTCAGTTCCACGGTAGTCAGGAGATCTTCTTCGCTGGGATTTGACGCGTCGGCGTATATCGGTATGGACACACCTCCCAGCAGTGTGTCGGCCAGTGAGTAGTAGCCGCTTATCTTTGTAAGCCTGCCCTCGCCTTCCAGTCTCTTCAGCTCGTTAAGAAACCCAAACTGTGTGTCATTGTCTTTTAGCGGGACGACAAAGATCATCTGGGAGCCGTCCGAGTCCAATATGCGTTTTGCGCCTGTTGAGTTCTCGGAATAGTCGGTGTCCAGATAGTAATAGTCAAGACCAGTGGCAAGAATGACCGACGGAACCAGCAAAACTATAGAGATGACAAGGGCCGCCCATCGGGCCTTGTAAGGTATGCGGGAATACTTCTCAAAGGACGGGTGTAGTACCTTGTGCTCGGTCTTTTTGCACGCTCTATCCAGTACGGTCATGAGGCAGGGCTGAACAATTATGACGGTGATAAAACTCAGGGAGACGCCCTTGGCAAGACAGAGCCCCATGTCAAAGCCCATTTCGTACTTCATGAAAAACAGAGCGCAGAAGCCCGCGACTGTTGTCAGAGCCGATGCCAGAATGACCACAGCGGTCTTCTTTATGGCTGAGAGCAGAGCCTTAGGATTTCCGGCTTTTTGCTCTCGCTCGTAGGCGTGGGTCAGAAAAATGGAGTAGTCCATGGACAGAGCGAGCTGCAGTATTGCCGCAACTGAGAAAGTGACTGTCGATACTGAGTCTGTAAAGAAGTTCGTGCCCATATTCAGCGCAATTGAGATTCCGATGGTTAGGAGGAAAATAAGCGCGGACACGAGAGATTTGGATGTGAGCAGCAGAATTACAGCTATTACTATCACAGCTATAATTAGGAACTTAGGCAGCTCGCCAAGAGCGCTGTCCAGCATGTTCTTGCCCTGCATGACCGTACCGCCCAGATAGTAGTCGGAGCTGTACTTGTGGGCGTAGTCGGCGAGAATATCGGCAAAGCTGTCCATGGCCTCGGAGGACTCCTTGCTGGCGTTGCTTTCAGCCAGCGCGACAGAAAACAGATAGTAGCCCCTGCCGTCCTCCGTCTTGTAATAATCGTCTGCGATGGAACGAACCTTGTCGGTACTTATCATCTCGTCGGACGACACGATTTCCCCATCGGTCACGGTGAAAAGCGGTCCGTAGGAGCCAAGCCAGAGGACAGCGTCGACGTTGTCCACAGATGACAGCTGACTTACGAGCCGACCGATTTGGTCATAGTCGTCGAGGCTGCCCTCTACGCATACGGCGGCGTCGCCGTTTATATCGAAGTTATCCACCAAAAACTGCATGGTCTGCTTAGTGATGCTGTCTTTGTCCAGATACTTTGCCATATCGCTGTTTATGTTTGTCTGGAACATAGAAAAAATACAAAGCGCTGTAATCACAGCAGTTATAATGAGTACCGCGGCTCTGTGCCTGATAATGCATGTAAATAACTTATTCATAGTGTCCACCTTGCCAAACGGTTATTTTAATTATAGGTTTTAAACGGGTATTTACATTATACGTCTGTTATGATAAACTGTAAACAGAACAGATGAGCGAACACGCTTTGAAACTTAGTTTCAAATGCCATTGGAGGTGTGAATATGCAGAAATCGGACACGAAACGACATCTTGTTGACGCGGTCAAGGAATTGCTGCATAGCGGGGAGGACTTCACAGTCAAGGACATCTCGCAGAGAGCTTACACAAATGTGGCTGCGGTAAACTACTATTTCGGAGACAAGAATACGCTTGTCAATATCGCCCTGCAGGAGCTTATAGATGTCTATCGCGAGAAAATCATCGAGACTCTGAGGCAGGATATGCCAAGCACCAATGAGTATATAGAGTCCTTTTTGACGCTGGTATCTCAGATGTATCTTGACAACAAGGGCGTTATAAGATACATAGTGCGGACCGATACGGGCAACAAGCCGGAGCTAATTGAGAGCTTTTTGTTTGACGACGAACTGACCCGCCTGGTATATGAGAAGATGGAGCTTATGACCGGCGAAAAGCGTCCGGAGGTGCAGTTTTGCAACTACATGATCGCGCTTTCGTCGTTCATACTGCCCCTTTTGTTTGAGTGCCAGAACGACGATGATAAGAGCAGCGGCTTCGGTCTCATTGCTCTTCAAAGCGAAGATATGCGCCGTGTATTCGTCACTCAGCTCATGAAGCTTTTTACGTGAAAATATTTTAGAGCCGCAGCTTTGGGACAGGTATTTTGTTGTACATGGTGCCTGCTCTGCGGCCTTTTTTATTTATAGACGCCGAATTGTCATATACAAAAAATTTTTCTTACATAAAGCACTGAAAATGTGGTATAATATATAAAATATATAAAAAAAAGCGTAGTTCCCGGGTACGTGAAAGTTCCTGAGGGGCTGCCTTTTTTTCGAAAAGATTGGAATGGCGTGATAAAATGTTTAAGGTCGGGGACATGATAAACTATGGCAGCACCGGTGTTTGCCGAGTGGCGGAGATAAAAGAGCTGGGGGGGCGTACAAAAGGCTCCAAGCGGCTGTACTACGTTCTGGAGCCGCTCTATCAGAGCTGTGTCATCACGACGCCGGCGGACAATAAAAAAATAAGCATGCGCCCGATAATATCCAAAGACGAGGCCGAGAGGCTTATCGACATGATCCCCACGGTAGAGGCTGAGGAGTTCCACAGCAGTGTAATACGCGAACTGACAGAACACTATCAGGCGTCGATAGATTCGCAGAGCTGCGAGGAGCTTTTGGAGCTGACCATGTCCATATATTCAAAAAAGCGTACCTTGGAACAGCAGAAAAAGAAATTTGGTGTTATAGATGAGCGCTATATGAAGCGCGGCGAGGAGCTTCTCTTCGGCGAGCTTGCCGCAGCTCTTGAGATACCGCGCGAACAGGTCCCGGAATATATCGAGTCAAGAGTTGAAAAGCTGAAAAGATAATAAAAAAACGCCCGCGGGATGATGCCTGTCGGCTTTTTGTCACGTAAGAATATAAAACAGCAGAACAGAGCCGTATGCGGTTGGCATCCGTATACGGCTCTGATATTTTTTTAATTCACATTATCAGCATTTTTCTCTCTCTTTTTCCCACCATCCAAATGCAACAATGCCCTCTATAGTCTTGCCGGCGGAAGATTTCAGGAACATCAGAACATTTCCACCGGGAGGTATTATTATTTTCCCATCCTCTTCCGATACTAAAGTGGTATTGGGGGGAACAATACGGTCTAGTATATTGACTCCTCCGGAGGGGGTCCCATCTGTAGACTGCACAAATTGTAATACTACTTTTGGGCTGGGCGGCGGGTATAGCTCTGTATTAGTAGGTGATACCAGTGAAGAAACAGCCGGATCTCCAGGTGGAGTTGTATTCAGCCAGAGTTCGGCTGTAATGATGTCTGAAGAGGAAAAATTGGAGATGGTAAAAACATTAAAAAATAAGTCTCTACCGGAGTTGGCAGGGTTTATAAGCCCTGCCCACGCATTTTTGCCGTTATCGACAAACAGCGTCTGAGTCTGCCCAATAAAATATTTGCCCTGCAGCGATTTATATAGTGGATTTGGAATGTTCACTACCTGCGGCAATGGTTTTACAGATGATTCATATATTTCTGGCACAGCAACTCATCCCTTTAGTTATATAAAATAAATTGTTTGATAAGTGAGGCTTAGCAGCATTGGCTTTACAAATCACTATATGTTTTTTGAGGAACTTTGGTTCCCTCAGTCCCATTGCCCGGCAGCAGCCCTCCAAACGGAGCGGCCTCCAAACTGTATGCGCCGGGCATGATGTCCATACCACTTGCAGAGAGTTTTATGTTGTGACATAATATTAAACATACTCTTAAAAAGCTCTCATCCGGCTTTATTTGCCAATAATACTACATAGACAAGGATAACGGCTATGAAAAAAATTCTGCTTATTGTTCTATGCATTCTTATTTGTCTAGTCAGCGTTTCATATAATCCCCTGAAAAAAAACATACAGGGCGCCGTCAAGCCCGAGCCGCCTTTAACTGATAAGCGCGAGCAGCATGATGTATGCAAAAATCAGGATGACGAGGAAAACGTAAGTCCCGGTGAAGAGGAGACCTCGGATAAAAGCGATCTCATAGCTTCGATCACAGCCCGATATGCGAATAAGACCCCAAACGAGTGGAGCGAAACTGCAACAGGCGTTAAAACGGAGCTTGACACGGATGATAAGGTAATTGCGCTGACTTTTGATGCCTGCGGCGGCGAATATGGGAGCGGTTACGACAAAGAGCTAATTGATTTTCTTATAGAGGAAAGAATTCCGGCCACTCTGTTTATAAACAGCCGGTGGATTGATAAAAACAGCGACATTTTTGTTTCCCTTTCGGGAAACGATTTATTTGAAATAGAAAACCACGGTACCGGGCACCTGCCCTTATCAGTAAACGGTAAATCAGCTTACAATATTGCCGGTACTAAAGACATAACGGCAGTAATCGATGAGGTTGAAAAAAATGCGGATAAAATTTACGGTATTACGGGAAGAAAGCCAAAATTTTTCCGATCAGGGACGGCCTTCTATGACGAAGTTGCAGTACAAATTGTAGACGAGCTTGGAGAAAGTGTGGCTGGTTACAGCGTCCTCGGCGATGCAGGGGCGACATATTCAAAGGAACAGGTCAAAAATGCGTGCCTTTGTGCGGAGTCAGGTTCAATAATAATATGCCACATGAACCATCCCGAAAAGGAAACCGCAGAAGGCATAGAGGAAGCGGTACCAATTCTATTAGAGCAGGGCTACAGCTTTGTAAAGCTGGAGGACTTTACACTTAAGTGAATGATGTTACATAAATATGCTCCCCCTTCAGTCTCCGCTTTTCAGGTCAACTTAAGGGGGAGTATATCAATATCTTTAAGATGGTAGACTTTTCTTAAGGACACATAAGGTATTGGAGCCACAGCAGGCCAAAGGCTTGTATTATACAGATAAGATGATAAGATATGGTAGTAATGAGGTGACAGCACTATGCCATACAAACTAATAGCCACAGACATGGACGGGACTCTGCTGGATGATGCGAACGAAGTCACGCCCGCTGTGCGCGAAGCGATAAAAGAGGCGCAGAGCAGAGGGGTATATTTCACTATATCGACCGGCAGGCCCATACAGGGCGTCGAGCGCTACCTCGATCTTCTGGACGGCGATATTCCCGTCATAAGCTGCAACGGCGCCCTGCTGATAACGGCGCGGACGCGGCATATTCTCATGAGATCCGAGATAAGCCGGTCCTCGGCCTCGGAGATATTGGAGCGCGGTATCAGAGAAGGCGCGGTTGTCGCAGCCTGGTCCGGCGGCCTGCTCTATTCCTCGGAGGCGGGCAGCGCATACTCCGCTTTCTACAAGGCTCTTTCGAACATGGATTCACTGGACATCTCCCTTTTGCCCGATACCGACGTGACTAAAATCGTCTGGATAATGACGCCGGAGCGCGTCATTCAGCTGCAGAAAAGCTATGTCCCGCCGGCGGGCGTCCAGTCAAAGTCCTCTGGCGAGTATTTTCTTGAGTTTTTCAGCTCCGAGGCCGGTAAGGACAAGGCTCTGGGCGTGCTGGCCGGACAACTTGGAATAGATGCATCCGAGACTATTGCCATAGGCGACAACTACAACGACATTGAAATGCTCCGTTTTGCAGGACTGGGCGTCGCTATGGGCAACGCTCCGGACGAGGTGAAAAAATTCGCCGATATTGTAACAGTCTCGAACAACGAGGACGGCGTGGCGCAAGTCATCAAACAATTTGTGCTGTCCGACAGCAAAAACGAGCTGTAGCCATACGCTCAAAGGAGTCCGGTTTTTCAAACCAGCCATCCTCCACCTTCTCAGATCTGCTAAGTCCATATATTTTGAGGTCAGTTCAGATAAGTACTGCGACTCTATTGAAAAATCCTCTGCATATTCTCTTTTATTGTGTTTAACAAAAGACCCGGAAGCCTGTTTACCTCTTCGCCCACCGTAATACCATGGGGGATATCTAAGCCGTCGTTCCACACCTGGTTAAAGTCCCTGACATCCGAAGCAGAGTTTTTTCCTATCTGAAACGCGTAAACAAGGCAGCTTTTTTCAATCAGCCTTTCCACCGCCTTATGGGCACTGCCGGGTGTGTTTGAGCAGCCGTCCGTTATTTCAAATATCAGCTGGACCAATTTCCCGTTTTTCATAAGCTGGACCTGTTTTTCGCTTATTTCATCCGCTATTAATTTTAAAAGGCTGGCGTCGTCAGTAGAGCCGTCTTTGCCGTTTAGTCTTACCACAGATTTTATTTTCTCACAAATCTCCTCCTCGGAGTGCCCGGATTCATGGAAGGATTTCACCTTATAGTGGCTTTTGCCAAAAAAATAGGTCCGTGTATATACTCTTAAATTGGAGTGTGTACTTGTTTTTTTACTTGTGAGATAGTCGTTAAAATCTTCCAAAGATAAAAGCGTCACTACCAGGGCTTTTCTCGCCGCCTCAATTTTGTTTTCATCCATAGACCCTGAGTTGTCCATTAATATAGTGACCTCTATTCTGTCGGGTAATTTTTTTCTCTGAGGCGTCAGAACATATTGGTCGTAGATACGCAATTTTCGATAGCTCCCATGATTCTGTGCCTCCACAAAATCCGGATAATTGTATATAACATCATTTACGTTTATATGACCCCGCAGAAGCTTGCTTTTTTTTACATTAACCTCCTGTATGGATCTCCCTAGGAGCATTTTCCAAAAGTTCCTCATCTCCTCCCGTTCTTTTCTCGTTTTATTTGCATAAAACTGGAACTTTTTTTGATCATTCAGGTCTATTCCGTGTTTTGATAAATCTCTCAGAGTTCCGTTTTCCGTATTGCCTGAGCCGTCCCGCTCGCCGGATATCTCCTGAATCTCCCTGATCGCATTCTCTACGTCTTCTGCAGATAACTCTATTGAATTCTCATCGCTTTTATCAAACAAATCCGAAACCGATTTGTTTTTACGCCCACTCTGTTTTGGACGCTGCAGCTTAACAGCATCAATTTCTATTCTCCAAAGATCATAAAACTCAGGAAAAAGAATCTCTCTTAAAAATTCGTCCCTATTGTTTACGTGATAACGTCTTTTTAGCTCATCAAATGTAAGCTCATTTAATTTTCTCCCCAAAATGATTTTATTGAAAGAGCTTCCAGCCTCATATTCCATCGGCGGCTCCGTATCAAAAACCAGTTTGCACAAAAAAGCGTCACAAAACGATTGGTGCAAGGGTTTTTTTCTTATTTTCGCAGGCGATATCTTTCTTGACGACAAATACTCCTGTATCTGTCTGCTGTAATACGCTTGCCTGTATACGGGACAATAGTCAAAGACCCTTATAACGGCTGTAATCTCATCAAAGCAATGGATAAATTCCAGCAGCTCTCTTTTCACATATCGTCTAACATGCTCTATATCATAGGACGGCTCATCAGAAAAACCTTCTCTGTGTATTTTTGCCATTAAATAGGAGAGCATCTTATTTGTTTCAAATTCCCATTGCTCCATTCTGCCCAAATAGCGGGAGGTATTCTGCCGCCAGTCGGGATACAGCGCAAGCTCCTTATAAATAAGCCAGAGAATCATTTGGTCGTCAAGCGACCTCTCCGTAAAGCTTATAACGGGGAGGTGCAGGGCCGCCTCTCTGGGCTTAAGAGAAAACCGTTCGGCATTTTTTGACGGTATGTACGACAACGTACCGTCCCCTGTGAATGTGACTAGATTTCTCTCCTCTCTCTTGAGGAACTCCTCACAGCGCTTTGTAGCAATAACAAGATCTTTTTCTTCCATGATGTCTATATAGATTCACAGTGGAACTGATCGATAAAGAGAGTTGAGGGGCTCCCATCCAGGCCAAAAGCTATAAAGCTCTCATCAAATTTCGCTGCATTCGTAATATTGGCATTCACCAAGGCGGATTTATTGTTCAGCACCCACGAGCCCGTGTTGTTTTCCATTAGATATGCATTGTTGTCATAGGATAGAATAAGGATGTGGTTTTGATTTTCATATGCATACATAGCTCTGCCCTCCAGAAGTCCCTCCTCTGCCACTGCTTTTAATTCCAGGTCATATATGATATATCTGCCTCCGGCGCCGGATAAAAAAAGGCTGTTTCCGCCCACTGTCTCTGCCGCTATGATCCGTTCAATTCCCAATTTAAATTCGCCTTCTATACTTAAGTCCCGGTTATAGATCAGAACTGTCCCTCTATGGTCAACTACAATCACCCTGTCGCCAATTTTTTTTATGAAAAAAACAGTGCCGTCCGATATAGGCAATGTGCCCAATGGCAAAGACCTTCCGTCCTCAGTCAGACAGAGCTTTTCAAGCTTGCCCCTTTCGTCGACATTCAATATCGAATTATCATCAAGCAGGACAGAGCTGCTGATTTTTTTCAACTTTGAGCGGAATTTTGAGACGGTTTCAACCCCGTTTTCCGAATCGGCTATCTTAAAGACAATTACCTCGCCGTTGCTCTTTACGGCTGTCCAATTATCCTCGGAAATGTTAAAACAGCCGATGATATGTCCCGACAGCTCCCTTATCGCCTCTCCCCACTCTGCGGAACCGCTCCGCACGCTGAGGATTCTGGTCTCATTTGAGATGCTAGAGGCAAGAATTTTGCCTTTACCTGCGTATATGGAGTAGCGAACCATATTATTGATTTTTCTCTCTCCCTTCAACGGCAGGGCTTCCAGATGTAACTTTGAGGGAAACAATTTCTCTCTGAAGAGAGGCTCGCTGATTTTTAGATCTTCCCAGATTGCAGCTTCGGCGTCGTCAAATTCCTTATCAAAAATTTCTTCCACTGTGCCGGACGCTTTTATTTTTTCAAGCTTTCCGTTTATCTCCGAAAGCTTTTTCTCCAGACTGGGAAAGCTCTTTTCCTCTTTCCAAAGCTCTTTCAGCATTTCCAGCCGTCTTCCGGCTTTCTTCGCTCTTGATGCGTATTCGAGATAGGTATCCATATCAATGAGATTTTCCGATGAGACAATGTAGGCTTCAATTTCTTCAGGAAGCTCCTGCTCTTCCGGACCTTTTCCGTAAAGGATATTGACTATATCCAAATCGCTGTATGTCTCCGTCCTGCCCCTGTAATACTTATATGGAGTCTGCCTGATCTCGCTATATGTGGCCCCTGCATCCCCTATGGCCCTGTCCTTTATCGTCCATCCGTCCTGCTTCTTGAAGAAACCGTATCTGACCGCCTGCGACAGAATGTAATTCTGATCATCCGGATTTGTGATAGAGCTGATGAAACCGTCCCAGAGGGCCTTTGATAGATCCTTTTCCTCCCCACAGTTCCACGTATCCAAAACGTGGATGATATTTCTTATGGACAGAACAGCTTCCTTAAGCTCCAGGTCGCCCACAGCCTGGTCAGTTTCCTCCTCATCGAGAAAATTGTCCCTCCACTTACCGATAAATACATTTTGCGTGAGCTTTGACAGCTGACACAATTTGAAGAGTTCATCCATGTTTTTCCTAATATCCGGCAGATGTACAAACCCCTTTTCATCGGCTATATATGAGAGTACGACTTCAAAAAGCTCGTTTTTTTCGGGGCTTTCCTGCTCCATTAAAGCCCCTTTTACAGACTGGGGAAGATAGTTGTATTCAACAGTTATAAATCTGGACTTGAAAGCGGGGTTTAGTTCGTTTGTCCCCTCATAATTCACCATGTTCGAGGACAGGTTCCCTGTTCCGATAAACGCAAAGCCCGGCCTTATATATACCGGTCCTACACCCGTGATATACGCGTTCTCACCGGCCTGCCTCTGTAAAAGGTCATTTAGACCTATGAGGTTTTGCATGGCGATCGTATTCAGCTCATCGACTATAACGGGTCTGCCCTCTCTGGCCGCTCTTAATATTTCCCGCTCCACCTTCTTCACCTCGGTGCCGAAAGCGCTGTTATCTGCGATGACCATATCTGAAAAGCTTTTTAAAACCAGGAGTTTTAACTGGGTCTGGTCTTCATGAGATATTTGATCCAGTTCCTCTTTATACATCTCTTCCAATTTATTGTAATAAGAGAATATCTGCTCAAAATAATTCAAATATGACCCCTCTGAAAAGCTCGTCTTCAGTGTCAGGGTCTTTTCAACAAACATATCCTCATATGTCAGGTCATGGGATCCGGATATGAACAGCGGCTGAATCTGATCTAAAATCTCTTTGTCACATATACCGACATCTCTACGATATTTCTCTTCTGTGAGCTTCATATAGTATCTAAATTGCTCAAGAACCTGTTCATCCGCGGCATTTTTGTTGGATTCATACCATCCGGTCATCAGCTCTTCCATGTTATCCTGAATTCTTTTTGATATGGCAAAGTCCTTGGCCGCATCCATTGCGAGCTGAGTTTTACCCCCGCCGAGATGGCCGACTATGTAGACGGGCAGACCATTATCCAGAGCATTGATCACTCGCTCCTTAGCGTCCGCGACATAGGAGACCTCAACCATTCTATGGTTTTCTTTGCATCTGATATCTGACAGATATTTTTTTACGTGGTATGCCTCCCAAGCTTCTCTATTGTCGCTGCAAAACGCCGACAGCTTATCCCTGAGTTCAGAGATTCTGTCTACCCTGTATCTTGTGGCCGCATTTGAAACGCAGTGATTCGATCTGTAGTTTTCTTTCGCTATTCTCCTCTCCCAGTTCAAGAAGAACCTCTCGTAGGCAATTTCCGTATTGATCTCGTCAATAGCCTCAGACCACCTCTTATACTCCGATTCCTTGAAGCCCCTATAGGCTTCAAGAATCGCATTATCCGCAAAACTTGGATCTTTCTCCTCACTCAACACGGTGGTCCTTCTGTATTTTTCAAAAAACTCTCCCTGCTTAGATTCAGGAATAAAGAAATTATTTATACGGCTTCTGTAATCCCGTCTGTATAGCTCCTCTATCTGCTGAAGTTTTAATTTATTATTCACATTGTTCACCCTTGAAATATGATTTAAATCTTCAATAAATGCCGATACTGCCAGAGCAAAATTTTACCCGCTTATTAGGATTTATGGTAACACCTCACAAACGCGGGAAAGGTGGTTAAAAAAACGAGGGGAATCTTATGAATATAAAATTCCCCTTATTAATTAATTTGAATTTCTCAGATCAGCCCGTATTCCTTTAAAAACTTCTCGACTTCAGTATCACCTAATATACTCATCAGCATGCTCTTTGTCGCATCAGGAAGGTCGATTTCGGGTTTTCCTCCGTCAAGCAGCTGAACTACAGAGTCCGCAAGATATCGTATATCATATACGGAGGAGAAAACCTCCGGCACACCCTTTTCGACACCTGTCAGCACATAGACAGACTCCATTGCGGTACGTCCGCTGTATTCAATTGTGAATACAGTATCTCTACCCGGATTATCCAGTGTCTCGGCAAACTGGCCTAAAAAGGCAAAGTTTACAGCCCCTTCGGGTACACAGTATGGACGGTCACCGCGAACACGAGGCATAAAATGCGAAGTAACGAATGGCATCATTACAGGGATACAGGTACATGTCTTGGCCAACTCTTCAATTTCATTGACCGGCACCCCTATGTGGTACAGCCACTCTCTTGTGATTTCTTTGCCTGTGCATTCGCGCATCGGCTTCTTTATGTAATCCCCCGGCTTATCCGTGAACAGGCCGTATACCCAGACTAAAACATCGTCTTTAGGCTGCCCTATATACTGAGGCTGGCGGTTAACTGTCCAGCTCATCAGCCATCCTGAATCACGTGCGGTCACAATGCCGCCTGTACATATTTTGCCTGCGTATGGATCGCGCCCTGTGATTTTTTCAATATACTTCGGAACTCTCGGATCATGGCACGTGACTGTAGCGGACTCCCAATTGCTCCTTTCAATGTCCGAACAGAAAACCTCGGGATGTCCGAATGCGTCATCCTGCGCCGCGATATTCTTCCACATCTTCCAGCATCCCCCGATAGTCCCGTCCATCGGGGCCGGAGTATCATCATCGCCGTAGCCGGAGTTTTCCGTCATCGATCCGTTTGTGATGAACACCAGATCATTCTCTGTCAGATCAATGCTTCCGGCTTTTCCGTCTTGCGTATAGACAATTTTTTTAGCGACCTTTTTATCCGGCTTAATGTCAAATTCGACATTTTCGACTCTGGTTCCGTACATGAAGTTCACACCATGATCCTTTAAGTAGTTGATCATCGGAAGTATGAACGAGGTAAATTGATCGTACTTTGAGAACTGAAGCGCGGAGAGGTCCGTAAGACCATTCACATGATGAATAAATCTTGTCATGTATAGCTTCATTTCCAATGCACTGTGCCAGTTTTCAAAAGCAAACATTGTTCTCCAGATTGTCCAGAAATCAGTATCGAGCAGTTCCTTTGAAAAAATGTCTTCAATGGACTTGTCCGCAAGCTGATCATCCGGCGTCAAAACAAGCATTGCAATTTCCATGGTAAGCTGTTGATTTAGATTGAACTTTCCATTAAAACCTCTCTGCCCCTGTTTTTCGGTTATTCTGTTCATACTGAAGTTGGGGTCATCTAGGTTTGTATAATAGAAATAATCAAGAACGGACATCTCAGGGTCTTCGGTTGACTGAAGCGAACTAAACAAGTCGAACAGGCACTCGAAATGATGTCCCATCTCTCTGCCGCCTCTTGCTACATATCCCGCTTTTCCCCTTACAGCTCCGTCAAGGCATCCCCCCGGCAAATTTAATTGTTCAATGAAAGTGATTTTGCTCCCATCCATGTGGGCATCTCTAATCAAAAAGCAGCCTGCAGCTAAAGCTCCGATACCGGTACCGATCAAGTACGCTGATTTTTTCTCAATTCCTTTTGGCTTTCTCGCCTTTACCAGGCGGTGGTAATCCCCGTTTGTCAGTTTAAGCTTTTCATTGTAAGTTTTAAGGTCCATAATTTATCCTCCTTTAAATGAAATAATATCGCTGTGTTTATTATATTATAGCTAGTATTTTCTGCAATTTGTACAGTCATAGACGCTCCCGTGTGCAATCTTTGGGCATTGTGATGATTTTATATAATTTTTGTGCATTTGAATATGACTGCCTATATAAAAATGCCCTTCACCATTGGTTATAAC
>ENA-UOXR01001191-UOXR01001191.1-bioreactor-metagenome-genome-assembly--contig:-NODE-1191-length-28178-cov-16.280091_pt1 | contig 28178 bp, 21 predicted proteins | sample MGYA00238164_ERZ764825 | MGnify/ENA primary metagenome ERZ764825 (study PRJEB28920, sample SAMN05720171) | bioreactor metagenome | isolation source: Anaerobic biogas reactor | place: USA:Washington... | reverse complement strand
GTTGTCCGTTGGGAAATGCGCACCAAGCTCTTTTTGCGCACACTGGAATTCTACTGGCAGGAAGGGCATACTGCCCACGCCACCGAGCAGGAAGCTGTGGAAGAAACAGAGCGCATGCTCAATGTCTATGCCGATTTTGCTATTAACGAAGCTGCTGTTCCGGTGCTGCCTGGTCAGAAATCGACCACGGAGAAATTTGCCGGAGCCAAAGCCACCTACTCGATCGAAGCAATGATGGGCGATACCAAAGCCCTGCAAGCTGGAACCTCGCACTTCCTCGGTCAGAACTTCGCCGAAGCCTTCGATATGAAATTCCTTGACGAAAACAACCAGCTCCAATACTGCTGGACCACCTCCTGGGGTGTTTCCACCCGCTTTATCGGTGCCATCATCATGACCCATGGTGACGACCAGGGTCTCATCCTGCCGCCAAACCTGGCACCTTACCAGGTTGTAATTGTCCCGATCTATCGTAAAGAGGAAGAAAAAACTGCCGTAATGGAAGTGGTTAACAAAGTAGCAAAAGAACTGGCAGAAAAAGACTTCCGAATCAAAGTGGATGAACGTGATGGACTAACTCCAGGCTTCAAGTTTAATGACTGGGAAATGAAAGGTGTGCCGCTGCGAATCGAAATCGGACCCAAGGACGTTGAAAAGGGCACCCTTGCCCTGGCGCGGCGCGACATTTTGGGCAAAGCCGGCAAGAGCTTCATACCAATGGAATGCTATGTCCAGGCTGTAGGTGAAATGCTGCAAACAATCCAGACGAACTTACTGGAGAAGGCAACCAAGTTCCGGGATGAGCACATTTTTGAGGTCAATGACTACGAGGGCTTCAAGGATGTGGTTGAAAACAAAGGCTGGGCAGTTGGCTGGTGGTATGACGATGCTGAAAACGAAGCCAAGATCAAGGAAGATACCCGTGCCACTCTCCGTAATTTCGCCCCAGCTGAAGGCGAAGGTGTTTGCTTCTACTCCGGCAAGAAAACTACCAAGCGCGCCTACTTCGCCAGAGGATATTGAAGCGTTTTCTATTGTTTGAGATCTTGGGCGGGTCTGGGACTCGCCCTTTCATTTCATTTCATCTTACATTAACCCTATCTGCCTTCGTGTAATGTAAAATTATCAACATGGCAGCCATCGACCTCACCCGTCTGGATCAGCAAATCACGCTACTGGCAAGTCTTTACCAGGATCCGGCCGCATTCCAGGAAGAATTCCACAGGATCCTCTCCTTCTACCACCGCTATTCCCATCGCAAGCAAAAAGATGCTGTTCCCAAGAGCTTCATGCAGCACTATGACCTGCCCGAGAAAGTGCTCCCGCACCTGGAGGCACGTTTAAAACAACTCGCTCTGAAGTTTCCATCTGAAACCCTGCAATTGATTGAACAGCTCTGGGGCGACTCTTATTACGAATCCCGGGAATTAGCCACAAGTCTGCTTGGTAATCTGCCTGTTTCCGCGAACGTTACTGTGCTGGAAATGATCTACAGTTGGCTGCAACTACCCCAGGATCAAGCAGTTATCGAAGCAATTTTCAGAAACGCTGCCAAAACCTTACTGCACGAAACCCCTGACCAATGGAAAGATCTGGTCAACCGACTCCTTTTTTCAGATAAACATCAAAGTCAGAAAATGGGGCTGCTTGCTTTGGCAACACTAATACCCGCGAGTCCCTTAAATGATCTACCAGCCTTCTTCAGCTGGGTAAGGGAATTCCTGCTCAACCCACAGCCCGACTTAGACAAATATTTACAGCCTGTCATCGAAGCACTTGCCAAAAAAACGCAGCAAGAAAGCGCTTATCTGCTCCGCGAAGTATTGGCGGACAGTAACGATGCCCGTATAGGTCGTCGGATCCGTCATTATCTGGATTTTTTCGAAGAACCCAGCAAATCCAGGATTTTGAACGCGATCAAGAATCAGGTTATCCTGCCCAGTAATAACACATTGCAGGGATGACCTGGCATGGTCACCCACCATGTCACCTGCCTCTCAAGTTCTCCTCGAACAGCATTTACCGCAAATCCAAGTAAACTTAAGCCATGGTCATAAAATACCGCACAGCCTTGGTTATCCTGATGATACTATTCGTGCTTATGTTGAGCGCCTGCCAGTCTGAGTATATTGCTACGCCGCCTTCAGCAAGCACCCCAACCAACACACCAGGCGTATTCCCCACCTTGACCCAAACACCAACCCGAACGCCGGAATCCATCCTGACGCCTGAACCAACCGCAAACCAGACTTCAACGACCACTGCATACACTTACCCGGATAATTTCTATATCTCGGATATCATCGGTCACAAGCAAACCTACGAATTGGGCTGTGAAGCCAGTGCGGCAGTTGACTGGGCAGGATTCTTTGGAGTGCACATCTTTGAATCCACCTTTCAATATGCACTCCCGCTTTCTGACAACCCGGATTACGGCTTTGTAGGTGAAGTCACCACCGATGGCTGGGGGCAGATCCCGCCTTATGCCTACGGTGTGCATGCCGGACCGATCGCCGATGCATTGATAGAATTCGGTTTACCTGCACGCGCAGTAACTAATTATTCAATTGAAGAAGTTAAAGAGAGCCTGTCAAATGATCAGCCGATCATTGCCTGGGTGATTGGCAACATGGAATATAGTGAACCGGTGGAATATGTGGACACCGAAGGCAGAGTTTCGATTGTTGCTCCGTATGAGCATGTGGTCATCCTGACAGGGTACAACCTAACCCACCTGCGTTATATGAACAACGGCAAATTTTTCGATGTGCCCATAGATGTCTTTCTGACCTCCTGGGGGGTGCTGGGTAACATGGCGGTGATTTATGATTGATGATTCTGAAGGCGTTGTGATCGTTGAGACATACGAGGAGGAATTCCAGGAACACGAAAGTGGGGTCAGAAAAGGTTGCATGACCACGATGGCGATTCTATTGGCGCTGATAATTGTTCTTTCAGCTGCCGTTCCACTGACGCGTTTTATCATCCGCAGGAATTATGATCGTCAGGTGCAACAATTTCCGACAGTAGTTTGCGACACTCTATCAGAAGAAGCCTTGCCTGAACTTGCTTGTGACCCTTCATTAGGGATCATAGAATTTGTCCCAAGAACTTTTCCGTTGGGTATAAGCAAAGATTTTGTTGCTAATGCGATGAAAGGAGTGCCGTTTGAAGAACAAAGCGCGCTCAGCCAGCCAGGCTGCCAACAGCCGACATTATGGACCTATTTAATAGCAAAATCATCATTGGGCTGGCATACGGAGGTCGAATTTCTGTTTTGTTCCGATAAACTCGTTGGCAGAAATGTGCTTCTTAATGGTGTGCCAGTTCGCCTTCCTACTAACGAAGTATAACCCCTGGCTTAGGTTTCTCGTCCAGTTCGGTTATTGAACATAACTTGTTGAAGGTTGAATCTGCATAAATTTTTGTTATCTGGAGACCTTCACTAACTGACTTTTAACCAAATTTTCCAATCCGAGGTGCCCTTCCTATTGTGAGTAGGCATATTTTATCCAGGATGACAACCTAAAAAAATCAATAATCAATCGTTCCAAACAAGAATGTAAGCGGGATGTGTACCCGTTGTGACCACGCTTTGGTAGTGTGGTCCTCGCCCGGGAAGCTCCAGCTGGCAAAGTCCTTGCCCTCACGCCAACCTTTTTCCCGCAATAAGCCATCCACCTTCGCCTGCCAGGGGGCATAATCTCGGTCAAGCCCTTCACTGCCGTGGTCAAAATAAAGTTTGTGTTTGCCGGGTTCGGGCAGGTTTTCCTCAAGGTAAGCGATCATGCCCTCACCCAGAATGGGCCAGTGTGTGGAAAGACAAGCCGCTTTGCTAAAGACTTGCGGATATTCACAGAACAAATAGAGCGAAACTATTCCTCCAAGGCTGGAGCCCATCAGTGCCGTATTTTCCATGTCCGGAAAAGTGCGGTAACGCTGATCCATGGCAGGTTTTACTAAGTCGACCAACCAATGAGTGAATTGTTCTGACATCTGGCGCTGAGTTTGGGTCCATTGCCCGCCGGATGCACTTTCATAAGTTTCTTCTCCACCAGGAAAATCCATTGCCGTGGCAGGTAAGTATTCATACTGCCGGTTGACCGTACTGGGGATAGCCACCACGATCGGAGGGGTGATTTTCCCCTCACTTGCCAAATACGAGATTGCCTGGTGCACCTTCCAGCCTCCACCCCGGTTATGGAACTGATCAAACACCATCTGACCATCTTGCACATAAAGCACTGGAAAACGTTTTAGAGGATTCTGGTGATACTCCTCTGGAAGCCAAACATCCACCCTCCGCCTCGTTAGTCCGGGAATGTTAAGATCACGATGTGTTTCCAACGCTGCACCTGGCATTCATACACCTCAATAAAGGAAAATCATGATTGAAATTCTATCCTGATTCATCGTTAAAAAAAACTGCCTGTAGAGAACTACAGGCAGAAAAAAATCCGTTGCCGATTTATCCACCAAACAGATGGAAAACAGCAATGATTGGAGCAAAAAGTGAAGCCACCAGGCTCATGACTGTGATCAGAGTGTTCAAGGATGGACCGGCTGTGTCTTTGAATGGATCGCCAACGGTATCACCAACCACGGCTGCTTTATGCGCTTCAGAACCCGGACCGCCAAATTTTCCAGTCTCAATGAATTTCTTGGCATTATCCCACAAACCTCCGGCGTTGCTCATCAACAAGGCAAAAAGCACACCGGTGAAAATGGCTCCACCCAGAAAACCCCCCAAGGCATTTGGACCCAGCAGGAAACCGACCACCAAAGGCAACCCAACCGCTAAAAAAGCAGGCAAAATCAGGGACGACAGAGCGCCTTCGGCTGCCAGACCAACGCAGCGTTCATAATCCGGTTTATGGGTGCCTGCCAGGATGCCGGGCTCTTCTCTGAATTGACGGCGAACTTCTTCGATCATGTCGAAGGCATTGTGAGTCACTGAAAGCATCAACAGCGCGCTGAATAAAGGCGGTGTCATCGCTCCCAGGAATACACCTGCGACTACCAGGGGTTCACGCAGGCTGATGGTGATGTTTATTCCTGCGGCTTGGACCACCTCTGCATAAGCAGCAAAAAGGGCAATAACCGTCAAAGCTGCGGCACTGATGGAGAAACCTTTGGTGATCGCCTTGGCGGTGTTGCCGGCAGAGTCCAACTCGTCGGCTCGCACAATCACCTCATGATCCATTCCAGCCATTTCGGCAATACCGCGGGCGTTGTCCACGATGGGACCATAAGCATCAGCTGAAACGATCATACCGCTGATCGAGAGCATCCCAACAGCACTGATGCCGATCCCATAAATACCACTTAAACCGAAGTTCTCAGCCACGTAGTAGGAAATGATCGTTGCTGCTGCAACACCGATCACAGAAGGCACGATCGAAATCAATCCATAGCTGAAGCCGGTGATGATGTTGATTGCCGAACCGGAAGTGGAGACACGGGCTGTTTCTTTAACCGGTTTACGAACATCATTCGTAAAGTAATCGGAGGTAAACCCGATGATCACACCGGTGATCAGACCAGTCAGTGCTGCCCAGAAGACTCCGGGGTTAACATCCGTGAAACGAACAAAAACAAACAAGAAAATCGCAAAAATGATACAGGTGATTACTGTCCCCCGGTTCAATGCCGGTCCGGGTTTTTGACCTTCTTTTACCCGAACAAGGGAAACTCCGATCAACGATGCAAATATACCCAACATGCACAGGATTAATGGCACAACTGTATACTTGATATGCTCTGCCTGGCTTAATCCCATGGATGCTCCCAGAAGCATGACCGCAACCGCACTGGCAACATAACTGTCAAAAATATCGGCACCCATACCTGCCACATCGCCAACGTTATCGCCAACATTATCCGCCACCACAGCCGGGTTACGGGGGTCATCTTCGGGGATGCCCACTTCCACTTTACCGACCAGGTCTGCAGCAATATCAGCCGTCTTGGTATAAATGCCGCCGCCAGCTTTGGCGAGTAGTGCCAGCATGGATGCGCCAAAACTGAAACCAAGCACTGCTTCAGCGCTACCGGTCCAGAGCAAAATCAGGCTCATGCCAATCACAGCCATACCAACCATGGCAAGACCAAGCACAGCACCAGCATTGAATGAAAGTTTAAAAGCTCGTGACAGGCTGAAATTAGCTGCGGTGGCAGTACGCACATTCGCCTCAACTGCTACGCGCATACCCATATACCCGGAAACCGCCGAGCTTAATGCCCCGACGACGAATGCCAGAGCCATGGTGATACCATCTCTGAAGTGTAAGGTAACGGCACCACCTGCAGCAGTCTCAGGCTGAATGCTGAACACGACCGCGATGATCACCCCAATCAGTACCGCCAACATACCTAAGGCCCGGTAAAGTTTTACTAAATAAGCATTTGAGCCCGCTTTGATCCAGGAAGCCACTTCCTGAGCACGTGCAGTACCCGCTTCCTGTTTTAAGACCCAAAAGTAAAGATAGAGAGCAACACTCAAGGAAACTACACCTGCCCCAATGGCGAGGTAAATCCAATTCATAAAGTTATTCATAGGTTTATTGTTTTCTTTCGTTTACATATTTGCTGATCGGAACCAGCGATAGTTAATTGTGCGAATTTCTTCAGGACTCGGCATGGGGAAGTAACGCAATTGCTTTTGATTTCCCACAAAGAAACCATTCTTGATCGTACGATAATGTATGTTCGGAGAATGAACGCGATCTACCATCTTGGTGGCGGCATACTTGGTTTTTACATCAGTCAGGCACTGGCGTAAATGATCATGGTTGCTGTAAGGCAGATTTTCCATCAACCCCATTTCAGGATCCTCCGCCAGTTCACCCAACTGCAGTTCCGAAAAAACGATCGCGGGTAGCTTGATCAGCGAAACCGGATTGCGCACTATCGTATCAATGAAGGCTAAAGGACCCAGCCGGCTCACAACCAAAGGGGAAACCGGCACGATTTCCTGATAAAGGTGCAGTTGTTCACCACCATTGGGGATCTGGTTGGAAGGGCTCAGTTCGAGGGTGCGACCATCCATTGTGGTCAGGTAGAGATGCCGCAAGGCATCAAAATCCATGTGCTCCAGGACCCGATAGACCGAGACGTAAACAGAAGCCTTCAGACTGCCATCCTCGTGAGGCACGCAGCGTTCATACGCCTCTTCGATCCGAAAAAATGGATCCCGGAAGTCAGGATCTACTTCAAAAAACATTGCTTGACCACGGGATTTTTTGGCTGAGCCTACCGCGTAGTAGGTACCAAATTCTTCGGGAGATAGCATTGAGGCAATCAATGCTTCTGGTAATAAAGAAAGGTAGAGATATATTGCCATTGGTTACTCCTTTTCTCGAAAGGTTCGAAATTAAGGTTAACAGCCCATTTTCGACCATTATTATTGTAACTGCAATTCGCTTTGAAACACCCCCAATTTTCAATACTTGTCATTTTAGGTGACGTTAATACTTTAATTAAGAACACCCTCACACAGAGGGTGTTTACTGGATATCGTTTGCCTTACTTAGTCATCAACCAATCAATGATTGCTATCAGAGATCCTTCTGTTAATTGAAGATGAGTATGGTCGGCATTCACTAAGATCTCGCGCCATTGTTCTGCGGTCAGGTCTTTTTCGTAAAGGAATTGCAGCGAGTGCTTCTGACCGATAAGGTTGGTGAGAAAAGCTTCCATCTCAGCGTCATAATTCGGGCTGGCAGGGTCAATCGGGTAGGCAAGAGAGGGGTCAAAATTCGTTGATGCCTGATCTTCGCCAATGGGATAGGTTTCCTGGATCGGTGCAACTGGCTCTTCGGTCGGAGTGATCGGGGCAACTTCCGGTTCGTTGACCACATCTTGACCGCCTTCAACAACGGGCAGGTTGATCGTATTGTTTTCTTCAGTGGGTTCAGATTTGCCGCAGGCTGTGAGCAAAAAAGTAAAAACCAGCATTAAAGTAATCAGAATGGACAATCGTTTTTTCATGGTTTCCTTTCCGCTGGCAAAGCCAGCCATGCCTAGATTATACCTGTGTTGATCAGGTAACGGTGATCGCCGTGGTATTCCTCACTCACGCAAGATCACGCAACCTTACTGAAAAATTGCGTTTCGATTTCTTTACTGTTAGGACAGCCTTTTGCCAAAATCTTTTCTGTAAAAAGCGGGTAATGCGGCTGCAATAATTCCAGCATGCCATACGCGACCCGACGGATGGAGAAATGAGCGTTGCTGGCGCTGCGCAACTTGATGAAGTGGAATAAGGAGCGTAAATTTACCTGGCATAAAACCCTGCGGTTAAAGGCATTAGGCAAAACATAAGCGGCAACCTGGGGGTTCCAGGAAGCGATCTTGCTGTAAAGATCAGCGATCTCAGCCATACAAACCTGATATTTTTCCTCAAGTCCTGCGTCGCTGATTGCCAGTGGAGTGGCATAGCCATGTTCGATCGAGAAATCCTGTACAGTTTGTGTCATCATGCGGTGACGTTTGAACTCAAAATAGGCACCCTGGTCCAAGATCAGATCAAAGGAAGCTGTGGCATATTCAAGCTCACGTAAGGGGTTGTCAAACTTGCCCACCTTTTCGAAAAGCTTGTCGACCATCGCCTGCTTTTCCATCTGGGATTTACCTCGGACATGTTCCAGGCAATCCTGAAAGCTTGCGTTCCCAAACCGGTAGAGTACTGCTGCCAGGATCTTATCCTCCCCATCCTGATCGATATCAACCAACTGAAAGGGCTCGCCCCTGGTGTTTTGAAACTCCGACGAGAATCCACGTGCGTAATGTGACACCTCAGGAAGGAAAGTGATTGGTTCGGCGTATTTCACGAGTGTGGGCAGTTCCTGGGTGGCAACCTGTTTGACTTCTTCGCCAATCAGGCGTACTTCCATTAGATCAGAGGATAGCATTTTGCGAATGGCATATTCCAGGGCACGGGCATTGATTGTTAGACCCACATTTGCCATGGAAGCTGCCGGTAAGACAAAGCGAGCCACATCCACCGCCTTCAACCTTGAACGACTCAGCCAGGCTCGTTCTGACTCACCCTCTTTTCGCTCCGTCTGTGCTTGACCCCAGGGCAAAAGCCCATCCAGGATCTCAGCATAGGCAACAAAAAGCCGTGTAAGGTGCTCCTCGTAGGCTTTTGCGAAAGGACTATGCCGTATTTCGGGCGGGATCACGAAAGCAGCCGAATCCCATTGCTGGTAACGGGTCGACTTCTCAGTATAAGAGGCAAGCCGGTTCGATTCGATCGTCTCGATTGCCAATCGCGAAACGTTTTCCAACGCCAGGTGCAGGACGGCATGTTCGGCAACACTGCTGTGACCGTAGCCAACGATCCATTTTTCACTAAACTCTGTGCTGCGCTCTTCATCCAGCTCAGCAGCAATTTGATCAAAAGGTTCAGGCGAGCGTGATGTCTTGGCAAAAGTAACTGCGATGGTCTCTGCGCTCAAATTACGGGGGCTCAGGCGATAGATTCTGCGTTTAAACTCCATGGTCAAGGATCCTCCGGGCATCAATTTTATCTTGTTCGATCTGATCAATCAGGTCTTCGATCTGGTCGTACTTGATTTCGTCTCTCAAAAATTTTACGAATTTCACCTGGATGAGCTTGCCATAAATATCAGCATCAAAATCTAACAATAATGTCTCAACACTGGGAAATCTACCATCATCAAAGGTAGGGCGAATTCCGACGCTGGTGACACCCTGGTAAATAAGCCCATCCACCTCCACAAAAGTGGCATAAACCCCAAAACGGGGTAGTTTCCGTTGAATATCGAAATACAGATTTGCTGTTGGAAATCCCAACTTAGCGCCCCTGTGTTTACCAGGAGCAACGTAGCCTGTAAGCACATAAGGACGACCAAGCAGCCTGGCAGTCTGTTCAACTTCGCCAGAATCCAACGTCTGCCGGATTCGTTGAGAAGAAATCACCTGCCCATCCAACATCACAGGGGGAATATCCAGGCATGGCACCCCCATCGCGGAGCAGACGCTCTGTAAAACATTTCCGGTTCCCTGTCTGCCCTTCCCGAGGGCAAAGTTCTCTCCCACCAACAGCCCCTTCAGGGGAACAAGTGAATTGAGTTTCCTCAAGAATTGTTGGGTATCGAGATCCGCTAATTGTTGGTTGAATGGTAAACAGAGGATAACATCCAGCCCTGTTTTTGCCAATAATTCATTCTTCTCTGTGCGATCGTTCAGGTAAAAGCCCTCTACCTCCTGGGTAAAATACACGCGGGGGTGCGGCCAGAATGTCAGTGCCACAGCAAGCACCTTATCCTGCCTGGCATGGGTGATGAGTTCAGCAATCAATGCCTGGTGACCCAGGTGTACACCGTCAAAATTACCGATTGTGATCCATGCAGGCTCAAGCGGTTTCTCTGGCCAGTCATTTATCATTCTGCTCATCGGCTGTTCCTTTACAAAAAACAACCCCGCCGACTGTACTGAAGGCGGGGTGGTTAATAGCCAACATCAGTTGCTGAAAACCTTGCGAGGTTGCCATTCACTGGTTTCCGCATCATATTCGATCAACGCCACCAATTCACCGTCTTCGCTGATGGCTCGTGCCAAGGTGCCGTTCTCCAGCCCATCTTCACCTGGCACACGATGTCCGTGGCTGATTTCATCGATTTGCTCGTGACTGACAATGATGGTGTGCCAGTCTCCAAGCGCTTCTGCAGCAGGAATGAGATGCTTGTACCAATCTCCATTTTGGAAGGCTTCTTCCAACCGTCGTAACGAAACCGCATCTCTCAGACCAAAACGACCATTCTTGGTGCGCCGCAAACCAATCAAGGTAGCGCCACACCCAAGTTTTTCACCCAAATCGGAAGCCAATGAGCGCACATAGGTACCCGAAGAGCATTGAATATCAACTACTGCCTCTGGCGGATCCCAATCGAGCAGTTCCAGGCTGTGTACCGTGATCAGGCGAGGTTCAAGTTCGACCTCTTTTCCTTCACGGGCTAATTCGTACGCCTTTTTCCCTTTAACCTTCAAGGCGGAATAGATTGGAGGGGTTTGTTCAAATTCCCCAACGAAACTACTTAACGCTTCCTCAAGTTCTTCAAAACTAATGTCAACCGGGCGACGGCTGGTGACCTCACCTTCTGAATCGAAGGTGCTGGTCGTCATTCCAAACTTAATCACAGCCTGATAGCGCTTATCAGAAGCTGAAACAAACTCACTCAAACGTACTGCCGGACCCACAAGGACTACTAAAACTCCTGAAGCCCGAGGGTCAAGTGTGCCGGTATGACCAGCACGGTTTATGTGGGTGCCTTTACGGATTGCTTGAACGACATCATGAGAAGTCATGCCAACAGGCTTGTCCACAATTAAAACACCGGACACCTTGTTTAAAAAATTTTCCTGAGGTTCTCTGTTATACTCCATTGTTCCTCTGTATAGATCTCCCCTTACTATTCACATAGTGATGGGTTTCAGCCAACACTAATTTTTTCACTTCTTGCAGCTCACCTTTTATGTCAGCTCCTGCAGCTGAGGCGTGCCCCCCGCCGCCAAATTGGGCGGCGATCCCGGAAACATCCAGCCCTTTGACAGAACGCCAGCTGACTTTTACACCGCCATTTTCTTGCTCAATAAACAAAACGGAAATCAATGCCTCAGGTACAATAGTTAAGGTATTGATCAAATCGGCGTCATCATTTGCAGGATATCCAGCAATGATTCTATCATCAAGTGTCAGAGTCGAAGACAAGACTCCTTCATTCATTTCCAGTTTTGTCAGCCCTTGTCCCCAATAACGAATTTCAGAAAGACTTCGCATCGAGAGTGTCTGATGGTAAACATGAACCAGATCAACCCCTTTTTCCATCAAATCTGCGGCAGTTCGCAGCGCGAGCGGGGTGGTATTGTTGGTTCGGAAACCAAGTGTGTCCGCCAGTAAGCCAACCATCAGGCAAGTTGCAGTATCTTTGCTCACCGGGAGACCCCAATCGGGTAGTTTGGTGGTAAGCAGCAGTGCAGTTGCTTCAGATTCAGCTTCCACGTAATCGATTTTCCCAAAATCGATGTGCGTTTTATGATGGTCAACCACCAGGTCAGGCTTGGGCAGGGCGTCCAAAACGGTACCAACCCGGTAACTATCTGCGCTGTCAACAACGATCAGATAGTCATAATCAAGGCTGACCTCGCTTGTGACTTCCTGTGCACCTGGAAGATAACGATATCGTTCAGCCACCCCATCCTGAAGTACGCATTGAATTTCCTTGCCAACTTCGCGTAAAGCATTGCCAAAGGCAAGCGCGCTTCCAACAGCATCACCATCCGGTCGGATGTGGGAAACAATAACGACCTTTCTGGCGTTTGCCAGTTGCTCCCGAATGGTGTGATCCATAGCTTGACCCACGAACATACCCCTATTCTTCCCCATAATCGTAATAATCCAAGCCCTCGACTCCTTCGTCAGGATCTTCATCAATTTCATCGTCCAGAACAGGATGTTCTTCATTTTGCCATTGATTCAGGAGGCTGTCGATACGGGCAGCCTTCTCTGGGGTAGGATCCCAGAAGAAACGAAGTCGGGGGGTCACCCGCAGGTCTACTTCCTGTGAGATTTCATATCGCAAAAAGCCTCGGGCTCGCTGGAGCGCATTGAGGACTTCTTCAGCCCTTTCCTGACCCTCGAGCGCTGATACGTAAATGTTGGCATAATCGAGTTCCCGGTCAACTTTAACATCTGTGACCACCACTCCAGCCAATCGTGGATCTTCAATTTTACCAAGTAATACCGTTGACAGAATTTCTTTCATCCTGTCATTAATTCTCTTCATTCTCAAAGTTGAAGGCATAACATCTCCTCCTTATTAATTCTAGCCACCAAATTTTTCCATCACAAAGCATTCTAACAGATCACCAACCTCAAATTCTTCAAAATTCTTAAAGGTGATACCGCACTCCATCCCTTCGCGCACTTCCCGTACATCGTCTTTTTCCCGACGGATCGAAGAAATTTCTGTCGTGATCACTTCCTGTCCGGCTCGCATAAGTCTTACCGGAGCATTTCTGCGGAATTCACCGTCCAAAATCCGACAGCCTGCTGCCGTTCCACCCTTGGAAACCTTAAAGACTGCAAGAACAGCCGCCTTACCGATCACACGCTCTACCAATTCTGGTTCAAGCAGACCCTTCAGAGCTTTCTCCACATCTTCCACCAGGCGGTAAATGATGTTATAGAGACGGATGGAGACACCTTCAGTATCAGCCAGACGACGCGCACCCTGGTCAATACCAACAGCAAAACCCATCACAACAGCATTGGAGGCAGCCGCCAGCATGATGTCACTTTCGGTGACATTGCCGGTTTCTGCATGAAGCACTTTAACAGAAATATCTTTCTGCTGTTTGCTCAACTTATCAAGCTCGTTGGTGATTGGCTCCAGCGAGCCCTGGACATCAGCCTTTAAGATCAGACGTAGTTCCTTGGACTCTCCGGACTTATAGCGATCAAACAACTCTTCCAATGTTGCCCGTTTGACGTTCTTCTTGGCTTCCCGCTCAGCTTTGCGCTCAGCTACCATCATACGACCCTCTTTTTCACTCGGAACAACCTGGAACAGGTCGCCTGCTTCAGGGAGCGAGCTAAGACCCATCACAACAACTGGTGTGGATGGCGGAGCTTTGGTCACACGCTTCTGGCGCTGGTCAAACATTGCCTTGATCTTGCCAACAGCCTCTCCAGCGACCACAACATCTCCAACTTTAAGCGTACCATTTTGCACCAACATAGTTGCCAGGGGTCCCCGTCCCTTTTCAAGGCGAGCTTCCACAACGGTTCCAATACACTGCCCTTTGGGGTTGGCTTTGATGGTCAGGTTATCCGCGACCAAAAGAATGGTTTCCAACAAATCTTCCAAACCAATGCGCCCTTTGGCTGAAACAGGCATGACAAAGGTATTGCCCTCCCATTCATCCGGCTGCAGACCAATTTCCGAGAGTTGTCGTTTGACACGATCCTGGTTGGCGTCAGCTTTGTCAATTTTATTCAGAGCCACAATGATCGGGACCTGGGCAGCCTTGGCATGGTTGGCAGCTTCACGGGTCTGTGGCTGTACACCGTCATCTGCGGCGACAACCAGTACAACAATGTCTGCGCCCTGTGCACCGCGAGCACGCATTGAAGAGAACGCAGCATGACCGGGGGTATCCAAAAAAGTCAGAGCGCGACCATTATGAGTAATTTGATACGCACCGATATGTTGGGTGATTCCACCGACTTCTCCGCCGGCAACATCCGTGTTGCGAATGGCATCCAGTAAGGTTGTTTTGCCATGGTCAACGTGACCCAGGATGGTGATCACAGGAGGTCTGGCGCTCAGATTCTTGGAATCCTCCGTCAAGATGACGCGGCGCCACAAAGGCATCTCGCCTACTTCTTCGACCACCTCTTCTTCCTGCTCGAGCTGAGGTTCAAAGCCGAGTTCTGTGGCAACAACAGCAGCAGTGTCAAAATCGATCGTCTGATTGATACTCGCCATAACGCCGTTTGACATCAGGATCTTGATAACCTGGACCGCACTGGTATCCAGCAATCCTGCTAATTCACGAACGATTATGCTATATGGTAATTGGATGTTTTTGTCTTCTTTTTTGCCCATTAATACCTCCATTTTCTTTCACAGCAGCACCCTGTTGAACGGTAACGGTATCCTGAGCAAATTGTCGGCTGACAATCAGGCCATTGTCTGATCCTTGTCGGAAGTCTTCCCCACCTCAAAGTCTCCATCAGATGGACTACTTTCAGGTAAAGCTTCCATGTAAGCAACCAGAACGGCCAAATTTTGTTCCGTTATCGTTGTTCGTAGAGCTTTTGCCAATGTTCCCTTCAATCCCCGGTTCCAGCAGCTCTTTTGGTCGTGTAAGTAAGCTCCACGACCAGGGAGTTTGCCACTCAAGTCGATCCTTACGCCTTCCTCGGTCCTGACCAGGCGGATCAATGTCCGTTTGGGCAAAACTTCCCGGCAGCCTACGCAGGTTCGCTGAGGGATGTGTTTGGGTTTTGGTTTATTTTTTGCTGCCACCTTGGTGCTTTCTCTACAAAAGCATGTTTAATTATTTCCTGCCTGTCATTAAGGCATAAACCCTGCCCACTCCTGGACTACCCGGGAGAGGGCAGAGCATTTTTTACCATTCTTCCCAATCGTCTTCACCCTTGCGGTGTGTATAACGCACCACATCGGTATCCTGATCAGGATCATATTCCACCGTGTAGCCACGGCGCTTCTTGCCCTTCTTTTTCTTGGAAGGACCAAGCTGATTTAATTCTTCATCATCGTCTGTAGTTGCTTTGTCACGGCGCATCGTATCGAGACGGAAGAGCTCTTCAAAGCTCTTTTCCTCTGTACCTTCAGCTTCAACACCAACTTGCACGGATTCGACTTCTTCCAAAACCGGTTCAGCGGCTTCTTCAGTCACTTCTTCTACAGCTTCTTCCACGGGTTCGACTACCGGGTTTTCCTCCACTTCAGGAATGACCACTTCAGCTACCGCTTCTTCTTCAACTGGTTTGGCAACTTCAACAACTTCCTCAACCTTCATGGGCGGGAATTCGTACGTATTGACAACATCCAGGATTTCTTCAAAGTTCTTTGGACCAATGCCATTGAAGCCTAAAATGGTGTCTGGATTGGTTTGTACTGTAAAAATCAGGTCACCAAAAGTCTCCAGGTGATTTTCCTGAAGGATGACCAGGATGTGTTCTTTGATGCCAGGAACGTCATAAATTGACATTTCAAAGGCACGCGGGTCGATGCCGTCCCTGATGGCTTTTAGCTCTGCCATGTGGGCATCCACTTCATCCTTACGGTCAGCTTCACCACGTCGTTCAACACGATCAACGAAACGACCGATCAAGGCGCTATCATCCATGTTGAGAACGCGACCGTCAGATTTCATCTGAAGCAGTTCTTCAACGCGTGTCATCGTCTCCGCTTCTTGTTGTGCCAAATTGGCGAGGCTTTTGTCTTCACGCAGTTTGACTAAGGCTTTAGCGGCGGCTTCAGAAACGCTCATGATATCAATCCGCCAACCAGTCAGTTTGGCTGCCAGGCGTGCATTTTGACCTTCACGACCAATTGCCAGGCTAAGCTGATCTTCGGGAACAACCACGGTAGCGGTTTTGTGTTCGTAAATGGAAGGATTAAGATACACACCAGAGACGCGGGCAGGGCTGATCGCTTTACTGATATAGACAGCGGCGTCCGGGCTCCATTCGATCACATCGATTTTTTCGTCATGTAATTCACGCACGATCGCCTGGATGCGCACACCGCGCTGCCCAACACAGGCACCAACGGGATCGATTCCCTGCTGGGTGGCAGAGACGGCGACCTTGGCACGCTGACCAGGTTCGCGGGCGATGGATCGGATCTCAACGATTCCGTGATAGATCTCAGGCACTTCATTTTCAAGTAAGCGGCGCAAAAAGTTGCGATGCCCGCGAGAAAGCTCGATTTGGAGCCCCTTGGTGGTGTCCTCTACGCTCACCACATAGGCACGGATCCGGTCATGGATGCGGAAGCGTTCATTCGGGATCATGTCTTTTTTCTGCATGATGCCTTCAGCTTTCATATCCAGACCAATGGTTGCCTGGCGGGAATTGACCGCCTGAACGATACCACTGGTGATCTCGCCTACCTGCTTAATGAAATGTTCGAACTGGCGCTGTTTTTCAGCATCGCGAATTTTCTGTTGGATGGCTTGTTTGGCTGTGCTGGCTGCAATTCGACCAAAGTCCTTGGGGGTCGATTCGACCATTACCAGGTCTCCAATTTCACAGTCAGGATAGTGCTTGCGAGCATCTTCCAACAATACTTCTGTGCGTTCATCGAAGATGCTATCAGAGACTTCTTTCTCTGCAAAAACGCTGACGCTGCCGGTATCAAAGTCCATGACAACTTGAACATCCTGGGCGGCAGATGCACCAACGGCTTTGCGGTAAGCGGAAATCATGGCTGATTCAAGTGCAGCCAAAATTACATCGCGTGGTAAACCGCGTTCTTCCAGGACCTCATTGAAGGCTAATGCAAATTCGCTTTTCATCGCTTTCTTTCTCCAAAATAAAACACAATCTCAGTTCTAAATAAAAAAGTGGACTTCTGTCCACTTTTCGAGTTGAAAAGTATTGAACTGACTAACGCAAAAATAATAACACATCAGGGGTCAGAAATCAAGGTGTACGATTCATGCAATGAGAGGATTAAGGCGGTTTGCCCTATGTGGTTGATGCTTGAGTTTATTTTGCTCCCTATACCAACTTCTACATAGCTTGGGACGAAATTTGTTGGTCGGATATGTCAGCGTAGTTATGGATTGAGCAACGCTTGCGCAATTGCTTGTTCTTCCCTATCAATCAAGTAAAATTACATAAACACAACCTATCTTTCCGGGAGGTCAGGATGATACAAAACAAACTATGGTGGAAGCATGGGATCGTCTACCAGATTTATCCGCGTTCATTCCAGGATTCCAATGGAGACGGTATCGGCGACCTGGCAGGAATCATCCAGCACCTTGACTACCTGCAGGATCTGGGCGTGGATGCCATTTGGATGTCGCCGATCAACCCTTCCCCTGATGTCGATTTTGGCTATGACGTTTCTGATTACCACACCATCGACCCGAAATTCGGCAACCTGCAAGATTTCGAACGCTTGCTCCAGGAAGCACACAAAAGAAACCTGCATATCATCATGGACCTGGTGTTAAGCCACTCTTCCAACCAGCATCGTTGGTTCCAAGAATCCCGTAAATCCAAAGACAATCCCTATCATGACTGGTACATCTGGCGAGATCCTGCCCCAGCTGGCGGCAAGCCCAACAACTGGGCTTCCATATTTGGTGGGGATGCCTGGGAGTTCGATGAGAGTCGCGGTCAGTATTATTATCATATGTTCCATAAGCACCAGCCTGATCTGAACTGGCGCAATCCCGAAGTGCGTTCCACCATGCTGGATGTCTTCCGCTACTGGCTGGATAAAGGTGTCGATGGTTTCAGGCTGGATGTGTTCAATAATTATTACCAGGATGCGCTTTTTCGTGACAATCCAAAGACTCAAAGTTTCAGTGTTCGCAAATTACTGCGCAAGTTTGATGCATTTGACCATCTTTACGACACCAATCAGCCCGAGATGATCGAGGTCGTGGAGGATATCCGCAAAATCATGGATAGCTACCCTGACCGTTATGTTGTGGGCGAAACCTTCCTGGTCGACTCTGCAAGTGCTCGCACCTACATTGGACCAAACAGGTTGCATGCCGGCTTTGATTATGCCTTTTGTAATGCCCCATTCAGTGCAAAGGCATATGGCAAAGAGATACAATATTGGGACGCCCTCCACGGGGACGATGCCTGGCCAAATTACTTCTTCAACAATCATGACACTCCCCGCTCCACAACCCGCTTCGCTAAAGGCAGCAGCGACGCAATCCCAAAACTATTGCTTGCGATGCAGTTGACAGTGCGCGGAACGCCTTATCTTTACTATGGTGAAGAAATTGGAATGCGCGATATCACATTGACCCGCTCTCAAATTCAGGATCCGGTTGGAAAACAATACTGGCCCTTCAACAAGGGTCGCGATGGCTGTCGCTCGCCCATGCAGTGGAGTGCAAAACAAAATGCCGGATTTACCACTGGTGAACCCTGGCTTCCTGTCAATAAGGATTTTCCTGTCCGCAATGTCGAATCCCAGGTTAACTCACCTTCCTCCATGCTTTCTTTCTACAAGGAGTTGATCCGGCTCAGGCGGACACATCCTGCCTTGAATGCTGGTAAGTTGGAAATGATCCAGGTTGATCACGAGGACCTGTTGGTTTACCAACGCGTGCTTAATGAGCAAAAGATCCTGATCGTATTGAATTTTTCAAAAGAGATCGCAACCTACCAGCTACCTACACAAGAATTCAACAAATGGGAATTGCTCTATGCAGGCAATGAAGCCATGGTTGCCCAGATGACAGAAAATAGTCTTAACCTGCCACCCTATGGGTTTGGCATCCTGATCTCAAGATCAGAATAGGAGTCTGTTGCAGGAAAGTGGAAGTTCGGCTGATTTTTCGACAGCTCCCTGGGTGAGAGGTTTCGAACAAGGTCTGATACCGGAACGTCCTTTACCCTTGGAACGCTTCTTCCCTCCCTATCAGGAGGGCATGGTCAAGAATTGGGTCAGCCGATATGCCTCTCCAGGTTCTTACCTGCTTGATCCCTTTGGACAGAACCCATTTACTGCCCTGGAATTAGCCCGGGCTGGTTACCGCGTTCTCGTTTCGGCAAACAACCCGATCGCTGCCTTCACACTCCGAGTATTGTCTGCTGCTCCAGACGCCGAAATGATCAACCAGGCATTGCTGCAGTTAAATCAAAACCGAATGCGGGATGGGTCCACCCTCGAAGAGTATTTGAGCAACTTTTACCGGTTGGATTGTCCCAACCCGGAGTGCCGTGCAGAGTCCAAATTCGAAGTCGACACATTTATCTGGTCCGAAGATGCCACCAATCCTCATCTTGCGGTCGGTACTTGCCAGGATTGCGCCTTCAACGGTGAGATCAACCTCACGACAGCCATACAGGAAACTCTTGGCAAAACCCCTTCCTATGCCCTGACGCGTTCTCAGATTTTGGAAAAGGTAGCCGGGCAGGACCCACCACTCAGACGGGTGATGGAGGAGGTCATTTCTTACTACAACCCCAGGGCTCTGGTTGCCCTGCAGATTCTCTTAAGCAAGATCGAGACCAGCAGTCTGACCCCACAACAATCCGATGTGCTCAAAGCCATGTGGCTGACAGCAGCAGACCAGGTAAATCAACTTTGGATCTGGCCCAGAGGCAAGAACAGACCAAAACAACTGATTCGCCCACCACTTTACCAGGAAGTCAACGTCTGGAAGGCGTTTTTACGCTCTGTCAGTCTCTGGTCGCAATCTGCTGAAGAAATCAAACTGCGGGATTGGCCCAAACGCGTTCCACCTACCGGGGGAATCAGCTTGTTTGAAGGACGTTTACGGGAATTGGCAGAAGTTCCGGAGCCAGGATTGATTAAACTGGTGCAAACCTCCCTACCAAGACGCAACCAGGCTTGGTGGAACCTTTCGGGGCTTTGGAGCGGCTGGCTTTGGGGAAAAGAAGGTGTCAAAACCCTGCGTAATAGCCTGTTAAAGCAACGCTATGACTGGACCTGGCACAGCGTCGCGCTCAAAAAGGTTTTAGCCCAGTTACCTGGTTTAATTGGTCAGGATGTACCAGTTTTGCTTCTGACCAGCGAACTAGATACACTATTCTTATTTGCTGGTTTGATTGGAGCAAAAACCGCGGGTCTGCAGTTGCATTCCGCGGCCATCGACGGTGAGATCGAGACACTGCAATGTGTCTGGCGCCTTCCCGCCCCCATTCAACCCTCGTTTTTTGAAAAAGAATCTACCGTAGGCATCAAGCAAAGCGGAAAGGAATTTTTAGGCAAGCTCGGTGAGCCTACACATTGGTTGCGCTTGTTAACTAATACAGCGGCTGACCAATTGATTCGAGGTAACCTGGATGATCGACCCAGACCAAACGAAATGCTAAATGACCTTGAAAGTGAGTTTGCCTCAGCTTTGAATGATACCGCCATTTTTCAGCGATTCAACCCAGGCTCCACACCGGAAGCAGGCTTGTATTGGCTCACCAAACCGCCTTCAGATATGGTCAGCATGGCGGATATTGCCGAAGAAGTGCTGGTTTCAGAGCTGCAGAGTAAGCTTATACTGACATTTGATGACCTGTACAAGGCGATCTATGCCCGCTTGAGTGGTTTGCTGGCACCCTCAGATGAGCTAATTCAGGCAATCCTCGAATCTTACGCGCAGAAAGAAAAACTAGATACAGGCTCACTCTATCGCGTCCTGCCACGGGAAAGTGCAGCTGCCCGAGCAGATGACCTTCAACAGATCAAATCGATCCTGGAAAAAATGGCGGATACGCTCAATTATCGTCGTGAGACGCTCCCGGAACGGATCCTTTGGGTGGATCAGACCGGAACCCCATTGTACAGTTTCTTCCCCATCGCTAATGCTCAAATATCGAGAATTCTGACAATGAATCAGGATCTTCCGGGTCAAAAAATTATCGTCCTGCCTGGAAGCCGCTCAAATCTGATTGCGTACAAACTTAAACGGGACCCAAACCTGCGCCTGCTCAAAGGGGATAAATGGCAGTTGGTGAAATTCCGCCAGCTTCGTAACCTGGCAGGTAATCCGCTTTTGAGCCGCGATCTCTTCAACTCACAGATCAGCGGGGACCCACCCGAATTTCACACGTCGCAGTTAGCCTTGTTTTAGGCAGCAAGAAACTGCATCCTTCGTGTCCTGAGCACAGCGAAGGATCTTTTTAAATGTAGGTCGGAATGAGACCGCCTGCTAACCATTGACCATTTGTGACCTTGAGCGGTCTCACTCCGACATCATGTGCTTTTCTGTAATAACCCACCTCCTCAATTCCCCTATTTCCCTTTAATTCGTTATAGATGGCGAGTTTTCGATGGCGGAGTGTGCAAAAGAGGCGCATTCCGCCCTACATGCTTCGGTCAGAGTGACAAGTAATATGACGATCCTTTTTTTACGGCTCACCCGGCGTAGATGTAGGTTCCTCGGTTGGTGTCGCGGGCGGGGTGGGCGTAGCTGTTGGTTCAGGAGGAATTGTGGGTGTCATCGTCGGCGTCATGGTTGCCGTTGGCGTCACAGTCGGAGTCGGGGTCGGGATATCCAAACGTAAAACCCACTTCTTCTGGACTTCCGTGTTTATGGTGCTGTGCAAGGTGACCCTGAGCGTGATCACATCCGCGTTTATATCCGTCATGTCCCATTGCATTATCTCAGCCGCTGAGCTGATTGGATAGGTGATCCAATCCGGAGTCAGCGCATTCCATTGCGATGGGTCAGATCCTTCACCCCAATGGATCTTAAATTGCTTAAAGTTGGCGGTCGCGTCGACAACGCCTGCAATCACAAAGGGATTCTCCCTTATCACGGTATTTTCGTTGATGCCAATCAAAGAGATGATCGGTCGGGGGTCATCCAGCCGGCATTCCCGTTCTGGTTTGATCACAAGCGGATCAGGAAAACCGTTGTTCTTTGCCCAATCGCGTCCAGGTTGGGTGCCCAACCACTCGATGGCTGATTTGTCCTCAACGTTGATCGTCAGAGCTTCTTTGGTGAACTCAGCACAAGATGGTGAAGCCTGCAGGTTCGTCCAGGCATCAATGGAAATTTTCAACCACAGGTCCTGGTCTTTGGGCAAAGGTTGTTGATCGGAAGCAAAGATCTCTGTCTTGTAAGCAGGGCAATATTCGCTCGGCTGCGCGCCGGATATTGTACAAATCGTGGTATCCACCACATCCGACGGGCGCGCAAATGGTGTGGCATTTCCGTCTTTATAACGGTTGATCCCAGCCTGCATGATCTGCGCCCAAATCGGGGCTGCCCCTTCCACACCGGTGGTGTTGATCATGGGTGTGTAATCAGCATTCCCTACCCAAACGCCCACAACCAGGTCGGGGGTATATCCCATTGTCCAGTTATCACGAAAGTCGTTGGTGGTACCTGTCTTGGCAGCAGCTGGAAAAGGCAGGTTGAGGATAGAGTTGTACCCGAACATGGGAGCACGGGCAGCCGAATCGGACAAGATGGAAGAGATCAGGTAAGCGTGCGCACTGCGAACCACCTGGTCGCCAGCCGGCGGTTGGTATTCAAAAAGCACATTACCCTGGTGATCGACCACTTTGGTGATCGCCACTGGTGCCACTTTTCTGCCCTCGTTGGCAAGCACCTGAAAGGCACTGGTCATCTCAAGCAGGCTGACTTCTCCACCACCCAGTGTGAGGGATAGACCATAATCCTGTCGGTTGAGCGACGTGATACCAAGCCGTCGGGCAAAATTGATAAAACCATCCTGCTCAGCGGTATTGGGGTCGTCATAAATACCCACATATTCCAACGCTTTGACAGCAGGGATATTGTAGGAGTTTGCCAACGCATCTCGTACCAACACCGGACCGTGGAAACGACCATCATAGTTGACAGGTTCATAATCCGGACTGGAATCAAACGGATCTGCGGAGGGTCTGAACTTGGTCGGCACATCCCAGATGAGTGTTGAAGGGGTCCAGTCCTTTTCGAAGGCTGCCAGGTAGGTGAGGGGTTTGATAGAAGAACCAGGCTGGCGCGTATTAGTAAGCGCCATATTGACCTGACCACTGATAGCCGCGTTGTTGAAGTCAGCCGAACCGACCATGGAAAGAATTTCTCCATTAGCAGGATTCATCACAACCACCGCCCCGTTGGTGGCGTTTTTCCCTTCCATTTGAGCCAGTTGGTTGGTAACGGCTTGTTCCGCATCGCGCTGCATATCCGGATCCAGGGTGGTATAGACAGAAAACCCAGAGCGGTAAATGGTCTGAGCGTCAAATTGAGATTCGAGCAAAGACTGGATAAACACCACCCAATGGGGGAATTGCATGTCGATATCTTGCTTTGTAAACTGATACGCCTCCAGGGCATCCGATGCCTCAACTGTTTGAATGGCATCCAAACAGACCGGTTCAAGGTCTTCACCGATATGAATACAGCCGGTTTCGTTACTGAGTTCGTACATCAGTACCAGCACCGTCTTGAAACGGTTGATGGTTGCTTCGCGGTTATTGTAGATATCGTAAACAGCTGGCGTTTGGGGAATACCAGCCAGGAAGGCTGACTGCCATAGGTTCAGATCGGCTGCAGTGGAATTGAAATAGGTGGAAGCAGCTGCTTCTATGCCGTAAGACAGGTTGCCATAGAAGATTTCGTTCAGGTAAAGCTCGAGCACCTGTTCTTTGGTATACCGGCGGGTAATTTCTGCCGCGAGGATGATTTCGCGAGCTTTTCGCTCATAAGATTGCTCAAACCGCTCTTCTGTGAGAAGCAACAATCGGGCGAGCTGCTGTGTAATCGTCGAGGCACCCGAAACGATTTCGCCCGAAGTGTAGTTGGAATATAAGGCACGTGCCAGGGCGATCAGATCGAAACCCGGGTGGTTGTAATATTCTTTGTCTTCAGTTGCAATGGTCGCCGCAATCAGGTAAGGGGAGATGCGCTCCAGCGGCACATAAGTTCGTTTGCCGGCGTTGGGGTCCACGATCTCGTAAAGAATGTTTCCGTTTCGATCCAGGATGTAAGTGGTTTCAAACTGGGATGCCCGGTCTTGCAGTTCATCCACGGATGGCAGAGTGCTGGCGATGTCCAGGTATTGGGAAATGGCAAAAACTGCACCCGCCAAAAACAACAAGAGCAAGACGACTAAGGTGATCAGAATCCCCCGGCTCAGACAGCCTTTTCTTTTTTTTGTTTTCCGGGAGGGCGGAAGGGCTTGCCCGCCCACAGGAGTAGGCTGAGTTTTACTGCCAACCGGTTTCAGACTGGGCTGGGCTGAAGCCGTCACCCGATCTTTCGGTTTGATAACCTCTACTGGTTGGGTGTCGTGGGGAACTTCTGTTCCAGCAGGTGTGAACGCAACCGCATTGAGTGCCGTTGCCTGTGGGTCAATTTCTTCGACAGGTTCAGGCAGGATCACCTCCGGAAGGGGTTGATTGGCTGGTGTTTCGGGGGGTATGGTCTCTACGAAGTCCAGATCCATGGCAGTTTCCTGGAGGACTGGCTGAGTAATTGGGGTCTCCTCTTTGTCATCCTGGACGAAGGTTTTTTCCTTGTCATCCTGAACGAAGTGCAGGATCTTATCAGTTTCAATTGCCCAATGGCCGGTTCTGAATTCATCACCAGGATTGGCGTAGTTGTTCTGACCGTTCTGTTCCTCGATGCTAAGGGGTGTTTCTGTGTAGTTTTCTAATTCCTTGAATTGCAGACCTTCGTCCGTTTTTTCTTCAGGAATTACAGGCTCACCGCTCGTCGGTAACAATCCGTGAGTTAATTTTTCAGACTCAGATGGTTGGTTAGTTTCCATGGTACCTTCTCTTCCTTACGTATAATCGATTTTAACATAAAGGAACCAGGCAAGATTTAGTGATCTTGCACGGTATGATTGAACTTCTGGTATGGTGAATCCTCTTCCCGATCGCCTATCGCATATAATAAAGGGGTGAATATTGGTCCTTTTTTTAGTAATGATGCCATTGGTCTTACCTTTGCTGCAGATCAGCAATTCTTAGAAACACCCAACACGCTTGACACCGTCTGGCAATTGGAGACGGACGAATGCGCACCCATCAGCCTGATGAGCACCCTGGGTTTGCAAGCCCGTAGTTTTCAGATCTTGCCCCAGGTTAGTTTGAACAAAATTTCCCAAGAGCGTATCCGGGATTTCTTCTGCCAGCCTCTTATTGACCGGATTTTCTCCAACTACATTATGCTGACTATCGCCCCCGTTGCCTATGTTAAGGCAACGATCGAGTTTTGGGTCCGGGCTGGCGATTGGGTGCAGGGACGGATAAGGATCACCAACCATGGTGAGACCAATATCGAGGCAGCAGCCAGGTTAGCAGCCCGGTTGGTCGCATTGCAGGGAAATTCTGAGCTCAAACCGATTCGACAGGGTTTTCACACCTATCTGAAAGGTCAAACCGGCAGTCTTTTGGTCCAGCTGGGTATGGAGGGGAGCTCAAAAACGGTGCTTAGCCCCAACCTGGCACTGGAACAAGGGAAACACCTCAGCCATGGTCAATCGTTTCAGGCGATCTGGCAATGTGAGATCCAAAAAAACGGGGGCGAAAATCATTCATCGTCGAAGAATTACTCAATCAATTGGGATGGCGAAATCGCACGGCTGGAGATCGCCAACCAGGCACGCATTGTCCAGATCAGCACTCCAGAGCAAAACTGGGATGCATGTTTCTATTCCAATCAGATTCAGGCTTTTCAGTTGTTAAGAAAAAATGTCGAGGGCGATGTGAGCCTGGATAAAAACCGCAGCATCCATTCCGCATTTTCTGCAGTCAACCCAAGTGCCCGTTCAGGGATCTCTGCCTTGGACTTGTGGCAGCTTTTGTGTAGTCTTCTCCCGGTACAAAGTGAATTGGCTGCCAAACTATTGGCAGACTATCTGGCAAAAGCCGCGGCTGATTTTACCAACAGCCCGCAGAATGCCTTGCCTTTTCCGTGTTTGTGCGACCTTGCCTGGCGCATACATCAACACTATCAGCAAAAAGACTACTTAATGGAGATTTATCCTTCGCTCAAGGCGCTTTGCCTTGCCTGGTTCACTCCATTTCATGACCGTGACCAGGATGGCATCCCTGAATGGACAAGTATCGAGCAGTGCGGTTTGAGTAGCCTGCCGACATTCAATCTGATGGATGAAAATGGATTGGCCACGCGCATCGCCTGTACTGAACAGCTCAACCTGGCTGCCTTGGTAGAGATAGAACTGAGGGAATTACATAAGATCGCTCAAATTGCTGAAGATCACAGCACGCTGTCAATGATTGACAATCACCTGCTCGTGATCCATTCTTTCACTGCAAGTTTTGCCAGCAATAATTTTATAACGGGCTGTCTGGATCGCGAGAGCCATCACTGGCATTCGGGCGATGTGCTTTTCGAGGGCGACCTCAAGCATTTTGGCCTGAAATCGATCTATTTACATAGACCCGCCCGCCTTAATTTGCGGCTAAAACCTTCATTCCAACTTAAGAAACCCTCAGTTTTTTACCTTCACGGAGAAAACGCGGAAGGGGATCAAGTGATTGAGCCAGTCGAACCCGACAATTTGCTTTGGATTCCTGGGAGCTTTTTCTACACAACCAACTATATATATTCCCGTATCGACAAGATCAGCGACCTCCAAATCGGCGAAAGCCGCTTGGAGATCCATCTGGCAGATCTGGTAAGCCAGGATCTGGGGATGCTGCTCGCTGCCCCACTTGAAAAGGGGTCGGATGAAATTGAGAGCGAAACCTTGAGTACTTTCAATGCAAAGTCGATATTAGATAACACAAACTTTGGTCTGCCTGAAAATTTGGATCCGAATGCTGAAAAGAAAGTGGTCAACCTGGGCTGGAACCTCCTGGTCCTGGCAGACCTGATCCGCAAAGGTGATGCAGAAGTTGCTTTTGAACTCCTAAGTCAACTCCTAATGGGGCAAACCAATCATCTGCGACTTGAACACAGCAACACCGATCGTTGGAGCAGCCAGAATGGGCGGTCGCTTGGATTGCGAAACACAATTGGTGGTTTGATACCGATCAGCCTGGTGTTGGATCTGGCAGGCATCCGAATTCTCAATGAAAACAAAATCAGCCTGCAGGGTAAAAATCCCTTCCCCTGGCCTTTCAAGGTGCAATATCGCGGGCTGGAAGTGACCCGTGATGGTAAAAATGCAACTGTACGCTTCCCGGATGGAAGCTTCCAGCATCATTTTGGTAGTTCTCAAAAGACCTTTAGTAACGAGGTTGTGAATTCGATCGAGAATTAATGGACATGTAGACTATGCGCAACAACCTGTTTCGATTTCTTTTTCTCATTTTGACACTCCCCATTTTGGCTGCCTGCCGCCCAGCCAGCAGTCCAACCCCCATGCCCAGCCTGCCGCCGATTTTGAGTGAAGAGGAATTGCTAAAGACTTCGATTGCTCAAGTCACGCAGGCAGCTTTTGAAACCCTCGCCTATATCCCAACTGCAACTGCCACAAGCACATTTACTCCACCTACTCAAATAACTCAAATTGCAACGATCGCACGCAGTTCCACGCCCGAGCCCACGCCAACCAGCGACCTGCCTTGTAACAAAGCCGGTGCGGGTGTGCCTTTCGATATCACTATTCCAGATGGCACCCCCATGTATGCTGGTCAGGAGTTTACGAAAACCTGGCGTCTGGTGAACCGCGGTAGTTGTAAATGGACGCGCCTTTACAAACTGGTTTTCTACTCCCAGAATTCCATGGGTGCGCAGTACGAACAATTTTTAAGCGGCGAGGTTTTGCCTGGTCAAGCCATTGACCTCAGTGTCAAGTTTTACGCCCCCATCGCTCCGGGTAGTTACCAGAGCAACTGGATGCTGCAGGACCCCCAAGGCAACCTGTTCGGGGTCGGATTCAACGCTGATGCTCCTTTTTATGTCAAAATCATCGTTACCAACGATCCCACCCCGACACCAACCATAACCCCAACCCCCTCACCCACACC
>ENA-UOXR01001189-UOXR01001189.1-bioreactor-metagenome-genome-assembly--contig:-NODE-1189-length-28186-cov-13.960933_pt1 | contig 28186 bp, 26 predicted proteins | sample MGYA00238164_ERZ764825 | MGnify/ENA primary metagenome ERZ764825 (study PRJEB28920, sample SAMN05720171) | bioreactor metagenome | isolation source: Anaerobic biogas reactor | place: USA:Washington... | reverse complement strand
ACCATGTTGATGGTCATGGTTGTGAAATCCACTCTTGCTAAACGGACTACGTCAGCAAGACCGTATAAATAGTCATTGCCGCGATAATCGATGCCAGCCAATAAAAAGGTCCAGGAAGCAGCGTCGCCACAAACAGGAGCAGGAGTAGCAGTCGCTGTTGCTTCGGGTATGGTAGGGGTCAAGGTCGGTTCTTCAGTTGCCATTTCCGTTGAGGTAGGAAGCACATCAGACGAGATGCTGGGTAAGACCAGCGGGTCTGAGATCGGTTTCTGTAAAAACGGTTTTAGCCAGGTAAACCAGGCTGAGACCAGGATAAGCACCAAACCAAGGGCGACCAGAGCGATGATCTGCCACTTCGCGTTTTTTCGACGATTCGGAACAGGCACCTGCTCATTCGGATCAGTTTGGATGGGTTTTGTATCGTTCATATTCATCTTTCCAACATTAAAGCCTGCCAATCTGGGCAGGCAGAATAATTACTAAAGTTCGATTGTACCATGACTCATGGGATGCAATCTTCGGAGTATCAATCACTCAATTAAACCCAGAGTCCTTTGTACAAACTCCACCACTTCTGCGTGGGGGATCAAAACCTGTGCTCCGGTTTCGGTTGTATATGGATGAAACATGGTATCAGGAATAGGAGAGATTTGGATGTCCGACATGTCGATGAGCTTGGAGAGACAATAGAAACTATACATTTCAGTCAAACCAAGACCGGTTTGGGTAGTCTTGTCCTTCATTAATGTCGTCAATATCTCGTAGACCATTTTTGCTGATACACCTGCCCGGATCTTGTTAAGAATCGCTTTTAATATAATGGTCTGACGATTAATACGTTGAATATCAGAATCAAAAGCACGGATACGCATAAATACCACTGCCGTTTCCCCATCCATTTCGTATGTTCCAGGTGGAAAGTTGTACCAAAAATCCTGAGCCTTTTCTTCAACAACAACTGTCACTCCCCCGATAGCGTCAATATACTTGCCGATTTCATCATAGTAAAGGACGAATTGATCATCAACACTGACGCCAAAGTTATAGGTAAGGTTCTCTGCTACCGAAGTTGCACCGGTTCCATTACCAAAAAAATACTCACCATAACCAAAGGTAGCATTGATGCGACCATAGTCGATTCCAAACTGCTCAAAACCGACGATGGGAACGTAAAAATCACGCGGAATGGAGGTCATACGCACTGTTGCATTCTGAAAATCGACCCTGATCAGTCTGATGCCGTCTGCCTGGGCATGCTTATCAATACCCAATACCATCAGTGTAACGGTGTCCGTCCGACCACAATTACCTTTTTCATCAGAACCAGGAACAAGCGTTGGGGCTGTATCAGGGGTCTCTGGGGTTGATTGCAACGCTGCCGGAGTGAACTCTACAGGAGCATCACCCGAATCCTCAGGGAGGATATCGGAGTCCGGGTTGACTGGTGTCGGTGACACCTGGCTGACAGGCTCTGTCTCCACTGGCACCAGGACCTGCTGAGGGAAGTTGCAGGCAGAGATAGCAAGAGTAAGCGCCAAAAAAAGCAATGACATCCGGAGACCGGTTTGGTAATTTTTGTGTATCTTTTTATCCATCAGGCATAGACTCCTTGTTGCCTCCATCCACGCCTCCGCCCCTCCGACAAGCTTGTTGTCAGTTGAGGAGAAGTTTGTATAAATTGCCTGCAAAACTAACCTAAAAAGTTCGTTTTTTAACCTTATCTGCATCAATGTGCACCCGCACTGTGCGCCCTTTGAGAAGGGAGAGCAACACGGCAACCCGTTCCTCACCATTGATGCACTGCTCAAAACGAGCTTCGATCCCACTCAGGATCGGGTCATCGATCCAAACCCTGTCACCCGGATGCAGCTGTTCAGGGTCGCAAGAAATTTTCGATCTCTCGCGTTCCACCTGCCTTCTCACAACCTCAACCAGCCCGTCCGAAAGAGAAGCAGGAACGCCATCAAAATTGACCAACCCAATAACACCTCTAAGGAGTCCTATCCTCTTTGCATACAGGTCTCCGAGCCCACCCTTAACGAACAAATAGCCTGGAAAAAAAGGTTTTTCCTTTTTCGAACGGGGATTGACCGGGTTGACCTCGAGCCGCGGAAAATAGGTTTCAATGGAACGATCCACCAGTTGGGAAAAGACAATGTGTTCAAAGTTGGGCTTGCTGCGAAGCGCATACCATAAAGCCTGTTTTGAAATTGTCTCTGCTTCGACTCTATTTTGCATACCTATCTCAACTTGCCCATTTCAGCAGGGCAATCTGACAAAGAACTCTTTTGACTCCAACCTGTCAATATTATACAATCAAAATTATTAGTGGTAGTTCCGTGAAAATTTCATTCCGTTCCTTGGCTGTTATGTTATATTTTTAACAAAGAGGTTTTTGTATGAACAGAAAAGTGAATCTGGCTTTAGGTGGAGGCGGTGTCAGAGGTGTGGCACACCTCGGCGTGGTTCAGTGTTTGTTAGATCATGGTTATACCATCAATGGAATCGCCGGCACAAGTGCAGGCGGTCTTTTTGGTGCGACTATCGCAGCAGGCAACTCTCCCAAGGAAGTTGCTGCGGCTGTGGATGCTTTCTTTACCGAATCCAGCTTTTTATCTGGTATCGGATCTTCATCTTTCTCGCTCATCGGCACCAATGGATTGGTCAACGCCCTGGAACCCTTCTTACAGGGAAAAACGATGCAGGATTTACAGATCCCGTTCGTGGCAACGGCTGTTAGCTTAAAAACCGGACAAGAGATCATCATTAAAGACGGTGATGCCATGCGAGCTGTGCTCGCTACCATTGCTATTCCGGGCTTCTTTCCCAGCCAGGGGGATATGGTTTTAGTCGATGGTGGGATCCTAGACCCAGTCCCCATTGATTCTGCCCGTGAATTCGACACCAGCTTACCCATCGTAGCGGTCTTGTTGCATAAAACGCCAGCTGAATTTAGTTTGGACGATATCAAAGTGCCGCTCGAAGACAGTCTGATCGAACCGTTAGCCAGGACGATCTCCAAAACCCGGATAGGTGAATTAATGCGTCATCTCACCGCCACCGTAGATGTTGTAAGTAATAAATTGAGTGAGTTGCGAATCGAAAAATCCAAACCAGATGTCCTGGTTGAACCAGTAGTCGGGCACATAGGCTTGCTACAAAAGATTGAAGCAAAACCCCTGGTAGAAGAAGGTTACCGGGCAATGGAAGCAAGCCTGGAAAGCCTGGATAAAGCCTATTCGATAGTCAATTCCTTCCGGAGGATTTCCAGATACACTCGCTCAGGAAACTGAGATGTATCAGCCGCGGCGTAAGACGGCAATCAAGGTCAGGAATAAACCAAAACCAGCCAGAACTACAATTACATAGCCGATAGGGATTCCACCGGTTGTGGTGCCAACCACTTCTGCAGGAAAGGTAGGGATCTGCAGAGCAGGGGGTTCAGTAAATGTAGGCAATCTACTCGGGATGGCAGTGATGATAAATTGGGCTGCCAGGGTTGGGTCGATGGTTTTTGTAATCGAGGGCGTTTCTGTAGGCGGAGGCTGAAGCATCGGCAAGGAACCACCGAAGACCTCTACCCGGTTCAAAACGATCCAACCTCGATTGTCGGGTGCCCCGGCATAATCGATCATCACATAGTCGCCATAATAGCCATAAGCTTTTGCTTCCTGGCCAACCAAAAACACTCCAACTCTCGTGGATGTGGAATTGGGAAAACTACGTACATTCAGTGGGTTTTCCGGGTCACCAATTGCCCGGACATATAGTCCACGAGGAGAACTGGTCATAGTTGGTATGGAGAGGGTCGGAAATTGCGCCCAAACGGAGTGGTTTAGGCTCGGTAAAAGACTCGCCAAAAACATGGCAAACAAGGCAAGCATCCCTGCTAAAAATCGAATGGTTTTGTTATTTTGCCTAATCATCTCCAGACCTTTAAACATTCCGATTATAATCTAATCCAGTTCGACTGTTAGAATGGAACACATGACCACACGCATCTATCACGGAGATATTAACCCACGCCAAATCGCGAACAATCTTGTTGCCGTATTTCACCGCGGAAACTATCAGGTTCAGCAAATAGGTGACAGCGACAAGCTTGCAGTTCAAATCGCGACCCGTCAAAACCGCAGTTCTGGCGGTCGGACAGCCATGACAGCCACTATTTCAAGAGTAGCCGATGGTGTGAGTATTACGCTTGGTCAGCAAAGTTGGTTCGGATTGGCAGCCAGCCTGGGAATTTCTGCGTTGAGTGCTGTTCGCAACCCGCTCTCATTGCTGACGCGCCTGGACGATATTGCCCAGGATGTCGAATCGATTACGCTCGAAGACCAGATCTGGGAGGTGGTTGATCGGACAGCGCGGGAACACGGTACTGGTCAAGCGTTATCCGCCCGCCTAAGGCGAACAGTCTGCCCATATTGCCTGACTGCCAACGAAATTGCAGCTGGTCGCTGCATTGCCTGCGGTGCACCTCTCGGAGAGGTGCAACCTTCCACCTGTGCCAATTGTGGTTTTGTTGTTCAAAAAGAAGAGAAAATCTGCCCAAACTGTAATACCCGCTTGAAGTAAGCAATCTTAAAATCCATTAATAAACTCGTTCTTGGAAGGCACAAATGATCAAAATCATTGCGGATACTACCTGCTGTTTACCAGTTCAGAGAATGCAGAAACTGGGGATCGAATTTGTTCCTCAGATCATCACATTTGACAAAATATCTTATCGGGATGACTATGAGTTGAGCATAGAGGAATTTCTTGAGAAACTTCGTAACTCAAAAAACCTTCCTGGTACCGCAGCGCCTCCTCCTGCGATGTACACACCAATTTACAGGCGCATTCTTGAGAACGGAGATTCAGCCCTGGTTATCACACCCTCCTCCAAGGTCAGCGGAACTTTTCGCTCCGCCACGATTGCTGCTGACGAGTTTAAGACCGACCGTATTCAAATTATTGAAACCAATACGATCGCTGGGAACCTCGGTTCGATCGTGTTAAAAGCGAGAGAGTGGGCTGAACAGGGAATGGAAATGGAACTGCTGTGTGAGCGTGTTCGTGATTTGGCGGCACGCGAGCGAACGTTTTTCCTTGTACCAACCCTTGAATATTTACATAAAGGCGGCAGGATTGGCGGCGCGGCAAAACTGATCGGAACCCTGCTCCAAATTGTTCCCATATTAACCCTGAAAGATGGGCAAGTGGAGGTTTACGAAAAAGTTCGTTCGATGAAACAAGCCATCAATGTGCTTGTTGAGTTGAATGTGAACATCTGTGAAAATAACCCCGAGGCTTACCTGACCATGGGTCACTGCGACTCACAGGAGTTATTTGACAGGATTTCAAACCAGCTTCGAGACAGATTGGGTCATGCAGAGATACCTTCTCTATCCGCTCCGCCAGCCATTATTGTCCATGCCGGTCCGGGATTGGTAGTTACCAGTTGCTTTACCAAACCTGAGTGATGAACAGGTCAGAAATGGAGACTTACACCACGCACAAACTCGACTTGCGAGGTTTTCTGCCGAAAATCGACACATACAACCGCTGAGCGATACTGAATCCTGATTTCCATACGATCAGGATTTGTTTATGTCAAGCCCAAAGATCAGGATGGTTGCGGCGGATCGAGCCAAAACTATTGGCTGCGATAATGACGTGGTCGATCAACCGAATATCCAATATTTTTCCAGCCTCGATCACTGCCCTGGTCAGGTTGACATCCTCTGGACTTTCACCTGGATTGCCCGACGGATGATTATGAACCAGGGCAATAGCGTAGACGTTTTTTCGAACGGCATCTTTAAATATTTCGGCTACGCGCACTGTAGTTGCATCCTGAGAGCCTTTGTACAGGCGTTCTTTACCCAAAAAACGATTACGGGAGTTCAGCAGCAGCACCCAAAGCTGTTCCTGGCTTAACCCCTTCATTTCAAATCCCACCAGGTCCACGATGTCTTCAGGAGTTTTGATAAAAATGGCTGGTTCCTCGCCTTCTTTCGATAAGCGATAGCCAACTTCCACAGCCGCCTTGATTCGGGCAGCCTTTGCCAGTCCTATGCCTTTGAATTCCATCAAACGGGAGAGTTCTTCGCGGTGTATCCCGCTAAAACCGCCCAAGTCAGTCAGCAACTTGTTTGCCAGGTCAATGGCGCTGTCTTCCTGGCTGCCGCTGTTCAGCAGGATTGCCAGCAATTCACCATTGGTCAGCGCTTGTACGCCTTCGGCTTGCATGCGTTCTCTTGGGCGGTCGTCCTTCGCCAGGTCACTGATGCGTATGTTTCTCTTGTCGTTATCCACAAACCAATTTTACCTGATGGTCGTGTTATAATGCCTTTCCGGATGGAACAACGCCATGGATTCGGCAACTTTTTCTGCTGATTGCGCAAATTTGGTAAAAATTTCTGAGTTTGTCTGCGCCTATGCCCAAAATCTGCCATTTAACCCCAAACAAATATTCGAAATCGACCTGGCTGTAGACGAAGCCTGTTCCAATATCATTGATCACGCCTACAACGATGTTTCTCAAGGTCAGATAAACATCCATCTGGATCACACCGAAGTAGCGATGAAGATCGTCCTCCAAGACAAAGGACTTGCGTTTGACCTTTCGTCGGTACCAAAGCCTGATCTGGATGGCCCTTTGGAGGAACGCCGTGAACGTGGGTTGGGGGTTTACCTGATCCATCAATTGATGGACCAGGTGATCTACGAGCCAAGTTTACGCAATGGCAATCGACTGACTTTAATAAAAAATTTTCAACCAACTGAACGGGTAACCAAAGTCCATCGTGATTCCAATTCTCTACCGCTGGAAACGCTTAAGATCATTTCGGATATTAACCGCTCGATCAGTAGTACCCTTGATCTTGACCAATTACTGAAAGAGGTAACCCGATCGATCCATACCCAGTTCGGGTACCCTCTTGTGCATCTTTTTTTGGTCGATTATGTTCCGCAAATGATGGTTTTTAAAGCCGGTAGTGGGTTTAAAGCTGCCTATTATGAGGAAAATGGAGTATCCTATCCCATTCAGACTAAACCAGGCTTGATTCCGCTCACAGCCCGAACAGGGCAAATCCAGCTTTCTAACGATATCTCAATTGACCCAAATTACCGACCAGACTCACGCTATGACACGATGATTGGTTCGGAATTGAGCCTCCCTTTGCAATTTCAGGGTGAAATGCTGGGTGTTTTGGACATACAGAGTGAAAAACCCAATGCTTTCTCTGAGCAGGATGTGGAGCAGCTGGAAATTCTTTCCCAATCCATCTCGATTGCATTACGTAATGCCAGCCTTTACCGCACCGCACAGTGGCGGCGTAACCTCGCAGAGCGATACCGGGAGACTGCAGAGCAAATTTCACGCAATGTTGACCCACAGTCCCTGATTTGTTTTGTTATTGAACAAATTCCGACCATCCTGCCGGTGGATTTTATTGGTTTCTGGAGAAAATCTGCCCCGCAAGAGAACCTGATCTTAAGCGATACCTGGTGCAGGCAATCCGAATTGTGCCAAATCGAACCCATTCAAGCCTCATTAGGTGACACCTGGTTTGCGCAAATTCCATATCACAACAACGGATCGATCAAACCAGCCGAAGTTTCAACAGATCCAATTCAGGAACGCCTGAATTTACCTTCTGACTTCTCAGCAGTAGCTTCTCCAGTAAATTACGAGGAGCAGGAATATGGGGTTTTAACTTTTCATGCCAGGTCAACTGGTCAATATGGTCAGGACTCGGTCAATATCTGTTCCACTTTTGCAGATTACATAGGCACTGCTTTGGATAAACAGCGTATTGAAGCTGAAAAAGTCAAACAAGCCTGGCTAACATCCATCTTGCTCGATTTGGCGATTGAAACGAAAAACCTGACAACATTGGATGATTTGACAAATAAAATTGGTCAGATTTTGATAGAACTGATTGGCGGCACTGCAGTTGGCTTGTTCTTGGAGACTGAGCGAAAGGACGCTATCACCCTTCCAAACCTCTATTGCCCTCAAATTCAATGCCCATTCACCTCGCTTCCCCTTACGTTTAATCGCGATGATTTGTTGGGTCCATCTTCTCAGGCACCCCAATTAAGTGTCGCTCGCGCCGGTGATTTCCCGGAACTGCTGCATCTTCTGCCACAATTAACTGAAAATGGAACCGTTCTTACCTTTGCCTTGCAAACCCAGGATAACACCCTGGGCTACCTGCTGCATCTTAGTAATGATGCCTATACTGAGGCAAAACCTGAAGAAGTTCTTGAGAAGGAACGATTCGATATCCTTAAAGGAATCTCGCAACAAGCAGCGATCAGCCTGCAAAATATCCAGATGCTTGAGGAAAAGAAAGAAGAAAATCGGCTCTCTTTACGCTTGCTTGATCTGGGTAACATCTTGTCACAAGCCGATACCCTGGAAGATGCCACCAATGCTGCTGGTAGACGTATCCTCTCAGAATGCGATATGCATGCATTAGCGTTGTTAAGTTATCAACAGGATGACGCTGTATACCTTCTGTTTGACTTGCTGACGCGAGATTCTGAGAATGGCATTATCAGAGGAAAAACAGGCATGAGTTATCCGGAAAACGAGATCGAAAGTTTACTAACCCCCGGACTCAACCTGGGGGAGCGTATTCACGCCGATCAACTTTTCCACAAGTTGAACGAATCAGGTCAGGATGCCCAAAACGCTCAGGAACTCACAACGCTGGTTTTTCCTCTCGAAATCGGTGAGGAATATTACGGGCTACTTCTGACTTCTGATAAGAAATATCGGTTTAACCAAAAGAGAATCGATTATCTCAACCGGGCTTCCGCTCAAATTGCGCTGGCGTTTCAGAACCATCGCTTGCATTCGATTGAACAACAGCGTCATCAGACAGAGCAGGAACTCAGCCTGGCACGCAGGATTCAAAAAACCTTCTTACCTGAGACGCTCCCGGAAATTCCGGGGTACCAATTAGCAGTTGAATGGAAAACTGCCCGCCAGGTCGGAGGTGATTTCTATGATGTCATCCCCTTTGGAGACGGCAGATTTGGCGTGCTGGTTGCCGATGTTTCTGATAAGGGGCTGCCAGCTTCTCTCTATATGACGGTGTCGCGTACTCTGCTGAGAGCCGTCTCCAGGGAGTTTTCCTCACCCGCTCAAACCTTGCAACAAGTCAATCATCTGCTTCAGCTGGATTCAACCCAGTCCTTTTTTGTCACTCTGGTGTACATGATTCTTGATACTGCTCATGGTGAGTTGACATACGCGATTGCTGGTCACAATCCGCCCTTCCTTCTCGACCCTGCTAACAAAACCGTAGTTCAGCTTCCTAAAGGCGGTATTGCCCTCGGTTTACTTGAACCGATTGAGTTGACGGATGTTAAACTGGAGCTTCAGGTTGGACAGTCGCTAATGTTGTATACCGATGGTGTCAGCGAGTCCACCAACAATGAATCCCAGGAATATGGTCAGATGCGTCTTCAAAGGGTCCTCACCTCCATTGCAGACTTGCATCCTCAAGAAATGATCACGGCAATCCTCAACGACCTGGAAATTTTTCAGGGCGGAGACAATTTTGAGGATGACCGTACGCTCTTATTCTTGAAACGGATTTGAAATTACTGACAGACCAGTACGGGAACAGAACTCAATTCAAGCACACGATCGACAGCTGAACTGAATATTCTGCCAATCAAACCACTACTCCGATAACCCCCTACCATCACTGTGGATATTGAGTTTTCCAATATCAAGCTTTCAAGGCTTTCGGACAACAAATTTGAGGATTGTGGTACCACTTCAAAATCCAGGTTGACAGCAGCCAGGTAGTCCACAGCAAAATTGAAAGCACCTTCACTTGACTTCGAATCTTTCTCGGGCATCATTATAAACAGACCGCATCCATACCGAGCAGCATAATATGCAGCAATATACAAGGCTTCGCGACCTTTTTCGCCTTCATCGTAGATCAGCAATACCCTACTTACCGGCATCACAACCTCTTTTACAAACATGATAGGTCGACGGCTGGTTTGCAGCAGCGTGATGATCCCTGAACTCAAGCGGTCAAATACAGAACCACCTGGAGGATAGCTGAGTTTCACAACCGTCACATCACTGAGGAGGCCATACTCCTGCAGGGTTTTACTGACAGTCCCGGACACCTTGATAAAACGCCCTTTCATTTGGCGCTCATTCAGTTGTTGGTAAAAGGTTGTTTCCAATTCTGCTTCGGTTTCAGGAGTCGCAAGGTCGCTGTCTGCTTTCACGTGCAAACCAAGAATACTGCCATCGCCACAGCGATTCATCATCATAGCTTGTTTCTGTGCCAACAAATCAACATCAGAATGACTCAGACCAACCAGGATGTCCCTGAACAGACAATCAGAATGACCTTCTAACTCGCCGCTAATACGTCTCTCTAATTCCCGATCCGCGGCAGTACCGCTGTCTTTGGTTTGCTTTCCTTCCATACTGGCAACAAAGTCGACCACATTTTCCGTTTTAAAAGAGGTGCCATATTCTTCCCGCAAATCCTGTTGTCGGTCTAAAACCCATAGATAGAGATCAGTGATCGTAAAATCAGGGAATTCATATCGGAGTCCGGAATCTTCAATAATCTTGACAACCGGTGAATAGACATGGTCATACCAGTCAAGCGCAGCATCATCAAAGCTGACTTCCCGGTTTTGGTCGATGCCCATGTAATATTGGTGAACATTGATATGCTCTGCCAACAAGGGATAGTTTTCAATCCGTTTCAAACTCAAATCGATCCCAGGTAAGATCCGGTCAAGATGGGTGTCTTCCAGGAAGTCTGCCAGGGCAGCTTTTTCAGCCAGTTCCTCCAGCGTAAAGGAACTGGAAAGAGGTACTTTTGTTTTTACTTCGGTGACATAAGCTTCGATGCTATCCAATCCCATCTCTTTGGCTATGGAGATACGGTGATTGCCATCCAGAACAAAATAGGCTTCCCCAATTTTATACAACGATACCGGGGGTACCCCAGTCGTATAAGGACTTGTCATGGCTGCTTTCACATTTGCCCATCGTGAACGGTCACCATCACTCAACGGTCTGAAATTGCGATCAAAATCTGAGGTGCGGTTGACACTCCCGACAATATTTTCCAGCGGTACTTGCTGTATACCGATGTTTGTTTGGCTGACTGCCCGCAGCTTGGACGACACCTCATCATAAGGCATCAAATCCAGCGATTCGCCGCGTATACCTGCCCAAAAGCGTTCCAACGCAGCTTTGCTTCGCAGCCTGTGGAAATCATCCAATGCTTTTCTGTAAGCCTGTCGGTCTTCGTGCATAATGCTTAATTCTACTCTGATGTAGGAATCAGGGAGCAAATATTGGTGCATTTCTCTAAGCCTGCGTGAGCAATGAAGAAGGAATGGTTCGGTTGGGATCCATAACAATCACGGCGTCCAGCCAGGGTAAAAAAGAGGCGGTTCCATGCTATAATTTTTAATTCTGAAAGACACTAAAAGATACTCATGAGCAACCTGATTCCATTGCAACCAATCGATTACCTGCTGATAGGGCATGTCACCTCAGATTTACAGGACGATGGTTCAGGAAAACTGGGAGGAACTGCCAGTTACTCCGGTCTCACAGCACAAAAGCTTGGGCACTCTGTTGGGTTGGTCAGCAGTTTCAGCGTAGATGCCGATATTTCAGCGCTCTCCACGATTCAGGTTTTTAATGCATCAGAAGGACAGACCACCTGTTTTAGAAACATTTCTACTCCCACTGGCAGGCAACAATATTGCTATCAACGCGCATCGACCTTGAGCCGTAAAGATGTGCCGGCAGCCTGGCAAAATGCCCCCATTGTCCATCTTGGTCCGGTGGCGGGAGAGATCGATCCTGATCTTTTCGAAGCATTTCCTGGCAGCTTGCTTTGCTGTACACCTCAGGGAATGTTGCGGCATATTGCTGAAAATGGAAAAGTTACTTTTCTCGACCTTCAAAACAAACAACAATTACTCCCGAAAGCCGATGTGGTGGTGCTCTCGTTGGAGGATTTGCAAGGTGATGAGGACCTGGTTGAAGAATATGCCAGCTTATGCAAATTGCTGGTCGTGACCGAAAATAAGGATGGAGCAAGGGTTTACTGGAAGCAGGATTTACGGTTTTTCGATGCTCCCATAAAGCAATCGGTGGACGAAACAGGCGCCGGCGATATTTTTGCTGCCTGCTTTTTCCATCACTTTCATTTGACCCGAAATGCTTGGGAAGCCGCCCGTTTTGCTGTGGAACTTTCAGCTAATTCTGTGACCAGGCAATATCTGGAGAGTGTTCCAACCATTGAAGAAATAAAATATACGAAAAATCTGGGTATCAGATAAAAGATCATGGGAAAAATTTACACGATCGTAAATCAAAAGGGTGGCGTCGGAAAAACCACGACCACCATCAACCTTGGTGCTTACCTGGGTCATTTTGGGCGAAAGGTTCTGTTGGTGGACCTCGATCCGCAAGGAAATGCCACTTCCTGCCTGGGAGTGGACCACAACAAAGTTCAGAACGGCACATACGAAGTCTTAATTGGTGAAAAAAGAGCCAGCGAGACGCTGCTGCGAAACAGCTCTTTCAAGCTGGATCTCATCCCTTCAACCCCTAACCTGTCCGGTGCAGAAATAGAATTGATCGACTTACCAGACCGCGATCGTATGCTGCGGGAGAGGTTGGAATTGATCCAGGATCGCTATGATTACATCCTGGTGGATTGTCCCCCTTCACTGGGGTTGCTCACACTGAATGGGTTGCTGGCAGCAGAAAATGGAATCATTATTCCAGTTCAATCAGAATACCTGGCGTTGGAAGGGCTTGGACAGCTAACCCGCACCCTGGATCGTATCAAGGGCAATCTCTTCCCGGATTTAGTGATTCGGGGTGTCTTGCTAACGATGTACGACAGTCGTACGAACCTTTCCTCAGATGTTAAAGCAGAAGTCCAAAAGTTTTTTCCTTCCAAGGTTTTTGAAAGTTATATTCCACGCAGTATCAGGCTTGCAGAAGCGCCTTCTTTTGGTATGCCAATCTCGGTTTACGCTCCCAGATCTTCTGGGGCACAGGCTTATCGTGAGCTGGCTTTGGAAGTATTAAAAGGTGATGGGATCGAAATAGATCCAGGTCAGGAGTAAATTATGGCGAAGAAGAGTGGTTTAGGACGCGGGTTGGATGCCCTGATTCCCGGTTGGGAAGAAACACCGATTGTCGGTCCGGGAGACAAGGTGGTTCAGGTTCCGGTTGCCAATATCAGCCCCAACCCACATCAACCCCGCAAACAGTTTGACAACGAAGCACTTGAAGATCTTGCAAGTTCCATTCGGGAACACGGTATCATTCAACCCCTCATTCTGATCCCGGCGGAAGAGGCCAACCACTACAACCTGATCGCCGGTGAACGCCGCTTAAGGGCAGCAAAAATCCTCGGTCTGAACGAGGTGCCTGCCATTATTCGCAGTGCTACAGCCCAGCAACAGCTGGAGTTTGCCATCATCGAAAACGTTCAACGCGAAGATCTCAATCCGCTCGAAAGAGCACGCGCCTACCAGGATCTGCTGGATGGGTTTTCGCTTACTCATGAAGACATTGCCAGGCGGGTTGGCAAGAGTAGGGTTTCTGTGACAAACACACTGCGTCTGCTCAACTTGCCTGCCATTGCCCAAAAAGCATTGATGAATTCAGAAATTTCCGAAGGGCATGCAAGAGCCTTACTGGGTTTGCCTAATGAACGATCGATTGAATCCGCCCTTGAGACCGTGATTTCATTAAACCTCAACGTTCGTCAGGCAGAAGCCTTGGTCAGTAAGCTGGTTGGCAAGGCTCATCGACCCACCAGCCCAATCCCGCGATCTGCCGAAATTGAAGATCTTGAAAACAAGCTCAGGCAATTCTTCCATACCAAGGTAACCTTGAATAAAGGGGCACGGGGCGGAACGATCAGCATTACGTTTTATTCCGACGAAGAACTCAACGCCATTCTCGATTCTTTGGGAATTAATGAATAGACCAGCACTCTTCACCAATGCCCACTTCCCCACCAGGCAATCAAAACAGGCTGGATCCGTCCTGGTTGAAGATGGGAAAATCCGTTTTCTGGGTGATCCGGATCAAGTTCGTGACCTTGCGCCTCGCCAAGTAGAAGAAATCGATTTAGCTGGTAAGACTGTGCTGCCGGGTTTGTGCGATTTCCATTTACACCTGGTAAACACCGCTGAAAAGTTGGATGCAGTCGATTGCGAAACCGACAGCCTCCAGGAATGTCTGAATCGGGTGGCGAAGAAAGTCCATGACACACCTGCGGGTGAATGGATCATTGGATATGGCTGGAACCACAACGCCTGGCAGCCGGCAGAGTATGGAACATCTGCCCAGCTTGACGCGATCAGTGCTGACCATCCAATTTTCCTCCACGCCAAATCGCTGCATGCTGTCTGGGTCAACATGAAAGCTATGCGCATTGCCGGAATCGACCGAAGCACGCCTGATCCGGAAGGTGGACTGATTCAACGCGATAGCAGCGGAGAACCAACAGGCATCTTGCTCGAAAACGCAGCGTTCCTCGCGTCTGACCGTCTTCCTCACCCGTCCGTAGAACAAACTGGTCAAAAAATCCTAAGAGCACAAACCCATTTTCATAAACTGGGCTTAACCGCTGTTCATGATTTTGATCGTTTTGAGTCGGCTGAAGCATTGATATGGCTGGTTGATCACGGTCAGTTGAAAATCCGTGTCAAAAAGAACCTGCCTTCCGAAGCCGTTGACAGGGTAGTTGCTGAGTCATGGCGGGCAAGTCTTACCCGCCCTCCCTTTTTAGAGCCAGGTTGGTTAAAAGTTTTCGCTGATGGTGCCTTGGGTCCGCAAAGTGCGGCAATGCTGGAACCTTATGAGGGTTCGCAAAATTTAGGCATGCTTCTGGTAAAAGCGGAAGAATTGGCGCAACTGGGCATTCAGGCTGCGCAGTCTGGATGGCCTCTTTCGGTTCATGCCATCGGTGACCGAGCTGTCAGAGAAGTCCTGGATGGCTTCAGCTTGATCAGGCAACTGGAACGCGAAAAGAGCTTACCTGCCTTACCCCATCGGATCGAGCATGTCCAGATCATTCACCCTGATGATATTCATCGGATGAGAGACCTTGGTGTGGTCGCATCAGTTCAGCCAATTCATGCGACATCGGATATCTACACCGCTGATCACCATTGGGGCAAGCGCTGCGCAAATGCGTACGCCTATCAAACTTTGCTTTCTTCCGGCATTACGGTCCGTTTTGGCTCAGATTCTCCAGTAGAAAGCTTTAATCCTTTCCAGGGCATCCACGCAGCAGTTACCCGCCAACGCCAGAATGGTCAGCCAGATCCGCAAGGCTGGTATCCGCAAGAACGGGTCACCCTGCAGCAAGCAATTGATGCCTTCACCCAGCCCTTACCAGAAAACGGCAATGCTTCTCTACTCTCGATCGGGATGCCAGCTGACTTTATCGTTCTCGATCAGGATCCTTACCAGCTAGACCCTTCTGGATTAGCTGATTTGGAGCCCTGTATGACGGTCGTTGCGGGTGAAGTGGTTTTCAGCAGGTGATGTTTTGGGTCAAAAAATCAAATCCGGTGATATCTGCGATCAAGCTGAATTACTGGCCTTGGTCAACAGCCCCAACCTGGCTTATGAACACCTGGATTGGTTCCCCACTAAGTCTCGCCTGGCGGAAAAGTCCACATTTTGCTTATTTTCACCGAATCAATTGGAAGCGATTCTGTGCGTAACACCCGAAATTCAGGACTTTGCCTGGATACGTTTTTATATTACCCACAGGGATGGCAAACATAAAAACAAATTTGACCAATTGTTCAACCACGCCATTAGTTGGTTGAAAGATCAAGCTATACCGCACCTCTACAGCCTGGCAAGTAGTGTATGGTTTGAAAACCTGTTGACTGAACACGGTTTTGTTGTCCAAAATCAGCTGATCTCGCTGGTTACCAACCAGATTTCGGGCACCAAAACCCACCCGCATACACCAATCCTGGTCAGACCGATGAGATTGGGCGATTTACCAGAAATCAACGAACTGGATAGTCTTTGTTTTTCCGCTCCCTGGCAGCTCAATCAGGCTAGCATGGAGAAATGTTATCTCTCAGGTGCTTACGCCAGCGTCGCCTCTGTTGAAGGTAACCCTATCGCCTATCAGGTCACCAATCAGTTCCTCAACCATCTTCACCTTGCCAGGGTGGCAGTGCATCCTGATTGGCAAGGGCAGGGTATTGCCAAAGCCCTGCTTTTTGACATGGCAGAGTATTTTGAGAATAGCGGCTGTGAATCGATCAGCGTCAACACACAAGTGGACAACCTGGCTTCCTTGGGTCTTTACACCTCATTAGGCTTCCGACAGGAAGACTGCCTGATTCCGGTCTACTGCTTTGATTTGACCTGATTTTGATTCGGCTATAATTGCTAATTATTCCTAGAAGGAGTCATTAATGACCACACTAAAAAACCAACGTGAAATGTTGAAAGCTCAACGCGAAAGCCGGAAGAAAAAAACCATTTTGATGGTGTTTGCAGTCGTCGGGGTGGTTGCCCTGGCACTCCTCCTGCTCTATTTTGTACCCCGCAGAAAGGCGGATGGTCCTTCGCTTGGAGACCCTGAGGCTCTGGTCAAAGTCGAGCAATTTTCCAATTTCACTTGTTCGCACTGCCAAACCTTCGCGCTTGAGAGCGAACCCGGCTTTTTGAAAGATTATGTGGATAGCGGCAAAGTTCATCTGACTTACTTCAATTATCAGTTCCAGGAGGATGATTCCAGTAAGGCCGCTGAAGCTACCTATTGCGCTGGTGAGCAAAACAAATTCTGGGAATACAAAAAACTGGTCTATCAGAATGCCAGCTACGCCGGAGCTTTTGCTGATGAGAGTCTGCGCACTTATGCCCGCAATGTCAGCCTGAACATTGACGAATTTGAAAGCTGTCTGCAGAGCGACCGCCAGGTTAAAGTGATCACTGATGGACGACAATACGCCCAAATGCTGGGAGTCAATGCTACACCTACTTTTGCAGTTAACGGAAAATTGGTCTATCAAAATGAATTGAGAGAGGCTGTGGATGCTGCTCTGGCTGAAGCATCAGCCAATTAATCAAAAAAAGAATCAGGCACGGTTTGCTTTTTCGGAGGGCTTAACGCCCTCCTTTTTGTTGATCATCTACCATGTTGGTCGGTGGAGAGGTCTGCAACATTAATGGAAAATATCTGTTATTACAGCCAAATGAGTGTGGAAAAGAGGTTAATAGGTCACACCCAAGGCATTAAGCAAAAGGACGATCAGGACAGCTAAAAATATTGCCGGCAAGAAACTGCCTGTACGTATCTTCTTGATTTGTAGCAAATTACTGATGCCGATGCCCACCAAAATTACTCCTCCTGTAGCGGTCATTTCTGCCACAGCTGCATCACCGAACCCTTGTCCGATCCAGCCAGACAACAGGCTGATAGCACCCTGGTATACCAGGATAACAACAGCTGAGAACATGATGCCCACACCAAGGGTGGATGCGAAAGCAATCGACCCGATTCCATCCAGCAAGGATTTTATCGCCAGCATCTGGAAATCTCCGCTGATACCATCCTGGATGGAACCCAGAATCGCCATTGGTCCGATGCAAAAAAGGAGGGATGCAGAGACAAACCCGGTCACAAATCTCTGGGGTTCTCCTGTCAGATTGGGGTTCCAGATTGCCAGTTTTCGCTGGATGCGCTCCCCCACGCTGTTTAATCCTTCTTCAATTTTGAGCAGCTCACCAATGATGGTTCCCATTACCAGGGAGAGAAGCGGGATGAGCATGTTTTGGGTCTTGGTAAAAATAAATACACCATAAGCAAGTGTATAAAGTCCCATCACGGAAATCAAGGTTTGGCGGGTCTTCTCCGGGATGCGGTTACCAACCAACAGACCGACAAGGCTGCCAAGAATGACCGCTGCAACATTGATGATGGTTCCAGTCACTGAAGTTCATTTCTCCGGATTAAATTGAAAATTTTAGGATGAGCAAATAACATAAACTGCTCAGTCGGTTCAGATATTGACGGGCATTAGGGGCTTCAACTCCCAGGTAGTCGTAACCGGCATTCAATTCACGTTCAGCCCGGCGAACGATTGCCCTCGCCATATCCAGGCTGCCGGTTGTCTTGCTTTCACCGGGAAAGATGAACCGGTTGGGCATTTCGACCTGCGATCGCAATGCTTCAAGTTCACTCTCAAGGTCCAACAACTCAGGGGCAAAGAATCCGGGATCTTCCGATTGCATTTTTTCGGTGCCGATCCGGGCGTTAAAACCCATCAGGTGAGAAAGGTTCTTTTGACAAACTGTGAACAGCTCAACAACTTCGCTATCCGGTAGAAAGGCTTTTGCAAGGCTCAAGGCTGCGCTGGCTTCATCGATCGCACCTAGAAGTTGAATCCGGGGATCACTTTTACTAACGCCGCGCGCACCGATCAGATCAGTAAACCCAATTGGATTTTTAGCTCTTTTCTCATCCATTCCTGTTTCCTTTCTTTCCAACACTGGTCATTTATTCCACACCGGTCAGGATATACCACTTATACACTTCATTAAAGCGGTCTGCCGGGTTGTATGCCGGACCAAAACTAAGATCCTTGATGGAGTCTTTGACTGCGTAATTATAAATTGGGTAAAAAAGGGGTAAGGAAGGCAGATCTTCGTCGAAAAGCACCTGGAAATTTCGGTATAAACGGGTACGCATTTCGATATCTGGCGTCTGGCGGGCTTGTTCCAGGTAACTGCTGGCAGTTGTATTTGCCCATTGGGAGAAATTTTGTCCTGTGTCAACCTGAGATTCAGCCCAAAACTGGTATGGATCCGGATCGGGCGTATCTGAAAGGTCAATATCGACCAGCGCCATCTGATAGTTACGGCTTTGAAGGTTGGCAATAACCTGGTCATATGGCAAAGCACTAATGGAAACACCAATACCAATTTTCTCCCAATTTTGGCGCAATATTTCTGCCAGAGCCAGATGTTGAGCATCGTCTGGCGTCAACAAAGTCAATTCGATCAAAGCGCCATCACTGATAAAACGCCCATTTTCAGCCAAAGTAAGTCCCATGCCTGCCAGGAGTTGCCTGGCGCCATCCGGATCATAGCGGTACGTCGTTTGTTCAGAGTAATACGCCCAATTCCCTGGCATGATCGGTCCTTGAGCCAAAACACCCTGACCCTGATAGACTTCATCGATCATCATTTGGCGATTGATACCAGCCATCAGTGCTTTTCGGAATTCTGCCCTTTGTAGAGTCGGAGCGTTGGCATTTCGTAAGTTAAGGAAAACGATACTCAGTCTGGGTTGACGGCTGGAATACAAATTTAACCCGGCTTGATTGAGAACTGTCTGAAGGTCTTGATTGGCGATTTTTGAGAGCCCATCCACCGCCCCTTCCAGATAGGCATCCAGGGCTGCTTTTTCGTCTGGATAATAACGAAAGCGGATCTCGTCGATAAAGGGTTGTCCGTTGAAATAATATTCGTAAGATTGCAGGTTAACCCCAGTGATAACACCATTTTCAGTTTCGAGAGATTCAAAACGATATGGACCAGAACCAATTGGAGCAAGGTTGAAGGGATGATCCACCAGCTCATTGATACCCAGGTTGCCCAGCAAATGGGCTGGCAAGATCTGGAAGCTCAGATAATCCATGAATGGGGCAAAGGCAGCCGGCAGTGAAAATTCAAGGGTCGCGTCGGAAATTGCGTTGACTGTCACCGTATTCCACAATTCTTGTACACTGCTTGGAATCAGAGGGCTCTGGCTTTGTAAAAGCGAAATTGTGTAGATCACATCCTGAGAGGTGACCGGTGTGCCGTCGTGCCAGACCGCATTCGTACGCATGTTGACCAGGTAAACCGCGCCATCGTCGGAAACATTCCAGCTTTGGGCAAGATCGCCCACGGGTAAACCATTAGAATCGAAATGGATCAGTCTGCTAAAAAGTAGGCGGTTGATATCCCGGTCCGGCTGATTAAAATGATCCAACATCGGATTCAGACGCATAAAAGAGCCAACCAATGCCTCAGTGTAACTCCCACCGCTGATAGGATTCGGAGTCACGTCTGTTTCTTCCTGGGGTGTCCGTTGTTGGAAAAACAAGATCAAACCAACCACCAGAGCGGTAATGAAAACGATCAGCAACTGCCAGCGAAATTTTTGCATAAACAATAAAGACAACTCACGGATTGGGTGAGTCGTCTTTTTTCTCCATATTTAAAGTCGGTAGAATTGGAATTGTATAGGAGTTTTACCCCGATACAATTACACTGACCAAAGCCAGAATCAGGAAAACAACACTCAGGGCGATGGTGATATAGAACATCACTTTGTCGATGCCGCGCCGTTGGGTGTAAACTCCACCAGAGTCGCCACCGGCCAAACCACCCAGACCGATACCCTTACTTTGCAACAAGATGCTGGCAATTAATGCAAGCGCGATAATAATAATGGCAATGTTTAAGATCATTAAATTCTCATCCTCCAGGTTATAACAGGTAGATTATACCTCATCCAACCAAACTGTTTTTTATTGCAAAAGACGATTATATCCATAATCCATGAATCTTAGGGAAATTCGATTGGCAATTTTACGCGGCTCTGACAAGTTGAAGCCCTTATTCAGGCAGTCAGTTACGAAGCAGGCGGTATAATCTTGCTATTATGGAAGAACTGGTCATTGCTTTGCACATGCACACCCGCTATTCTGACGGTTCAGGCCTTCACAAAGATCTGGCAGAAGCTGGACTGGACGCAGGTGTGGACGCCCTGCTGGTGACAGATCACAACGTGTTGGTGCAGGGCTTGGATGGCTACCATCAACGCGGGAAACAGCGGGTGCTGATGCTGGTGGGTGAAGAGCTGCACGATCGCACACTACCTGAGGGTGGAAGTCATCTTTTAGTGTTTGGTCATAAGCAGGAGCTTTCCCGGTATACCAGCGACCCGCAAAAGTTGATAGACCAGGCAAATGCCAATGGTGCGCTATCGTTCATCGCTCATCCAATCGAAGACACATTGCCCGCTTTCAATGAAGGCGAGTTTGGTTGGCGTGATTGGTCAGTCAAGGGCTATACCGGCATCGAATTATGGAACCAGATGAGCGAATTTAAAACACGTTCACAATCTTTGCCGAAAGCCGCACTGCATGCTTTCTTTCCACAGTTAATGGACCAGGGTCCGCTCGAGCATACTTTGCAGCTCTGGGATCAGTTGATGCTCACCTCCAAAAAGCCGGTGGTAGCCGTGGCGGGCGTGGATGCCCATAATCTTGAGTATAAGTATGGTCCGCTGCGTGTAAGGCTCTACCCCTATGCTTTCCAGTTTCGTTCGTTGACCACGCACATCCTGGTTCCCAATAAACTGACCGGAGAGATTAACACCGATAGAACACTGATTCTAGAAGCTTTACGCCAGGGTCACGCCTTTTGCGCATTCGATCTCCCCCATCCAACCCGGGGATTTCGCTTCACCTGTAATACGAATGACGGAACCGCAATCATGGGGGATACGGTCCAGGCGGATGCTGGGCTGACTTTCCAGGTACGGCTGCCTATCCGAACTCATGTTCGTTTGCTGAAGGATGGCGTGGTGATCAAAGAACATCATGACCGTGAAGTGCTGACTCACCTGACTAAAGAACCTGGTGTTTACCGGGTAGAAGTTTATATCGATTATCGCAACCGCCACAGAGGCTGGATTTTCAGCAATCCCATTTACGCCGTATAGTTTTCTTGGTCTACCACATGCCATCCCACTTAACATTGGGGATGAAGCTGGTTAAGAAGCGGACATTCTCCGGCTCCATTCAGGAAGCGTCGATCCAAAGCTGACCACACTGTCTTGGGTCACAATTTTCACAGGTATAATTCAGGCGAGGAATTCATGCGAAAATTATTGCAAAGCATTGAAGATAAATTGCGTTATCTCCTGGAAGAAAAGCTGGATCGCTTGATTTTCCCCGGAGTCTCCAGTTCTCTCAGTTACACTCTGATCGGGTTAATTGAAAGTGAAATAGAAAAACAGGGCGGCAAGTGTGAATTATGCATGCCCGATCTGATCACACTCAAAGTCGCTTCTGAACGATGGGAAGCCTGGCAGGAGTCCCTTCCTTTGCTTGACGAGGTTTCCGAAGCCCTGGAAGAATCGTGGAAAGAGCAGGGCTACGATGTTAAGAGAACACCTGTAATTCAATTAGTGCAATCACCTGATTTGAGCAGCAATCAAATAAAAATTGAAACTGATTATTCAGTTGATGAACGCACCAGCAAACATACTGCCCTCCAAAAGCTCGCACGGGAACCACAGGAAGACCCTTTACCTAAAGACGCCTGTTTGATCATCGCTGATAAAGAACCCTTTTTTCTCAACAAACCGGTGATCAACATCGGTCGTCGCTCCAGCAACGATCTGGTGCTGGATGACCCCATGGTCTCACGTGACCACATCCAGCTTCGTGCCGAAAGCGGTCGTTTCTACTTGTTTGACCTGGGCTCCAAAGCCGGAACCACCATTAACAATTTTCCCGCCAGCAACATTGCTCTCAAGCCGGGCGACGTCATCCAGATCGGTCAAACCAGGATGATCTTCAATCAATGGATCGATCACAACGTTTCAAAACCCACACGCACGCTCTTTGGGGACACCAAATGAATGCGATGACTGCCCTGGTTTTACGAGTTCTGCTGTTCATCAGTTTGTATACCTTCCTGGGAACAGCCGTCTGGCTCCTCTGGAAAAGTGTCACAGGCGGCAGGCTGCGTGGAGGTACCATCGCGATTCCTACCCTGACCCTGGCAACTACGATCGATGGCGAGCAGACAATCCAAACTTATACCAGTTCCGATGTTTTGGTTGGCAGGAATCCGGATTGCGACCTGATTTTGGAAGATGAAACTGTGTCCGGTCGGCATGGTCGCCTGACCTATCACCTTAATCAATGGTGGTATGAAGATCTAAAATCGACCAATGGCTCCTGGTTGGATGACCTGAAAATCGAAGAACCAATCGTCGTCAAGGACAGCGATTCAATTTATTGCGGCGATGCTGTTTTTAAAATCTACATTAAACCCCTTAACTAAAAGAAAGCGAGGCACTACGCATGTCAGAATACGCATTTGGGATCATTGGAGGTTCTGGTCTATATGGATTTGAAGGTTTCGAAAACGTTGAGACGCTTGAGCTTGACACCCCCTTTGGTAAGCCTTCTTCTCCGATTGTAGTCGGTTCAGTTCATGGCAAAAGGTTGGCATTCCTGGCACGCCACGGTATTGGTCACATTTACAGCCCTACTGAAGTGAATTATCGTGCCAATATCTGGGCTTTCAAACAGCTTGGTGTTGAAAAAATTGTCAGTATCAGCGCGGTTGGCTCTCTTAGGGAAGATTACGCTCCCGGAGATATCATCGTGCCTGACCAACTTTTTGATCTTACCAAGGATCGCGAACGTAGTTTCTTCGGCAACGGAATGGTCGTGCATATCAGTACTGCCGATCCTTTTTGCCCGGTCTTGAGCAAACAGTTACTGAAGGCATTGGAAGGCGAAGACACACACGTCCATGAAGGCGGGGTCTTTGTCACAATTGAAGGACCCCGGTTTTCAACACGCGGTGAGTCCAACACTTTCCGCAAATTAGGCTTTTCGCTGGTTGGGATGACTGCCAGCCCTGAAGCGTACCTGGCACGTGAAGCAGAGATCCATTATGCCACCATGGCACACGTTACCGATTATGACAGCTGGCACGAAACCGAGGAAGCGGTGACAGTGGATATGGTCATTAATACTCTCAAGAAAAACACCGCCATAGCTCAAAGGAGCCTGGTGCGCCTGGTTGACATCCTTACAAAGGATGAAGATCATTCCAATGCTTGTACTTGTGATGAAGCTTTGAAATATGCTTTTATCACCAATCCTGCGTCCATAGACCCGGCGATGAAAGATAAATTGTCGCTTCTGGTAGGAAAATATTTGGGGTAATGTGAGAGGATCCTCTCGAAAGCAGACCCCTTCGCATCCTCCGATGCTTCTGATGGTCTGCGTCACCCTGTTTTTCTACGCAGCTGCCCTGGCACTTGCCAGTGGCACCAGGCTGCATAGCGAAACGCTGTTGATCAGCGCTGAATATTTTGTGCCATTCCTGGTCTGGCTGGCTGGGACCCTGCTTGTGCAGCGCTATATCAGCCGAAAACTTCCCAATCGCGATCCATGGATCTTCCCTGCCACAACTGGATTGACCGGTTTGGGCATGCTCACGATCTGGCGGCTCTCCCCTGACCTGGGTCTCAAACAATCCGTGTGGTTCCTTGTCGGTTGCGGTCTCTTTTTACTGGCCCTCAACACCACTGATCTGATCAAAATCCTGAAGACCTATAAATATGTTTGGCTCTTGTTAGGCCTCATACTGATAGGGCTGACTTTTGTGGTTGGAGTCAATCCAACGGGCAGCGGACAAAGGTTGTGGCTTAAAGTTTTCGACTTCTACATTCAACCTTCTGAACCCTTGAAATTGCTGTTGATCATTTATCTGGCGGCCTTCTTTGCTGACCAGATCCGTCCCAATTTCAGTTGGCTCAATTCTGTGTTCCCTACCCTGGTTGTGGTTGGTTTTGCCGGCTTGTTGCTCATCGCCCAACGCGATTTAGGGACAGCCAGCCTTTTCATCAGTCTTTATCTTCTGATGCTGACAGTGACCACCCAAAGACGCCGTCTTTTGTGGGTTATTCCAGCCCTGGCACTTGCAGCTGGCACGATTGGCTATTTCGCTTTTGATGTGATCAAAACACGGGTAGACATCTGGCTGAATCCCTGGCTGGATACCAGTGGGAACGCCTGGCAGCTAGCCCAGGCACAGATTGCCATCGCAACCGGTGGTCTCACCGGCACCGGACCCGGTTTAGGCAGTCCCCAGTTTGTTCCTGTAGCAGTCTCTGATTTCATTTTCACCACCATCGCTGAAGAATTGGGGCTGCTTGGCACAAGCGCAGTTTTGTTACTTTTGCTCTTTCTAGTGTTTCGTGGAATCAGCATTGCGCTTGCCAGCAAAACCACCTTTGGTCGCTACCTGGCATTTGGAATTTCAGCATACTTCTCCCTGCAGTCCACCTTCATCATTGGAGGAAACCTGGGTTTGCTGCCCTTGACCGGTGTGACGCTGCCCTTTCTTTCTTATGGTGGATCTTCTTTGGTGACGAATATCCTGTCAGTGTTGTTATTGCTTCGGATCAGCACCGAAACCAGCCCCCAGGATTTACCAGAAAAACTGCGCAGTCCTTACAGCTGGGTGACAGGGCTTTTTGCTGGAATCTTCCTTCTGATCACAATCTGGAATGGCTACCTGGCTTTCCCAAACCGTGAAGCCCTGGTTGCCAGGGCAGAAAATCCACGATGGGCGGTTTATGACCGTTATTCTGCCAGAGGAGAGATCTTCGCCCTTTCTGGAGAAAAACTTGTGGAGGTCAGGGGAACGCCCGGTTCTTATCAACTTTGGGTGAATGAACCTCAGCTTTCCAATACTTTAGGCTACGCGCAGCCACTTTATGGTCAGAGCGGGCTGCAAAGTTCGCAATATGCCCTCCTGCGTGGATATGCCGGGGTTCCATTTGAGCAACGCTGGCAGCATGAGTTATTGTTCAATCAGCCGCCACCAGGATTGGACATAAAGCTGAACATCAATATGACCCTCCAAAACAAGGCAGACGAACTTTTAGGCGGGCATAAAGGAGCGGTCGTCTTGTCCAATGCCCAGACAGGGGAGATTTATGCGATTGCATCCCATCCCAGTTTTAATGCCAATACTCTTGATGAGACCTGGGAAAGCCTGTTACAGCGTACCGACGCACCCCTCCTGAACCGTGCCACACAGGGCGCTTACCCTCTGGGGACCCTGGCAAGTACCGTCGCTTATGGCAGTCTGAAACAAAGTAACCATGCTTTCGAACTGAACACTTCCCAGGATTTCTTCAAATTGGATCCATTCTGTTACAGTGCCATGCAAAATGCTGGTGCCACGCTGAACGCTCTCCAGTTTGGCTGTCAAAGTGTCTCTGAAAGGATTTTAAGCGCCACCGATCCAGCCATTCTGCAAGCTGATCTGGAGGCTTTTGGTATTTTTTCAGCACCAGATCTGGCAGTGGAGACAGCCCAGCCTGCCCAAATTCTCACAACTGAGCAATTAGACCAAGATCCTTTGCAGGTCATGGACATCAATGTCAGCCCCATTCAGATGGCGATGGTGGCTGCCACAATCAGCAACAACGGCGCACGCCCTGCCCCAGCATTGGTCAATTCTTATCTGACCCCCGAGGGCAGCTGGCAAGCGCTCGGACCAGCTAAAACAGTGGCGGTAGTGCATACCCCCAGTTTAGCTGCTGAAATTCAATCGGAATTACGCTCAAGCAACCAGACAATTTGGTACCAGGTCGGTCACGCTTTGATCAACGGGCACGAGCCCCTCACCTGGTATATCGGCGGAACAACGCCAGACTGGTCCGCTACTCCGTTAGCTATTGCAGTGGCGATTGAAGATGACGCCTCTAAACTCGCACTTGACATTGGAAATACCCTGTTGAATTTATCGGTATCTCCTTAACAATGGTAAACCCTGTGTTCCCTTGACACTGATTGTGCCAGTCTCTTACGCAGCATTCCTTCTAGAATAAAACCATGTCGGTACTTGGATGGGGATAAACCGCTTCCGTCTGGCTGGGGCTCGTCTCCAGCCGCTATGTTTCTATATGTCACTGACGGAGGGAGGTAAACCCCCTCCGTACGTATTTTTACCAAGGATTTATATCAAGCGCAGGAATCTTCTCTTGCCAACCTGGAGAACAGCACCCGGTTTCAGTTCAACATTCGCGTCACTGACCGTCTCGCCATCCAGTTTGATCCCCTGCTGTTCGAGCAGCCGGCGGACTTCCCCACGGGAGGCTGCCATCTTCTCAGAGACTAAAATATCGATCAGATTATCGCCTTCTTTCAGTTGATACTCCGGCATGTCATCAGGAACATTGCCTTTCTGAAAAGTGTTGACAAATTGATCCTGGGCAGCACCGGCAGCCGTATCACCATAAAAGACGCTGGTGATGCCAAACGCCAATTTCATCTTGGCATCCCTTGGATGCAGCGTGTTGGATGCCAGACCATTCTCAAAACTATGCAGCACCTCGGGTGTCCACTGCGTAGCCAGGCGGGCATAGACCGGCATGGCTTTATCCGGGATGCTCATAACTTTTCCGTACATATCTTCAGCATTCGTGTTAAGCGGGATGTGATTGCCAAGGGACTTACTCATGCGTACTTCGCCATCAGTGCCAGGTAAAATGCCCAGAACAATGCCGATATTCGGTCGTTTTCCCAGGAACGCCATCAGCTTACGTGCTGCCGTGATGATGTTGAACAACTGATCCGAGCCGCCGATTTGCACATCAGCCTCCAAATGATAGGCGTCGTAACCTTGCATGATAGCGTAGAAAAATTCGTGCAGGTAGATCGGTTCGCTCTTGTCAAAACGTTTATGGAAGTTTTCTCGAGCTAAAAATTGCTGAACGGTAAAATTGGAAGCCAGATCGATCAGATCAGAAAAGGTAAGTTTTGCAAGCCAATCGTGGTTATACACAACCTCAGTTTTGTCCGGGTCTAAAATTCGGAATGCCTGCTCAGCATACGTACGTCCGTTTTTCATGACCTCTTCATGAGTCAGCTGCTTGCGGAGTTTATCCTTATCGGAAGGGTCACCGATCATGGCAGTAAAGGAACCGATCACAAACAACACTTGGTGCCCCAGCTCCTGAAATTGGCGCAATTTGCGCATGGTGACAGTGTGACCCAGGTGAAGGTCAGTGGAGGTAGGATCGTACCCGCAATAGACACGCAGAGGGCGTCCTGTTTTTGCTGATTCAACCAGGCGTTCGCGCAATTCGAGTGCCATTGTTTCGGCTATGCTTGCGTCGCCAAAATCAGCTCCCTGCATCAGGTATTCAACTTGTTCATCAATTGTCATCATGGCGTTCTTCTCCATCCGGTCGTGGACTGACCTGTATTACCAGTAAAGATTGCTGAATTTTACCACTGGAACTGGTGAAGGCACGCTCTTCATTCCTGAAAACTTAGTGACTACGATCCCATTCAC
>ENA-UOXR01001188-UOXR01001188.1-bioreactor-metagenome-genome-assembly--contig:-NODE-1188-length-28188-cov-4.753528_pt1 | contig 28188 bp, 22 predicted proteins | sample MGYA00238164_ERZ764825 | MGnify/ENA primary metagenome ERZ764825 (study PRJEB28920, sample SAMN05720171) | bioreactor metagenome | isolation source: Anaerobic biogas reactor | place: USA:Washington... | reverse complement strand
TAACCGCAGCGTTTATATTCTGGACGGCACCGAATATTACGTCTGGACGGGCACGGGAAGCCTGGCACCGGTCGCAGGCTATGTCCCCATCGTGGCCACCGCCGCGCCCCCTGCGGGCGGGGGAACCCTGCTGGAGCAGGCCAACAAGCTCACCGGAAAAAAGCGCCAGCAGTTTTCCCCCGACGGAACGTCCGCTTTGTTCCGGCTGGCAGAGACGGGCGTGGACAGTGTCGACTGCGTCAAGGTGAACGGGAACGCCGTCACCACCGGCTTTACCGCCGATGCCGCGGCGGGCACGGTGACCTTCGGCACGGCGCCGGCGGCGGGGACCAATACCGTGGAGATCGCCTGGACAAAGGGAACGGGCGACCGGCAGGCGGTCACCGCCATGCGGTTTTCCGAGCTGTATAACGGCGCGCGGGACACCCGGGTTTTTCTCTACGGCGACGGCAGCAACCGGGCCGTCTACAGCGGGCTGGATGAAAACGGCGCGCCCACGGCAGAGTACTTTCCCGACCTCAACGTCCTGGACGCAGGCAGCGGAAACACTCCCGTCACGGCGCTTGTGCGGCATTTTTCCCGGCTTGTCGTGTTCAAGTCGGACAGCGCCTATTCGGTGCAGTATTCCGCCGTCACCCTGGACGACGGAAGCCTGACCGCCGGCTTCTGCCTCACCCCCATCAACCGCTCCGTCGGGCATGAGGCGCCGGGACAGATCGCCCTGGTGGAAAACAATCCCTGGTCTCTGTTCGGAGGGGCGGCTTACGAGTGGAAGCTGTCGGGCGCCGCCTCCGGCAGCGACGAACGGCAGGCGGGAAGGCGAAGCGACCGGGTGGCCAAAACCCTGGGTACCTTTGATCTGCACGAGTGCCTTCTGTTTGACGACAACGAGCGGCAGGAGCTCTACCTTGTCTGCGGCGGCAGGGCGCTGGTTTATCACTACGCCGCCGACGCGTGGTATTACTATGATCACATTCCGGCGCTATGTATGGTGAGCGCCGGGGGTCAGGTCTATTTCGGCACGCCGGACGGGCGCCTGATGCACCTGTCCCGGGATTACCGCAGCGATGCCAGGGCCGAGATTGACGCCTACTGGGAGAGCGGGGCGATGCTCTTCGACCGGAGCTGGCGAAAAAAAAGCGCACGTCAGCTGTGGGTGGCCATGAAGCCGGAAAGCCAGGCCCGCCTGACTGTCACCGTGCAGTCCGATTGCGGTTCGGAGCATGCCCGGCGGGTGATCTCCTCCGGCTTGTCCACTTTTACCAACGCGGCCTTTCACCAATTCAGCTTCGGCACCAACCGCAAGCCTCAGGTCAGGCGACTGAAGCTCAGGGTGAAGAAATTCGTCTACTACAAACTGATTTTCTCCTCCAGATCCGCGTCGGCCACCGCCACGGTGCTGTCTGCCGACGTGCTCCTGCAGGAGACCGGCAACGTGAAATAGGAGGGATGAAACCCATGGCAATTACGCCTCTGGACACCGACCTGAACATCATCGCGGCTCTGGACGACGAACCCAACGATGTGGGCGGGCTCACCGCCGCCCAGCTCAAGGCGAAATTCGACGAGGGCGGCAACGCCATCAGGCATTACATCAACAACACCCTGATTCCGGAAACCGTCCGGGAGATCAATTCCATCACGGGGGGCGTGGTGCTGGGCCAGATCCCGGACGGCAGCCTGACACAGGAAAAGCTGAGCGCCGCTCTGCGCGCCACGCTGGACGAAAAGGCGGACTCCGCCCAGGTCTATACCAGGGCGGAAACGCTGGCCGATAGTACAAAAACCCTTTACGGCCTCACAGCTTCGGCAGCGCCGGATGAGGTGCTGGTACGGGTAAGCGGCAGACTGAACCGCAGCTTTGTCAATATTCTGCGTCTCAAATTGCAGCAGTCCCTGGCAGCGTCCGATATTGACGCCTGGGCGGATTTGCTGGCAGACGGCACGCGGATTAACGCCGGCGCGGGCAGCGGGTATACGCTGGCTGACGGGAAACTGGTGTGTAGCGGGATTTCTCAGCGGTCGCATAACGCCTCGGCGGGCTTTGGTACCATAAATTATCCGAAATATGGACAGACATTCACCACCCCGTCTGGAGGCAGCTTTACGGTAAACCAGATAAAAACTTTGCTTTACAAAGTGGGGAGCCCTTACGATGCCGTAAAGATGGAGATTTATGAGACAAGCAGCGGGCTTCCGACAACTTTGGCAGGTACGTCTGCCAACACGATATCGGGGACATCAATTCCGGATATAAGGGAGTTTACGTTTTCTTTTTCAGGACTGGTGTTATCGGCAAACACGCAATACGCGCTTGTACTGTCAAGAACAGGAGCGACAAGCGATTCCAATTATTACTATCTTTTTATGAAGGATACGGAGTCTTATCCTGGTGGTACACTTATTTCATGCACCACTACAACATGGAGCACCTCGCCAACGCAAGATATGTATTTTGTGGTATTTGCAGAAGAAACAAGCGCGACAGTGGCCTGGAGGCCGGTGACCGCCACCCAGGCGCTCGCCTGCGCCGCGGTGACGGCGGAGGAAACACTGAAAAACGGCACCATCACGTTTTACCTGTCCGACGACGGCGCAAGCTGGACGGAGATAACAGACCTCGACATGTCTCAGGCGGTAAATTTCGGGACGGCCTCCGTGTATCTGAAGTGCGTCATGACGATCGACGCCGAGCTCCTCGGCGTGGCATGGGGAGGATATTGAGATGGAAGCGGAAAGGATTTCACGCAAGCGAACTGTACAAACGGCGGCGCAAAAGCAGATTGCCGCCCTCAGGCAGCAGCTGGCCGACACCGACTATAAGATCATCAAGTGCGGCGAGTACCGGTTTAACGGGCTGGAGCTGCCCTACGATGTGGCAGCACTACATACGGAGCGGCAGGCGCTGCGGGACCGGATCAACGAATGGGAGGCGGAACATGCAAAACAGCCGGGATATTAGCCGTCTGCGCCCCGATGTGGCGGCAAACTGCAAAAAAATGATCGCGATTGCCAGGGCGGACGGATACCCCGTTCTGGTGACCGGAACGGTGCGGGACAACGAATATCAGGAGTATTGCTATAAAAAAGGCGCCTCCAGAAGCAGGGTGCCGACGTTCCACAGCTCTCAGGCCGGACTTGCCTTCGATATCTGCAAAAATGTCAAAGGGCAGGAGTACAGCGACAACGCGTTCTGGGACTATTGCGGCGCGCTGGGGCGGAAGATGGGCTTTGAATGGGGGGGCGCCTGGAAATCCTTTGTGGACAAGCCCCACTTCCAGTGGTCCGCCGGAGGCAAATACACGTCGCGCATGATACTGGCGGGAAAGTACCCGCCCGAAATGCCCTTATATCAGACAAAGGAGGAAAAAATCATGACCGCGGAAGAAGCAAAAAAAATCGTGAAGGCAAAAGCCGGACTATCCGACGCCACCGTTGAGTTTCTGTACAATTACCGTTACGGAGATTCTCTTCTGGTCAAGCTGGCCGAGGCGATGAAATGAAGCGGACAACCACAAAACTGGCGGTGTGGGCCTGCCTGGGCAACGGCGTGGCCTGGGTGTGGTGTTCCTACCTGCTGGCATGGTGCGGACGGGCTGAGATCGCCGAGAGCCTGTCCAAGGTGGCCATTACAGAGATCATCGGGGTGGTGCTCATCTACTGCCTGAAATCGCTCCTTGAAAATCTGAGCATGAACAACAAATGGCCGGACAAGCCGTCCGGCCACCATAACGGGGAGGCATGAACATGAATAAACTTTTACAGAAGCTCTCTTCCCGCAAGCTGTGGCTTGCGTTTGCCGGGGTGGCCACCGGCGTCGCCCTGGCGCTGGGGGTGGAGACCTCCGAAATCACCGCCGTAGCCGGCGCTGTTACCGCCCTTGCCTCGGTGGTGACCTACATTGTGACCGAGGGCAGGGTGGATACCGCCGCCGTCAGGGCCGGGCTGGGGGGCGCACGGGAAGCGGTCTCGGCGCTGAAGGAGGAGGGGAAGCCGTGAATGAATGGAGCGTGGTGCTGGTCGTCATGGCGCTGTTCGGACTGGGCGCCTCCATTGGCAAGCCCGTTGTCTCGCTCACCCGCTCCATTACCACGCTCACGGTGGCGGTGGAGAATCTGCAGAAGGACATGAGCGCGCTCGCTTCCCGCAACAGCGAAGCCCACGAGCGCATCCGGAGGCATGACGGGCGCCAGGATGAGCGGCTGGCCGACCACGAAAAACGCATCATCAGAATAGAAGGGAAGTGACGGTATGGCGGGCAACGCTCACACAAAAACAGTTGCATCCGCTGCCGGCGTAAATGTCTGCAACAGCGAACAAAGCGCCATTCGGGACAGGATGAACGCCAACTCTCAAATATGGCACGGGGCCGACGAAGAGACGAAAAAGGGGCTGGAAAAGGAAAACAGACGGCTTGCGGCTCAGCTGGGTTCGGGCGTCACCTTTGACAGCGCGACCGGAACCTGGAGCGGCATGGCACAGCTGCCCGCAGCCGCCCCTGTCTGCGAGAGCAGTATTCTGCCCGGAAGCAGGGATTATTCCTCTTATATCAAGGATATGAATGAGGCCAGACAGGACGCGGCTCTGGCCGAGCTGGAGGCGGCCTACCAAAAGAATGTGGCCGAGCTGGAGGCGGCCGGGGCCGGCATCGCGCCCGCCTATCAGGCGGCCCGCAGCCGTGCCGCCGCGGAGCGCGAACGGGAAAAGCGGAATTTCGCCGAATACGCCAATGCCCATGGCCTTCATTCCGGCGCCGCCGGACAGGCCGAGCTGGCCCGGGGCGTTGCCCTGCAGCATGAGCTGGGCGCCATTCATCAGGCCGAGGCCGACGCCCTTGCCGAGCTGGACCTCCACCGCACCCGGACGGCAAACGAGTATCAGGCCGCCATCGCCGCGGCAAAGGCCGGCGGCGCATATGATCTGGCCGCCGCCCTCTACCAGGAGGCGGTACGGGTGGATCAGTCCCTTGTTTCCACCGCCCTCTCCCAGGCAGGGCTGAACCGCAACAAGTGGAGCGCGGACTACACCGTTTGGCAGGACGCCCGGAGCCGGGCAGATATGCTGGCGGCGCAGGAACAGTCGGCTGCCCGGAACGCAACGGACAACGCGGCTTCCTACGGGGAACTCTGGCTGCAGCACGGCCTCATGCCGTCCGATTCCATGCTGGCCGCCATGGGGATTACCAGAAAGGAAGCCCAGCGCCTGATAGACAGAGCAAGCGAAGGATAACGCACAAAAGCCGCCCGCCCGGCAAGCGGGCGCGCGGCGGGTATAGGACGAATGGGGCGCGGGGGGAGAAAGAGCCGCCCTCCGGCGGTGTTCAGACCAAACGGATGTCCAGGGATGCAGAAGAACCCTGTCCTACACCTTCCATCCCCGCGTCTAACAGTCAGGCGTCTTCCGAGCCCTTGGGGCGGAAGACGCCTGACTGATCCGTTTTTTTCAAAGAGTATCCGATACCACCAGAACGTTGTTGGTGCCGTTTTCCTCAAACTCGCTGATATAGGCGTCGATGCGGCTGGCCAGTTCGGCGTAGTTGCTCTCGTCAATGGCGGCCTCTTCCATGTCACGCCGGGCCAGGTCCTCAGCCAGGATCTGGAAAAATACATTGTTCTCATATTCCATAATGGCTTCGTGAATACCCCCCTCCGCAAAGGCCTTGGAGGGAATGATCTCGCCCTGATAGACCTCGGCCAGCGCGGTCATGCCGCTCTCCGCCGCCCTGGCGAACAGAATGCTCTCCACCCTGTCGTAGTCGGCAAAGCGGTCGTCTCCCCGCGTTGAATTGAGCACCCAGTTTCCGATGTATGCCATATCCAGCAGCCGGCGAAACTCCTTGGCGGTAAGCTCCAGCTTCATATTCACGAACCTCCCCACTGCAGCCTGACAGGCTGCTGACATCCATAACAGCTATCATTATAGTATATTACGGATGAATGTCAAAGGAAAACAGCAAAAATTTTTACGGAAAATCCTACTTGTTTTCCGCCTGTCTTTGACATATCATAGAACAGGGCTGAAAAACCGTGACGCACCTTCCCCCCCCCTGTCAGCCGGCAGAGGCGGACATACAAAACCATGCACCGGGAGGGCATTCTATTGGACAAACGACCGATCGGCGTGTTTGACTCGGGCCTGGGCGGACTGACGGCGGTGCGGGAACTGAGCCGTCTGCTGCCCGCCGAAGAGATCATATACTTCGGGGACACCGGGCGGGTGCCTTACGGCGGCCGCTCCGGGGAGACCATCCTGAAATATGCCCGGCAGGACGTGGCCTTTCTGCGCACCTTTGATCTGAAAGCCATTGTCATTGCCTGCGGCACGGTTTCGGCCAACGCCCTGGAGCCCCTGCGTTCGGAAAATCCCATCCCGGTTTTCGGGGTGGTGGAGCCGGCGGGGCTGGCGGCGGTGAAGGAAACCAGAAACAGAAGGGTGGGCCTCATCGGCACCCAGGCCTCCATCCGAAGCGGCGCGTACGAGCGGGTCATCCGCACCCTGGACCCCGCCGTTACAGTGATCGCCGCTTCCTGCCCCCTGCTGGTGCCCCTGGTGGAAAACGGGCGCTTCAAGCCGGGAGACTGCGTGGCGGAGACGGTGACGGCCGAGTATCTGGAACCCATAAAAAAGGCCGGTGTGGACACACTGGTATTGGGCTGCACGCACTATCCGCTGCTCAAGCCGCTGATTTCCGCTTACATGGGGCAGTCCGTTGCCCTGATTGATTCCGGAGAACAGTGTGCCCGCATGGTTGCCAGCCTGCTGGCCCGGCAGGATGTCCTTGCCCCCGCCGGCAGGGAAGGCGCGCACCGCTATTACGTCAGCGACACGGCGGAGGGCTTTGCCCGCCTGGCCTCCCTCTTCCTGCAGCGCGATGTGGCCGCCAGGGTAAACCGGGTGGATATTGATGCGTTTTAGCGCGGCAACGACGTCTCTTTTCCGTACCGCGCATGCATCCGGCACTTTTATGTTTGATTGAGGTAAGAAATGATGATGGATAAACCAGTCATTATCTCCATTAAGGGGATACAGCTAAACGGCGACAGTTCCGGCGAGCCCATGGAGCTCATCACCGAGGGGAGGCTCGCGGGAGATGTGGATTCCGGCTATATCCTCTCCTATCAGGAGAGCAATGTCACCGGCCTGGACGGTACTCTGACCACCTTTCAGATCGACAGAAACCGCGTCACCCTTCTGCGGGTGGGCCAGGTCAACTCCCAGATGGTGTTTGAGGAGGGGCGGAAACACCTCTCCATGTATGAGACGCCGTACGGAGCCCTCACCGTGGGGGTGAACACCCGCAAGGCCCAGGTGGACATGGGGGAGACCGGCGGCGACATTGAGATCAAGTACGCGCTGGAGATCGACCACGCCGTAGCGGGAGAGAACTGCTTCAGGATCAACGTGCGGGAAAGCGCTTCCCATCTGAAACAGTAACGAAAGAATAAAGAATACAAGGTGATTTCATGTCCAATCTGGTTCAGGCCGCGAAAGCCCAGGCGGCCGCCCTGACTCAAAAGGCTTACGAAAAGGCGGCGGCCGCGGGAGTGCTCCCCGGCGGCCACAGGATAGAGGCCGCGGTGGATATCCCCAAGGATACCGGCCACGGCGACTATGCCACCTCCTTTGCCCTGGCGGCCGCCCGGCCCATGAAGCTGCCCCCCCGGACCATTGCCCTGGCTCTTCTGGACCACCTGGAGCTGGAGGGCACCTATTTTGAAGCTGCCGAGCCGGCCGGGCCCGGCTTTCTCAACTTCCGCCTGGGGAAGCGCTGGTACGGCCGCGTGCTCGCCGACATTGAGGCCGAAGGGGAGCGTTACGGCACCGCAGACGAGGGCGGGGGCAAAAAAGTCATGGTGGAATTTGTCTCCGCCAACCCCACCGGCACCATGACCATCGGAAACGCCCGGGGCGGCGTGCTGGGCGACGTGATGGCCTCGGTACTGCAGCGGGCGGGCTATGATGTCTGGCGGGAGTTTTACGTCAACGACGCGGGCAATCAGGTGGAAAAATTCACCCTGTCGGTGGAGGCGCGGTATATCCAGCTGCTCCGGGGGGAGGACGCCGCCGCCTTCCCCGAGGACGGCTACCACGGCGAGGACATCAGGCTTCTGGCCAAAGCTTTTTACGACCGGTACGGGGACAAGTATCTGGAAGCCGATCCCGAGGAGCGCAGGCAGGTCGTCCGCGCCTTCGGGCTGGAGTATAACATCGCCAAAATGGAGCGCGACCTGAACCGCTACGGCATCACCTACGACCAATGGTTCCGCGAGTCCTCCCTCCATGATAGCGGCTATGTGGACGAGACCATCGCCCTGCTGGAGAAAAGCGGCTACACCTACGAGAAGGACGGCGCGCTGTGGTTTCAGGTGACCGCGCTGGGCGGCGAGAAGGATGAGGTGCTGCGGCGCTCCGCCGGCGGGTATACCTATTTTGCCGTGGACATGGCATACCACCGCAACAAGTTCCAGGTGCGGGGCTTTGACAAGGTGATCGATGTGCTGGGAGCCGACCACCACGGCCATGCCCTGCGCTTCAAGGCGGGCATCCGGGCGCTGGGGATCGACAATTCCCGGCTTGACTTTCTCATCATGCAGCTGGTCCAGCTGGTGCAGGACGGCAGGGAGGTAAAGGTCTCCAAGCGCAGCGGCAGGTCCATCACCCTGGCCGACCTGCTCGACGAGATCTCGGTGGACGCCGCCCGGTTTTTCTTCAACTCCAAGCCCACCAGCCATCTCATCTTCGATATGGATCTGGCGGTGCGGCAGGACAGCGAAAATCCGGTCTACTATGTACAGTACGCCCACGCCCGCATCTGCTCCCTCATCGCCCGCCTGGCCGAGGAGGGAGCGGCGGTGCCCGAGGCAGCCGCGGTTGACCCCGCCCTGCTGGCCGCCCCCGAGGAGAAGGCGCTCATCAAAAGCCTGTCCCAGCTGCCGGAGGAGATCCGCCTGGCCGCCCGGGACTACGATCCTTCCCGGCTGTGCCGGTATCTCGTCGCGCTGGCGGGGGACTTCCACCGGTTTTACAGCGCCTGCCGCATCATGGGCGAGCCCGGTGACATTCTGAGGGCGCGCCTGAAGCTGGCGGACACGGTGCGCGCGGTGCTGGCCAACTGCCTGGGACTCATCGGCGTGTCCGCGCCCGAAAAAATGTAATGCCCGTCCGGGGAGGCTCCATGCCTTTCGGATACGCGGCGCAACGCACAAGCCGTCCCGGAGATTTCACCCCGGGACGGCTTGGTTCAGTTATGATCCGTAAAGGGCGCCTGAGTGACGTCGTTGATCCACGCCCCTGAGCGGAACCGGTATATCCCAAGGATAAGCTTGACGATGTTTTCGGCCGAGATGCATAAAAACACCCACAGGATATCCAGCTTCCAAACCAGCCCGAACAGCGCCGAAAGGGGAAGGGCAAGCCCCCACAGGGGAACGAGGTCGATCATGGAGGCCGCGCGCACATCTCCGCCGCCCCGGAGCACGCCGACGATATTGGCTGCGTTGAAGGCGCGGGTGGCGAGGAAGAGGGCGGTCACCATCTGCATCATGGTGGAGATGGCCGCCGCCCGGGCTGACAGTCCGAAAAACGGATAAATACAGGGCGCGATCACCAGGAAGGTAGCTGCGATCATCACCATGCCCGTGGCAAGGCCGGCAGCGAAAGCCACGGTGTTCAGGGCGGCGCCCACCTCATAGACCCGGTCGCTGCGGCCGCCGGCGCCGATCTCCCGGCCCACGATGATGGCGGCGGCGTTGGCCAGGGCAAATACCGCAACGGTGCATACCCGGTCGATGTTGCCCGCGATGGTGAAGGCGGTCAGGATCTCGGTGGACTCGGCCATATGCCCCATAATGGTGGGATAGAGCGAGGTGCCCAGCCCCCACAGGGTCTCGTTGAGCACCACCGGCGTGGCGTAGCGGACATAGCTGCGCAGGAGAAGGGTGCCCGGGCGCAGCAGAAGGACGGGACGAAGGCGGAAGGCTGGGCTGAAGGCGGCGTAAACGGCGGTTATGACAAACTCCAGCACGCAGGAAATCAGGGTGGCCAGTGCCGCCCCCTCCACCCCCATAGCCGGGGCGCCCAGCATCCCAAAGATAAGCACCCAGTTGAGGAAGGTGTTGGAAAGCATGGCGACGCTGGAAATACACAGCCCGACAGAGGGCTTTTCCATGCTGCGCTGGGCGCCGAGGTATACCTGCGTGACGCTGTTGAAAACACAGGAAAACCCCACAATCCTGGCATACCCGGCCGCAACGGCGACCAGCGGGGCGTTGTTGCTGAACAGTCCCATAAAAGAAGCGGGAAAGAAAAACATCACCAGGGCAAACGGGATGGAAACGGCAGCCCCCGCATAGATTCCGATTCCCAGCACCCGGTTGATGGCATCGGTATCCTTCTTTCCCCAGTACTGGCTGATGAGTACCGAGGCGCCGCTCTGAAGGCCGAAGACGATGAGCTGCATCACAAAAATCGGGACGTTGGCCAACGTCACGGCCGCCATGGGGATTTCGCCGGGCAGACGGCCCACCATAAAGGTGTCCACCAGTCCAAGGGAATGGATCACCAGGTTCTGCAGCACGATGGGAACCGACAGTTTGATCAGATCGTGGTAAAAGGTCTTGCCTTTATTTAAATAGGAGAACATAGTTACCTCATTGCAATTCGTTCCTGTGTAATTTGGACCAGCGCGTCCCGCAGGGCATGGACATCGTCTTTTGTATTGTCGGGTGAAAAGGAAATGCGCAGCGCTCCCATGAGGACCCGCTTGGGCAGACCCAAGGCGGCGAATACATGGCTGGGCTTTCCTTTGTGGCAGGCCGAACCGGAGGAGACATAGACCGCTCTGTCGCTCAGCTCCCGCACCAGCATTTCGCTGGGGTAGCCGGGCAGCGCGACGGCGCAGATGTGGGGGGCATCCCCTTCCGATACCACGACAAGCTGAGGCAACGCCCGGGTGAGGATGGAAAGGGTGTACTCCTTGAGCCCGCGCATGTGCGCGCTCCCCTCGGCCAGACGCTCCCTGCCTCCGGCACAGGCGGCCGCCAGGGCGGCAATCTGGGCGGTGGCCTCGGTGCCCGAGCGCAGGCCGTTTTCCTGCCCCCCGCCCCGCAGCAGCGGGGGCGCCTTCAGCCCGCTGCGGATATAAAGGGCCCCGATGCCCTTGGGCGCCCCGATCTTATGGCCGCTGACGGTGAGCAGGTCGACTCCCAGCTGTTCGGGTGTAAAGGGCACCTTGAGAAACCCCTGCACGGCGTCGGTGTGAAGCAGTGCGGGCGCCCCCGCTTCCCGGATGGCTTCGGCCGCCAGGGCCACCGGCTGGATGGCGCCCGTCTCATTGTTGACCAGCATCAGGGACACCAGAATGGTATCCGGTCGGAGAGCCTCCTTCAGCGCCCCGGCGGAAATGCGGCCGTTTTTGCCGGGGCTGAGGAAAGTGACGTCACAGCCCTGCCGCTCCAGCGCCTTCACCGGCTCCAGAACGGCGGAATGCTCAATGGCGGACGTGATAATATGGGAGCCCTTTCGCCTGCCCAGCGTGGCGGCGATGGAGACGGCCCAGTTGTCCCCCTCGGTGCCGCCGGAGGTAAAATAAAGCTCACCGCTGCGGCAGCCCAGCGCGTCGGCTACTACGGCGCGGTGCCGCTCCAGCGCGGCCGCGGCCGCTCTGCCCGGCGCGTAGCCCGAGGACGGATTGCCGTATTCCTCCGTCATGGCGCGCACAGCAGCTGCGGCCGCCTCCGGGCGCACCCGGGTGGTAGCCGCGTTGTCCAGATATGCAGGCATTGTTCACTCTCTCCCATTCAGTCTTATCCACTTATTTTATGGTTTGTGGGAGATCATGTCAAGGGGCGCTTTCACAGGCCGGAGTTTTTGCCGGGAAACACAATAAATGGATGGAAAGCGGTATGCTTGTATGATATAATCGCTGCAAAGCAGTGATTATAGTATACAATCCGATTAAGTGAGGTGGTCTAGTTGCCAGCGGTCAGTCAGGCCTTCCGGTCGGGAGACTTTATCATTCCGGTCAGCTCGTCATATTACGCCTACCGCTTCCAGACGCTGAGAAAATACATCCATACCACCGTCCTCATTGCCGGCTTTATCAATCTCATGCTGCTGATTCCCGATCTCATCATCACGGATGCAGCCGCAAAGATCGGCATAGTTCTGTTCCGGGCGCTCTACTTTCTCCTGACCGTTTTACTGAGCACGCAAATTAAGCGGTTGAATACCTTTCGGGTATTGTCGGCGCTTATTTCCGTGCTGGAGATTCTGAGTGTTCTTGTGTTTCTGTTTGTTTACACGCAGTACCGGCAGCCCAACTTCCTCGTTCAGACCATGGGGCTCGTCACCTTAATCATCGCGTTCTTCTCGATACCCAACCGCTGGATCTACATGCTGCTTATCACTCTGTGCGGGACGGCGGGGTTTTTTATATGCACCCGCATCTTTGCCCCGCCGGTGAGCACGGGGGAGCTTTTGGCCGCTTCGGTTTATATTTCCTTTGACCTTTTGATCTGCGCCTATTCCGCATGGATCTCGGAGCGGCACCAGTATCAGGAATTTCAGGCAAAACTTGAGCTGGAGCGGCTGAGCTCCACCGATTTGCTGACCAGCGCGGTCAACCGCTATAAAATGGAGGAAGAAGCGGCAAGGTGGATGGATTTTTGCCGCAGGCATCAGTTCCCCCTGTGTCTGGCTTTTTTGGACGTGGATAATATGAAGGCAATCAACGACAAGTACGGCCACCCTACCGGAGACTCCGTGCTTTCCGAAGTGGCCGAGCTGATACGGATACAATTGCGCAGATCGGACGTCATTGCCCGTTGGGGGGGAGATGAGTTTATTCTGCTTCTGCCGAACATCTCCTACCGCAGCGCCATTGCCATCACAGAGAGGATCAAGGACGTGGTTCGGGAAAAGTCGACCGTACGGGGCATTTCCGTGACCTGCAGCGTTGGCGTGGTGGAAATGAAGGGGGAGGAAACCTTTGACTCCATGATCGAGCAGGCGGATATTCTGATGTACAGAGCCAAGGGCAAAGGCAAGGACACCGTCCAGTGGGAGCAGTGACGGACGGCGCGCCCCCTGCGGCCTGCACCACCATTGCCTGTCCGGCGCCGAAAAAGCTCAAACCGCCCTCAGGCGCTCCGGCCTGAGGGCGGTTTTTCGCGTTTACCGGCTTTCCAGCGGCAGATAGTCCTGCCGGGCGCCCACATAGACGTAGGCCGGCCGGATAATTTTGCCCATGTTGATGAGCTCCTCAATGCGGTGGGCGCTCCAGCCCGCCACCCGTGCCACGGCAAAAATGGGGGTGTACAGCTCCAGGGGCAGGTCCAGCATATGATAGACAAACCCGCTGTAAAAATCCACGTTGGCGCTGACGCCCTTGTAGATTTTCCGCCCGTCGGAGATGACCTCCGAGGCCAGCCGCTCCACCATGGAGTACAGGCGGTACTCCTCGGTGCGCCCCTTTTCCCCGGACAGGCGTTCCACAAAGGAGCGCAGGATGGTGGCCCGGGGGTCGGACAGGGAATATACCGCGTGCCCCATACCGTAGATGAGCCCCGACTGATCAAAGGCCCGCTTCTCCAGCAGCGCGGTGAGATAGCGCATGACCTCATCCTCGTCCTCCCAGTCCCGGATGCTTTTCTTCATATCCTCAAACATGCGGATCACCTTGATGTTGGCACCGCCGTGCCGGGGGCCCTTCAGGGAGGCCAGGGCCGCCGCCATGGCGGAATAGGTATCGGTGCCCGAGGAGGTGACCACGTGGGTGGTAAAGGTGGAGTTGTTGCCGCCGCCATGTTCGGCATGGAGCATGAGGCACAGATCCAGGATATGGGCCTCCAGATGGCTGTAGGAGGAGTCGGGGCGCAGCAGGTGCAGGATGTTTTCCGCGGTGGACAGCTGGGAGCGGGGCTCATGGATAAACAGGCTGTTGCCCTCTTTGTAGGCATACGCCTGATAGCCGTACACCGCCAGCAGGGGGAACACCGCGATGAGCTGCAGGCACTGACGGGTGACGTTGGGCAGGGAAATATCATCGGCCCGGTCGTCATAGGAGGCCAGGGTGAGCACGCTCCGGGCCAGACTGTTCATCATGTCCCGGCTGGGCGCCTTGAGCACCACGTCCCGCACAAAGTTATTGGGCAGGCTGCGGTAGTAAGACAGCTGCCCGGTGAAGGCCTCCAGCCGGGCCCTGTCGGGCAGCTGCCCGAACAGAAGCAGGTAGGCCGTCTCCTCAAAGCCGAACCGCCCTTCCCGCATGGTACCGGCCACCAGCTGCTCCACATCGATGCCGCGGTAGTAAAGCTTGCCGTTACAGGGGGTGCGTATGCCGTTTACCATCCGGAAGGACTGGATGTCGGAAATCTCGGTGAGACCGGCCACCACGCCCCTGCCGTTTATGTCCCGCAGGCCCCGCTTGACATCGTGGCGGAGATAGTCCTCCGGGTCGATCTGGCTGTTGCGCAGAGCGAGAGCGGCCAGCGCCTCCAGCTCCGGCGTCAGTTTGCTGTAGTTCGGATTGCTTGCCATAAGGCTGTTTCCTTTCTGTCTTTTTGTTGGGTTCATATGGTTTATATCAAACAAAAGTTTACCATACAAATGTTTCTATCATATGAATCGAACTTCGAAATAAAAAATTTTTTGATTTCCGGACAGGCTGCCCAAGCTGCAGCCTGCTTTTTGGGCGCACCCTTTTCCGGTTCCTTCCACTTCCTACCTTGACGATATCCTGCAGATGCCGTATGATGATATCACAGAAGCCCGGTCGAAGCAGAACATATTGTGGAGCTTAGGCTGCATAGTCCCGCCGCTTCCAACGGGCGGCCTGAGGGGAAAGAGGAGAGAAGCTATGGCCATTCTGCACATTCGCAAGCGGGACGGACGGATTGTGCCCTTTCATCAGGACAAAATCGCCGGCGCCATTTCCAAGGCCTTTACGGCCACCTGCAAACCGGGGCATGAGGAGGCCGCCCGGCGGCTGGCCGACGAGGTGGTGTCCATTCTGGAGGTGGAGGGGGACGGCTGTCCCGACGTGGAACACATTCAGGATCTGGTGGAGCGGGTGCTCATGGACAACGGCCATACCCAGACCGCCAGGGCCTATATTCTCTACAGGTCGGAGCGCAGCCGGGCCCGGGAGATGAATGTCCGGCTGATGAGCCTATATGAGCAGATCACCTGCTTTGACGGCCCGGACAGCGGCATAAGACGGGAAACCGTCTGTGCCGACGGAGATACCGCCATGGGCTCCGTGCTCAGGCTGGGCTCCGAGGGGGCAAAGCAGTTTTACGACCTGTATGTACTCAATCCGGACCACGCCCGGGCCCATCGGGAGGGGGACGTTCATATCCACGATCTGGATTATCTCATCCTTACCACCTCCTGCTGCCAGATGGAGATCCGGAAGCTTTTCCGGGGCGGCTTTTCCACCGGCCACGGCACCCTGCGGGAGCCCAACGACATCTCCTCCTGTGCGGCCCTGGCCTGCATTGCCATCCAGTCCATTCAGAGCGACCAGCATGGCGGGCAGTCCATCGCCGATTTTGATTACGGTATGGCCGACGGGGTGCGCAAGACCTTTGTCACGGCGTACCGCCAGAATCTGTCCCGCGCGCTCATGCTGCTGGCCGGTCAGGAGGATCCGGAATGCCGGCTGCAGGAGATCATGGAAAGCATCCGGGTAAAGACCGGCCTTTGTCCCGGGCTGGAGAACTGCCAGCCCTATCTGGACACCGAGCTGCCCCTGCTCTCCCCCCGCTTCGGGGAGGAGGCCGAGGTGCGCAAGGCCCAGCAGTTTGCCCATTACCGGGCGGCAAAGGAAACCGACCGGGCAGCCTATCAGGCTATGGAGGCCCTGATTCACAACCTGAGCACCATGCGCGCCCGGCCGGGAGGCCAGCCCCCCTTCTCCGCGGTCAACTACGGCATGGACACCTCCCCGGAAGGGCGCATGGTCATCCGGAACATGCTGCTGGCCACCGAGGCCGGGCTGGGCGGCGGGGAGACCGCCCTCTTCCCCATCCAGATCTTCCGGGTCAAGGAGGGGGTCAATTACAACGCCGGCGATCCCAACTACGATCTGTTTCAGCTGGCCGTCCGCTGCACGGCGAAACGGCCGTTTCCCAATTTCTCTTTTTTAGACGCGCCCTTCCATCTCGGGCACTACAAGCCCGGCCGTCCCGAAACCGAGGCGGCCTATGCAGGCTGCCGCACCCGGGTACTGGAAAACGCCCATGATCCGGACCGTCAGATCAGCGGCGGGCGGGGCAATCTCTTTTCTGCCACTATCAATCTGCCCCGCCTTGCCATCCGTGCCCGGGGAGAGGCTGCGGCATTCTTCGGGGCGCTGGAAGACAAGCTGGACCTGTGTATTGCCCAGCTGCTGGAGCGGCTGGAAATCCAGTCGGAGAGAAAGGCGCGCAACTACCCCTTCCTCATGGGGCAGGGCGTGTGGATGGACTCCGACCGGCTGGGCGCCGACGACGAGGTGCGTGAAGCGTTAAGGCACGGCACCCTTTCGGTGGGCTTTGTCGGCCTGGCTGAAACCCTTGAGGCTCTTGTCGGCGAGCACCATGGCCAGAGCGCCCGGGCCCAGGCGCTGGGGCTGGAGATCGTCGGCCGTATGCGGACCCGCCTGGACGGGGAGAGCCGGAAGCGCTCCCTCAACTTCACTCTGCTGGCCGCCCCCGCCCACGACCTGTCCGGCCGCTTTGCCCGGCTGGACAGAGCCCTGTACGGCGTAATCGGTCAGGTTACCGACCGCGACTGCTACACCAATTCCTTCCATATTCCCGCCTGCTTTCCCATCTCCGCCCATGAAAAAATCCGCATCGAGGCCCCCTACCATGCCCTGACCAACGGCGGCCACATCACCTATGTGGAGGTGGAGTGTCCCTCCGCCGCCCTTCCCGATGCCATCGAGGGCATTCTTCGGGAGATGAAACAGGCGGGCGTGGGCTGCGGCGCGGTGAGTGTCCCGGCGGACCGGGACCCGGTGTGCGGCTTTTGCGGCACCATTGACGGCCGGTGCCCCGGCTGCGGCCGCACCGAGGCCGACGGCGTGCCCTTTGTGCGCGGCACAACTCCTGTCAGAGAGTAACGGTGCCCATATCGGCGAAAACCGCATAGCGCAGCGAAACGGCCGCTTTCTCAAAAACTGAGAAAGCGGCCGCAGTGATGAAAACGAAGAGATGGGGGCTTATTCCCGCATGGGAACGCCCCAGATCTCCCGGGCGTATTCCCGGACGCTGCGGTCGGCGGCAAAGACGCCGGAGCGGGCGATGTTCAGCAGGGCCATCCTGTTCCACCGCTCTTTGTCCGGATAGGCGTCCATCGCCCGGGCATGGGCGGCGCGGTAGCTGTCAAAGTCGGCCAGCAGCAGATATTCGTCGGCGTCCGGGCCGTCCAGCAGGCGGGACAGGAGGGCGTCATAGCGCACCCCGTCCCCGAAACCGGAGGAGATGTGGTCCAGCGCCTCCCTCAGTCCCGGGACGCGCCCGCAAACGTCCCGGGGACGGTACCCCTGCTGCCGGAGGCGTTTCGATTCGTCGGCATGCAGGCCGAACAGGAACATGTTCTCGCCGCCCACCCGGCTGTGCAGCTCCACATTGGAGCCGTCCAGAGTGCCGATGGTGAGCGCGCCGTTCATCATAAACTTCATATTTCCGGTGCCCGAAGCCTCCTTGCCCGCGGTCGAGATCTGCTCGGACAGCTCGGCGGCGGGAATCAGCCGTTCCGCCAGCGATACCCGGTAGTTTTCCAGAAAGACCACCTGCAGCCTGCCCCGGCAGAGAGGGTCGCGGCTGATCTGCGCCGCCAGGGAGCAGATCAGCCGGATGATCTCCTTTGCCGCCGTGTAGCCCGGGGCCGCCTTGGCGGCAAAGAGGAACACCCGGGGCACGGAAAACCCATTGGGCTCGTCGTGCAGACGATGATACAGCCAGGTGATGTGAAGGGCGTTCAGCAGCTGCCGCTTATACTCGTGCAGGCGCTTTGCCTGCACATCGAAAACGGCCTCGGGGTTGAGGGCAATTCCGGTCTCCCGCAGCACATAGTCCCGCAGGGCCAGCTTGTTGCCCGCCTTGATGTCCCCCAGGCGGGAGAGAACGCCGGCGTCGTTTTGGTACCGCTCCAGCGCCTCCAGCGCCTGAGGGCGGAGCAGATAGTCCCCCGTGCCGGTGCAGTCCCGTACCAGAGCGTCCAGCCCGGGATTGATCTGGGCCAGCCAGCGGCGGTGATCCACGCCGTTGGTAACGCATTTGAACTTCTCCGGGGTGCACAGGAAGGCCGCATGAAACACCTCCCTCCGCAGGATGTCGGTGTGCAGGGCGGACACCCCGTTGACCGCAAAGCAGGCGCATATGCACAGGTTGGCCATGCGCACCTGGCCGCCCCACAGGATGGCCAGCTCCCGCACCTTATGCCCGCCGCCCGGGAAGCATCGCTCCAGCCCGGCCTGATAGCGCCCGGATATTTCCCGGATAAGCTGCCAGATGCGGGGCAGCAGGCGCTCCATGAGCGGCTGGGGCCAGCACTCCAGCGCTTCGGGCAGCACGGTGTGGTTGGTGTAGGCAAAGGTGTGCGTGACGATATTCCACGCCTCGTCCCAGCCAAGGCCCTCCTCATCCAGCAGGATGCGCAGCAGCTCGGGAATGGCCAGCGCGGGATGGGTGTCGTTGATCTGGATGACGTGCGCTTCCTGGAAATTGTGCACGGTGCCGTACCTTGCCTTGTGCGTGCGGACAATATGCTGCACTGTGGCCGATACCAGAAAATACTGCTGCCGCAGGCGCAGGGCCTTGCCCTCTGGGTGGCTGTCCGCCGGATAAAGCACCTTGGAAATGGTCTCGGCCATGACCTGGTGCTCCACCGCTCTGAGGTACTGCCCGGCGGCATAAAGGGACAGATCGGACGGATGGGGGCTTCTGGCCTCCCACAGCCGCAGCAGATTGGTGTGTCCGGTCGCAAAGCCCGCGACCATCATGTCCCGCGGCACGGCCAGCACCGAGACGTACCCCTCGTGCCGGATGTTGTGGCGGCCGTTTTCCCAGTAACCGGTGACCGTACCGCCGAAGCGCACCTGCACGGCTTCGTCCGGCCGTGCGACGAGCCACGCCTCTCCGGCCTCCAGCCAGGGATCGGCCAGCTCCAGCTGCTGCCCGTTCACAATCTTCTGCCGGAAGATGCCCAGCTCGTAACAGATGGAATACCCGGCCGCCGGAATTTCCAGCGTGGTCATGGACTCCAGATAGCAGGCGGCCAGACGGCCCAGCCCGCCGCTGCCCAGCCCGGCATCGGGCTCCGCTTCCATGAGGTCGGCGGCGGAGAATCCCAGCTCCTCCGCCGCACCCCTGAGCGCCTCCGCAAGGCCCAGATTAAAGGCGTTTTTCAGGAGCGAACGCCCCAGGAGAAATTCCATGGACAGATAGTGCACCTGCCGGGCGCGGCTGCCCTCCGCTTTGCGTTCGGTTTCCAGCCGGCGTTCGGCCAGAATGTCCCGCAGAACCAGCGCGCAGGCCTGAAAAAGACAGACGCCGCCGGCGTTTTTTGCCTCCCGGCCGAACTGCCGGCGCAGTTTTTCGACAATCAGGCCGCGCAGGACCTCTTTGGTGTAGTTCAGAAATCATGACCTCCTTAACGGCCGCACAGGTTCCGGTACAGTTCCTCATAGGCGCCCGCCGAACGGTCCCAGCTGAAGTCGCCCCTCATGGCCCGCTGCTGCAGCGCCGCCCACGCCTGCTTGTCCTCGCGCCAGAGGCAGACCGCCTCCCGCAGCACCCAGGCCATATCGTGGGCGCTGATATGGGCGAAGGTGAAGCCGTTGCCCTCCCCGGTGTCCGCCCGGTAGGCGCGCACGGTGTCCCGCAGGCCGCCGGTCTCCCGCACCACCGGCAGGGCGCCGTAGCGCATGGCGATCATCTGGGACAGGCCGCACGGCTCGGAGATGGAGGGCATGAGGAAGAGATCGGCGCCGCCGTAGATGGCGGCGGCGATGAAGTCGGAGTACTGGATATGCGCGGCGAACCGCCCGGGGTAGAGCTCGGCGGCACGGCGGAAGAAATCCTCGTAATCCCTGTCGCCGGTACCCAGCACCACCATCTGCACATCCATGTCCATAAGCTCGGCAAAAGAGTCTATCAGGAGATCAAACCCCTTATGGCGCACCAGGCGGGAGACGCAGCCGATCACCGGCACGTCGGGATTTTTCCGCAGGCCGGCCGCCTCCTGCAGGGCGGCCTTACACAGTGCGCGGTCCTTCAGGTCGTCGGCCGAGAAATTCCGAACCAGGCCCGGATCAGTGGCGGGGTCATAGCGGACGGTATCGATGCCGTTCAGGATGCCCCGCAGCTTGTGTTTGCTGGCCCGCACCGCGTTCTCCAGCCCGTGGGCATAGAAGGAATACCCGATCTCTTCGGCGTAGGAAGGGCTGACGGTGGTGACGAAGTCGGCGGCATAGATGCCCCCCTTCATGAGATTCAGATCTCCGTGGAAGCCCAGAAACTCATCGTTCAGATACTGCTGGGGCAGGCCGAACAGGTCGCCCAGGGTGTGGCTGCCGTAACGGCCCTGATACTCGATGTTGTGGATGGTGAACACCGATTTCGTCTCCGCCAGCTGGGGCGTGCGCCCGCGCTCCTCCGGCAGATAGATGGGTACCAGCGCCGTCTGCCAGTCGTTGCAGTGGATGACGTCGGGCGCAAAGTCCAGGTGGCCGGGCGCCTCGACGACGGCCCGGGAGAAGAAGGCAAAGCGCTCGCCGTCGTCATAGTGGCCGTAGAGATCACGCCGCTTGAAATAGTACTCGTTGTCCACAAACCAGTATGTGACGCCGTCCTGCTCCAGGCTGAGGATGCCGCAGTACTGGACGCGCCAGGCAAGGGAGACGTGAAAGCATTTCACAAAGGTCATCTGATCCCGCCAGCGGTCGGACACCTGCTCATACAGGGGCAGAATGACCTTTACCTCATGTCCCCGGGCGGCCAGCGCCGCCGGCAGGGAACCGCCCACATCGGCCAGGCCTCCGGTCTTGGCGAAGGGCACCGCTTCGGAAACGGCAAAGAGGATGTTCATATTGCGCTCCTTTCCCGGTCAGTCAGATGACCGTATTCTTGGCAATGACCAGGGGATAGGTCTCATGACCCATGAGCATCCTGCCCGGATGCACCAGAACGTTTTTGTCGGCAATGACGGATTTGAGCGCGGCGCCGGCGGACACGGCGCTGCCCTGCATGAGGATGCAGTCCGTGACCTTTGCTCCTTTCTCCACCCGCACGCCCCGGAACAGGACGCAGCGGGATACCTCCCCCTCTATGATGCAGCCGTCGGCCACCAGGGAATTGACGCATCGGGAATCGGGGCCGTAGTAGGTGGAGGGATCGGAGCGGTCCTTGGTTTTCACCGCCCGGGCGGGGTGGAAGAGACTGTCCCGGATCGCGGGATTTAAAAGATCCATGCTGCACGCATAGTACCCCTGTGCCGATTCCAGACGGTGCGCATAGCCCTCAAAAAACCACGGCGATATCTTCAGGGCGGAGGCCATAGGCCCCAGCACGTCCCCGGAAAAGGAGAAGATACCGCGGGCGGCACAGTGCTCGGTCAGGCTGAGAAGCAGCTGTCTGGACAGGATATACACCTCCAGCCTCGGGTATTCCCGCACTCCGGCGGTGCCCGCCGGGCCATGGGATGTAAGCCCGTTTTCATTCGGGGAAAAGGGGATGCGGGCGCCGCCTGCATCCCCGTGCGGCCTGGCGCACACGGCGGTGATGTCGGCGCCGCTGAGGAGATGGGCCTCCAGGAGCTCGGCCAGAGGGAGGCTGGCGATAAGGTCGCCGTTGGCCAGCACCACATAGTCCTGCCGGATGGTGTTGAGATAGGAAAAGACTCCCCACAGGGCGTCCATCCTGCCCCGGTATCTCCCGTTTTTTTCCGGGCTGCCGAAGGGCGGGAGAATGCGCAGGCCGCCGCGCTTGCGGGACAGATCCCAGTCCTTGCCCGAGCCCACATGATCCAGAAGGGACTGGTAGCCCGCTTCCACGATAAGCCCCACGCCATCGGTACCGGCGTTTACCAGACTGGAGAGCATAAAATCGATGACGCGGTAGCGCCCTCCGTAAGGCACCGAGGCGGTGTTGCGGTGCGCCGTGAGCTCCCGCAGGCCGGGATGCGTCTCATAGGCAAAGATGATTCCGTGCAGATTATTCATACTGAACCCCTCCCTTGCCCGTATCCTGGATCATGGCGCCCGGCGGAACGACAGCATAAGGAGCCACACGGATGCCGCCGGCCACTACGGCCACGCCCCAGGCATCGCTGCCGTCGGGCGGCGCGCCCACCGCGGCGCCGCCGCCGATGACCGCCCCCTCGGCTACAATGGCGTATTCCACTCTGGCCCCCGCCTGCACCACCACGCCCGGCATGAGAATGGAGTAGCGCACCTGCGCGCCCTCCTCCACCAGCACCGAGTGGAACAGCACGGAGTTTTCCACCCTGCCGCTTACCTGGCAGCCGCCGGTGACGATGCTGTGGGACAGGACGGCCTTGTCGCCGGTGACGTGGGGCGGACGGGTGGGAGAGCGGGTGTAGACCGGCCACCGCTTGTCATAGATCATGACGCCGCCCTTGACCGACAGCAGATCCATATTGGCGTCCCACAAGGAGTCGATGGTGCCCACATCCTTCCAGTAGCCCTCAAAGCGGAAGGCGGTAAGCTTCTCGCCTCCGGCCAGCATTTTGGGGATAATATCCCCCCCAAAATCGTGCCCGGAGCTCCCGTCGGCCTCGTCGGCCGTGAGGTAGGCCCGCAGGGTTTCCCAGCGGAAGACGTAGATGCCCATGGAGGCCAGGTTGCTTTTGGGCACAGCGGGCTTTTCCTCAAACTCCAGAATGGTGCCCGTCTGGTCGGCGCTCAGGATGCCGAAGCGGGAGGCCTCCTGCCTGGGCACCTCCAGCACCGAAACGGTGCAGGCCGCCCCGGCCTTCTTATGCTGCCGCAGGAGCTTCGCGTAGTCCATTTTATAGATGTGGTCGCCGCTTAGGACGAGCACGTGGTCGGGATGATACTGTTGGATGAAATCCATGTTCTGGTAAATGGCGTTGGCGGTGCCCCGGTACCAGGTGCCGCTGCCCCCCTCCCGGACATACGGGGGAAGGATATGCACCCCACCGTCGGAGCGGTCCAGGTCCCAGGGCTGTCCGTTGCCGATGTAGCGGTGAAGCTCCAGCGGCCGGTACTGGGTGAGCACCCCCACGGTGTCGATGCCCGAGTTGGCGCAGTTGGACAGAGGAAAGTCGATGATGCGGAATTTCCCCCCGAAGGGGACGGCGGGCTTGGCCACGCGGCTGGTGAGGGCGTAGAGCCGGCTTCCCTGTCCGCCCGCCAGCAGCATGGCGATGCACTCTTTTTTCATCCAATCACCTCATCTGCTTGAAGATTACCGCCGCCATGGGAGGCAGATCCACCTGCATGGACTGTTCTCTGCCGTGGCAGGCTTCGGGCCGGGACAAAATGGGCCTTGGGTTCAGACACCCTCCCCCGCCGAATTCCGTCCGGTCAGTGTTGAAGACCTCCCGGTACCGCCCGGGAGCGGGCAGGCCCACCTGGTACCCCTTCCGGTGGACGGGGGAAAAGTTGCACGCCGTCAGCAGAAAATTGCCCTTCCGGTCCCTGCGCAGAAAGAGCACGCAGTTGCCGTGATGATCGTCGGCGCAGATCCATTCAAACCCCTCCCAGGAAAAGTCGGCCTCCCACAGCGGAGGGCTTTTGCGGTAGAAGGCGTTGGCCGCCCGGAAGAAGTCCTGCAGCTGCCGGTGGGGCGCAAGCTCCAGCAGGTGCCAGTCCAGCCCCTGCCTGAAGTTCCATTCGCCGAACTGACCCAGCTCGGCGCCCATGAAAATCAGTTTCTTGCCCGGGTGAGTCAGCATATAGGTGTAAAAGACCCGTACGCCCGCAAATTTCAGCTCTTTGCTTCCCGGCATTTTGCCGATGAGCGAGCCCTTCATGTGCACCACCTCGTCATGGGAGAGGGGGAGGACAAACCGCTCGGAAAAGGCGTACATCAGGGAGAAGGTAAGATCCTTGTGGTGGTGCTGGCGAAAATAGGGGTCCAGCTTTGCGTAGTGGAGAAGATCGTTCATCCAGCCCATATTCCACTTGAGGGAAAAGCCCAGCCCGCCCGCGCCCACCGGACCGGTTACCTTGGGCCAGGCGGTGGATTCCTCGGCAATCATGAGCACGTCGGGATGGGCGCGCAGCACGGTGCGGTTGAGCCGCCGGAGAAAGGCGGCCGCCTCCAGATTTTCCCGCCCGCCGAAGCGGTTGGGGGTCCACCGGCCCGGTTCCCGGCCGTAGTCTAAATAGAGCATGGAGGCCACGGCGTCCACCCGCAGGCCGTCGGCATGGTATACCTCCAGCCAGAACAGGGCGGAGGAGATGAGAAAGGAGCGCACCTCGGCCTTGCCGAAGTCAAACACCCGGGTATCCCAGCCCTCGTGCTCCTGCTTTTTGGGGTCGGCATATTCATAGGCAAAGGTGCCGTCGAATTCAAACAGCCCGCATTCATCCTTGGGAAAGTGCGCGGGCACCCAGTCCAGAATAACGCCGATCCCGGCCCGGTGCAGGCTGTCGATGAGATACATCAGGTCGTGGGGGGTGCCGAAGCGGCTGGTGGCGGCAAAATATCCGGTGCACTGATAACCCCAGGAGTCGTCCAGAGGATGCTCGGTCACCGGCAGCAGTTCCACGTGAGTAAATCCCATTTTCTTTACGTAGGGCGTCAGCCGGTCCGCAATGTCTCGGTAACCCAGCACGCCGCCCTCGTCCGTGCGCCGCCAGGAGCCCAGATGGAGCTCGTAAATATTCATGGGGGCGCGGCCGTCCTGCTGCTTTTTCCGCTGCGTCATCCAGGCGCCGTCGCCCCAGGCATAGCCGTCAGGCTCATAGAGCTTGGAGGCGGTGCCCGGCCGGGTTTCGGCGTGAAAGGCAAAGGGATCGGCCTTGGCGACCACCCTGCCGTCCGTCCTGTGTACGGCGTACTTATAGGCGTCATACCGGACAAGGCCGGGCACAAACCCCTCCCACACGCCGTAATGGGTCCTGCTCAGGGGGTGGCTGCACGTGTCCCAGCCGTTGAAATCCCCCATGACGCACACCGCCGCGGCGCCCGGCGCCCAGACGCGGAAGGTAAATCCCGCAACGTCCTCCCGATGGCCCGCATGCGCCCCCATGTGCTGCCAGGCGCGAACGGCGTGCCTCGGATGAAAAGCGGCCGGCCCTTGCTCCGTGTCCGCGCGGCGGACCGTCGTTTGCCTGCCCATGCCAATCACCTCCCCAATCATATCTGCCAAAGGATAACGGAAAGGACGGATGGAATGGTATCCGCCCGTCCCCGTGGTGCCGCTATGGCTTGCCGCGAAATGCCTTGTCCAGCGCCGCAAAGGCATTCAAAAAAGCCGCGCGCTGCTCTTGCCAGCCGCCCTCTGCCAGCCGGAGAAGCGCATTGCCCAGAGTCAGGGTTAGCTCAGCCGCCAGAAGGGGAGAGTAGTACATCCCCTCCTGATTGTAATACTGGGCGGCCTCGGCCAGTTCCCGGGCGGCGGCCGGGCTGCCGCCGTCCAGTGCCTCCCTGGCCGCATAGGCCCCCGCATGCGCGTGAAGCAGATACCCTTCGTCGGTGGTGCCCGCGGTACTGTCCGCCTCCAAAAGGCGCAGACACTCGGTCCAGTCTTTGGCCCGGAACGCGGCCCGGGCCTCGTTGAGCCCGTCGGGGGAAGAGCCGTCGGACACTCCCGCCTCGTCCAGGAAATACCCGGTGGGCAGCTCCAGGGCAGCCGCCAGATGCTCCAGGGTGCGCACCGACGGAGTGGCGCTGTCGTTTTCGATTTTGGAGAGCATGTTGCGGGTGATAAAGTCTCCCACAACCTCTTTCTGCGTCATGCCCCGCGCAAGCCGCGCGTCCTTGATTTTCTGCCCCAGCGTCATGGCGAAGCTTCTCCCTCCGGCGTAACTGTGATTTACATCATTATACCATCCGGCGCGGGCCTTTGCAAGAAAAAGGCTGGCAGCCTTTTTCGACAGTCTCAGGCGCCCGGTCCGCGGACCGGGCGCCTGAGACTGTCTTGAACAGTTGCTATTTGATGGTGATAAGCAGCTGGCCTGCCTTGACCGCGCTGCCCTCTCTGATGAACACCTCATCTACGGTGCCCGCCATGCGGGCCACCACACTGGTCTCCATCTTCATGGCCTCCACCACCGTCAGCACCTGGTTCTCATGCACCCGGTCGCCCGGCTTCACGTTGATTCTGGACACCATGCCGGGGATGGAGGCGCCCACCTGGCTCTTGTCCTCCGGATCGGCCATGGTGACCGCCGCGCCCTTGACCTGTGCGTTCTTGTCGGGCACCGCCACCTCCCGGCGCATGCCGTTAAGCTCAAACTGAACGGTGCGGGTGCCGTCGTCATTGAAATCGCCCAAACCCAGATACTTGATGACCAGGGTTTTGCCGTCCTCAATGTTGATTTTGTTGGTTTCGCCCAGGGCCATGCCGTTGAAGAACACATGGCTGCCCATGCGCATGATGTAGCCGTACTCCTTGCGGTGCCGGATATACTCCTCCACCACCTTGGGGTACAGGCACCAGGAAATGACGGTGCGGTGGGAGGGGTTGGGGTCGAATTTTGCCACTTCCGCCCGCGCCGCCTCAAAGTCAACGGGAGGCAGCAGCTCGCCGGGGCGGCAGGTGATGGGCGCCTCCCCCTTGAGCACCACCCGCTGGAGGTCTTCGGGGAAGCCCCAGGGAGGCTGGCCCATCATGCCCTTGAAATAGGACACCACCGAGTCGGGGAAGGTGAGGGCTTCGCCTCTGCGCACGATGTTCTCGGGGGTGAGATCGTTCTGCACCATGAAAATGGCCAGATCTCCCACCATTTTGGAGGAGGGGGTGACCTTCACGATGTCGCCCAGCATACCGTTGACCGTCCTGTACATCTCCTTGACCTCGTCAAAGCGATGACCCAGTCCCAGACTTTCCACCTGGGGCTTGAGATTGGTGTACTGCCCGCCGGGGATCTCGTAGCGGTAAATATCGGTTGCCGGGTTTTTAATGCCCGACTCGAAGGTTTGATACCGGAGACGCACGTCGGACCAGTAGTCGGTGAGCTTCTGAACGGCCTGCGGGTCAAAGCCGGTATCGCGCTCCTGCCCTTCCAGCGCGGCCACCACGGCATCCATGGAGGGCTGGCTGGTCATGGAGGACATGGAGGCGATGGCGGTATCCACGATGTCCACCCCCGCCTCGGCGGCCATCAGGTATGCGGCCACCTGGTTGCCCGAGGTGTCGTGGGTGTGCAGATGGATGGGGATGCCGATTTCCTGCTTGAGGGCGGAGACCAGCTTTTTGGCGGCATAGGGTTTGAGCAGGCCGGCCATGTCCTTGATGGCCAGGGTATGCGCGCCCCGGCGTTCCAGCTCTTTGGCAAGATTTACATAATAGCTCAGGGAAAATTTGTCCCGCCCGGAGTCCAGAATATCGCCGGTATAGCAGACGGCGGCCTCGCAGAGCTTGCCCTGCTTCAGCACCTCGTCCATGGCCACCTCCATGCCGGGGATCCAGTTTAAAGAGTCGAAAATACGGAACACGTCGATGCCCGAGCGGGCTGCTTCAGCGATGAAGGCGCGGATGAGGTTGTCGGGGTAATTGGTATAGCCCACGGCGTTGGCGCCCCGCAGCAGCATCTGGAAGGGGATGTTGGGAATGCGCCGGCGCAGCATGTCCAGCCGCTCCCAAGGGGACTCGTGGAGGAAGCGGTAAGCCACGTCGAAGGTGGCGCCTCCCCACATTTCCAGTGAGAAGCAGTCGGCCAGGATTTCAGCGGCGCCCTCGGCGCCCTTGACCATGTCCCGGGTGCGCATGCGGGTGGACAGCAGAGACTGGTGGGCGTCCCGCATGGTGGTGTCGCAGATGAGAAGCTTCTTCTGCTCCAGCACCCACCTGGAAACGTACTCCGGCCCCTTTTCGTCCAAAAGCTGTTTCAGGCCGGGTTTGGGAGCCCTGTCGGGATCAAAGGGCGGGAACCGGGGAATGTCGTACTGGCTGCGCTCGGCGTCGGGGCTATCCACCTGGATCTGGGCGATATAACGGAGCACATTGGTGGCCCGGTCCCGGGAGGTGGTAAACTCAAACAGC
>ENA-UOXR01001185-UOXR01001185.1-bioreactor-metagenome-genome-assembly--contig:-NODE-1185-length-28224-cov-256.867159_pt1 | contig 28224 bp, 32 predicted proteins | sample MGYA00238164_ERZ764825 | MGnify/ENA primary metagenome ERZ764825 (study PRJEB28920, sample SAMN05720171) | bioreactor metagenome | isolation source: Anaerobic biogas reactor | place... | reverse complement strand
GTCTGGCAATTGGATTGATGCTTATCGGTTTCGTAGTATTGTTTTTAGTGCCCCTGGTGTTCTTGACCAGCCTGTTTTGATAGTCAGGCGGGCCAAGGGGCTATTCTATTTATTTTATAGCAATTAGGTCTAATAAGGGACGTTAGTGGGTCCTGTAAACCATTGCTAGTAGTACGGATATTTTATATACCAACATTACTATCCGGAAGTGTGGATTCATTTACAACCTGGAGAGATATGTTCATTCAGCTGGAGGAAATCAATAGTCGACCTGAACCATTTGGGTTCTACACAGCGGCAGACCTGTGGACCGACGAACATACCTCAGAGCAAATGCTTGCATATCATCTCAATGCCGATATCGATGTATCATCCCGTCGAGGCGAGTTCATCGATCGATCGGTGGAATGGATTGCATCCCGCTTTAGTATTGGCGCCGACACCCGAATCGCCGATTTTGGCTGTGGTCCCGGGCTCTATGCAAATCGGCTGGCGAAGGTCGGTGCTAGTGTAATTGGTATTGATTTCTCTAAGTGCTCAATCAAGCATGCCCGAGAAGCAGCGCGAGAGGTGGGATTGACCATTGAATACATAAACCAGAACTACCTGGATTTCGAAACAGAACACCGCTTCGATCTCATTCTGATGATCATGTGCGACTTCTGCGCTTTAAGCCCGTCGCAGCGCAGGATTATGCTCGCTAAGTTCCACTCCATGCTTCTGCCAGGTGGGTCTGTCCTTCTCGATGTTTATTCCCAAAGTGCGTTCAAGCAACGCAAGGAGGCAAGCTCGTATGGAGTGAATCTTCTCGATGGATTCTGGTCCGCGGAGAAGTACTATGGATTTCTGAACACTTTCAAGTACGACGACGCAATGGTGGTTTTGGATAAGTACACCATCGTCGAATCGGCGAGAAAACGAACTGTCTACAACTGGCTGCAATACTTCACTCCCGAGTCGTTGTGGCGCGAGTTTGAGGTGGCAGGTTTCGCAGAGCAAGAGCTCTATGCTGACGTTGCGGGCGCGCCGTTTGATAAAATGGCCTCTGAGTTTGCCATCATTGCGCAAAAGAAATAGTGATTATTAAATGTCGATCTTAATGCCGAAGAGCTTCTCGAACCTTTCGTATTTTCCCCGGGCGCGGTAGATGTTCTGCCTGACATAGGGCGATCCCTCTTGGCAGGCGATCATATCCCTGATCTCGGCCGGGGTGAAGATGGCATCCAGCTTCTCCCGGGGCAGATCAGCAACCTTCACCTCTTCCTTTAGGAATTCAAGCGGCAGATCATCTAGCCAGCTCCAGTCCCTGCCATAGCGAATCAGTGCCAGATGCCCTTTTGCACATTGAGCCGAAACCAGCCACTCTGAATCAGTGCTATAATAGGCCAGGCTTTCCAGATCCGAGCCACAGGTGCTGCAGAAGCCAATCACATTCCTTGATTGGGAAAGGGGATTATGCCTCTCTCCATTGAAGAGAAGGAACATCCCTTTCTCCGTCAACTGATTCATCTGGATTCTAGAACGTCCGCCATGCCGTAAATACCAGGCTTCCTGCCAACCACCCAGGTGGCTGCCCGCACTGCACCGCTGGCAAAAGCGGCTCTGCTATGGGCCTGGTGCCTGATCTCCAGCCTCTCGCCAGGACCCGCCAAAAGGACGGTATGGTCTCCTACGATGTCCCCTGCCCGCACGGCATGAACTCCAATCTCTTTGCCTCGCGGCATGATCCCCTTCCGGCCATAGACGACCTCCGAGAGATCCGACTCACCCCGAGCTCTTCTTATAGCCTCCAATGTGGCCAGAGCAGTGCCGCTGGGTGCGTCCTTCTTTTGATTGTGATGGGCTTCTATGATCTCTATATCGAAATCGTAGCCTTTAAGAGCTGCTGCAGCATCAGCCACCAGCTTCCAGAACAGGTTTACTCCCACGCTGAAGTTGGGGGTTATGACCGCGGCCACATTGCCTTCTATTGCCTCTCTCATCTCGGAATGCTGTTCCGAAGAGATGCCTGTGGTTCCCACCACCAGATCGACACCTAGAGAGGCCGCTATGCAGACGTTTTTCACTGCCGCTTTGGCTATTGTGAAGTCGATGAGCACATCCGGCCTGGTCTCTTTCAAGACCTGCTCTAGCTGTGAGGCATCTTTTACCAGAACGCCCCCCTGAAGCGGCTTTCCCGCGCCGACCGCATCCAGGCCTGCCACCAGCTCCATCCCCTCAATCCTGGCCGCCTCCTGGATGACCAGGGTGCCCATGCGCCCCAGCGCTCCAGTAATCGCAATTCGAGTCATGCTCTCTCGCCCAGGGTCACCAGCAGCTCCTTTAGCATCTTCTCTTTATCTGCAGCCATCTCCCCCAGGGGAAGGCGCAATGGGCCACCTGCCAATCCCAGGTACTTATGAGCAGTCTTCACAGGTATGGGGTTGGTCTCAAGGAACATCGCTCGAACCAGGGGAGCAAGCTCATAGTGCAGGGATCTTGCCTTCTCCAGGTCGCCCTTCATCATAGCATCCACCATTGCCACAGTCTTTCTGGGGGCAACATTGGCCACCACTGAGATCACGCCCTTTGCACCCAGGGCCATGGCTGGAAGCGTAAGATCATCATCGCCACAGAGAACGGAAAAGTCGCTTCCCCATGTCTGCTCAATAATTTGAGATAGCTGGGAAAGGCTTCCGCTGGCCTCCTTTATGGCCACGATATTCTTTATTCGAGAGAGCTTTGCCACAAGCTCCGGCTTGAGGTCGATTCCGGTCCTCTTGGGAACATTGTAGAGCACTATGGGGATGTCGCACTTCTCGGCTACGGTCTTGAAGTGCTCGAACATGCCGCGATCATTGGGCTTATTATAGTATGGGGTGATCAGCAGGGCAGCATGTGCGCCCGCCTCTGCGGCATGACAGGTCAGCTCCACCGCCTCGCGGGTGTTATTGGAGCCAGTTCCTGCTATCACCGGAACCGTGGAGTTCTCCACTGCGATCTCTATCACTCGCTTATGCTCTTCGAAGGTCAGAGTTGCCGCCTCACCGGTAGTGCCGCAGGGAACCATGCCTGATATTCCTGTTTTGCTCAGGTACTCTACGTTTCTCTTCAGACCCTCCTCGTCCAGGCTCTTGTCCTCATGAAATGGCGTGATTATCGCAGGAAGCACGCCGCTATACATCAACCTCGACCTCTCTTCTCGTACTTCTCTGCCTCATAACATTGGATATGTAGCCTGCTATGCGGTTGCGGATGGTTTTGTTCTTGATATCGGTATACTCCGATACCCGCAGCTTGTTCTGCTCAAAGTCAGGGCTAAATGAGCTCTCGTAGGTTCTCAACAGGTCCATCGCGAAATTCTTAATATAACTAGGCTTTACGCTTCCCATAATCAACACTCCAGCTAGATCAATCCTTTGTGCATCCTTGCTCCACAATTTATATCTTGCTATCATCCTCTAGAATGCCCCAAGCCCTGGACGCCGGCAAGCTGGCCAACAGTTCGACCAGCAAGGATGCTGAAGCCCCCAGCAGATAAAGCCTGGGCTCTTTACCCAGGACGCCCTCATCCCATATCGCAGCGGGCAGTAGAGCTGAGCCTTCCCCTTCGCTCAGCTCCTCCTCGCCCTTCAAATGGTCTTGGCCAATTGCTGCCAGTTCATCCAATCGAGCGCGATCTATTATCGGGAGGCCAAGCTCTCTGCAGGATAGGAGGGCCTTTGGCTCTAAATCGATGGCCGCTTTTGCCAGAGGGTCTATTTTCATTGCGGCAAGGATCACAGAAGCGCTATCGCTCCTGCCACCGAATCGAAATCCTCCAAAACGGCATACTCTCTCCTCGATCTTTGTTAATCCTCCCTCCAGCGCTGCCACATCCTCAGGGCATCTGGCACCGGGAATGGCCATGGCAGGCCCTGCTCCTCCCTTCAGCATGAGATCGAAGAGCTCGTGAGAATTTTCCAGCAGATCCACCGCCACTTCCAGGTCGCACAGAACCCGGTAACGGCTCGCTTCAACTCTCAGCGCTGCAGACTGGTTTACCGGGCCCACCCCCTTTCCCACCCTGAGGCTCCCGCGAAGGGCACTCTTTGCGAACTCCTTTGCATTCCGGGCGGCGTTTTCAATTGAGCAGCCCAGGGCAAGAAAAGAGGTTAAAGCGGCAGAGAAGGTACATCCAATGCCGTGGTTCTCTCCTGGTATCCTTTCTGAGGGCAGAAGAGTGGACTTGTTGCGCACCATGAGCAGATCGGTGCAATCCAGGTGCCCTCCCTTGACGATCACCGCTTGTGCCCCCAGGCTCATGATACCGCGGGCGGCATGAGCAGCACTATCCATGTCGCGAACGCGGATTCCAGAAAGAGCCTCTGCCTCGAAGATGTTGGGGGTGACCACCCCTGCCAGGGGGATCAAGCGCTCTTTCAGGGCAGATACCGCATCGGGCCGAAGGAGCCTGCCGCCAGCCTCAGCCTCGATCACCGGATCCAGGACCAAAGGAATATCATTTGCCTGGAGGTGATCGGCTACTGTATCCACAATCTGGGCCGAGTGGAGCATACCGGTCTTGGCCCAGGCAATGGAAAAGTCCTCTGTGATCGATTCGAGCTGCGCTCTTACCTCTTCGGGAGAGAGTGCATAGACGTTTTGCACTCCCAGAGTGTTCTGGGCGGTGATGGCAGTGATGGCGGATGTTCCATGCAGGCCCAGGACGGAAAATGTCTTGATGTCCGCCTGGATTCCGGCACCTCCTCCTGAATCCGATCCGCCTATAGTCAGCACTACTTTCGGCATATCTTGGGCATTGAAAAATCAGGATGGCTTCAAGCGGCTTTATCCGGCTTCAGAATATCTTTCAGGATATCTTCTTCTCTGCCTCTGCCACCATCTCTTCTGGAAGGTCGTACTTCTGGGCGATCTTCAGGGCTTTGCGGTAGAGGCCGGCTTGCATATGCTGCTCAAAGGACTTCTTTGCTGCCTCCTGTTTCATTGGTCTGGGGAGGTCGAAGTCATCGGCGATCTCAGCAGCGTTCTTGACCATGCCCATGCTCATGCTCTTATTGAAAGCCTGGATGGCCGCCTGCCGGACCATATCCTCTGGCAGCCCGAACTCCTTGGCGTACTCCGCAGCTGCCCGGTAGAACTCGCTATCTATCTTTCTATAAAACGATCTCTGAGCGGCTTCCAGACGATGGTCGCTGGGAAGATCATATTGTTTAGCCAGTTCGGCAGCCAGAGAATAATCCCCCTTCTTCATATTGGCATCGTATGCCGACTTCACCGCATCCTGAAGCATCGAGTTCGGAAGGCCCAGATCCGACTTGATCTTTGCTGCCTCTTTGTAGGCCCCTGCGTTCATCTTCTCTTTAAACCGTCTTGCGCCTTCTGCCAGCTTATCTTCTGCCATATAATCCTCCACCGCTATCTTTTGATTTTATCGATCCTTCAGTCGCTGATATTTCTGTCCCGGAGATTGGTAATGAATGCATACTGTGTGGTTGTAGGAAGCTTCCGGCGAAGCTCTCGCACATCGGGAAGGTAGATTACGATCTGCTTGTTCAGCGGCTTCTCTTTGCCCAGTATCTTGCTTACCATCTCCACCTCTGCCTCACCCTGAATACGGGCACCACCACTGCCGAAATCAGGGGACATCTCAATGAGCATTGGCAGCCTGAGGCGGCTCCACAGGAATCTTGGAACTGACTCGGAGATCAGCTTCAGCTCTGACTTGTCCATAATGAAAAAGGTGTTATCCTTTCCCCTGATTCCGGGCTTCTCCATTGCCAAGAGCTCGGTCAGATTGAGCCGCCTGTTTGGCAGGTGCTGATTCATCGTCTGGATGGTCTTGACCAGTATGTTCTTGTTTAATCCTCTTCCTTCTCCGGAAAACGCCATTGGAATCAATCTCTCTTCTTTTGACTTAAAGGTAATCGTTATCGATGTCTGAGAATGTATGCTGCACAGTGCTCTTCTTCAGGTTCAAGCACCTTCTGGCAGCTTTTGCCACATCATCCCTCAATTCCGCTGGGGCGTAGACGCCGAATCGCCAGGTGGCCCTCTGGGCTCTCTCCAGGATGCTGACCAGGGGGGAGACCATTCGCAGGGGTCTGGTCTCTTCCCCGACCAGGGCGGGAAAATTGCCTTCAGAGCTATCGGGCAGGGGTGGATTGTCCACCAAGATGCTGCCCTGATCCACTCCTGCCTCCGCAGCTATCTCCTGAGCGATGATCTTCTCGCTTACCCTCTGCAGCGAGGGCTCCAGGCGTTCCAGATCCACATAGACCGCTCTTTTGAATAGCTTGCGAGTTCTTATGCGAGAGGCCATCTCCGCGGGATAGCCATCCGCTGTATCCAGGGCGGTGAAAAGCTGGATGTCGTCCATCTCCTTCACCTTTGCGGCGCTGGATATGCCATCTTCTATCATCCTTCTGATGCCCGAGGAGATCATGCACTCGGATATGCGGCAGACGTGATGGTAGTAGACCGCGGGGTGCATGAGCAGCCGGGAGATGAGAAGCGACGTTGCTGCCTGCACCCCACCAGCTTCCACCGCCAGCTGGCCCTGGTGAAGGGTCATCTTCTGCAATAGTCTCAGCCGGTCTATCACCCCATAGGCCACGCCGGTATAGTGAGCGTCCCGGATCAGGTAGTCCATGCGGTCGACATCGATCTCGCCGCTCACGATCTGGCCTTTGCCCTGGCCGTGGATGAAGGATTGGATATCGGTTGGCTTGAGGCCGTGTCTATCCAACACCTCCCCCAGCTCTCCTTTTTTCAGAATCTCGATGACGCTCTCGTGCTCTGTTCTCAGGAAGGGTGCCAGGGCGGACTCTGTGGCATGAGAGAGGGGGCCGTGGCCTACGTCGTGCAGGAGGGCGGCAGCGCCCACAAGCAAGCGATCATCCTCATCCAGGCCGAGGTGATCGGTGAGCAGAGAGGCCATATGGTAGGCTCCCAGGCTGTGCTCGAAACGGGTGTGGTTGGCCCCGGGATAGACCAGGTTTGCCAGGCCCAGCTGTTTGATCCAGCGGAGCCTCTGCATCTGAGGGGTATTGGCAATCTCCAGGGCCAGGCCCTCCAGCTTGACGTAGCCGTGCACCGGATCTCGGACCTCTGTCATCAAAGAAGCCCTTTTAAATCCTGGACCTTAAAAATCTTGGCTCTTCGCGCGTTCTCAACAAGAGGTTTTTCACTGAGAGAAAAGACAGCATTTTGTGCATTCTTCCGGGACGCCGCCAGTCGACTTTTCGGCTCCTACCTCAATGCCCGGGAGGCACGGGTTCAGCCGCAGACGGAAAAACGAGATCGAAGAGCTTGCTCCTCAGGATTTTCCTGATCCCGGCAACCAGTTATTTGATTCTTTAAAACATCTATCTCAATCCAATCGACCGGCAAAAATCGCTATAAGGTCGCCCCTCAATTGCCAGGTACATGAATATCCCAGACCATGCCCATACCGCCAGGGCGAAGACTATGGTGAACACGAGAAAGAATGTCAGCATGATCAGCAGGCCAAGAACGAATAGCAGAATGGATATCGCTGCATATTTCAGGCGGGTGGTTTTGTCTATCTTCTCATACATCTGATTCCTTTGAATGAGCAATTGCAGGCTATCAACTTTGCGGAACTCTTTTTAAGCCCTTGGTACAAGGCCCTTGAGCTATGGGATCCGGCTCAACAGAACTGAAGGCAGAATATCAGGATAAAGAACAGGAATCGGGCAGCAAGAACCGCTACATCGTCCTGGTTTTAGTCCTGACCGGCGTCCTGATGGCCGTTCTCGATGGCTCAGTGGTCAGCATCGCCCTGCCCACCATAACCGAGCACTTCCGGGTGTCCATCGCCGAGTCCCAGATGATAATGACCGCCTATCTGGTGACTATAACGAGCCTGCTTTTGATATTCGGGAAGGTGGCTGAGCGGGTGGGAAAGGCCAGGCTCTTCATGCTGGGTCTGGCCCTCTTCACCTCCAGCTCTCTTGCCTGCGGCATCTCCACCAGCCTGGAGATGCTGGTCTTATGCCGGATATTTCAGGCTACTGGTGGGGCGATGATGTTCTCCATAAGCGCGGCGATAATATTCCTCGCCTTTCCCAAGAGCGAGCAGGGCCGGGCCATGGGCTACATCGGATCGACGGTGGCCATTGGCAGCATCCTGGGGCCAACTCTGGGAGGCTTCATAGTGGACCTCTTGGGCTGGAGCTACATCTTTCTGATCAATGTGCCCATAGGCATAGTCCAGCTCCTCCTCTCCACCAGATACCTGAGAATCGAGGAGACGAGATCCAAGAGCCTGGAGGTGGACTGGATAGGCGGCCTGACCCTGATCGCGCTCATCGTCTCCATGATGACATTTCTTGGCCAGCTCTCTTATGGCTTTGCCCCGACGCCGCCCATACTCCTCCTGGCCCTGATCTTTGTCCTATCCCTCTCCGGATTCATAATCAACGAGTCCAGGCAGAAGTCACCCCTGCTGGACCTTTCCATCTTCCGCTACCGGATGTTTGTCCTGCCCAGCATCAGCATGATCCTCTTTTTCGTGGCCAACCTGATGATAACCGTCCTCGGGCCGTTCTATTTTGAGGGGGTGAGGGGCTATACTGCTTCGCAGGTGGGACTGATCTTTCTTATCGTCCCGGCCATCACCGTCTTCGGAGCGCCCCTGACCGGTGCCGTATACGACAGGCACCAGTTCAGGTACCTGGCAGCTCTGGGAATGTCGATCATGGCCCTCTCCATGATCGCTCTGGGATTCCTGGCAATGGGTGTGACAACTGACATCAGACAGCTCTTGATCTGCTTCGTCTTCATAGGGCTGGGAGCGGCGTTCTTCCAGAGCCCCAACAATACCGAGCTGATGAGGGCACTGCCAGTCTCCAAGATCAACATCGCCTCCAGCTTCACCGCCACCATCAGAAACCTGGGAATGGCACTTGGAGTCTCCCTCTCCGGCCTTCTGGTCTCGCTGCAGATGGCCCAGGCCGGTTACTATGGGACCATATCCGATGCCGGCCCTGCGATCCTCGCAAGCAGCATAAGCCGTGTGATGATGATCGCAGGAGGCTTATGTATTATAAGCGCCATTGTGGCCATATATAGAGGATCGAAAATAAAGCAATGACATTGACAGCTTCCCAGGCAGCTCTTGCGGCTGGCAGAAATCCAAAAGGTAACACTCTTGATCTATTCTGAGATGCAATCGATTGCTTTTTATGCACCCTTGCCATCACTGAATCAGGTTGATCATCAATGTCCGGTTACTGGGACCCTCATATTGAGCGCATGCCCCTTGAGGACCTGCATTCCCTTCAGGAGGACAGGCTCAAGTTCGTAGTGCGCTATGTGTACGACCACTCCGCCTTCTACCGGCAGAGGTTCAAAGAGGCAGGCATAACGCCAGAGGATATCAAGACCCTGGCAGATGTGGCGAAACTGCCTTTCACCAAAAAGGCAGATCTGCGAGACAACTATCCCACAGGCATGTTCAGCGCCCCCAAAAATCAGGTGGTGCGCTACCATGTTTCCAGCGGCACGACGGGCAAGCCGACGGTGGTCGGCTACACCAGGGGCGATATCGAGACCTGGTCTGAGTCGCTGGCCAGGGCGCTGACATCCTTGGGGCTCTCCCGGGATGACGTGGTCCAGGTGGGATACGGCTACGGCCTTTTCACCGGCGGCCTGGGGCTGCACTATGGCGCAGAGCGTATGGGCGCTGCCGTCCTGCCCGTCGGCACGGGCAACACCGAGCGGCAGATCGAGCTGATGCAGGACCTGGGCACCACAGCCATCGCCTGCACACCATCTTATTTCCTGCACATCATGGAGGTGGCAGAGAAGATGGGCGTCTCCATCAGGAACGATACCCAGCTTAAGGTGGGCATCTTCGGGGCGGAGCCCTGGTCTCTTGAGACCCGCAAGAGAATCGAGGCTAATACGGGAATCAATGCCTATGACATCTACGGGACGAGCGAGATCTCAGGGCCTCTTTTCACCGAATGCCAGGCGAAGAACGGCATCCACGTCTGGGGAGATATGTTCCTCACCGAGGTGGTGGATCCGGATACCGGCGAGCCGGTAGCTGAGGGGGAACAGGGTGAGCTGGTCTTCACCACCCTGCACAAGTTCGCCCTGCCGCTCATCCGCTATAGAATTGGCGACCTCTCCGTAATGAGCAACGAGGTCTGTGAGTGCGGCCGAACCCACCCGCGTATCATGAGGATCATGGGCCGGACGGACGACATGCTCATCATCCGGGGAATCAACGTCTTCCCCAGCCAGGTGGAGTCGGTGCTGATGAGAATTCCCGAGGTGGGAGACCACTGGGAGATAATCGTCGACCGCAAGGGGCCTTTGGATATGATGACCGTGCGGGTGGAGCTGACAGAGTCCGGCTTCTCGGATAAGATCGGCGACCTGATGAAGCTGGAGAACAAGGTCTCCAAGGAGCTGAAAGGGGTGCTGAACATAGCGGCAAAGGTGGATCTGGTGGAGCCCGGAACCATCCCCCGATCCATGGGCAAGGCCAAGAGAGTGACAGACAACAGAAAGGTTTAGAATAAGTTTAGAATAAGTTTTAGGAGGCTATTATAGATGTCGGAGATAAAGCAGGTTTCGCTCTTTGTGGAGAACCGGCCGGGAAGGACGGCAAAGGTTGCCAAGACGCTATCGGATGCCGGGGTGAACATCCGCGCCCTCACCATCGCCGAGGCAGGAGATTTCGGGGTCATTCGCATGGTCTTAGACGATGCTGAGAAGGGGTACAAGGTCCTGAAGGAGAACGCCTTTACCGTCTCCATGACCGATGTGCTGGCGGTGGAGATGAAGGATCAGCCCGGTGGCCTGTATGAGATCGTCAATACCCTGGGAGGGAATTTGGTGAATGTGGATTACGCCTATGCCTTCGTCACCGCCAAAGCGCAGAGAGCCATGCTCATCCTGCGGGTGGACGATATCGCCAAAGCCCGCAAGGTCCTGAGCGACAAGAACATCAAGATCGCCACCAAAGAGGAGATCCAGGCCATCTGACGGCCTGGACGGTCATTTTTTTAATCAGCTTTCTGTTCATCATAGTCTCACAAAATTCTTATATATTAATCGCCAATTCGGCCGAACATGAAATCTCTTGCCGCCTTTCTGACCGGCATCGTTCTGCTGGCCTGCCTTGCTTTGCCTGTATCGGCTCTGGAATCAAGTGTCCTGACGATCTGCGATAAGAACCTCTCCATTGACATTGGGCCGAGCTACGAGATCGTCAGCAGCAATGTTGATGCCAGCAGCAGCGGGATGATATCCAATGACTTCTTCATCAACGACACCGCCCAGACGGGGTCTGCCTTTGTATCCATACTGACCATATTCGACGAGATCCTCACCAAGATGAATCCAGACGCTCTGTCCGAACTCTTCCTCATCGGAGGGGTGGAGGCTGCAAAGGAAAACGGCGATACAGAGATCGGCAAATGGATGGCTGCTGATAGCAGAGGCAGAAATGTTAGCGTCACCACAATGAGTTCTGGGGATGAAGACGCTCAGATGCCCCATGGAGTCTACAATATCTCTATCTGGAACCTGGATAGTACGACTTATGCTTTGCTGGTATCGTCATTTGATGAATATAACACCACCCAAATAATTAAGACTCTGACCGTCAGCTAGGCGGTGGATGCATCAGATCTCTTACTTTTTTCGAGCCACTCATTTGCAGGAAGTCTTTTAAGAGCAGTCCGGCCTTAGCCGAACATCGCCCCTATCCCTGCTTCTGCCGCTTCTGCCTCATCCCGGAAGGCTTTTAGCAGGGCCTTGCCCTCCTCGCCCTTGAGTTCCTCGGCTGCCGTATCTGCCAGGAGCTTTTTGGCTTCTGCTGCCAGCTCGTCCTTGACTTTGATGTAGATGCACATGCCATCTTTGTCCAGGCCCATGGCTTTGCAGTCCCTCACCGTGGGCCCCAGGCGCTTCCAGAACTCCTCGTCCAGCATCTTCTGCATATCTTTGCTTTTATCCATGGGATAAATATATACCAATTCCATTTTATTACGACTCCTCTTACAGATCCTTCAATGCCTTCTTCAGCATCTCTGTGCACTCGTCCATGAGCTCAGCTGCCCGGTTTATGTCCTGGGCGGCCAATTCACTCACCCTGGCAACCTGAGCCGCCCTCTCCCGAAAAGAGGTGCTATGGCTCTGGTTATGCTCTATCCAGTGCTCCAGGAGGTGCTCTACCTCATGGCGGTTCAGGTCGTGGCCCTTTGAATCATGGCTATGATCATGGCTGTGCATAATTAAATCAGCTCCAGACCCATGATGATCCTTTCCCTCATTTGAACCTTGCCTTCAGGCTCTGAAGAGCGGCAAATGAGTTTGGTCAGACCACCTTCTCCAGCTCTTCCCGGCCGAGCATATGCACCTGGACCATATGATGAGGATGATAGCGCATCTTCGCCTCCCGGATCCCCTCCACACCCATATCGCTCTCCCGGTTGATATAGGTGTATTTTTTGGCCAGGATTTTGGCCGTCTCGGCATTTATCGCCCGGTAGATTCCTTTGCAGTCAGGGAGCCCCTTCTCGAAGTGGACCAGCGCTGTATCCTCGTTTTGCCCCTCAAAGAGGGATATGGCCCCGATCTTTCCCTCCGAGCGGATGGCTATTCCCGACAGCTCAAGCTCCCGATAATGGGCCAGGGCAAAGCACAGGGCATCCTTCTCCGATGCCAGATCCGGGTTTGAATCGCAGTCCTTCCACTCGCACCACTGCTCTACGAAATCGTTTATCTCCTCGATATTATCTGTCCCCAACTCCTCGACCAGGGGACTGCAGGTCTTCATGAACTGGTTGAGCTGGCGCCTGATGGTCGAGTATCCCTTTCCAGGCAGATGGGCCAGATCATTCGCCAGATAGACATAATCAAAGTACATCCTCTCGGGCTGAAACTGCAGCTCCGGATAGATACCGCTTATCCATTCCAGCGTCTCCTGGTCCAGCACCACAAAGGGCCTCGTCTCATCGCTCTTCAGAGCGAGGGCCAGAACCTCATGGAGGAGATCCGGATTTCTTGGCCCGATGGGAGGACGGTAGCGGGTCTTGCCGGCAATGGTGCTGGAGAGGAGCACGCAGTCCTGGACAATAGCATACCGGTAGTTGGCATAATAGTTCCAGCAGACCATGTTGGTGAAGGTGTTGTCGCTGTGCCTCTGAGGGAACCGGCGGTAGTGCTGGACGAAAAAGTCCCTGTCCGAGAGCGTCACCGGCTTGAAGTCGCAAGAGCTCAGCACCCTTGGCCCTCCCAATCCAGGAGCATGGGCACATGCCCAGGCATTTTGCGAAATCCAATTGAATCGTAAAAGTCCTCCTTTCCCGGCTCGGCGATCAGGCCCACCCAGGCGATTTTCCTGGCTCTGCACCCCTCTATAAGCTTCTCAATTATCATCCTGCCTAATCCCATATTCTGCCAGTCGGCTAAAACCACCAGATCCTGAATGTACCCATCTGAGACCCCATCGGAGATCACCCGGCCCATACCCACTGCCCTGCCACTCCTTCCGTCAACCGCCACTGCGAATAGAAAGCTTCCCTGAATCAGGTCATTGAGATGAGATGGGTCCATGTACTCCCTCCACCAGCCGCCGGCCCGGTACAGCTCCACTATGTCCTCTTCTTTCCAGCGGCTGACGAATTCGACCACTACACAATTGTTATTGTCTAAAAGGCTTTTGTCCGGCAATGAGTCTACCCCTAATATTAAAGGAAAATTGAAAAAGCCGAGGAAAGATGGGTGATTGAACCGAGTTTGTTATCCAATCCCCGCACTCTCCACTGCTATTCTTATGTCGGAAGTTCTCGACGCTCCGGTTTTTGCTTCAAGCGTATATATCAGCTCTCTCTACCTCTCTGGAGGCCTTCTTGCGCAGCTCCCTGGCCATTGATGAATAGTATTTCATCGTATCCGCAGTCACCGAGGGCCCAATCTCCTCTAAGGCGGCAAGGAAATGCTTCTGGCTGATCCTGGTGGCGGCCATATCCTCCCTGAGGGCCAGGCGCCCGGCCTTTCTGACCAGAGAAGCGATGTCTGCGCCCGTATACTGATCAGTCTGCTCGAGCAGCTCCTCGACGTCGATATCATCTGCCAGGGGCGACTTTTTCAGATGGACCTGGAAGATCTTGCGCCGGGACTCGCGGTCCGGCACGGGCACCAGTATCAGCTCATCGAACCTTCCCGGCCTGAGAAGAGCAGGATCGATGATATCCGGCCGGTTGGTCGCTCCGATCACCACCACTCCGTGCAGCTCCTCCAGGCCGTCTATCTCGCTTAGCAGCTGGTTGACTATCCTCTCGGTGACATGGGGCTCGCCCATCGCTCCCCCTCTGACGGGGACCAAGGCATCCAGCTCGTCTAAGAATATGATGGAAGGAGCAACCTGCCTCGCCTTCCTGAATATCTCTTCTACTCTCTTCTCGCTCTCTCCGTACCACTTGGACAGCAGTGCGCTCCCTTTGACGGTTATGAAGTTCGCCTCGCTCTCATTGGCCACCGCTTTTGCCAGCATGGTCTTTCCCGTGCCCGGCGGGCCGTAGAGCAGGATTCCCTTGGGGGCATCAATGCCCAGGCGCTGGAAGCTTTCCGCATTGCGCAGCGGCCATTCAACTGCTTCCACCATCAGATCCTTGACCCTCTCCAGGCCACCTATGTCCTCCCAGCTCACATTGGGGACCTCCACCAGGATCTCTCTCATCGCCGAGGGCTGAATCTCCCGCAGGGCGGCCTCGAAGTCGCTCTTCTGCACTATGAGCCGGTCCAAGATCTCCTTGGGAATGGTGGGCTCGTCCAGATCGATCTGTGGCAGGATACGCCGCAGGGCGTTCATCGCCGCCTCACGGCTGACCGCAGCGATGTCCGCTCCCACGAAGCCGTAGGTCTCTATTGCATAGTCCTCCAGGACCACGTCCTCGTGCAGGGGCATGCCCCGGGTATGGATCTGGAAGATCTCCAGCCTTCCTTCCATATCCGGAACGCCCAGCTCGATCTCCCGGTCGAACCTTCCCGGCCGGCGCAGTGCCATGTCCAGGGCCTCGGGACGGTTGGTTGAGCCGATGACTATGACGTTCTTCCTCTCCTTCAGCCCGTCCATGAGAGATAAGAGCTGAGCTACCACCCTCCTTTCCACCTCTCCAGTGACATCTCCTCTCTTGGGGGCGATGGAGTCCAGCTCGTCTAAGAAGATGATGGCGGGAGTGTTCTTCTCCGCCTCCTCGAACAGGTCTCTGAGGGCTTTCTCGCTCTCCCCATAGTACTTGGACATGATCTCCGGGCCGTTGATGCTTATGAAGTAGGCGTCGCTCTCATTGGCCACTGCCTTGGCCAGCATGGTCTTTCCCGTGCCGGGCGGGCCGTGCAGCAGCACTCCTTTGGGCGGATCGATGCCCAGGCGGTCGAAGAGCTCTGGATGCTTCAGCGGAAGCTCAATCATCTCCCGGACCTTGGTTATCACCGGCTTGAGGCCGCCGACGTCCTCGTAGACCACTGAGGGCACGGAGCGTTCAGGCGTCTCCACCGCCTGGGGCAGGAGCTCTATGTCCGTCCCCTCGGTGATCTTGACGATTCCGCCCGGGCTGGTGGAGACCACCCGGAGCTTGATCTCCCCCAGGCCAAAGGCCTGAGCACCAAGAAAGCCCCGGAAGATCTCCTCGAACATGGTCTCCCTGCCCATGGAATCGGTGGGGGGCTTTCTCACGCTGGTGGTGGAGATGACATCGCCTCTTAATAGCGGTCGGCCGTTGAAGACCTTGGTGAGGACATCGCCCGGGGCGAAGATCTGCATGCCCTGGGTGACGGGGGCCAGCGTTACATGCTTGGCCTCTTCCCAGGTCGCCCTCTTGACCTCTACATACTGACCGATGCTTGTTCCGGCATTGGATCGAATTAGACCGTCCATTCTGATCATGTCGATGCCCTGGTCCTGAGTGTAGGCGCTCACGGCCAGAGCAGCTGTGGGTCGCGATCCGATTATCTCCACTACATCCAGGGGACGGATGCCGATTCGTTCCATGAACTCGTCGCCCATCCTGACAATGCCCTTTCCTACATCGCCCTGATTGGCCTCAGATGCCTTCAGCCTAACGGTTTCTCCTTCGGTCATTTCTCTTATGCACCTGCTTATCTGATCAGTATTGGGGTTTCTATTTTTTAAGTAGTTTGCTATCTTGAGTTAGAGTCCATATTGGCTGGCAATCCTCTCTCTTATTCCAGGGAGATGAACATAATAGTTGGAGCCTATTTGCAGAAATCTCTTATTCCAGAGGTCTGTAAATGATCTCCTGGCCTCCAATGCGGCCAATATCGATGGCGCCTTGAATAATCCTTTTCGCAGCCAGGGATTGCGGGGCTAAAAAGTTGGTGTACGCATCATCTTCCGCCGTTTACGGAGATGAGCCTGCGCGGGCCCAAGCGCAAGGACCTGATGCCCGATCCACTGTATCCTTATGCTGCGGGCAAGATCACAGGCGAATATTATGCTAGGGTCTCTCTGGGCTCTATGGATTAAGGACGGTATGCCTGCGATTTTTTAGTGTTTATGGGCCCAGGCAGGATCCGGCTTCAGAGTATTCGGCTGTCGATTCCCATTTTCATCTTCGTGGGACTTGGATTGGGTTGATGTACGAGAAGCCAAGGCCGGGGGACATCCAGGATTCTCTAGCGGATATATCCGCGGCAAGAAATGAACTTGGATACGAGCCCGGAATACAGGCCTTATATCAGGGTTAAAGGAGACTGTGGTTGGTTTAGGGGATGACAGAGAAAAGAAGCATAATTCAAATCAGGACATGCCCAGACGCTCTTTTATCGCCCGGATATCGGCCTGCACCAGCCTGAATTGCGCTGCGTATCCCGGCTGGATATCCTCTCTCATGCCTTTGATTTCTTCATGAATCTGAGGTATTATGTCGGTGTTCTTCCTTACAACTTTCATATCGCCCTTCATCTCTTTCATATCGCCCTTCATCTCTTTCATATCGCCCTTCATCTCTTTCATATCACCCTTCATCTCTTTTATATCGCCCTTCATCTCTTTCATATCACCCTTCATCTCTTTCAGATCATCCCTCATATCCAATAGCAGCGGGATAGCCTTGTTTAGCTGGATTGCGGTGCAAACCTGGGCATATTCTCCTGTCTTCATGACATTGCTATTGGTATCCTCAAATACGATGCTCGATACCAGGGAGTGCTCCGGCCTTTGGCTCTCTGCTAGCTTCTTGAAGCCTGCAATTGCTTCTTCATTGCCCTCGATCAGGGCCACTACCTGCTGTTCATTTCCCTTCATAGTATTGCGGGCGTTGAAACCATCCAGACCCTGGTCTATGGCACTGGTCATGAGAAAATATCTGTAGCCCACGTTGTGCACGTTTTCGCCGGTGATTGTGACTTTTAGCTTCATGCTATCCATAAACATATTGCTTGAACTATTTGGCAGTTTCGCTGATCTTCATAATTGCTTATATCTTTGTATTGTCTTCATGCGGTTGCTCTCGAATATCTCAACACTTTTCAGCTTTTATCATGAATGGGCATTCAACTGGGGGATGATTCAGAGATTAAGGCTAAAGCTGCGATTCATCCAATCCAATGCAACTGCAGGCAGAGCAGCCTTCGCATTCGCCATAGAGCAGTTGATCTTTCAGTGAGGCATATTCTGAATTGGTTATCGATCCGGAATTGAGCAAATATCTATAATGCTGCAGCTTTTGGACCTTTTCGTTAATCTCCCTCAAATACTCCGGGTTATCCAAATCGCCCAGCTTTCTGGGAAGCAAAAAGCGTCTATTGCTTGAACTCCATAGCTCTGGTTCGATGATTCTGATGGTTCTCAGAAGGGTAGCAAGATCAGCACCTAAGTTATCTGCAATTATTCTCATGATTTTTCTGCCCCCAAATTTCAGGTAAGTATCGTTGATCCCAATTAAAAACCTTTCCCCGTCTGGATGATTGATCCAAGGCGAGATAGCTGCAAGAAAATGGTGATTAGTTGATTAATTCTTTCCAAAAAATCGAAAAAATAAATGGATAATGACTATTAAGAAAATTTCATACTCGTCGACAGCTATGCATTCATGTTCTGACAAGAAATAATATTTAATTTTCTCTTTTATAATGCGAAAAGATATTGAATAAAGGATTGAGCGAAGACTGGTTTGTTCGCATAGCTGCTCTTTAGGCCTCTGTGGTTCCGTCCGTTAGTTTGCAGCCCCGGCACCGTGCACTGCAACCGCAAAACCACACAGAAGCAGAGGACAAAAAAAGCGGAATTAAACCACAAAGAACACAAAGATCACAAAGGACGCGCAAAGCCCGGTCTTTTTGACCTCCAATTCATGATACCGATTTGATGACATATCAATAAGAATCAAAAAAAGATATCAATTAATGAAAGCACTGGTCAGGGGAGGAACGGGAGTCATCGGCTCCAATTTAGTATGGGCGCTGGTTGGCCGGGCAGCGGATGCATTCGCAGCGCTGCGGGAGGAGGGACGCAGATCGCAATGTGCGCGGCGATATAGCTAAATATATACCAAACATCTAGAACATAGAGGACGATTCAACAATGATCCGGCTGGCGGCTTTCTTATCGGGCAGAGTGCCGGGGGTCGGATACAGGGTTAAAGCAATCACTCTTGCCGATGAGATGGATCCGGCCGGCATTATCCAGGACCGCCTTGATAAGAGTGTTGGTAGTGTCCTGGTGATTGCTGAGGGAAAGAAGAAGGACGAATCTGAGTGGTTCACCTCAGCAATTGCAGTCAAGAACGCACTCATCCATGCGGATAATGTCGATGCCCAATACTCTCAGGGATCAGGACAACACTCAGCTTTCCGGAAGATTGCAGGTCCAAAAGAGGTCAGAGAGCGTCTTCCTGATGGCGTCGAGATAGTCAACTACCGCTTCCTGAAGGGCGCGGCTTGCCTCTACGCAAAAAGTCGCGAGGCGTAAGGGTGGCTGACTCTTCATGCTGACTACACTGTGGCACATATTCGCGTGCTGGCACCCCAGGTACGGGAGGAGAGGTTCATTTGTCATCTTATCACCTAGATCGGTTGCCCGATCTCATATGCCTCCGATACCGTGTCCCTGTATTTGCTTGTACGAGTCAGTTAAGCTGTTGTCTGTTCCTCGTCAAAACGAGGGGAAGTGCCCAACCATGACCTCACTGAGGATAGCTTCGAAAACCTTAATACCACCACAAAGAATGGATTCGGGAACCTGGGCGGCAAGATGGACCAGACGCCAAACAGGCAGGAAGAGACCAATAGAGAAAGGACTAATCTGATGAATATGATGACACCCCATATCCAACGGAGATCTCGCCAACTAGGCACAGAGCTTACAGAGACGTGATTGGGAGCATTTCTCACCGAAATGGCCTTAGCGATTAAACATGATGTCGAGCAGGACGGATAGCGGTATATAAGAGAACGCATGCATAGTGTGCCCAAAAGAGAAAACAAGCGAAGTGACAGCGAACCATGCAGGGTGTATACATAAAATGAGCAAAGCCAATAAAATATATAATCATGCTTTGAACCTATCAAGAAGGAAGGCCTTCTTATTTTTTCAAAAAATGGGACTTCATTTGACACCAAACCATTTCTACATCCCGATTCCTGACACGAGAAAGTTGAAAATGGATTTATGGAAAGAACCGTCGGACCTCAATGGTATTGATATCAACGAGGAGGAACAAATTAAGCTTCTCGCGATGTTTTCCTCGAAATTTAAAGATGAATATGAAAAGATTCCCAGAGATAAAACATCGATTCCTCATCAATACTATTTAAATAATGGTGCTTTTGAATCGGTAGATGCTGAAATCTTGTATTGCATGATTCGACATTTTAAGCCCAGAAAGGTATTCGAGATAGGATCAGGATATTCAACCCTATTGGCCGCTCAAGCGGTTTTAAAAAATGAGGAAGAGGGTTATGATAATTGTGAGCTGATCGCCTTTGAACCTTATCCGAATGATACCCTGAAGTCTGGCTTTCATGGACTTTCAAAGCTTGTTACTGCAAAAATTCAGGACGTTCCGTCGTGCAGGTTTAATGAACTAAATAAGAATGATATACTGTTTATCGACTCAAGCCATGTATTGATGATTGGAAGCGATGTCCAGTACGAATATCTCAATATAATGCCAAAACTTAAAAAAGGGGTTTTGGTTCATATTCATGATATATTCTTGCCCGCGGAATATCCCAAAGAATGGATATTAGAGGACTTCAGATTCTGGAATGAGCAATATTTATTACAGGCATTTCTAATTTATAATCAGGCTTTTGAAGTATTATGGATGGGAAACTACATGAACCTCATGCATTCTAATGAATTGGAGGCGGCTTTTAGTTCTTATAAGAAGGGGAAAATTTCTCCGGGGAGTTTTTGGATGAGAAAGAAAATATGAGAGACTCTTTGCTGTTTCCGATTATTTATTCACGTAAACCGCCAGGATTGATTTTTCGACTACGATTATGAACCACAGAGGCACAGAGTTCACAGAGACGCTCAGCCTTCCTTTCCATACAACCTAAGAAAGCCCACCCAATTGCTTCCGGGATAGTCGTCTCCGTTCGTTCGTCCTCCGTGCGCTCTCTTGACTCTGTGGTTTTATTCCCGTTAAACCCCCCTGGATTCCACCATCGCTCTACGATTCCCACACAGAGTCATAGAGCCGAGCAATTCCCTCCTTTTTCTCCTGATACCATTCGTCCTGCGTATGCTCGTGGTTGATTCCTGCAGATCGCCATGGCAATAATCGATCGAAATCTTTTTAAATCTTTGTAATGATCATACTCTCTCAAAAGGCAAATAATATTAAAATGAATTGCATAGTTCTCTGGGAGCTATTCTCGGCCATCATCTGAATTGAGGTTGTGATAAGAGGGGATGGCCAGATAGCTCGGGCTTTTGAAGATTACAGATCGAGCTCCCTGAAAGAGGCTAAAAAACTCTGGGTCTCTGTTCCTCTGTGGTTCTTGGAAACACTAAAACTACGAAACCACAGAGACGCAGAGGCACAGAGAACAAAAAAAGAAACGGGGATCGGGCTCCCTGAAAAAAAGGTAAAAAAACTCTGTGTCTCTGTTCCTCTGTGGCTCTTGGAGACACTACAACTACGAAACCACAGAGACGCAGAGGCACAGAGAACAAAAAAAGAAAGGGAGATCATGTTCCCTGAAAAAAGGTAAAAAAACTCTGTGTCTCTGTTCCTCTGTGGCTCTTGGAGACACTACAACTACGAAACCACAGAGACGCAGAGGCACAGAGAACAAAAAAAGAAAGGGGGATCATGCTCCCTGAAAAAAGGTAAAAAAAACTCTGTGTCTCTGTTCCTCTGTGGTTCCGTCCGTTAGTTAGAAACCAGTTCCGCGCTGCAACCACGAAACCACAGAGACACGGAGACACAAAGAACAAAATTAGCAGCAACTTTATGGCATATCAAAATCTAAATAATCTCCATATGAATCTAAAAATAGATGATATAAATAATAATCAAAAACATGCTGTTCCCTCAGAGGAAGAAATAGCGGGCGCAAATAAAATAACCGCGGAGATAATTGGCGCTGCCATTGAGGTTCATAAAGCGCTGGGGCCTGGTTTGCTGGAATCGGCGTATGAAGAGTGCCTTTGTCATGAGCTCGGCCTCAGAGGAGTCTCATTTGAACGGCAGGTTCTTTTGCCTTTGGAATATAAAGGAATAAAGCTCGACTGCGGCTATAGGATAGATCTAGTAGTGGAGAATCAGATTATCGTTGAGCTTAAGACGGTTAATAGAATCGATCCCATCCATGAGGCGCAGCTTTTGACCTATATGCGTCTCAGAAATGAATGGCTGGGTCTCATAATCAATTTCAGCGTTCCTGTGCTCAAGAATGGCATTAAGAGGATCATTGATGACAAGCGAGCTGGCATAACCACTGCTTGAAACCACTTCATACTCGCTCTGTTCCTCAGTGGTTCTTGGAGACACTACATCCACCAAACCACAGAGACGCAGAGGCACAGAGAACAAAAAAAGAAAAGGGGATCGGGCTCCCTGAAAGAGGTTAAAAAAACTCTGTGTCTCTGTTCCTCTGTGGTTCCGTCCGTTAGTTGGCCACCGGCACTATGCATTGCAGCCACCAAACCACAGAGACGCAGAGGCACAGAGAACAAAAAAAGAAAAGGGGATCGGGCTCCCTGAAAGAGGTTAAAAAAACTCTGTGTCTCTGTTCCTCTGTGGTTCCGTCCGTTAGTTGGCCACCGGCACTATGCATTGCAGCCACCAAACCACAGAGACGCAGAGGCACAGAGAACAAAAAAAGAAAGGGAGATCATGTTCCCTGAAAAAAGGTAAAAAAACTCTGTGTCTCTGTTCCTCTGTGGTTCCGTCCGTCAGTTTGCAGCCAGCACTGTGCACTGCAACCATGAAACCATAGAGACGCAGAGGCACAGAGAACAAAAAAAGAAAGGGGGATCATGCTCCCTGAAAGAGGTTAAAAAAACTCTGTGTCTCTGTTCCTCTGTGGTTCCGTCCGTTAGTTGGCCACCGGCACTATGCATTGCAGCCACCAAACCACAGAGACGCAGAGGCACAGAGAACAAAAAAAGAAAGGGAGATCATGCTCCCTGAAAAAAGGTAAAAAATCTCTGTGTCTCTGTTCCTCTGTGGTTCCGTCCGTCAGTTTGCAGCCAGCACTGTGCACTGCAACCATGAAACCATAGAGACGCAGAGGCACAGAGAACAAAAAAAAGAAAGGGAGATCATGCTCCCTGAAAAAAGGTAAAAAAACTCTGTGTCTCTGTTCCTCTGTGGTTCCGTCCGTCAGTTGCCAACCGACACTGTTCACTGCAACCACAAAGGGCACAATAGCCTCACAAAGTACGCACAAAAGGAACCATTTTCCACTAACCTACCGAATCTCACAAACTCAGGAGTTGAACTATTTCAATGAAGGTCGTTGTAACCGGCGGCGCGGGCTTCATAGGCTCGAACCTAACTGATGAACTCGCAAGAGACCACGAGGTCACCGTCATCGATAATCTATCCACAGGCAGAATAGAGAACCTGGATCACATCCGAGATAGGATCCAGTTCATAAATGGCAGCATCCTGGATCTGGATCTGCTCCGCCGGGCGTTTGCCGGCGCAGATACCGTCTTTCACCAGGCGGCCATCCCCTCGGTGCAGAGGTCGGTGGACAATCCCATCGCCTCCAACCAGGCCAATGTGGATGGCACGCTCAATGTGCTGGTGGCGGCTAAAGACAGCAGGGTGAGAAAGGTGGTTTTCGCCTCGTCCTCATCGGTCTATGGCGACACGCCCACCCTGCCTAAAAAGGAGGACATGAAGCCCAACCCCAAATCGCCCTACGCCATCACAAAGATAACGGGAGAGTACTACTGCCGGGTCTTCTCGGATGTGTACGGGCTCAAGACCGCCTGCCTGCGGTACTTCAACGTCTTCGGGCCCAGGCAGGATCCTAAATCGGAGTATGCGGCGGTGATCCCGCGCTTTGTGACCAGGATACTGCAAGGAAAGCCGCCGGTGATATATGGCGATGGCCAGCAGACCCGGGACTTCACCTTTGTTAAGGACGTAGTGAAGGCCAATATCCTGGCCGGGAAGGGCGATGCGGAGGGCGTATTCAACATCGCCTGCGGAAGGAGGATCAGCCTGAACGATCTGGCTGGTCTCATAATGGAGATCGTTGGAAGGCAGGTCGAGCCGGAGTACGACAATCCCAGAGCGGGGGACATCAGGGACTCGCTGGCAGACATCTCTGCTGCCGGGGAGGCCTTGGGCTACCATCCTGATTATGATATGAATTCGGGGCTGAAGGAGACGGTCAAATGGTTTCAGAAGATCTAAAGGATAAGACGGTATGCGTTGTGGGGCTGCCGCTGGCGGCGAGCAGGACGTAGATTTTGTAAGGATCGGCCTTGGCTTTTGTACTGCGATTCTCAACTGCAATTCATCTACCGGAGCGGCTTGTGGAGGACGAGGTGCCCCTAGTGGGCGCGGGATATTATGCGGGAACTCTTGAGTTTGATTAAGAAGCTGTGAGCAGATAAGAACGATGTTAAGATCGCTCTGCATCTACCGTTCCTCTGTGTTTCTGTCTCGTGGTAAGTAACATTTATAGATACCTAACATCCTAATAATATGTCATGGGTCACAAGAGATACAAGGACCAGATCCTCCTTCAGATTTTGCAGCTTTGTGCCGAGGAAGGAGGCGCGAGCAAGACGCAAATTGTATATGGTGCAGGCCTGAATTTTCGCACAGTGATTCCTTATTTGGAGCTGGTCACCCGGAACAGGCTTGTGGAAATCCAGGAGGGCAAAGTGCCCAGATATAAAACCACGGCGAAGGGGAAGAAGGCGCTTGGATATATGCAGGAACTGAGGAATATGATTCCGGAGCCCCAAGTGCCGGCTGATTGATATCTTACTGAGGGGCGGAGGCGGTAAACGGAATGGTGGCCATAATGGAGCTCGCCCGGAAAAGCGAGACGAAGAAAGTAGTCTTTGCCTCCTCGTCCTCCCTTTATAACGGTGTCTCCGGTCAAGGATTACTATACCGAGGCACGGCTGGCCATTGAGAGGGTGGCTGAGCTTTACTACCAGCTCTACGGAATTGATTACGCAGGCTTGCGCTTCTTCTCGGTCTATGGGCCGCATGAGGAGGCCAAGGGGTGCTATGCCAACATGATCTCGCAATTCTTGTGGGGAATGAAGGCCGGAGAGCAGACGGTCCTGTTCGGGGACGGAACCCAGACCCGCGACTTTACTTATGTCAAGGATATTGTGGACGCCCTGATTCTAACATCAAAGAAAGGCACTGGGATCTTCAACGCCGGCACAGGCAAAGCCTTCAGCTTTAATTATTTGGTCGACCTGATCAACTCCTGCCTGGGAACCGACCTGAAGCCTATCTACAGAGAGAATCCCATCAAGAACTATGTGATGCACACCCTGGCGGATACTGCCAAGATGCAGAGCCTCGGTTTTGCACCCAGGTATTCGCTGGAGAATGGGTTGAAAGAGATCATAGATTGAGAGGTTAGGGATTAGGACGATGGTTGATATAGGCCATGCGACTGTGATTCCGCTCTTTGTCACCAGGATACCGCAAGGAAAGCCGCCGATGGTATACGGCGATGGCTAGCAGACCAGGGACTTCACATTTGTAAAGGATTGGTGAAAGCCAACATCCTGGCAGGGATGGTCGATGCGGAAGGCATCTTTACCATCGCCTGCTGTAAGAGAATCAGTTTAAACGAGTTTGCAGGTCGCATCATGTTGATCATAGGCATTCGAGTCGAGCCGGAATACGATAAGCCCAGAGCAGGGAACATCAGGGACTCGCTGGCAGACATCTCTGCTGCAGGGGAGGCCTTGGGCTACCATCCAGACTATGATATGAATTCGGGGCTGAAGGAGACGGTCAAATGGTTTCAGAAGATCTAAAGGATAAAACAGTATGCGTGGTCGGCCTGGGATACGTGGGCCTTCCGCTGGCGGAAGCGTTCTCGCAGCACCTCAAGACGATCGGCTATGACCTCGACACAAAGAAGATTGCCCAGATCAATGCTGGGCCTGACAACAAGGTCATCGCCACCATGGACCCAGCCATGATCCGCGAGGCCGATGTGATCATCATTGCCGTCCCCACCCCGGTGACCAAGGCCAAAGATCCCGATATATCCTATATAGTCTCGGCTGCTGAGATTGTCGGCCGGAACATGAAAGATGGTGCAATCGTCGTATTGGAATCGACCGTCTACCCCGGCCTCACCGAGGAGATTATGGTGCCGACGCTGGAGCGAGTCTCAGGCAAAGTCTGCGGGAAGGACTTCGCTGTAGGCTACTCCCCTGAGAGGATCAACCCGGGTGATGCCGACCACGCTCTGGAGAAGATCACCAAGATCGTCTCCGGCATGGACGAGAAGACGACGGAGCTGCTTTCTGCCCTTTACGGGCTGGTGACCCGAGTATACGTCGCCCGAGACATCCGGACTGCAGAGGCGGCAAAGGTGATCGAGAACGTCCAGCGGGACCTGAACATCGCTCTGATGAATGAGCTGTCGATCATCTTCAGGAAGATGGGGCTGGACACGAAAGCGGTACTTGAGGCCGCCGGTACCAAGTGGAACTTCCATAACTACCGCCCAGGGCTCGTCGGCGGCCACTGCATACCAGTTGATCCCTACTACCTGGTCTATAAGGCCGAGGAGCTCGGCTACCATCCGCAGGTGATCCTGGCTGGCCGGGCGATCAACGACAGTATGCCCAAGCACGTCTCAGATATCGCGATCAAGGAGCTGAACCGGGCAGGCAAGGTGATCAGGGACTCGAAGGTCCTGGTCATGGGCCTGACCTACAAGGAGAATGTGCCTGATACCCGAGAGAGCCCGGTTGGGGAGATGGTTTCCGAGTTCAAGGAGTTCGACATCGATGTGTACGGCTACGACCCGCTTCTAGCATCTGCCGAGATCGAGCGGTTCGGGGCGAAGCCGGTAGCCTCGCTCCAGGGGCTGGATGGTCCAGTGGATTGTATCATCGTCAACTCGCCGCACGAGGCTTTTGCGGAGCTGACGCTGGAGAAGGTGCTCTCGATATGCAATGGGAAGCCAATTATTGTGGACGTGACGGGGATGCTCCGGAGGAATGACGGAGTGAGGGATGGGTGTGTGTATCAGACATTATGAGATGACAGCGCTCTTGATCTAAAGGTGCAGGCCTGAAATTTTTGCAGCATCATTCCTTATCTGGAGCTTATCACCAGAGCAAGTAAGTGGCAATTTAAATGGAGAGGTATTAAAGTACAAAACCACAGGAATGGGAGAGAGGGCGATTGGACATATGCAATAGCTCTTGAGGATGATTCTCACGTTTCTGACAGATGACTGATATCTTTTTTAAAGGTCAGCGGGATGAAATTACAGAGAACACGCTGAGAAATATTCGATTCCTTGAATGCCACATTAATTCTGAGGTCGGGATTTGTGCTCTTCATGAGCTTTGAAGTGATTTTTTATCGCGAGGCGCGATGATTGAATTTATGGCAAACGAAATTGAATCACAAAGAGCCCATGATCCTCAGGCAGGGATCATGCCCAAAGCATGAAAAACCAGTATGCCTTAAGAGTTTTTCATGTGAAGGGCAAAAAGCTCATAAAGAAGGCGAAAAGTCTGGTTTTTGACACCCATTTCAAAATACCAATTAGATAGCATATTGATAATATTCAATAGAGAGGTCAATTGATGAAAGCACTAGTCACAGGAGGAGCGGGATTTATCGGATCCAACTTGGTGGAAGCGCTGGTTGATGATTATGAGGTCACGGTTCTGGACAATCTGCACACCGGCTGCACCGACAATCTTCAATCAGTCCAGAACGAAGTGGAATTCATCAAGGGCTCCTGCAACGACTGCCTGAATTTTGGACTGGGACCGGAGATCATATTCCATCTTGGAATTCCCTCCTCTTCGCCCATGTACAGGAAGGATCCCTTTCTGGTGGGAGAGGCGATAAACGGTATGGTGGCCGTAATGGAGCTGGCCCGAAGGAGCGAGACCAAAAAAGTCGTATTTGCCTCCTCGTCCTCAGTCTACAATGGCGTTCCTACACCACACCGAGAAAATGCTGAAATTCCGGTCAAGGATTATTACACCGAGGCCCGGCTGGCAATCGAGAGGGTGGCTGAGCTTTACTATCAACTCTACGGAATTGATTACGCGGGCTTGCGTTTCTTCTCGGTCTACGGCCCGCACGAGGAGGCAAAGGGATCTTATGCCAACATGATCACTCAGTTCTTGTGGGGGATGAAGGCGGGAGAGTCTCCAGTTATATTCGGCGATGGGACTCAGACCCGCGACTTTACTTATGTGAGGGACATTGTGGACGCCCTGATTCTGACCTCAAAGAAGGGCACCGGGATCTTCAACGCTGGAACGGGCAAAGCCTTCAGCTTCAATTGCGTGGTAGACTTGATCAACTCCTATCTGGGAACAGATCTGAAGCCAATTTATAGGAAGAATCCGATAAAGAATTACGTGATGCATACCCTGGCAGATACTGCCAAGATACAGGGCCTCGGTTTCTCGTCCAGGTACTTACTAGAGGACGGGCTAAAGGAGATTTTAGTCTGAGACTCAGATTCTGTACTTTCCAAGTTTCTCCCTTGTTTATAATTTTTAATTTATCATATTATTCA
>ENA-UOXR01001179-UOXR01001179.1-bioreactor-metagenome-genome-assembly--contig:-NODE-1179-length-28298-cov-7.347626_pt1 | contig 28298 bp, 20 predicted proteins | sample MGYA00238164_ERZ764825 | MGnify/ENA primary metagenome ERZ764825 (study PRJEB28920, sample SAMN05720171) | bioreactor metagenome | isolation source: Anaerobic biogas reactor | place: USA:Washington... | reverse complement strand
ATTTTGTATTCGGGAATGAATTTTGAGTACTTACAGCACGTTCGGTGGCTTATCAATCTGGCAGAAACAGGTGATAAAAGATGGACGATGTTATGAATGCCGCGCAAAAAAATAAAGTTTCATTACAAGCACTCTTCGGAAAACAAGAACTGCTCGCCAAAGTGATTGAATATCTTCCCTATCCGATTCAGGTGTATGCACCAGACGGAACATCGGTGCTGGTCAATCAGGCTTTGCTGAACGAGTACCATGTTTCTGACCCGGACATGATTGTCGGCAGATACAATATATTAAAAGACCCGGACATTATCAAAACAGGCCAGCTTCCTATGTTAAAGCGGGCTTTTCAAGGGGAAACGGTTTTTTTCCCGGAGGTTAGAGTGCCGTTGGAGGAAATTGCCCGTAAATATGACATACATGATTTCAATGTGGAAGCTGTATATCAGGACATTACCGTTTTTCCGATTCTGGATGATTTTCAACGGGTGACACATGTAGTAGCCTTTCTGATTAACCGGAGAGTTTATCGTGGCCAGGATGAAATTGAGCGGGCCAAAGAATATATTGAAACCCACTGGCTGGACAGGTTTGACGCCAACGCAACGGCGAAGGCGGCGTGCCTCAGCAAAGCGCATTTCACCAAGTTATTTAAAAAGCAAATCGGAGTGACCCCGCATGAGTATTATGTCAACTATAAAATCAGCAAATTAAAGGAAAAATTGCTCGATACCAACCTTTCCATCACGCAAGCGTTTGCTGCTTGCAATGTAAATTACAACAGTCATTCTGTCCGGGTATTTAAAAGCAAAACCGGGTATTCTCCTTCTGTTTATCGAAAAAATCAGATTAAATGATTAATGAGGGTTAATCCATGCAAGATCAGGTTGAGAAGGCGCCAGACTTGGTTACATCATTCCCGTCACACGATGGGAATCAGGAACTGCTGGCGCAAATTTTTGCTTTATTTCCCTACCCGATTCAGATTTTTTCCGCCGATGGGACAGCCCGCCTGATAAACCAGGCGACACTCGAGATGATAGGCATTCGGAGCAGGGAATTGCATGTAGGGATATATAATGTTTTTGAGGATCCGATTGTGCTTGAGCTGGGGGTAATGGATCAGGTCAAACAGGTATTGTCGGGACAAACTGTATATATTACTGATTTTAATGCGTCCTATAAGAATATGATGCGCCATTTTGATGTGGAAGACCGAGATATTCAGACCATCAGCGCCGACATTACTTGTTTCCCTTTGGCAAACACCGAGGGGGTAATCGATCACTTTGCTGCGGTTTTTCTCTTTAAAAAAATATACCGGCGAAAAGAGGAAGTTGAACGAGGCAGACAATACATCGAAGCGCATTGGCAGGACAGGTTTGACGCCAACGCAACGGCGCAAGCGGCATGCCTCAGCAAAACCCATTTTACGAAACTGTTTAAGAAGCATACCGGTATAACCCCCTATGAGTATTATATCAACTATAGAATCGGCAAACTGAAAGAGAAATTGCTGGACACCAGCCTTTCTGTCGCGCAAGCGTTTGCTGCCTGCAACATGGATTATAATGGGCATTCGGCAAGATTGTTCAGAAAGAAGGTTGGCATTAACCCGTCTGAATACAGGAACAAGACAGAATAAAATGAGGCACTTTCTATATTAATAATGGCGAGCCAGGCTGTGATGGGGTAAAAGTCTGGCTCGCTTTGCATTTAAAAATAACATTTTCCGTTCTAATTATAAGCATTTTCAAACTATTCTTAGGTTCAAATGATGAATAAACTACAAGTAGCAATACGCACATCTAAGAGAGGAGTGTTTACATGAAACTCAAATCCGTCATTCTGTTGGCCGCACTTTTTATCACTGTTTTCCTGGTGCCGGCGACGGTGTCTGCGGCTCAGGCAGAGCCTGTTCTTGAGGCTCCGCAAAATCTTACCGTGGAAGTCAGGCAAAATGAAAAGGGAAGACCGTATTTTGATGTAAAATGGACAAACCCTGCCAGTATCCTGGAACTGGTGAAGTATTGGGATGAACATGGCGAAGCCCCTTTGGAATATCAAATTGATATGAAGGTAGGCAACGGAGCTTGGCGCAATGATATAGGAGAGTCGATTACAGGCAATTCGCTGCATGCCGGGTATGATGAAACCGGAATTTTTGCAGTCGAAAATGTAAAATTCGATCCGATCAATGAAGGACATATGGACAATGTGGACATAAAGGCCAATCTTTACAGTGTCCGGGTAAGATATGCCTATTATATACCTGATGAAGAGAATCAATACTATCTCTACGGTCCCTTTTCCAATGTCGTATCAATAGGGGTTGCTTCCTATTATGAAGAGGTCAGCGAGTGGGCCTTGCCGGAATTGCAAAAAGCAGACCAATACGGGCTGATTCCGGACATTCTCAAGGGGGCAGACATGACCAAACCCATTACCAGAGAGGAATTCTGTGAACTGGCGCTCCTGCTCTATGAAAAGTCTACCGGAAATATGGTTCAACCGGTCTCGCCCAACCCCTTTAGCGATACTGCCAATCCGCAAATTCTAAAAGCTTTCGGGTTGGGAATCACCAAAGGAACCTCGGCGACTACTTTCGCACCGCAAAAGACGGTTTCCCGGCAGGAATGTGCAACCATGCTGTTTCGTGCCATCCAAGCAATCGCTCCCCAAGCCGATTATTCCATCGCTGGTGTAGCCGATTTTCCCGATCAGAAGGACATTGATGCCTGGGCAGTAGAGAGTACCAAATATATGTTTAAATTAGGAATCATCAAGGGTGACAACCGGGGGTATTTCATGCCGAAGGCTACGACTACGGCGCAGGAAGCCTCTGCTTACGGTACTGCTACCCGGGAAGCGGCGGTGCTGATGACGGTCAGAACCTATGATAAGGCGCCGGATATTAAAATATCCGGCGCACCATCCTCCCCACCGGATGTCAATGCGCCGGAAAAGGCAATCAACAACGTTTCTCTGCCGGAAGATGTCCGGGCCAAATTGCCGGACGGTTATCCCGACATCCCTATCGCTGCTGACGCAGAATTCGACCCCTATTTCGGCGCAATTCTTCCCAGCGGCGAGGATGAGATTGTCATTGCCTACAAGTCAGAACGAAGTTTGGCGTCTCTGAATTCTTTGTATGTGGATTTTTTGAAGGATACGAAGGATTTTTATACCTACCAACAAGATGATGGCAAGCTTTATTCCGTTCACGGCGTCAAGGATGGATTGGAGATTATGATATCCGTTGCGCTTAGTTTGGGAAATCAAGTGGGGATATCGCTCAAACCCTATGTAGAATATTAGCCAAAAAGGGGTGTTCGTATGAAAAACAAAGGGCCTGGTGCGAAAAGAATAATCGCGCTTTTTTTATCGGTTGTACTTGTTCTGACCATGTTTCCGGTCAGTCTGTCAACCGCATTTTCTGCAGTTGAAAACACCGGGACGGCTCACGGGATGGCTGCTGCTGTATCAGGGGCAGAAGCCAATGTTGCCGGTGACATGAGTGTACTGAGCACGACTCCAACAGTAACTGCTATAACCGTGGAAAGACAACCCAAACTGAACTACACCGTCGGAGAGGCACTGGATTTGTTATCTTCTGATGATTACGGGAATTTGATCTGTGAAAATTTGTTGGTAACCCTGCATTACAGCGATGGATCTACGATAGGACCGATAGAGTACAGTGACTACGCGTACATGGGGATTACCACCGAGCCCGCCCACGGAACAATTCTGACGGCGGAAGATGACGGCAGAAAAGTAAAGGTAAGCTGCAATGGCCATTATGACGAAACCGCGCCTTTAAAGGTAACCGGCGTACCGGCGGACGGGGCTTACTTGTCCCCGGCCCGGGCTGATTTTGACAAGAATCCGGCCTATCAGGCCGATGTCTATACGGAGCTCCAATGGTGGCATAATATCCTATCTGTTACGGAGGTGAAAAATGGCCTGACCTCTGTAGGAACAGATAACTACAGCGTCAGCCAGGACAACGAAAACAACGATTTTCTAATTATCAAAAAGGAATATCTGGCCGCCCAGCCGGTAGGCGAACTGGTCTTAACGGTGGAGTTCAGCGCAGGGGCCAGCGCCAGTTTAACCATCAACATACAGGACACAACCGATATGACTCCGCCCAGTTGGCCGGAAGGGAGTGCGCTGACTGCCACGAAGATTACCAGTAATAGTGTGAACTTAAGCTGGACCCCAGCCCAGGATGATCTGGGGGTGGCTGAATATAAGATATATCAGGATGATATTCTGGTGGGGACATTTACCGGCACGGTTAACGAAACGGAAATTATCAACCTTTCTCCCGCTACCCCATACCGCTTCCAGGTATTGGCCAGGGATGCCAGGAACCAATGGACCACGAACGGGCCCAGCCTCACCGTCACTACCCTGGAGCCGCCCATCAGCCATCCGCCCGGTTGGCCGGCAGGGAGTACGCTGACCGCCAGCAACATTACCAGTAATAGTGTTAGCTTAAGCTGGACCCCAGCCCAGGATGATTTGGGAGTTACCGGCTATAAAATATATCAGGACGGTGTGCTTATTGATACCCTGGACGCCACGGCTCTTGCCTGTCAAGTTACCGGACTTGCGCCAGCGACCCCTTATAATTTCCAGGTGCAGGCCGGGGATGCAGACCAACAGTGGACCAACGATGGACCCCAAGCAAGTGTTACCACCGATTCACTGGCAGTGCCGGAGATCGTAGAATTAAAGCTTAATGCCCCGCGCCAGAACATAAAAGGCTCCTTTTATATGGGAGATACCGTGGAAATAGAATTGATTTCCACGGAAACCGGCTTGCAGCCCGAGGTCACAGTAAACTGCCGGGAATGGAACAGTGAACGATCCCTCATCGAAGAAAAGACCCGCTCGGTCACTTTGGCCGAAACATCACCGGGCAGCAAAAAATACACTGCACCGTTTATACTCACGGAAGGCATCTGGGAAATCGTTTCTCTGGAGGCTCAATTGCCCGGGAGCTCACCATTGACAGCAGAGATAAACAGTCGGGTAGCGGGTCGGCTGAAGGTATCGGTGCAGCTGCCCGTTGGAATGGATCCGGCGCAGTTGGCTTCATCATTAGTCACCATCAGCAGTGCGAAAGGTGGCGGCAGCTTTACCGGGCATTTTACTGACGGGAATATTACGGTTGAAGGCCTGGATAGCGCGCAGGATTATATGCTTAGACATTTGGATGCCGGTTATCAGTTGCTGTATCAGAGCCAGGCGATTGATATCAAGGGCGGCTTGGAAAAGGTGCTCAATTATGAGATAGGCTCCCCTGCGCAGGTCAAAGTCCGGGTTATTGACGATGATACCGGGCTTCCGCTCAAAAACATCATGGTTACCGGCAAAGCAACCCGCATGGGGGGTACCATGGTAAAGCGCTACGCAAAAACGGATGCCAATGGCTATGCCGCAGCCGAAGCGCCCTATTTTATAAAAAATGCGTTAAAAGGTTCACAAATTGAGTTGTCCACCACCTGTAAAGCATATGAAAATGATGGATCCGACTGGTACCAGGATGGGTCTTTCAATGCAGAAATAACAGCAACCGGTGACAATGAGTATGAAATCAGGATTAAGAAAGCCCCCATGGTAACAGTCACCGGTACAGTAAGAAACAGCAGTGGCGCTCCCGTAGTAGGTGCTTATGTATATCTGCGAAAGACAGTATATAAAGACGGTATTCACGTCGTAAGCATTAGCTTAAATACGGAAACCGATGAGCAAGGCCATTACACCCTGGAGCTAGCTAAAATACCGGGCGAAATTGAAGTAGCTTGTTATAAAAGTGATATGGAGAAACAGGCGACACTTGTCCTGGAGGAGGGAATCAACACCCTTGATATTACCATTCCGCCCTATGTAATGCCCACGGTAAAGGTAAGCCTGGATACCAAGGATTTATCCGGAAATATCGGCAAGATTATCATTCATGCCGTTGAAGAAAGCTTAAGCTTGGTGAGGCGTACGAAAATAAAAGTCATGAACCAAACAACCGGGGCCATCAACTACAGCAGCGGTGGGAACGGGTATTTTTACATACCGGGAAAACCGGGAGATATAGTAGAGGTATCCGCTGATGGAATAAACCATGGTTTAGGAAAAGGATCAGCCACTGCGGTCATAAATGAGGACAATTATGCTGAAGTCACCGTTTTGTTAACAGAAAGAGGCAGCATAAGAGCCCAGGTCATAGAGTCAAACGGCGGTCAAAGAATCGGCGAGAACAGATACATGTATCTGTATGAAGCCGCCACCGGGCGATATGCGGGCAGGACGGAGTCATCGGCGCCCCATATTTCCTGCAGTATGCCTGAAGGGCTTTATAACGTTGTATTATCCTGGGATAGAAACGGAAGCTTTGATTATGTAAGTTGGCTGTATAATCAGAATTGCATTAGAAAAGAAAACCTCCAGGTGAAGGACGGGGAAATCATAGATCTGGGGATAAATGAGTTGCATTATAATAAATCAGAGCTTTGCTTCCGTTATAATGCGGCCAGCAGCATTACGTCAAACACTGCTGCCGCGCTGCCCGGAAGTCTGGTTACATTAAGGGTGGTCTATGATTATGATCGACAAGCCATCATAACCCCGGGCAAGCTGGATTTGGCAGCGCAAATACCGCAAGGCACCACCTATGTTGACAATAGCGTCATGCACCGGATGAACCGGGGCAGTATCACGGCCAGTCCTGTTGTTGACCAAAGTGCCGGCACCATAACCCTTGATCTCCAGGAATGTATGCAGGGAGCGGCAGGTACGCTGACGTATCAGGTCAGAATTAATAAGCCGGCGGTCTGCGAAACCATCCAGGCCGGCGCCGAGCTGAGATTTGTGGTGTGGGGAAATCTGCGGTCAGAAATGTTTGCTTCCTGCGAAATCCCTACCGAGATGATAACCTTGAACTCTCCCCTGGATCTGGATAAAGATCTTATGACCCAACCGGTTAAGTTCAGTGGCCTGGCACCTGCCAACCATACGGTAGAGCTTTATGACGGAAGCATTAAAATAGGTGAAGCCCAAGCCACCCCAACCGGCCAATGGACTGCCAACCTGGTACTTCCTTCCCTGGGTGCACCTCTTTTTCATCACCTAACCGCCAAGACAGAGGTGGACGGAGTAGAGTACTCGGCCAGGGATTTAATTCTGGTCGGGGTTGAAGGCGTCAAAATGACGGAATTTGCCTTGGGGCAAGGCGCCAGCTCAATCCAAATCGACGTTTCAGACGGTCACATTATTTTTCCCTTTGCCATGGATGGGCATGGTGATTTTTTGACCAGCGTTGCCTTTAGTGATAACGACAAGGTCAGGAACGTAACGATAGCCGGATATCCTGCTGCCCGCCAGGGCGATAAGTTTCAGGCCCTGCTCCCTTTTTCTATCTATACTTCTGAAGAAATCCTGGTGGATTATGAGGAAGTATTGATTGAAGCCGAAGATGTATCCGAATATTTCCGGGATACGATTCCGGCTTCGGTAACAAATGCAGAAGCTGCCTTCACCGTCTCGGGAACAACCTCTGCGGATGTGCAGATTGACTATGATGCTGACGGCTATATAAAAACGTTGGACATTCCTGAGTTCAGGCTTACCATGCCGGAGGGAAGCATTACTGCCAGCATGACAGTGGAGCCGGTAACTTTTGATCCGTGTGAGGCTAAAAACTGTACCAACCTGGGCAACGGGCTTTATGGCTATGATTTTTCCTATCAACTTATAGATGGGAAATATCGGATAACAGCTTATCTGGACAGGCGGCTTTTGCCTCAACCAGCCGACTTCCAGGCCCAACAGCAGTTTATGCTGATGGCTGTAGGTGCAGGTTTGGAAACCGTCAAGGCCGTCCTTGACATAGCCAGCGATACCAATGATCTGATGGGTGCTGTCGGAGATCTTTCCACCACCGGGAAAATGATTGAGTTGCTGCAAAAATACGAAGATGTCCGGCCCAACCTGCAACCGCATTTGGTGGAATATTATGACCGACAAATCGCCATGATGGGCGAAGATATTTTGATGGGAAAATCGCTGGGTTATATTGGCAGCACGGTGGCAGAAGCGGGCAATCTGGTTCCCTTGCTGGGACAGGTGGTCGTAGGCGCAGCCGAGTTGATTTCCGGTAAGCTCCTGGGGGATATGTTTGACCATGAATTCGAATCCGATTACAACCGGCTTATGACCGAGTTTAAATGTTTGCCGGGAGGAGAGGAAGAGTATTACGAAAGCGCTGAAGAACCTTATGGCGAAAACCATGTGCAACCCCTGGACTCCTATTGGTACTGGTATTGGTATGTATACCAACGTGACAAGTGGTACGGGGCAGACAATGATAAGCATAAGCGGCCCAGAAGAAGACCCGTTCGGCCACATTGGCTCTTGGACCCCAGCGGCTATGTCTATGAAGCGGTAGAGGACAACCGCCTTGAGGGAGTGACGACCACAGCCCTTTTCCTGCCTAAAGAAGCGGCCCAAGATGCAGGAGAAGCCAAGGCCAGCCATCATTGGCAGTTCTGGGATGCAAGCTGGTATTTGCAGGAAAATCCCCAGACCACCAATGCGATGGGCAGATATGCCTGGGATGTGCCGGAAGGATGGTGGATGGTGCAATACGTCAAGGATGGCTATCAGACAACCTTCAGCGATGCTTTGCCGGTGCCGCCTCCGCAGTTGGATGTGAATATTCCCATGGTGCAACTAGCGCCGCCGGCAGTTGCCAAGACCGTCTGGGGCAGCGGTGGACGTTATGTGGACATATATTTTAGCAAGTACATGGACCTCCGATCCCTGGAAGAGGCCAATGCCATTCGCCTTACTGACACCAATGGAAGCGTTGTAACCGGGAGCATTGCCTACCCGGTTCCGGTAAAAACAGGAGTAAACAACTTAAACTTGACCAAGGTGGCAAGATTTATAGCGGCTGTACCCCTGTCAGCGGGTGCAGCGTATAATCTGACGGTAAACCATGCCGTGGCTGATTATGCCGGTTTCTCCATGACCGCAGACTATACCGGGCGGGGCACCGTTCCTCCCGGCGCAGCGGTGCAAAGCCTAACTGGATCAGATATAACGGTGGAGCCTGGGCTTGATATCACCCACAGTATTATGGAGGGGTTAATCTTTACTCCGGTTCATCCTGAGGACGTGGGAATGCTGGATAAAACCGTGCAGCTGCTTTCTTCCCACCCTGATGTGGTTAAGATTGGAGATGACGGAAAAGCATTTTCGATTAGTGAAGGCACAGCCCAAATTACCGCAACTTCGATGGACGATACCAGCAAAACCACCGTTTTTACTGTAACGGCAGCTTATCCCCCTGCACCGGTAAGGGTTGCCCGGATGGTTATACTGGATCAGAACGGCAAGGCTTTGACCGACCTAAGCATGAAAAAGGGAGATACTTATACCCTTAGACCTGATATATTACCGACCAATGCCAGCAATCAGAAAATGGTTTACAGCTCTGATAATCCTTCCGTAGCTGCCGTAGATCAGACGGGAACGATTCAAGGACTTGCGGAAGGGATTGCCACCATTATGGCCAGAACCGAGGAGCAGAATATCCGGCAGAGGATTTTGGTGAAGGTGCTGCCTGCCGGCACGGGGGGGGCCGCCGGAAATGCTGCCAACCGAGGTAAGGGCGATGTCAATCCGCCTCAGGAAGTTGCTGTTCCTGCATTTGAACTCTCCTTTAGCGATGTTCAGAAAAACGATTGGTTCTACGAAGCGGTTCTCTTTCTCGCAGAAAAGGGGATTGCCAAAGGAATTTCCGAAACCGACTTCGCTCCCCATAAAGTTGTTACCCGAGCAGAGTTCATCACCATGTTGTGCCGTGCCTTTGGGATTGATGAACGAAGCGGTGACAACTACGCTGATGCAGGTGATAATTGGTACACGGGATTTTTAGCTGCAGCCAAACAGTTGGGTCTGGCCCAGGGCGTGGGAGAGAACCGGTTTGAGCCGGATCGGTCCATTACCCGCGAAGAAATGATCATGATTCTTTACAACTACCTGAGAAGCAGCAACCAAATCATTGAAACCAAAGGAACTTTAACGTATGCTGATCACAGTCAGGTGTCGAATTGGGCCCGGGAGGCAGTGACCAACGTTTCCGCTTATGGTTGGGTAAAAGGGAAGGGAAACAACCTTTTTGACCCGCAGGGAATGGCGGTCAGGGCAGAGCTTGCACAGCTTCTGTATAACATCCTCAAAGAGTAAGGGCAACGATTGACTGTTTGTAATGTTTAATGCAGCAGGAGCAGGATTTTTTTCCTTGCTCCCAAGAATTATCCGGGGAAGGGGATTTCATTAAAGCAAAAGCTGTTATCACAACCATAAAATTGGTTGGACGGCGCTGCTGGTGCTTATGCTGCTGCATGAGTTACCCGCAGCGCCGTTGGCTTTCTTTTTGAGAGAGTCTTTGTATACGGCATTTCCTGGCCCGACAATTTCGTCAGTTTTTGGCCTTTTTAGGTTAACACATCAGCACCAACTGGAAGTCGTACCAATTAATTGATAAAATAGGTATATACTTTTGCCGTGAGAAGCTTGCCAAAGTATTACCCGGCTCTGATTGGAGAAATGAATAAAATGAAATTCTAAATTATGGCATAAATAATGCGAACCGGTTTACATCATGAAAAATAAGCAGAGATGTCTACAGCACGAAGGGGCTTTTTTATCGTGATGAAGAGCGGGGGATAAGAGGGGAGATAGCGGTGAAGGCTTACCACACGGATGACCTCTAAACAGGGAGAGGGAGATTTGTTTGCCCCGGAGAGGAGGAGAGTGATGAGTAAATTAATCCTTATTTCCAATCGTCTGCCGACAACTGCCCAAAAAATCAACGGATTTCTTACCTATCAGAAGAGTATCGGGGGACTTGCTACCGGTTTAAAAAACTATCATGCCCAAACGGACAGTATTTGGGTGGGTTGGCCGGGGATAGCAGATGAAGAAATCACGCCAGCAGAGAAAAAAGCCATTCAGAATGAACTCCAAAACACTTATCAGTGCCTGCCGGTTTTTCTCACCGAGAAAGAAATTGACCGCTATTATAACGGGTTTTGCAATGAAACGATCTGGCCGTTATTTCATTATTTTGCAGGTAAAACAAAATATGACATCGAGACCTGGGAAGCATATCGACAGGTAAATGAGAAATTTTTCAAGACCGTTGCGACTGTGATTGGTGAAAACGATATTATTTGGGTTCATGATTATCAGTTGATGTTACTGCCAAAAATGATTAAAGAGCAATTTCCCGATACCCAGGTCGGATTTTTTCTTCATATTCCTTTTCCTTCGTCTGAAATCTTCCGCTTGCTCATTTGGCGGGAAGAGATTCTGCGGGGACTATTAGGAGCAGACTTGATCGGATTCCACACCTTCGAATATACTCGGCATTTTCTAAGCAGCACGCGGCACTTGCTGGGTCTGGAAAATACGATGAACCGGATTAGCTATGAAGATCGCTACGTTCAAGCAGATGCCTTTCCCATGGGGATTGATTACCAGTTCTTTACCCAGAAACACGAAGACAATTCTTTTCAGGAAGAGGCCAGGGAGATTATTGAAAAGACAAAAGATATGAAGATCATTTTATCGGTAGACCGCCTGGATTATACCAAAGGCATCCCGGAAAGGCTGAAAGCTTTTGGCCGCTTCCTGACCCATTATCCGGAATACCGGGAAAAAGTCAGATTTAATTTAATCGTCGCTCCCTCAAGAGTAGAGGTCGATATCTATGATGATTTAAGAAAAGAAATTACTGAATTGGTCAGTTCGATCAACGGAAATTTTGGAACATTCACTTGGATGCCGGTTTGGTTTTTTTTCCGTTCGTTTTCCCAGGAAAGCTTAATTGCGCTTTACCGGCATTCAGACGTGTTATTGGTGACCCCCCTGCGAGATGGAATGAATCTGGTGTGCAAAGAATATATCGCCGCCCGGACTGATTATGAAGGTATGGTTGTAATTAGTGAAACGGCCGGTGCGGCCAGCGAATTAGGAGAGGCAGTGATTGTCAATGCCAATGATTACAATGCCATCGCGCGCGGGCTAAAGACGGCACTGGATATGCCCCGGGAAGAAAAAATAGCCAGAAACAAAACGATGCACCGCCGGCTGCGACGCTACAATGTAGATTTTTGGGCCAGTGAATTCTTACATGCGCTGCAGCGTACCGTTTCGGAATCAAAGCAGACCATAATGCAAAGAAGTATTGAGAAAGACAGTCATCTGATTGAAAATGCCTATCAAAATGCCAATAAGCGAGTTCTGTTTTTGGATTATGACGGGACTTTGGTTGGATTTTGCCCCCAGCCTGACCAGGCCAGGCCGGATGAAGAACTGATACAGTTATTGGAGGTACTGGTTAACGATCCCCGCAATACCGTTGTGATTATCTCCGGAAGAGAAAGGTATGATTTGGAAGAATGGTTTCAAAATCTAAATCTGTATATCATAGCCTCGCATGGATTATGGCTTCGTTACCCCGGGCAGGAGTGGATTATGACCACATCCCTGGATAATGACTGGAAAGATCCGATCCGTCATATTATGGAATTATATACCGACCGGATACCGGGATCCTTAATCGAAGAAAAAGACTATTCCCTGGCCTGGCATTATCGACAAAGTGATCCCGACATGATCGCGGTCAAATTAAGTGAAGTAAGGGAAACACTTCGCTCGATCATTCAATCTGAAACCCTTGGTCTCCAGGAAGGCAATAAAGTATTGGAAGTTAAGGACAACCGAGTCAATAAAGGATTTGGTGCGGCCGCCTTTACTCAGAATCAGGACTATGATTTTATTTTCGCGGTGGGGGATGATTATACTGATGAAGATTTATTCTCTTCCCTTCCGCAGGATGCCTACACGGTCAAAATAGGCTTGGGAAATACCAATGCCGCTTACTTCCTGAAATCCTGGCAGTCAATGCGGCTTTTGCTAAAAAAATTTGCCGATATCAGTAATCATTTAAAGAAAGAATAATTGAAAGGAAGAATTATGGCTACCACTGAAACGGTTTATGAAATCAATGACATTCCATTGGACGAGTACCATATATCCTTGAATGAAGCCCTTTTTCACAATGCCAACGGCTATATCGGGGTTCGTTACAACTTTGAGGAAGGGTATCCGCAAGAATATAATTTTGTACGCAGCCAGTATATTAACGGTTTTTATGATTTCACGCCCATGAAACAGGCTGAAAATCTCTATGGACTGGTCAACGAAAAACAGACCATGTTAAACATCGCGGATACCCAGGCCATCAAGTTATTTATCGATAATGAGCCGTTCAGTATGTTCAGCGGCACTGTACTGAGCAGTAGGCTATGGCTGGACATGGATAAAGGGATAACCGTCCGGAAGGTTGTCTGGCGTTCCCCGCAAGGCAAAGAGCTGGAGTTAACCGTTACTCGCATGGCTTCGTTTGATCAGCTGTCACTGTTTACGATTGAATACGAAGTGCTGCCGCTTAACTTTTCGGGGGAGGTCCTGATCGAGTCAGGTCATAACGGGGAGGTTTTAAACTATGTAGACCCGGATGATCCCCGCATGGCCTGTGAACCCATGCAACATTTGACTCCTTTGATGTGTGAAATCAAGGAGGGGGAATCCTATATTACCTCGGTCACTTCGCGGTCCGGCCTGGAAGTATGCAGTTGTGTGAAAAACATTTTGCTGCAGGAACACCGGCAGGAATTTCTCATCAATGGTTATCACGCTATCTGTCAGTTTGAAACCGAAGCGATCCAAGGGGAAAAAATCAAACTAATCAAATATGCTGTTTTCTGTGATACGATACGCTACGAGAATGCCAAAAAGCAAGCTGAGCTGGAAATGGCTAAAGCCTTTGCCGTTCCCTTGGTTGATTTATATAAAAAACAGGAAGAATACCTGGCAGCTTACTGGGAGAACTGCCTTATACAAATTGATGGGGATCCCGAATTGAATAGGGCCACCCGCTACAGCCTCTATCAATTGATTCAGGCCATCGGCAAGGATCGCTATTGCAACATCGCCCCCAAAGGGTTGAGCGGGGACGGCTATGAGGGACATTACTTCTGGGACTCCGAGATGTATATTCAACCTTTTTTCACGGTTACAAACCCAACCCTGACCAGGAATCTGCTTGAAAACCGTTATGCAACCCTGGATCTGGCCAGAGAAAATGCCCGTATTCTAGGACACCGCCGGGGGGCGCTTTATCCCTGGCGCACCATCATGGGCCGGGAATGCTCCGGCTATTTCCCGTCCGGTTCCGCCCAGTACCATATTAACGGCGATATTGCTTATGCCGTTGTCGCTTATTATCTGGCCACCAAAGATCTGGCTTTCATGCAGGAAAAAGGTGCGGAAATGCTTTGGGAAACGGCCCGCTTATGGATGGAAACCGGAAATTTTTATGAGGGTAAATTCCACATTAATGATGTGACCGGTCCGGACGAATATACCTGTATTGTGAATAATAACTACTATACCAACATTGTGGCCCAATACAACCTGCGCTGGGCCGTAAAAATTTATCAACTGCTTAAAACATCCGCCGGTTTCGATGCTTTAAAAGCAAAGTTGGATTTAAAAGAAGAGGAGATGGCTGATTTTCAAAAGGCGGCAGACAATATGTATTTGCCTTATGATGAGAAACTAAAAATTAATCCTCAGGATGACTCTTTTCTGCAAAAAAGAAAATGGGATCTGGCCACGATTCCCAAAAATAAATTTCCTTTATTACTCCATTATCATCCTTTACACTTATACCGCCACCAAATATGCAAACAAGCGGATACGATCATGGCCCATTTTATCATGGAAGATGCCCAGTCGGAAGAAACCATGTTCAATTCGTTCCATTATTATGAAAAGATAACGACTCACGATTCTTCTCTTTCTTACTGTATATTCAGCCTCATGGCCGCCCGGCTGGGAATGGCAGACAAGGCCTACGCCTATTACGAACTTACTGCTAAATTGGATCTGACCGACAGGCATGGTAATACCGCGAACGGTATTCATGTCGCCAATATGGGGGGCAATTATTTGGCGGTCGTTTACGGGTTCGGCGGTTTTCGTCTCAAAGAACAAGGGATATCCATAGCGCCGATTCTGCCCGGCCAATGGGCCGGATACTGCTTCAAGCTGTCCTTTGAGGGCAGCCGAATCAGGGTTCATGTCGGGAAGGAGCAGTGTGTTATCAGCCTGGAAAATGGCGATGCAAAGAAAATAACCGTCTACGGCAAAGAGTATTTATTGAAAGATATGCTTTTTATCGACAGACCGTCACTAAGCGCAGATGACAAATAGAGGGGGAGGAGAGCGATGAAATATCAAGCCGTTATTTTTGACCTGGATGGTGTCATTTGCAGTACGGATCATAGTCACTATTTAGCCTGGAAAGAAATTGCCGAGGAAATCGGGGTACATTTTGATGAAACGGCAAATAATCGTCTCCGGGGCATTGGCCGGATGGAAAGCCTGGAGATTCTGCTGGGATCCCGGAGCGGGGAATTTTCAGAGGAAGCCAAAAAGGAATTGGCTGAACGAAAAAATACGCTGTATCGTGATTTGCTGAAAAACATGTCTGCCCAAGATCTTAGTCCGGATGTTAAAAAAACCATGGATCTGATTAAAGCCCGAGGGATTAAAATCGCCATCGGTTCTTCCAGCAAAAATGCTCAATTAATTTTAAAACAGATCGGATTGGAAAATTACTTTGATGCGATTTCCGACGGCACGAACATCATCCGCTCCAAACCGGATCCGGAAGTGTTTTTGAAAGCGAGTGACTATTTGGGTATCGAACCGCAATTTTGTTTGGTGGTCGAGGACTCCAAAGCCGGTGTAAAAGCCGCTGCGGCTGCCCACATGGATTGTGCGGCTATCGGCGCTGCGGCCCGGGATGGACTGGCCACCTACGATTTAAACCATTTTTCAGACCTGCTGCTTTATGTCTAAAGATCTTTGTATCAAACAAGTTTCTAAAAAGCCAATCAACCCAGTGTTCGTTCTTTATTTTGCCTTTCAATTGATATGGGTGCTCTTTTATTGGCTTACTGTACATGCTATGATTGATGCTGGCAATTGTAGAATATTGTTTTTCCTTTTTCGAGGTTCTCATTAATCATAACCGCCAACCATTAATGTGGCCTTTTTGATTGGGTGCATATTATAATCCTCAGATAGCATATACTCCATTGGATAAAAACGGGAACCATACTGATTTTAGGTAATACACGTCATGTATAACTTTGCAACAAAGAAAAGATGCTCATTTTTAACTAGCTTACAAATTAATATTGATATGTGTTGCCCCCATAAGTATTCCTGCTATCAATAGAAGTCTGAAGGCTTGCCAAAACGTAATTTTTTTAAGATTGAATACCTGTGGCATAGTAATATTCCAAAGCCACCAAAAAAGTAAAGTTACAAGGAATAGCAGACCGATGCCCAAGTAGAAAGCTCGAATTATTTCTAACGGCTCCAAGATGTCACATCCTTCATTAAATTATTGGTATTAATACGACATTATACCATTAATCGGAATCACTATATCAGACAATACCAATAATTATCCTCTATTCCTTATGATTATTTAATCGGAAGTAAAGAATATGAGGATATTTTACTACTTGGGGTTGATGCTTGAAGATACATGCTAGACTGGAAACAAGCCGGGAAGACTATTTGAAAAAGTACATCATCGTAGAAGCTTGTTCCTTATTACGGAACGAAAATCGTCAATAAGGAATGAGTGCAGTTAAGAAGAAGCGAGGTCAGCAGTGGAGGATCGAACTATGAGGTTATATATTTAAATTTCCGTACAGCAAAATATCATGCTGGCATCGAAAGAAGGGGGAGAATATATATTTATACTATCAGTTGATTGAGGGAAAGGGGATAATAATTACTGGTTTAAATTGAAGGTCAAGTGTCCAGTGGGGATGATTCTTCCCGGGCCCATGCTTTTTGTAGAATTCATAGGAAATTAACGTTTTTATTATCCTTCAACCAGATCATAAACCGGCACTTCAAAACGTTGATTCGTTCTCATGTCCTGAACTTGAACTCGATTAGCATCAATCTTCTCGATCCATACCGGAGAACCCTGATAAAATACTTCAATAACCCCCAGTGAATCAAATATTTCGTTAGCTCTTTTGTTATCCATATCTTGCTCCTTAGTTATTTTTTCTTAGCATGTCTTAGTATGAGAAAAATTATTTATGGAAATTTTAAGAGAATCGCCCATATAGCAAAATGATGCCATTTATCCCCGCAACAGCTTTTCTTTAACATAATCCAAATAGCTGCATAATATAGACTAAAACCTGAGAGGAGACGGGTTATGGCAACAAAAACCAAAAAAACCAGAGTTAAGTACCGTATACCCCAGGTGGTCAGTTTGCCCAACTCATTTGCGAAATCAGTTGAAGGCAAGTATTTTTTAGGACAGACGGAAATGTTAACTTTAGGAAACGGGAAATACTCTTGGGGGGCATTGATTAATCCTTTGGATTCAGGGGTTAAGCTGTATGCGAATGTTTTTACGGTTACCAATTTGTCCGCTGAGCCCTTTACCGCAAAAATATGGTTGAATGCGAGCCTGCCCGGCGAGGGTGAAACGGCAACCAAAGTAAGTCCCTCCAATACCAGTATTAAACCGCTTCCCCGTCCAAAGGTGAATCTGAAGTATGAAGAATCCACCAAACTACTACTGACCGGCGGGGTTAATGTCTTTAATCGGGAAGTTCCCCCGCTTAGCACGATTGTGGGCGAAGAAGATGGCAAGTATATATTTTCACCGGGAGGGTCGTTTGCTTTGTTATTAGAGAAAACAAGTTCGGGCCTGGCAATGGCCAGAATTGCTTTTGGCTGGTGGGAAGAGAAAATATAAGTTCGTGCAATATCTGTCAGCTGTGAGAACATTGACAAAACTAAGTGAAAGGAAGCTAAGTGAAATCGTGGAATTAATCTGTTTGAGGATGTGATTATCGAGAATCATTTGGTATAATGCATTATAGAAACTGCCTTGTTTAAGGTTGTTTTAACTAACAAAAAAAGCATTCCCCCCTCCGGTTTATACTTTAGGTGGGATGCTTTTCGTGTTTTATGGGACTTTTTCAGTGGTCTCGAACCGTCCCCATGCTTCCTGAAAGGAGAAGGATTGTTTGAGTGTAATTATATCTAAGCTAATTGAAGTTTTATATTCCGTTTTACCAATCACAGCAATTGTAGTTTTTCTAAATTTTACTTTAACTCCGATTGATACCCCACTGCTTATGAGATTTGTATTCGGTGCGGTCTTGATCATTATCGGGTTGACAGTTTTTTTATTGGGGGTTGATATAGGCATTACTCCGATAGGCAATATGATGGGGAGCGCTATCGTGAGATCAAATAAAATAGTGATTGTAGTTATAGCCGGATTGTTGCTGGGGTTCTTTATTTCTATTGCCGAGCCTGGCCTGCATATCCTGGCCGGTCAGGTAGATGCCGTTACCTCAGGGTTGATTGCCAAAAGAAATATTGTGGTTGTAGTATCCATAGGGATTGCAATGTTGCTTTCGGTTGGCCTTGCCAGAATCGTATATAATTTTCCGTTATATAAGGCTTTGACTGTTTTATATGGGATTATTTTTGCCCTGGCTTTATTTTCCTCTCCGGAATTTATAGCGATTGCTTTCGATGCTTCAGGAGCAACGACCGGAGCGTTGATGATTCCATTTATCCTGGCCCTTGCCCGGGGTGTGTCGCAGCTGAAAAAAGATAGTAAATCTTCCGAAGAAGATAGTTTCGGCTTGCTGGCGATTGTCTGTACCGGCCCAATTATATCTATAATGATTATGAGTATCCTGGCCAAAACAGATAAGATCACGGGTGCGCTGCCGGCCACGGAAACACTATCGACATCGATTATTACACCATTTCTGCTAAATCTCCCCTTCATAGCAGGAGAAATCGTTATTGCCCTGGCTCCCATATTAATTATTTTTCTTGTATTCCAAAAAACTGCTTTTAAATTAACCAGACCGGCATTACGCAGGGTTTTGTTCGGGATACTGTTTACCTTTATAGGGCTGGTACTCTTTTTATTAGGTGTAAACACGGGTTTTATGGAGGTTGGAAGTATCGTCGGCTATAAAATGGCTGCTATTGATAATCACTGGTATGTTATCCTGGCAGGGTTTATTATAGGTATGGTTACTATCCTTGCTGAACCGACGGTTAACGTATTAACCCACCAAATTGAGGAGGTTACCAGCGGTTATGTAAACAGAAAAGCAGTCATGGTTGCTTTGGCTTTGGGGGTAGCGCTGGCGGTTACTTTGTCTATAATACGCATCCTGATTCCGCAAATACAATTATGGCATTATTTATTGCCGGGTTATTTCTTTGCCGTTGCTATGACTTATTTTATTCCCAAATTGTTTGTAGGTATGGCTTTTGATTCCGGTGGAGTATCATCGGGACCGATGACGGCTACCTTTATTCTGGCCTTCACCCAAGGGGTTGCTGAGGCCATAGAAGGGGCGAACGTTTTACTCGATGGATTTGGTGTAATTGCTACGGTGACCATGATGCCCTTAATAGCAGTGCAAATCCTGGGTTTCATTTTTAAAATCAGAACGAAAAAAGGAGGCTTAAATGACAATGAACAGTAGAGCCGAGGCATCTAATATCGAATTAATTCGTGTCATTGTCAATTATGGTTTAGGCAGCAAACTAATCAAAGCGGCGAAGCGCCATGGCATTTCCGGTGGAACGATTATTTTAGGCAAGGGAACCGTGAACAACCGCCTTTTAAATTATATTGGCATTACCGATATAAGAAAAGAAATCGTTCATCTGGCAGCGGAAAAGGAAAGTGCTTATCGTGTTTTGGAAAAGCTTAACAAAGAGTTTGAATTTCACAAACCCAATCATGGCATCGCCTTTACAACAACAATTTGCGGTATTTTTGGCACCAAGACTATGCAGTGCAAAAGTTTAGAGGAAGAAAGCGGGGCAGATAATATCATGTATCATATTATTACCGTAATTGTAGATCGGGGAAAGGCCGAGGAGGTTATTGCTGCAGCGACCAAGGCAGGATCAAAAGGCGGTACGATCATTAATGCCAGAGGATCGGGAATTCATGAAACCAGTAAAATGTTTGCAATGGATATTGAACCAGAGAAAGAGGTTGTCATTATACTGTCCGAAGCTGATAAGACCGAAGCCATCATTTCCATGGTAAGAGACCATCTAAAAATTGATGAACCCGGCAATGGGATCATCTTTGTTCAGAATGCCAATAGAACTTATGGAATTCATAAATAACGTTATACCGGGCCACTCCTTTCAGAGCGTCAAAAAAGGCGAATAGCTGCGTTATATAAAGAAAACCGGGCTTGTGACAAGCCGCAGGCGCAGTCAGAAGCCCTGGTTGCACTTATGCTGTAAAGTGCAAAAAGTCCGTTCAATCGGCGTACTTGTTACGGGGACATTCCCCCTAAGGGGTGTGTCCCCAAACCTTAAGCCGCCTCAATCACGGGCGTTTTGCAAGCCTTGCTCTTCGCCTTTTTTGCTCGCTCTGTTGATTTTATACTTTATCTACAGTCTGAAAGGAGCCTATTGAAGGCTCCTTTAATGGTTTCGGATTTTTAAAACGGGTTGCTTTAACCTTTCCTGGCAGCCAGCGTTTCCGCCAGCGCCTGCAGCTTCATATTGTTTCTCTCTCCATCATAGAACGTCTCATCCACCAGGTCGCCTTCAATGATGGTTACCGGCACATCCAGTGTTTTTTGCACGTGCTCGGCGATGTAGCGCATGGTAATGGAGAAGGGTTTGCAGCTTTGAGCATAGGCAAAAATTCCGCCTTCCAGATTATAATCGCGGAAGATATTCTCAGTTATTTTCGCTTTGTAGCTAACGTTATGGTTCAGAATCATGGTAGCCACGCCTTCTGCTACACTGTCCAAGGGACGGGCCGGATCAAGACAATCAAAGGAAAACAGGTCAAAATAGCCGCTGGTGACCAGGCAAAGTCCCAGGCTTTCCAGTTTTTCTGACAGTTCCCGGATGGCAAACCAGTAGGGGATGCCATCCCAATAAATACGATACTTGATATTGGACATGGGGACGATTTTGTCTGCGATGCGCTGATTCAATTCTTCGGTCATCAAGCGATAATGCTCAGCCGTTTCGGGCAGATAGCGCAAAGCCAGGTTGGGGAAGTTGTGCCCCATGATATCAAAAAATGTGGCCGGCACCGGATCATGCTTATTGGCCTGCAGCATGGCTATATAATAATCGGAACTGCGTTTGCCATTGGCAACGATTTCCTGCAGGCGGTCGTAATCAAACTTTTTGCCGGTAAACTCTTCCAGGAAAGTGATCAGGTCCAAACACTGGCGTTTGACATGATCAACGAGATGTTTTGTATCGTAGGCGGGGATAACCAGCGGGCAATCTATATTGAACAGCGGGATGTTCCAGAGCTGGCTCAGATGTTCCCACCATTTGGTTACCAGAATGCAGCTGCCGTTGGAAACCAGCAGAAAGTCGGGACGGGCCAGCTCTGAAAATTCCGACAGCCCTTCCTGCTGGGCCATGGTAGCCCCCAGACTGTTGCGGCAATAGGTGCACAGATGATGTTCATAGCCGCGTTGTTCCGTAATTTCGACGTGGGTATGAGCGATATGCCTGGCACCGCAGGTGGCTGCGTAGGCCTCGGGAAACTGTACACAAAAATCCATCGCCCACAGGATCTCAGCGGGAGTTCCGGCGGATACCCAGGCGATCGGCTTGGATTTGGTTTTCTCTATCTCAAGTGCGCTTCCATAATGCGCCATAATCATTCCTGCCAGACGTTTCTGGCCTTCTAATCTTCGAACCAGTTTATATTCTTCTGCCATGCTTCTTGCCTCCTAACTTTTCATTACCCAAAGGCTTAAATATTTTGTTAATTCTTATTTTTAATCTTCCCATTGCCGGGCCAAAAGGGCTGCACCCAGTGCGGTTACGATCTGTGGATCCTCCGGGACATAGATCTTGCGTCCCAGCATTCGTTCCAACAATTGCACGATGGCTGCGTTTTTGGCTACTCCTCCGGTCAAAACAACCTCCGCCTTGGGATCCGGATTGACCGAGCTGATTAGTCCGAATACCCGGCTGACGATCGATTCATGCAGCCCGGCGGCGATATCTTCCTTGTTGGTCTGGCGGGCAATCAAGGATACGATTTCGGTTTGGGCAAAGACTGTACAGGTACTGCTGATAGGTACTTTGTTTTTCGATTGCTGTGAGATATCGCCGATCTCACTTACCGGTACACCTAGCGTCTGGGCGGCTACTTCGAGAAATTTACCGGTGCCGGCTGCACATTTGTCATTCATGGCAAACTGTATTACCCGGCCATTTTTATCTATCTTGATGACTTTACTGTCCTGTCCCCCAATATCGACCACCAGGGAGGCATTGGGAAACAAATGATGGACACCGTATGCATTGCAGGTGATCTCCGTTATCGTTGTGGTGGCAAAGGGGATGCTGATCCGTCCGTAACCGGTAGCTACAATGCGGTCCGGATCCTCGAACTTGAGACCAGCCTTCTCACAGGCCTGGGTGAGAACCTGGCGGCTGACCGAGCCTATGTCGATTCCGGTAGGCTGCAGTGCATAAGAAAAACTGTCTCCATCTTTAAGAACGACGGCTTTTGTCGTGGTAGAGCCAATATCAATACCGGCAGTAATCATGTTAAAAACCTCCGCTAAACAAATCGTAACGTTTCTTCAAAGGCCTGAACTCTGGTACGGATCGCTTCCAAGGAACCGGAACTGATTGATATATATGGGATACCTTCTTCTTCAAAACGGTTTTTCATTAAAACGAATTCCATATCATATGGATCACAGTACATCTCTTTTAACACCACGACACCCTTGGCCTGACCGTCTTTCATCAGACTAATCACATAGTCGGCATAGGGGGAGTAATTCTTGTCGGGCTTGATCCAAATGTCGGCATAGTGATAAGTCGTACAGGGAATAGCGTTGGCATAGAAATCAATAAAAGCGTCAATCGGATCTCCGCTGGCTGCAACATCCTTGCTGAAATATCTGCCGCCGGTAAAGAAATCGTCATTCACAATGACCATTCCATTTTCTTCAATAAGATCCAACGCTTCCGTTTCCGGCATGGAGCAGGGATGCCCGACGGCGATGATGCGCTGTTTTTTGCCCGCGGGGATTTCCTTCTGTTCGAGTTTGGTGAGTAGCTGTCCTAATAATTCATTGTGTTCTTCTCTGGGGATAAACATGCTGGAAGCAACGATACGTGCCATATCGGCAGCAGTTATGATCCCAGGGCGGTCTTTTCTTAAGTCATTCAGCTTGCGCATCATGGCCCGTGATTCATTATATAGTCGAATACTTGCCTACAGTTTTTCGACAGTGATTTTGGATCCCGTGAATTCTTCCAGACTGGAAATCAACCTTTCCAATTCACTGCGGAAAAAAACCTGGGTGGAGCTGTCCAGCTTATAGGGACGCCACATCTGATGGAAAAAATCGACGGGATGATCCAGCTGCCATACTTCCAAATAGAATCTGACCTGGTCGCATATATAGATAGCCGCAATCCCATCCAGGAAATCGTATTTCCCCTTCAATAGACTGTCAAATGAACTGCGCACCTGATCACAGGCATTGGTCATCATATGTCCGTCCCCCAGGGTGATTGGCTCGTCACTTCCGAATAGAGTAACCGGCAGTGCTCCAGCCGCGTGGATGATCTCTTCCGGGAAATACATGGGAAGACACCCAATAATTTTGGTGTTGCGGGTTGCTTTTATTTGCGCAGCCCTTTCGTAAGGCCTCTCACAATAGTCCCTGAACTTGGTAAGAATATCCTCCATATTAATCCCTCCAACTTAATCGGTTCAGTGAATGCTGTTGCGGCAATTGTAATTGAGCTTGTGCACAGCTTTTTTATTTCACCTGCCGATTTATTCGATCCTTTATAACAGTATAGATGTATATGAGCGCTTTTCGTCAAGACCATGTTCAGAAAATCATGAAATAAGTCATAATATCAGATACATAAAAAATGCTATAATAATACAAAACTTATACAATTGGAGAAAAGCTGATGACCTATATTGGTATTATTTTTGGCATCTATGTTTTTGCAACCATCGGGATATATCACATTTTAATCGTCAAGCTGGAGAAATGGTTTGGAACCTGGCCTTGGTTGGTATTCTTAATTCTGGGAATAATATGTTTGTATTTTTCGTTAATCAACTCGAATGGGATGACCTCCATGTGGTGGGGTTACAATTCCTTTATTAACCTGTGGTCAGTAAAGGAAATGTTTGACCAGCACAAGCGTTCAGCGCAGAATTAAATACTAATCGATTCTTTTTCCTAAGAAAAGTGGTTACCGTTTAATTTCCATGCAGATGAAACCGCAGTTTGCAACAATCATTTATAACGACTCTATCGCAGGAAGGGGAGTATTAAGTGAACAGATGTGAAAGAGACAGCATAATGGATGAGCTTCAAAATCTTTATCCGGAGAAGTTTGCGCCCGTGGACATGGTTTTTAAAAATATCCACCGCGGCAATAAAATTTTTATCGGGACTGCCGCTGGAGAACCAAGACACTTGGTCAGATCATTGATGGATTTTTTGATCAATAATCCCAAGGCTTTTTTTGATGCAGACATATATTATGTCTGGACGGTTTTTGATGATCGCAACTATTTTCTGGAAAAGTACAAACGGAATTTTAGGATCAGTTCATTTTTTATTGGCGATCCCAACCGGGATGCCATCAATAACGGAGACGCAGATTTTACTCCTGTTTTTACCTCCAGGATACCGGAGTTGTTTGATCGCAAAAGGTTTCCCGTTGATATAGCCCTAATTCAAGTGTCTTTGCCGGATGAGCATGGTTACGTTAATCTGGGGGTTAGCGTTGATGTTGCCAAAACCGCAGTGGAAAATGCCGGTCTGGTTATTGCCCAGGTGAATTCCTACATGCCCAAGGTTCATGGAGACGGGTTCATCCATATCAATGACATTGACTTTATGATCCCTTTTGATGAACCCCTGCCGGAATACGATCCCCGGGAAGAAAGTGAAGTCGTATCCCAGATTGGCAAATACGTTGCCAGTCTGGTGCAGGACGGAGACACCATTCAAATCGGCTATGGAAATATTCCCTTTTCCATATTGCCCAGCCTCAGCGATAAAAAGAACCTGGGCGTACATTCCGAGCTCTTAACCGATGGGATCATTCAATTAATGAAACAAGGAGTCATTGACAACAGCCGGAAAAGCATCAACCGGGGAAAAACCATCGGAACCTACTGTTTAGGCAGGAAAGAAACCTATGATTTTATTAACAATAATCCCGCGGTAGAGCTGAGAAGGATCGATTATGTTGACAATCTGACTACGATTGCCCAGCACGACAACATGACGGCGATCAATACCGTTTTGCAGATCGACCTTACCGGTCAGGCTTCAACGGAATCATTGGGTACGGTTTTTTACAGCGGTATCAGCGGATTTGCCAATTTTATGCGGGCTACCCCCTTGACCAAGAGAGGCAAGACGATTGTGGCCATGAAGTCTACAGCCAAGAATGGCACGGTTTCCAAGATCGTGCCCAATCTGCTGGAAGGCTCCGGCGTAAGCTTGCACCGTGCCGATGTCCAATATGTCGTTACCGAATACGGAATTGCCTATCTGCATGGAAAAAATTTGCGGGAGAGGGCTATGGAATTGATCGCTATTGCCCACCCCGATTTCAGACCATGGCTGATCGAAGAGGCCAAAAAGCTGAATCTGATTTTTAAAGACCAGAAATTCGTACCCGGTCCCCGCGGCAAATACATGGAAGAATACGAAGCGCTCAGGGAAACCAAGACCGGATTGGATATCCTGTTAAGGCCGATTAGAATCAGTGATGAACAAAGACTGAGAGATTTCTTTAATACGCTTTCCGACAAGAGCCTGTATTTAAGGTTCTTTACTCCGCGCAAATATGTTCCCCATGAAAGCCTACAGGAAATCATCACCGTTGATAACGCCAAAGGGGTTTCGATCGTCGCCATAGACCAGCAGGAGGAAAATGAAAAAATCATCGGTCTGGGGCAATATTTCCTTAACGAAACTAATTATTCGGCAGAGGTCAGCTTTGCTACCAGTGATGATTATCAAAACAATGGAATCGCCTCGATATTGCTGACCCATTTGACTTATGTAGCCCAGAAGAACGGTTTGATTGGTTTTACTGCCTCGGTACTGGCGGAAAACCGATCAATGATCAAAGTACTGAAAAGAATGGGGTTCACACACAAAACCACCGAGGATGGGGTCTCCGAATACGAAAAATCATTTTAAATGAATGACCGGTTAATTTGAGTGCATTGATGGTAATGGAGGAGATATGGCTTTTTCAAGACACTTGGAAATAAAAACCATACAAAAAATGATAATGATGTATTGCCATGATCAGCACAACACTAAAAAGGATGAACTTTGCGATAATTGCATGAAGTTGTTTAAATATGCCGAGCAGCGCATTGACAAATGTTTTTACGGCGATAATAAGCCGGTATGTTCGAAATGTACAGTTCATTGTTATAAACCGGAAATGAGAGCCAGGATAAAAGAAGTTATGCAATATTCCGGCCCGAGAATGATGTGGAAAAGCCCAATCCTTTCTCTCCGATATATGTACAGGAAGACATTCAAGAGCAATATATAGACATCAATAAGGAAACAACGTTCTTTCCCGTGGGATAAAGGTTTTACAGCTTCGCAGATCCTGGAGTATTACGATGAAGAGAAATTTACTGGATGGTGCATCCCATCACCGGATCGAATTTGGTGAAAGCCCGCCATGCAGAATATAAAACATTTATGGGCAGTACCCATCAATCACCCGGGGTGGCTTGCGCCGATTGCCATATGCCCTACACAATGGCGGGCAATAAAAAAATCTCATCCCATGTTTGGCAGTGCCCGCTTAATAACATCGCGCAGAGTTGTACCAACTGCGGCGTTGAATCCGCCGCAGTTGGTATAGTAGTGTGTTTCGTATGATTAACCAATTGACCATAATAGTTGAGGGTATGCAAAAAAACAAACTACAGGCTGCAAGAGCTGTTGATTTTATGACTAAGCATTATTGTCTTGCGGGTTTGGGATATGTTCAAGAATATATGGAGGAACCTCATCGGGAGATATATTCAATGCGATGGCAAATTCTTCATGCAAGTGTTTTTCGGCTGCCCGCATGATTTCTTCATCTGTGCTGGTCAGGTTTTTACCGGTGGCCAAGCGAGATTCTTTTTCCAAATACAGAGTTTTGATGAGTTTTATCCATTCCCGGCAAGTCCCTTTTTTCAGAATGGTCTTGAATAGTTCGCTTCTTTCCCGGTTGTCTTCTATCCAAATAGTTTCTTCGTCTGGTATGCCAGCTATCAGGGACAGAGCTTCTTCTTTGGTAAGGATCGGCCGCATTGATACTTTGGTATTATTAACAGGTATCTTTATCGTCATTTTATCGTTGTAAACGGGATGCAAAACGTAGTATTCGGTATCATTGTTGCCGGCATATTCGTCTTTTCCGATAGCGGTGATCCGGCATACTCCCGTTACGCCATAAACAACATAATCGCTTACCTTAAACATTTACATTCCTCCTTGCGGTAAGACTACAAACAGCATCAGCAGATAAATAATTCTGGGTAAAAAAATGCAGTCTCGACAACAGGATTTACGTCATCGAGACTACACGTTGCATTTAAATTATAGCAAGAATATCAACTTTATGGTAATAACCAATTTGCGCTTTAATTTGACAATCGTTGCTGTGCCTTCATTGTATCCGTTTTTCGCCAAACGAAAACAAAAATTCTTGCCCGATGACAGGCAGGGAAAAAATAAATTCAATTATTTGGGCTTGGTAAACTTTGACCATTCTTCGGTTATTTTTGCGCCGCCGAATCGGGTTCGGACTTTCTTTATCTGGAAAGAAGTTCCTTCATATTGACCGTTTACTATTTTGCACTTTATGTTGGTCCGCAGCATATCGCCCTTTTTATTTTCGCTGTCGACGTAAAATGAAATCAAATAACTGTTATCATCCAGCGGCTCGACCATATTTTCTGAGAAGTCAGGATATACAGCAGATTTGGGTTCAATCAGCTGCTTGGTGGTGTTTTTCTTGCAAGTATTATAGATGCTTTT
>ENA-UOXR01001169-UOXR01001169.1-bioreactor-metagenome-genome-assembly--contig:-NODE-1169-length-28394-cov-7.627298_pt1 | contig 28394 bp, 29 predicted proteins | sample MGYA00238164_ERZ764825 | MGnify/ENA primary metagenome ERZ764825 (study PRJEB28920, sample SAMN05720171) | bioreactor metagenome | isolation source: Anaerobic biogas reactor | place: USA:Washington... | reverse complement strand
GATCCGCGTCATATTGATCTGGTCGACGAAGCCGATTATTGGCTGCGGCAAAAACCAGGTACTGATATACCCCTTCTGAATGGATTAATGCATATCATCATCAAGGAAGGCCTGGAAGACAAGAAGTTTATTGAGGAACGTACCGAGAATTACGAAGAACTCAAGGCAATCGTGGCCGAATATACCCCGGAAAGAGTATCAGAGATGACCGGAGTATCGGTTGATGATCTCTATGCAGTAGCCCGCCTCTATGCTACGACTTCCAAAGCCATGATATTCTATACCCTGGGTATTACCGAGCATATCTGCGGAACCAGGAACGTTATGAGCTGCGCCAACCTGGCCATGCTGACCGGACATCTGGGACGCCCCGGCACCGGCGTATGCCCGATGCGCGGTCAGAACAACGTTCAGGGTGCCTGCGACATGGGGGCACTGCCCAATGTATATTCAGGTTATCAGAATGTGACGGTAGATACGGTACATGATAAATTTGAAAAAGCCTGGAATGCAAAATTATCCAATAAAATCGGTCTAAAGATTCCGGAAATGTTTGCCGCTGCCCATGAAGGCAAAGTAAAGTCCATGTATATACTGGGCGAAAACCCCGTATTGACTGATCCTGATGCCAATCATATCCGTGGTGCTCTGGAACATCTGGAATTTTTGGTTGTACAGGAACTGTTCCTTACCGAAACGGCTGAATATGCTGACGTAATTTTGCCGGCAGCCAGTTTTGCTGAGTGCGACGGAACTTTCACCAACACCGAACGTCGGGTACAAAGAGTCCGTAAAGCCATTGATCCCATTCCTGGTCAGGCCAACTGGCAGACCATTTGTGAGATGTCAACCAGAGTAGGTTATCCTATGAGCTACAATCATCCGCATGAAATCTGGGATGAAATGGCTTCCCTTTCACCCTCGATGAACGGCATCAACTATGAGCGCTTGGAAGAACTGAAGAGCCTGCAGTGGCCCTGCCCGAGTGTTGACCATCCGGGTACACCCTTCCTGCATGCCGGCAAGTTCACCCGCGGTCTGGGATTGTTCCAGCCGTCAGAACACATTCCGCCAGGAGAAATGCCGGATGAGGAGTATCCCTTCCTGCTTTCAACCGGAAGAATTCTCTACCATTACAACGTAACCACGCCTTATTCCAAAGGAATCAGCAGTGTTTGGAACAAGGAAATGGCTGAAATCAATCCCATTGATGCAGAAAAACTTGGGCTGGTTACCGGCAGCAAAGTAAGAGTAACATCCCGCCGCGGTACCGCTGATACCCATGTTAAAGTTACTGACCGGGTATTGCCGGGCGTTATCTGGATGTCATTCCATTACAATGCTACGCCAACCAATGCGCTGACCAGTCATCATCTTGATCCGATAACTGGTACCGGCGAATATAAAGTAGCCGCAGTAAAAATCGAAAAACTCCAGGAGGTGAATCAATAATGGCAGACTATAAGAGCATCATCGACGCCTACAAAGATTTGCCCGGAGGGATTATCGAAGCCTATCACGCTTTACAGCGTGAATTCAGTTATATCCCTGAAGAGGCGATTCCCTATGCTGCCCAGGTATTTGATATCCCCAAAGCCAAGGCGCATGGAGTGGCTACTTTCTACTCCTATCTGAAGGTTGGAAAGCGCGGTAAAAATGTGATTCGCATCTGCGAAAGCGCACCCTGCCATATTGCCGGTGCTGACAAAGTTGTTGCCGCACTGGAAAAAGAATTGGGTATCAAAATGGGTGAAACCACTGCCGACGGTAAATTCACCCTGGAATTCGCCGAGTGTGTGGGTCAATGCCAGGCTACTCCGGTGATTACCATCAACAGCAAGCCTTATGGCGATATTACTGCCGATAAAATCCCTGCCATTCTGGCAGAGTACAAGTAAGAAGGGAAAGGAGGGAAAACCGTGGCTGAAGAAATGCGCATCGTACTACGTAATGTAGGCAAGATAGATCCCCTAAAAATTGATGAATATATCAACGCCGGCGGATACAAATCACTGGCCAAAGCAAAAGGTATGGATCGGAAAGCCCTGATTGATGAAGTTAAGAATTCGGGTCTGCGCGGCAGAGGTGGTGCCGGTTTCAATTGCGGTATGAAATGGAGTTTTTCATACGCGCTGGAAACCGATCAGAAATATGTGGTTTGCAATGCTGATGAAGGCGAACCCGGAACTTATAAAGACCGTATTATCATGATGGAAGATCCCCAGAGCCTGTTTGAAGGAATGGCTATTTGCGGCTATGCCATCGGCTCCAATAAAGGCTATATCTATTGCCGGGGAGAATATCCCTATGTGGTGGAACGTCTCAACCAGGCTATCAAGCAGGCCAAAGAAGAAGGTGTCTTAGGTGATTTTGATATCGAAGTCAGGATGGGTGGCGGTGCTTATGTATGCGGAGAAGAAAGCGCCCTGATCGAATCGATCGAAGGACATAGAGGAGAACCCAGATTCAAGCCTCCGTTCCCGGGAGTGGAAGGATTATGGGGCAAACCCACCATTGTAAATAACGTTGAGACCTATGCCAACATTCCGGTTATCGTGGAAAAAGGCGCGGAATGGTACAAGAATATTGGGGCCGCTTCCTATCCGGGAACCAAAGTTCTTACTCTGACCGGCGATGTGGTCAACCGTACCTATTTTGAAGTACCGACCAATGTTACTCTCCGCGACGTCATCTTTGGTTTGGGTGGCGGAATAGTCGGCGGCAAAAAATTCAAGGCTGTGCAAGTTGGAGGAACTTCCGGCGGGTTTATTCCCGAACAGTTCCTTGACACCCCGATTGATTTTGATTCCATGACCAAAATCGGAGCAACCTTGGGAACAGGGGCCGTATTTGTCATGGATGAAACCCGGGATATTGTTGATATCGTTGATCGTATCAGCAAATTCTTCGAGCATGAATCCTGCGGCAAATGTAATCCTTGTCGCGAAGGAACCAAGCGCATGCATGAAATCATGCACAAGATCAATGCAGGTCAAGGTACGGTCGCCGATATGGATTTGATGGAAAATCTGGGTGGGGTTATGTCAGTGGCATGTCTGTGTGGTCTGGGTCAGGCAGCACCGGCTCCGGTTCTAACCACGCTGAAACATTTTAAATCCGAATTTGCCGCCAAACTAAATTAAGCGAGCATTTTCGGCAATTGTAATTTAAATATTTAACTGGTTTAAGAATTATATATGATCTCCCGAATCATATATAATATCAGGTTTTATGTTCAAGCCAAGAAGCCTTCCTTATTAATAGGAAGGTTTCCTGGCTTTCTGCAGATACTTTTTCTCCTCTGCCAAATCCACTGCAGAACAGGTTCTAAACGACGAAAGTAAAACGTTTCATTTAAAGATAATCTTTAATAATCATCCATGCATCAATCTTCTGGGACAGGGTTTTAATTTTTCTGCCGGGTATAGGACTACTTGATGGCAAAGTTTTAAATTCTACAGAAGCCGGTGCAATTGATCCGATATGTTTTTTCCATAAATCTCTGGCTTTGGTGCCGTTGAAGCAAATCAGACGCAGTTGCGGCAAACGGGGCAGGAAACTGTGAAAATCATTAACCGTTTCTTTTCTGATGGCGGAATCAGCGCTGCCTTCCCGGTCACAGCTGGCTAAAACATCCCAGATAGCGATACGGTTATTGATTACTCCCTGTACCCTTTGCTCATAAGAAACGGGTAAAGGAAGTTCAAGAATGGAATATATAATTGGCCAGAAGTGGTTTTGCGGATGGCCATAATATTGTTGTTTTTGCAAAGATACTACACTTGGCATGGTACCTAATATTAATACCCTGGCGTCTGCCTGGATAATTGGCGCAAATGATCGGCATTTCATTAGATTTACAGTACTCCTTTTTTATAAAGTATCTGCTTTTTATAAAATAATCACAATGGCAAGAAAAAACAACAGAAATAATCTAAATATTCTGAAAACGACTTGACGGATAGATAAATAATTTTATATAATGATATCAACAGGAAATAGCTCTTTAGCTAAAGTACTGTTCAAAATTATCCTGTACCAGTGCTTGTTAAAAAATATTGTCTGGCCGAAATTTTGTTAATAATCTGGCCAATACCTGCGGGCAGGCAGATTAGATCCAAGTATCCGGATATAAGTGTAAACTATATCTTGATAGGCGGAGGAGGAGCAGATAAACGGTAAAGGGACAAGGATTTTAAACAGGCATCCAAATGAAATTATATCGCCAGGTGTAATTAATTTGGAAAAACTGGTTTGGGGGGTAAACCCTTCGAAAGGAGGGGGCACAAAACCAGGGGCCTAAGGCGCACGCTAAGGCAGCCCGGTTGCCAGGATAATAATCATAAAAGGAGGGTGGACTGTTGTTCAGTACCAACCCGAAGCAAGAGAGCCGACCATTCCAGGTTTAATATAAAGGTCGGCTCTTTTGCTGTTAAAATTTTTAAAATTAAGGAAACACCTCACTAATTTATTACTGCGCATAGTTTTATTTGCAGGAGTAAATAATAATAGCGTAATGATAATAATAAAAACAAAACAGGAGGTGTCTTCTTGAAACAAGCAAAAAAAATTCTGCTGATCTTGATGGTTTGTACACTAGGGCTGAGTTTGTTGTTGGCTGGATGTCAGACGACAAAGAAACCAATGACGCCTGCACCTACAAGCAAAAAACCTAATGTAACCACTCCGGCGCCGACCACAAATACGACAACCGATAAACAAGTAACAATGAAAGCGGCTGCCGAGGCCAATAAGGTCAGTGGAGTCCGCAGTGCCACCGCTGTTATAGCCGGCAAAACAATATATATTGGTTTGGATCTGGATGCAAATCTCGAAAAAACCAAGTCGGCTATGGTAGAAAAAGAAGTGCTCAACAAGGTAAAGAAGTTATATCCCAGTTATACGGTTATGGTCAGTTCAGACATTGATACGGTAACCCGGATTAAAAAAGTAGCCCAGGGTATTGCTGCCGGCAAGCCGTTGACCAGTTTCAGCAATGAAATAAAGGATATTGGTACACGGATGACACCCAGAACTAAATAAGTTTGTTCTATTCCGAAAAAAATGGCAGGGACGTAAAGTCGCTGCCATTTTTCGCAGATGTTAATAAATGGTACAGACATGGTAATGCAGTGACTTGCAAATCAGTGCAAAAGAATGTACAATAGACAAGCAAAAGACAGGCAGCAACCGTTGCCCGACAGCAAAATGAGAATAAAGATTTGCCGTGCTAGATGGGGAATTAGCGGTGCCCTGTAACCTGCAACCCGCTGCAGCAGGATTGAATTCCTGAGCTGAGGGGCTAATCTTGTGGGGTCTGGCTTGAATAAGTGGCTAAGAAGTTTGGGTCCTGCGCAACGGGACACCTTGAACCGTGTCAGGTCCGGAAGGAAGCAGCACTAAGAGGTTCATTCCGTGTGACGGAGGGTCGCCTGAATGGAGTTAACTGTTCAAGTAACGCCCGGAAGGTAGTTTCGAGGCCAGGTGCACGGCAATTATTTTTGCACAGTAAAAGTCCATGATAAACAGAGCAAGCAAAAATGCAGGGGGTAAGTCCCTGCATTTTTTATAGCTTTGGTCTATTACAAGTGCTTTGAATAAGATAAAATAGTTATATATTTGAAGGGAGGCATGAAAATGGCGTATCTGGCATTGTACAGGGTCTGGCGTCCGCAAACCTTTAACGAAGTTGTTGGTCAGCAGCAAACCGTTACCGCTTTGCAGAATGCAATCCGTGAAGATCGTCTGACTCATGCCTATATTTTTTCAGGCCCCAGAGGGACAGGCAAAACCAGTATTGCCAAAATAGTCGCCAAGGCAGTCAACTGTGAACATCCTGTTGATGCCGAACCGTGCAATCAATGCTCGGCCTGTACGGACATTAACAATGGCAATTTTATGGATGTTATTGAAATAGATGCAGCTTCCAACCGTGGCATTGATGAAATCCGCGACCTGCGTGAACGGGTACGGGTAATGCCGGCGCAAGGCAAGAAAAAGGTGTATATAATTGATGAAGTCCATATGCTGACCACGGAGGCATTTAACGCCCTGTTGAAAACGCTGGAGGAACCACCGGACTCAGTTTTGTTTATCTTAGCCACTACTGAACCGCAAAAAATCCCCAGCACAATCATATCACGCTGTCAGCGTTTTAATTTTAAGCGCTTAAGTTCCGGCCAGATTATTGATCGGCTGAGAGATGCGTCCAATAGTTTCGGTATAACTATGGATGATGATGCCCTGATATTGATTGCCCGACGCGCCAATGGCGGCATGCGCGACGCCCTGGGTATGCTGGACCAGGTATATTCGTTCAAGGAAAGTGACATCAGCAAAGAGGATGTTCTGGAAGTATTAGGTCTGGTTGATGACAATTTTGTAGCCGATATTTTCGATGCCGTGTTGGGCAAGGATCCGGAAACGTTAATTGATAAAATCAACCTTTCTATCAGTCAGGGTAAGGAAAGTGCCCAGTTGGTAAGAGAATGCTCCTTATATTTGCGTGATCTCCTGCTGGGCAAGCTGATTGGCAGCAAAGCTGAATTTCTAATGGTAAGCGAAGCCAACCGTGAACGGCTCATGCAGCAGACGCAGCAGGCTGATAAAGAACAAATTCTTCAACTGCTGCGCATGACGATGGATTTGGGAGAAAAACTAAGATTCAGCGAGGGTCAGAGATTTTTACTCGAAATCACTTTTTTAGAAATGATAGCGGTGTTTTCGGAGGGGGAAAACAAACCTGCAGTGTCTGCCGGATCAAGGAAAAAAGAATCTGCGACGATCAGGGAAAAGCAGGATAAAATTGATGCCCGGGATATACTTTGGAACCGAATCCTGGCCGGGGTAAAGGAAAAGAAGGTACCGACCCATGCATTGCTGTCACAAGGCAAATTATTGGGTACCAAAGGCGATACCATGTATATAGGCTACACTAAAGGCTACAAGTTCCATAAAGAAAGAATGGAGGAAAAAGCCAACCGGGAAATACTGGACCAGGTAATAAAAGAAATTTTCAATCGGGAAATGGAAATCCAGTTCCTGTTTTTAGATGAAAAAAAGACCAATGATATAGTGGTGCAGAAGGCAATTGAGTATTTCGGCAAGGAAAATATTGAGATAAATGATTGAGGAGGAACGAAAGTTATGAAGTTTAATCCTGGCGGCGGGGCCAATATGAACCAAATGATCAAGCAGGCCAAGAAAATGCAGGAACAGATGGCGAAAATGCAGGAAGAATTGCAGGAGAAGATTGTAGAAGCTTCAGCCGGCGGCGGTGCGATTACAGCTAAAGTCAACGGTCGGCAGGAATTACTGGAAATCAAAATTAAACCGGAAGTGGTTGATCCGGAGGATGTTGAAATGCTGGAAGATCTGGTTATGGCAGTTATTAATGAAGCCATTAAAAAATCCCAGGACATGGTTTCCAGCGAAATGTCTAAAATTACCGGCGGACTCAATATTCCCGGTTTATAATAATGTTGGGGAGTTGAAATAATGAGACTGGCCCGGCCGTTGGAGAACCTTATTGATCGACTGCAGAAGCTGCCGGGCATCGGGCCTAAAACAGCGCAGCGACTAGCGCTTTTTATCCTGAAGATGCCGCTTGATGAAGCCCGGCAATTGGCACAGGCAATTGTTGCTGCCCGGGAAAAGGTTTTTCCCTGTTCGCACTGCGGGTTCCTGACTGATGAAGACCCCTGTATAATTTGCCGAGATACTGCCCGGGACAGAACAATGTTGTGTATGGTTGCTGATAGCAGCGACATTATTGCTCTGGAGAAAAGCGGTTACCACGGGCAATACTATGCCCTCAACCGTAATTTTAACTTGATGGATGATATTGATTTGGGGGATATTAATCTTAAACCCCTCAATCAGCTGCTTGCCCAGGGAAATATCAAAGAAGTAATTCTGGCTTTTAATCCTGATATGGATGGAGAAGTGCTGTCCAGATATCTGGCCGCAACTTTAAATCGACAGGGAATTAAAGTAACACGTCTTGCCCATGGCCTGCCCGTAGGGGGAGATATCGAATTTGCCGATGAAATTACCTTGCGGATGGCTATCGAGGGCAGAAAAGAATGCATATAACCCGACTGAATGGCATATGATGCAGTGAAATGGGAATCACGGCATTAATTACCAGGAGGTTGGCAGAGTGTGCAATTTCTTTAAATGCAAATGTTTACGACTGGGGTCTGGACGGGCATACTCTTCGTCTCAAAAAACAGGGATCAACCCGGCAATAGTAAAAGAAGCCGGCGATGAACTCCGGCAGGCCTACCAGATCCTTTCCCAGGCAGATGAAGAGGACCTCGTCGATTACGCTGTGTTTATGGTTAAAGCGGCTGAAAAAAGATATGGTTACCTGTTAAAAAAACTTAAAGAACAGGAAAAACGAGAATCTTTAGGGGCAGAAGGAGGGGAGTTCTAGATGGCAACGGCAAATTTAGTGATGGCAATATTATTTCTGTTGGTAATTATTTTTATTATAGCCCAGCTAATCATGAAACCCCTTAAATTGGTCTGGAAACTGGTTATTAATTCAATCATTGGCTTGGTTTTACTGATATTTACCAATTATATCGGAGCATATTTTGATTTCAGTCTGCCGCTTAATATTTTAACCGTTTTAATTGCTGGATTTTTGGGGATCCCAGGTATTCTTCTGCTGATTTGTTTTCAGTTATTGCTTTAATAAGCAGCACAATTATATTATATATAGAAAAGAAAAAGACGGAGATAATCCGTCTTTTTGAGCATCAAAAAAGGCTAATAGCTGCGTTATGTAAAGAAAACCGGACTTGTGGCAAGCCGCAGTCGCAGTCAGAAGCCCGGTTTGCACTTATGCTGAAAGTGCAAAAAGCCCGTTCAGTCGGCGTACTTGTTACGGGGACATTCCCCTTAAGGGGTGTGTCCCAAACCTTAAGCCATCTCAATCACTGGCTTTTTACAAGCCTTGCTTTCGCCTTTTTGCTCGCTCTGTTAAATTTGACTTATTAACAATCAAAAAGGCGGAGATGATCTGTCTTTTTGAGTTAAATATAAAAATTGCGGGATATTATAAATAGGTGGGTTTTAATCGCTGGGTAAATTTTAAAATATTAATATCAAAGCAAAAAGGGTTTAGGATGAACAATCCATAAATGTGCGTATTATTTAATCGATTAAACTTTAATATTGACGCACATTATTGACTAATTTATACTTAGAAAAGCTACATTAAAAATAATTAGCTAAAAAAAGGCATAAGCAATCAATTTGCCCGCCGCGGAAACGCAGGAGGTGTTGATTTCACAATTGAAGCAAATACCAGAATAGTTGAAGCATACATTGGAGAATACGCCAGTGGCAAAAGCGAAACAGCTATCAATAGGGCTCTGGAACTGAGCAATCAAGGTCGGCGGGTTACTCTGGTCGACTTGGACACAGTGGAGCCTTTTTATACTTTAAGGCCCATTAAAAATCAGCTGGAAAAGCTGAACTTAAATGTAATCGGTTATTCACGGGAAGATTCATTTGGGCTGGGAGAAACCGGAGCCATGATGAACCCTCGGGCACGATGGGCGCTTAGAAATGAGGGTGACATTATCCTGGATATTGGCTATGGAGTATTTGGAGCACAAACCCTCAATCTAATTGAGGATATTGACCAGACTCCCGAATTAAAAGTAATAGCAGTTGTGAATGCATCACGGCCTATGACCAATTCACTCGACAGGATTTTGGAATACGTTAAGGGGTTGGGAAGAGTAGATGCTATCGTAGCCAATACCCATATGGGAGATGAAACAACTCCTGAAATAATAACCGCCGGCAACACGATCATTGTTGAAGCGGCCCGGATTTTGCAGTTGCCGGTTATATATGCAGCAATTGTTGAGGAGCTAAAGGATCAATATGTAAATAACTTTGATTTTCCGGTCAAGTACATTAAACGATACATGCCATCAGCAATGTGGTAGTTTCAGTATTTGGTTATTTAAATTCGATTAATAGGAGGTGCGTTATATAAATGCAGAAGGTAATTGGCGAGAGCAAAAAGTCATTTATGACTGGAAACGAAGCCGCCGCCTGGGCCTGTCTGGCAGCAGGCGCAGATATAATGTTTGGCTATCCTATCACCCCCCAGAATGAAATCATGCATTATTGGACACGGATGGCGCCCAAATATGGGAAGGGATTTTTGCAGACGGAAGACGAGCTTTCCGCAGGGTTCACTGTCTGCGGCGGAGTACAAAGCGGCAAAAAAGCATTTACAGCCACGGCCGGTCCGGGTAACGTACTGATGCAGGAGCCGTTTGGCATGGCCGAAGCCATGCGTCTGCCTCTACTGGCTATTATTCAGCAGCGTGGCGGTCCGTCATCAGGAACGGTGGTCTACTCTCAACAGGAAGTCGCCCTGACCACTTATGGCGGAAATGGGGAAGGTCATCGCATCGTTTATTCAACCTCCACCCACCAGGAAATTTTTGATTATATCATTAAAGGATTCAATTCTGCCTGGAAATACAGATTTCCGGTATTTATCCTCGGCGATGGATATCAGGCCAAAATGCGCGAACCCTTGGAGATGTATGATCCTGAAAGCCGGGGAATTGAAATGGTTAAATCTTATCCGCTGATTGGACTGGGCGGCAAAATTGGCCAGGACCGCGGGCCCAGTCACCTTTGCAATATATACAGCCTGGAAGAGGAATTATATGAAGTAATCACTAAGGTTCAGGCCGAATATGAAGCAATAATGCCGCAAATTACCGAATATGAAGAAAAACAATGTGATGATGCCGATATAATTTTATTAACCCACGGAGTTGTTTCCCGTGCAGCTGACGATGCCATGAAAGCTCTGCGGGCACAAGGTATTAAAGCCGGCTATTTCCGGCCTATAACCCTTAGGCCTTTCCCGCAGAAAGAACTGCGCGCAGCCATTGCCAAAAGCGGGGCTAAAAAGATGCTCATTGCCGAGTCAGCAATCGGACAGTTCGATCGTCTGGTCAAACAGGAAATTTATGGTGAAACGATTAAAATTGAGAATTTATTCATGCCCGGGGTAGGAATTATCGAAAGTGATTTGATAGATAAAGTTAAGTCTGTCCTATAGAAAGGAGGTAAATAATAAATGGCTGTTCCCACAATCCCTCAATCATGGTATCTGCCCAGCAAACCGCACAAATTTTGTCCCGGATGCGGACACGGTATTGTGCTCAAAGCCCTGGGTGAAGTAATAGATGAACTGGAAATTCAGGATCAATTTATATTTGGCTGTGATATTGGCTGTTCTCTTTTATCCTGGAATTTCTTTGCCTGTGACAGTACTCAGACCCATCATGGTCGGACTACGCCGGTTATGGTAGGAATAAAAAGATCCCGTCCGGAACTGATTTGTTTAGGGTATATGGGTGACGGTGGAGGCTATTCCATTGGCTCACAGCATTTACTTAATTCAGCGGTCAGAAATGAAAAAGTAACGCTCATTCTGGTCAACAACACCAACTACGGTATGACCGGCGGGCAAATGGCACCGACCACCTTGCCGGGGCAAAAGACCGAAACCTCCCCTTATGGCAGGGATCCACTGGCAACCGGTTATCCCACCATGGGTCCGGAATTTATTGCCGAGGTGACTCCGGATAGCGCCTATGTTGCCCGGGGCACGGTTTCAAAATACAAACAGCTGAAAAAATATATAAGAAGCGCCATTAGAAATCAGATGGAAGGCAACGGTTTTTCATTTGTAGAAGTCCTGTCAACCTGTCCCACCAACTGGAGAACCAACGCCCATCAGACCTGGAACTTCCTTGAAGACGAAATGGAGAAATATTTCCCGGTCGGAGAGCTGAAAACTCCTTTCGGAAAGGGGGAAAGATAATGTCTCTGATAAGAATTGCCCTTGCTGGTGAAGGCGGGCAGGGTGTACAGTCAGTCGCTGAAATTCTGGCTGAAGCGGCCTATAATGAAAATCAGCAGGCCATTTATATTCCCAACTTTGGATTGGAACAAAGGGGAGGAGTCTCTATAGCATTTCTGCAATTCAGTGACAATAGAATCGGTGCTCCCAAGTTTCAAAAAGCCGACATCGTTATTGCCCTAAGTGAAAGGGCAGTGGCCAGAACACTGAGTTATTCAGGACAAGATACCCTCTATGTATATGACAGCAGCTTTAAAGTTGAACAGGAAGAACTTCCCCGGGAGGCCAAACAGATTATTGCTCTTCCGGCCATAGATACTGCCAACAACGAACTGCATCCGCGGGTATTTAACATCATTATTATGGGAGCGGTAATCGGACTCAGCAATGTGGTAAGATTTGATTCTGCCAAGGAAGCCCTGGAACATAAACTAGGCCATAAATTTGAGAAGGATCCCAAGCTCAGAGAATTGAACTTCAAGGCTCTGGAAATTGGGCGGGAAATGGCTGAAAAATCCCTTAAGGAAGGGGCGGCGAGCAATGTCTAAAAAAGTAGATGCAATCACCTTTGAAATGGACAAGGCAACCTTCAATATATTCCCTGAGTTTTGCAAAGGCTGCGGATTATGTAAAGAGAAATGTCCCAATCAAACCATTATCTGGTCAGATAAGCTGGGCGTTTATGGAACCCCGACCGTCAAGCCCAAGGACGAAGATAGCTGCATTGCCTGCAGCATATGCGAAATGGTCTGCCCTGACTGTGCGATATCGATTATTAAGAAAAAGACCAGAAAAGCTATATAAGGCTTGCCGAAACAAGGCTGTCTCCGAATAAACCAGTTTGGGGACAGCTTTTAAATTTATTTTATTATGAGAAAGAAAATCTGCGGGTTTTCTTTCTTCTTTTAGGGGATAAAAGGACAATTCTAACTGAAAATAAATTTGCGAACTATAACAGTGTAAATATCACAGTTTGATGTCCTCATACCCCAACAAAGTATTAACACATAGTAATACATAGTATTAATTTAAATAATAAATTAATAAAAAATTCAAAAAAAATTAATAAAAAAAAGGGAAAGTATATTTATATGTCGAATAAAGCATTCATAAAATTTAGAAACAATTAAATATTGCATATGATAGATGCGGGAGAATGGGAATAATATCTCTACCGAAGGAGCAAATCATTAATCAACCGTATTAATGACGAAACTTTCAGGTTAAAGGACCGTATTTGGATGCAACTCTGGAAAGTCTATTAGACACCGAAGGAGCAAACCGTAAAAGGTGAATCTCTCAGGTAGAGGACAGAGCGCAGGTTTTTAAAAACCGCGCTATTTTTTATTTCTGAAAAAAACCCCTTTGTTTTTTTATTAAAAATTTGTTAAATTAAAAAGAAAAAAACCACAAAATGTAGAATATAAAATAACTTAATATTGCAAATGATAAATACGGGAGAATGGGAGCCAATCCCTACCGAAGGAGCAAATTAATAATTAGCCAAATTACTAATGAAACTTTCAGGTAAAAGGGACCGTATTTGGATGCAACTCTGGAAAGTCCAGCGGACACCGACGGAGCAAACTGCAAAGTGAATCTCTCAGGTATAAGACAGAGTTATATAAATATCTGTCGAAAGATTGAATCGGTTTACGATCACTTTCGATAAAATTTAATTTTTATGACTCTGAGAAATCCGAGGACACCGAAGGAGCAAGCCGTAAAGGGGAATCTCTCAGGTAGAAGACAGAGCACTGGTATTTACTGCCAGTGCATTTTTTGGCCAAAAACAAGGAAGAAAAAGCCAATTATTAAATTTAATGCTAAATAAAATGCTTTGAAAAACGGCCATGTATGGAAGTGAGCAACACTGCTTATACGAGGCTCATAATATGTTCCAATGGTTTGTTGCTGTAGCTTAAAAGGTTTGTCAGTTCCTTAACCGTAAAAACGGCGGAAAGTTTAGGAGGTGTTTTTATAGGATTATTTCAGCAGCACTTTGGAAAAGCACTAAATCAAAAAGAATGGAGGAAAGAGGATGAGTAATAAACAAATAGTCTACCCGTATATCCCAAACTCAGTCCCCGAAGTAAAAGCAGAAATGATGAAACTTATCGGGATTAACGATCCTATGGAGCTCTACGAAAGAGAAATCCCGGAAGAGCTGAGATTTAAAGGAGAAATGCAGTTACCCGAACCCATATATGATGAGTATTCCATCAAAAGACATACTGAAGATCTACTTAATAAGAATAAAAATGCCAAAGATTATCTCTGCTTCCTGGGGGCTGGCTGCGCGCCCCATTTTGTACCGGCAGTATGTGATGAAATCAATGGCCGCGGAGAATTCCTGACCGCCTATGTTGGAGAATCCATTGCTGACCATGGTAAATGGCAAGCCTTTTTTGAATACGCCAGCTTAATGGCAGAACTCTGTGACATGGATGTATTAAGTATCCCCATGTACGACGGAGCCGCCGCCGCCGCCAGTTCAATCAGAATGTCCAACCGCATTAATAGTCGCGGTACAGTGCTGGTACCTGAAAAGATGAACCCCGAAAACATGATGGTTCTAAAAAACTACATGAACAGCATGCCTGAATCGGACATCAAGATTGTAACCCTTAAATGCGATGCAGCAGGATTAGTCGATGTAGCAGATCTCAGGAGCAAGATCTCCTCAGACGTATGTGCTGTATTCATTGAAAATCCCACCTACCTCGGCTCAGTCGAAGTAAAAGCAGGAGAAATCGGCAAAATAGCCAAAGAAGCCGGCGCTGAATTTGTAGTTTATACCGATCCCATTTCTCTGGGCGTTATGGAAGCTCCAGCCAACTACGGTGCAACCATTACCTGCGGAGATTTCCACACCTTAGGACTACATTTGGGAGCAGGCGGATGCCAGGGTGGTTTCATAGCTACATTTGATGACATGAAATACATCTCCGAGTTTAAAGACCTGATGTTTGGTATTACCGAAACTTCGGTCGAAGGTGAATATGGATTCGGAGAAGTTCTGTTTGACAGAACCTCCTATGGTTCACGTGACAAAGCCAACGAATTCACCGGAACCAGCACCGGCCTGTGGGCCATCACTGCAGGTGTATATCTGGCCATAATGGGACCCAAAGGAATGGAAGAAGTAGGTACCACCATTATGCAAAGATCCCAGTATGCAGCTAAAAAGATTGCTGAAATCCCCGGTATAGAAGTAAAAATGTCCGGTCCGTTCTTCAAAGAATTCGTAGTTGACTTTAACATGACCGGAAAAACCGTAGCGGATATCAACAAAGCACTTCTGGGTTACAAAATCCTCGGCGGAAAAGACCTATCCTTCGATTTCCCGGAGATGGGACAGAGTGCTCTATTCTGCGTAACCGAAATACACACCAAAGAAGATATTGACAAACTGACTTACGCTCTCAAAGGTATTGTAGGCTGCTAAGTTTGGTTGACTAAATCTTAATAAGAAAGGACTGAGAGTTAATGAGTAGGGATAGATATACAAGGTTTAGAAAGTTCCACCAGGCAAAATGGGATGAAGAAATTATATTTGAACTGAGCGTTCCCGGAGAAAGAGGCGTACTAGTACCTAAAGCCGAAGCAGCAGTTGCTCAGGAAGTAGGCGATGGAGTATCGGTATTAGGTGCTCTAAAGAGGAATCAGGCTCCTGGTCTGCCCGAAGTTAGCCAGATGAGAGTAAATCGCCATTATTTAAGACTGTCCCAGGAAACCATGGGTACAGATGTCAATATAGATATTTCCCAGGGAACCTGTACTATGAAATACAGCCCCAAAGTTCAGGAACATATGGCAGCCCGCCATCCTGGCATAGCTGAAGTACATCCGCTGCAGGATGCAGAAACCATGCAGGGCGTATTGGAAATCATTTACAAGACCGAACAGTTGATGAAAGAAATCTCCGGACTGGATTACTTCAGTTTCCAACCCGGCGGCGGAGCACACGGTGTTTACACCAATGCATCAGTCATCAGAGCATATCATCAATCACGGGGAGATTATAAAAGAGACGAAATCATTACCACCATGTTCTCTCATCCCTGTGATGCTGCAACCCCGAATACAGCAGGATTCAAAGTTATCACCCTGATGCCGGACGAAAACGGTTTTCCTCCCCTCGATGCATTCAAAGCTGCACTATCGGAACGTACGGCGGGTATCATGATAACCAATCCCGAAGACACCGGAATCTACAACCCCAGAATCAGAGAATATGTTGATGCCGCCCATGCCGTTGGAGCCCTTTGTTCCTATGACCAGGCCAATGCCAACGCCTTCCTGGGAATTGCCCGGGCCAAAGAAGCCGGCTTTGATATGTGCCACTTCAACATGCACAAAACCTTCTCAGCTCCCCATGGATGTATGGGACCTGCAACCGGTGCCGTCGGCTACAAAGAGTTCTTAAGCCCCTTTATGCCGGTACCCCGGGTAGAATTTGACGGCAGCAAATATGTTTTAAATTACAACTGCCCGCAGAGCATTGGCAAAACCAGAAGCTTCTTAGGAAACTTCGGGGTAATACTGAAATCCTATATGTGGATCATGCAGCATGGTGCGGAAGGATTAAAAGAAGCCGCCATTTGCTCCGTTCTGAACAACAACTACATGATGAAGAAACTAAAAGACACCAAGGGTGTTGTCATGTACTATGATTTCGGCGTAGGCAAAAACCGTCTGGAACAGGTTCGCTGGAGCTGGGAAAAACTGCAGCAGGATACCGGCTTTGGAACCGGAGATGTCAACCAGAGACTGTCCGACTTCGGTATTCAGCACTATTGGACTTCTCATCATCCTTGGGTTGTGCCCGAACCTTTTACCCTGGAGCCCTGCGAATCTTACAGCAAGGATGACCTGGATGAATACTGTGGTGTTTTGGCTGAAATATCCAGAGAATGCTATGAAGAACCCGAAGTTATCAAGGGAGCACCGCATAATGGTCCGACCCATCGGGTAAAACATCCCGAAATCAATGATGAAGAACTGATCGCTGTCACCTGGAGACAGTACCTTAGGAAAAAAGGTTTGAAGAAATAACATTAAAATCATCGGCCTGTTTCTCGTTTGATTACAGGCAGGAAACAGGCCAGTAAAACAAAGAGTGGGGTTTAGTAAAATGAAAAAATTAGGCCTAATCGTAAACCCGGTTGCAGGTATGGGTGGAAGAGTAGGGCTCAAAGGCAGCGACGGGGCCGAAATTCAGAAGAGGGCCCGGGAGCTGGGAGCTAAACCGGAATCTCCTCTTAGAGCAATAGAAGCTCTGAAGGTTATAGCCAGACTTAAAGATCAGGTTGAGATTATTACCTATCCTTATGAAATGGGCGAAGTCGAGGCTCGTGAAGCCGGCTTTGATCCCCGGGTTATTGGTTCTATAAATAGCGGTGAAACCAATCCCGAAGATACCATGCAGGCAGCGCAAGATATGGTGGCAGCAGGCGTTGACATCATCTTGTTTGCCGGTGGGGATGGAACAGCTCGCAACATCTATACGGCAGTTGGCAGCGGCTCGGATATACCAGTATTGGGAATACCTGCCGGGGTAAAGATACATTCGGCGGTTTATGCCATAAACCCCAAAAGTGCCGGTGAAGCTGCAGCCTTATTTCTGGAAGGAAAAGCCGTTAATATTCGGGAAGCCGAGGTAATGGATATCGATGAAGATGCTTTTCGTGAAGGCAGATTAAGTGCACAACTTTATGGTTATTTAAATGTTCCGGAAAACAAAAAGTATGTGCAAAGTGTAAAATCCGGAGCTCGTTCCGAAAAAGCGGAAGTACAGGGAATTGCCGCCGAAATAGTTGCCAATATGCAAGATGATGCAATTTATGTAATCGGTCCCGGTACGACGACCAGAAGTATCATGCAAAAACTTGAGTTGCCTTATACCTTGCTGGGTGTTGATGTTGTACTGAATAAACAGATCCTGGCCAATGATGTTAACGAGCAGCAATTGTATGAATTTGTCAAAGGTAAAAAAACGCACATAGTGGTAACCGCTATCGGAGGACAAGGACATATATTCGGCCGGGGTAATCAGCAAATAAGTCCGCGTGTAATTCGAGATGCAGGCAAGGAAAACATTACCGTTGTGGCCAGTCGGGATAAACTGGTGAGCATTATGCCCAGACCCTTACTGGTTGATACAGGAGATCCCGAACTGGACCGGCAATTATCCGGGTACTACCGTATTGTAGCCGGCTGGCAGGACACTTTGATGTATAAAGTGGGGACGGAGTAATTTATTTTATAATATAGGAGCATTCCTGTAATCCTTAAAAACAGTCTTTGAAAAAAGAGACGCCCACCAATACAATTGAATTGTGCTGAATCACGCAAAGATGGCACAAAACAATTGAAAGAGAGGCGTCCCTATATGAAAAATACACAAAACGAGAAGATTTCGCAAATCAAAATTACAACCTTGGTAGTAGGTGTTGATGTAGCCAAGGAAACCCATTATGCAAGAGCCTTTGATTACAGGGGGATAGAGCTATCCAAGCTGCTCAAATTCAGCAACACTGCAGAAGGATTTCAAAAACTGGAAGAGTGGATGCAAAACATAAGTCAGCAGCATAACAAGACGGATATTATCGTCGGCTTTGAACCCACTGGACATTACTGGTTTAACCTTGGAGATTACCTGAAAGACAAAGGCCATAAACTGGCCATAGTCAATCCGTTTCACGTAAAACGGACCAAAGAACTGGATGACAACAGTCCAACCAAGAATGACAGAAAAGATCCCAAAACCATAGCCAGACTGGTAAAAGATGGTTGTTACCGAGAAGTCTACATTCCGGAAGACGTTTATCAGGAATTGCGAGAAGCGATATCCGAAAGAGATCGACTGGTACAGCGGATGAGTTCCATCAGCAACCAAGTAACCAGGTGGCTGGATATTCATTTTCCAGAGTTTAATACCATTTTCAAAGACTGGCGACGCAAGGCAGCATTGCAGATTCTAAGGAACTATCCAACCCCAGAGAAGATCATAGCTGCCGGTGCATTTAAGATTGAGGGAACCTGGAGAGAATCCATGCAACGCACCGCCGGTTTAAAACGAGCACAAGAACTGGTCAAGACAGCCGAAGCGAGTATCGGCAGAAAAACCGGTCTGACTGCAGCAGAAGCCAGTCTGCAGAACCTATTAAACGAACATGACCTATATCGTCAGCAGTATGAACAACTAGAGCAAATGATGTTGAAGCTGTTGCAGCAGGTACCCAATGCAGAAAAACTACTGGAGATCAAAGGCGTTGGCCTGATCACGGCCGCAACTTTTGTCGGAGAAGTCGGAGATATCAGACGTTTTCAAGATCCACGCCAAATCCAGAAGCTAGCCGGATTTAACCTGGTGGAAAACAGTTCCGGCAAACACAAAGGCAAGACCAGAATCAGCCGCCGGGGCCGAAGAAAATTGAGACACGGTTTGTTTATGGCCATGATAACCATTCTGGCCACCAATCAGGAGTTCAGACAATTACACAAAAAGAACATCAGTCGAGAAAACAACCCATTAAACAAGATGCAATCAATCATAGCGCTCTGTGGCAAGCTAATCCGCGTATTCTATGCACTTTTAAGAACAGGCAATAATTACAGTGCAGAAAAGATGCTGGGAGACATTGAACTGGGTATGAAGGCAGCGGCATAAACGACACCAATAAAGGTTCCCGGGTTCAGAGCAAAGCAAACCGCAGCAGCTCAAGGAGCCAATAAGTTAAAACACAGATTCATTGGAAATGAAGAGCCGGGACAGTCAGGTTGAATTTATCCATAAGGGCAAAGACCCAGCTTAGGAGCATGACTGACGTTCCACCTCTTGGATAGGCAGGACGAAGGAATTAAGGGCAATGACCCAGGAAGATATGGGAGGTTTGCTGCCAGGAGTTAATGTGGAATCCCTCTGGCCGAAAGACGAAACAACAGCGGTTTGGCGGGACGCACCTGTTAACAACCATAATTACACAAAGATGTAATTAACAAGAGGACTGCTTTTTATAAACAAAATGAAATACTGTGATTTCAAGAGATATTGAAAGATAATGAAAGTTTATTAAGGGAGGTTTTCCTGAGGTTTATGCATTAGTTCCGCTTGGGGACGGTCTTTTGACTGGCTAGATGTGCAGTATCAGCGCACAGCTGTTACCCCGGGGGTGTTGATGGGCGCCGGAGTCAAATAATCCGTGGCTGTTTTTTGTTTTAAGCCTGTAACTATTATTAGCCCGCTACGTACCGTCGCACGGCTGTCGCCTACCCCATGCGCTACACTAAAACATAAACCTCTGCGGAAGTCTTTCGAGGAAAGGTAATATATGAAATTAATTGTTACAACAACTCAGACAATGACGGAGCGGGAAGCGGATTTGGAAACGTTTCTGGCGGAGAGCGGACTGCCGTTTGTGCCGCGTGATCGTAGTCTGGCCAAACTGCAGGAGAAATACCAGGCGGAGGGTGTCATTGTCTGGGGTGCTGATGTGCCGATCCTGTATTTTGATAATGAAAAACTATATTTTCACCCTAGCATGGCGAAAAATCGCATTGCTTTTTACCGCAAGCAGCAGCGCCCGGATATTATGATTGAAGCGGCCGGTCTGCAAAGGGGAGACAGTTTTCTGGACTGTACCCTGGGGTTGGGAGCGGATGCGATTGTGGCCTCTTATTTTTCCGCTACTGGTCGGGTCACGGGCCTGGAGCACCAACCGGAGATTGCCTATGTGATCGGCTGGGGGATGAAACGTTATGTCTATGAAATGGCATGGCTGCAGGAAGCGGTGCGGCGCATTGAGGTGGTTGCCGCCGACCACAAGGAGTATCTGCCTGGTCTTGAAGACAGATCTTATGATATCGTATATTTTGACCCGATGTTTACCCATCCTATCTTTAAGAGTCAGCCTATATCACCATTGCGCAAACTGGCCGATCATGATCGGCTGGAGCAGGAAACCATCGATCAAGCCTGCCGGGTGGCGCACAAGCGGGTGGTGATGAAAGATCTGGCTGAAGGAGAGGAATTGGAGCGGCTGGGTTTTCAAAAAATCAGCCGCAGCAAGTATAATAAGCTCGCTTATGGGGTTATAAATGTCTGAATAAGCAAAAGTTTAGCGAATAAATAAATGATTGGGTGACAAAAATCTTGAAATTATTGGCTTTAGTCGGCCCTACAGCAGTGGGCAAAACGGCACTTTCTATCGCGCTGGCACAGCAAATCAATGCGGAGATCATTTCCTGTGATTCGATGCAGGTCTATCGCGGCATGGACATCGGCACCGCCAAAGCGACCCTGGAAGAAAGAAAAATCATACCCCATCATATGATTGATATCGTGGATCCGGACGTGAATTTTACCGTGGCGGACTACCAGCGTCTGGCTCGCCAGGAAGTGGTCAGGCTCAATCAAATCGAAAAACCTGCTTTGTTGGTAGGGGGAACCGGTTTGTATTATCAGGCGCTGGTGGATGATTTTAATTTCTTTCCGATCGAGTCTCACGCTCAGGTGCGGGAAAAATGGGAGACGATTGGCCGGGAAAAGGGATTGGAATTTTTATATCATGAATTGATGCGGGTCGACGAAGAATATGCGCAAAAGGTTGGCCCCAATGATCGCAAGCGCATTATTCGTGCCTTGGAGGTATGGGAATTGACCGGAGAGCCTTTTTCCCGTCTACAGCGAAAAAACCTTGATAGTATGCAATTGCAGGTGGTGGGGCTGTATATGGACAGAGAACAGCTTTACCGCCGCATCGAAGTGCGGGTGGACATGATGATAGAAGAAGGGTTGATCGAAGAAGTGATCAGCTTGAGAGAAAAAGGTTATGACCTGGGCCTGAAATCAATGAATTCCCTCGGATATAAACAAGTGTTATGTTATCTCGACGGAATGTTGAGTTATGATGAAATGCTACGTGAAATCAAACGTGAAACCCGACATTTTGCCAAAAGACAGCTGACCTGGTTCCGCAAAGACGAACGCATTGTCTGGATCAATACGGAAACGGAAACATCTTCCAATTTGCCAGAAAAAATCCGTGTGAAGATGGCAGGACAAAATCAGCAGGTGTAGAATAACCTACATAAGCAGAATATACACCGGGAACAATGTTTATAAAAAAAGAAACGGAGGGTCTCAATTTGATTAATAAAAATCAACTGAATTTACAGGATGCATTCCTCAACCAGATACGCAAAGACAAAACACTGGTTACTATATATATGATTAATGGTTTTCAAATCAAGGGGATCGTCAAAGGTTTTGACAACTTCACCGTCATTGTGGAACTGGACGGGCGTCAGCAAATGGTCTATAAACACGCGATTTCAACGGTCAGTCCCATCAAACCTATCAATGTGATCAACCTGGACATCAAAGCCGAGGAGAATTAAAATTTTAAAATAAATCAGCAGAGGAAATGATAAGCAGAAAGGCAGGTCAGATTGAACACTATTGAAATTATTTTAGGGATTATTTTATTGGTCATTATTCTTCTGATAAACGATTGGAGAAAGAAGATCATCGCTCTGATTATTTTTGCGGCAATAGTAGTGGAGAAACTGCTGCGCTGAACCGGACAAATCAAAGTGAATATTTAATTTAAATCGGGGCTGGATCCCGATATGTTTTTCCTCTTCTCTAAACTGTTCCACAAGCCACATCCTGATTTTATCCCGGATCCGCTTGAAAGTATTTTCTCTTAAAGTAAAGAGCCACATTGACAAGGCCGATCATTACCGGAACTTCCACAAGAGGACCTACCACTGCTGCAAAAGCCTGACCGGAATTTATGCCAAACACCGCTACTGAAACCGCAATGGCTAGCTCGAAATTATTGCTGGCAGCGGTAAATGACAAGGAAGTTGCTTGTTCATAGGTAACCCCAATCTTTTTAGATATGAAGAAGGAAATCGTAAACATAACTACAAAATAGATCAGGAGGGGAATGGCAATTCGTACCACATCCATGGGAAGTGTTACGATGTATTGCCCTTTGAGAGAGAACATAACTACAATGGTAAACAACAGTGCATACAGGGCAACCGGTCCGGATTTAGGTACGAATTTCCCGTCATACCAATCAGCGCCTTTGAGCGGACGCAAAAAATAACGGGTTAAAAAACCAGCGGCAAAAGGAATCCCCAAATAAATTACCACACTCTTGGCCACTTCGCCCATTGAAATTTTTACGGTCATACCGCCTATACCCAGCCAATCCGGCAGCAGGGTAACAAAAATATAAGCATAGATTGAGAAGAAGATTACCTGAAAGATGGAGTTGAAAGCCACCAGTGCGGCTGCATATTCATTGTCTCCATCCGCCAGGGTATTCCACACGATAACCATAGCAATGCATCGAGCCAGGCCAATGAGGATGATGCCCACCATATATTCGGGATAATGAGGCAGAAGCAGGATTGCCAGGACAAACATCAGTACTGGTCCAATGATCCAGTTCTGCAGGAGCGATAAGGCTAGTACTTTTCGGTTTCTAAACACCTTGCCCAGTTCTTCATATTTGACCCGGGCCAAAGGAGGATACATCATAACAATTAGCCCGATAGCTATCGGTATGGAGGTGGTTCCTACCGAAAGACTGTTTAAAAACTCTGCAAACCCTGGATATACAAAACCTAAACCTACACCGAGAAACATTGCCAGGAATATCCACACGGTTAAATAACGATCTAAAAAAGATAATTTTGATACGACTGAGTTTTCCAAAAATGCACCTTCTTTCGAATTATGTGCGCTAATCACAACGGTTACCGTTAGCTATATGCTTCTTGAGTCGGGTAGAATATTGTTCACAAATACGAATATCTTTTAAATTGTAGTAGGAACGCATTAGAAATTTAATCTAAACTTTACTGATTATTTTCCATCGCCGCATAGAAATTCCTCAGATTTTCAGGCATGATATATTCTTGTTCCGATTCCGGAACATCCTTTTTCTCTCCATATACTTCCTTGAGGATGCCCTCGATGACCATTGCTTTGGGCGGCACTGTGTATTCCTGGCCCTGATAAACCCAGACCCGGCAGTCAACCTGGTCACCGCATAAATCACCGCAAGATTCGCAAAGGCTTTCATGCACGTCCATTTGAATATCATGTCCATTCACGCGAATCGTGGGGGAACTGACGAATTTGTATGCAACGGCCAGTTCTTCCGTATTTATATTGACTTTATTTAATATTACCTTGGTTCCGGTTGCTTCAAGCACCTTGGAAACTTCAGCCAAAGCTTCATCGAGGCTGCTATCCGTACCCTGGCAGCGCGTACAAACGCTTAAATCCAGATATAAAAAGTCAATGACCAAACGTTTTTCTTCTGCCAGCTTAATCGGGATACTCCCGCAACATCCTGGAAAAGCGGAACAACAACCTGCATTATTCTGATCAACCATCTTTATCACCCCTCATAATAATAATTATCTATGTTGTTTTATTGTTTACAGCAATTGTCTGTCGGTTTTGTGCTATCTTTGGGATTTTTGTCTCCAGCTGGTTCCTCGGTTATTTCTTCAATTCGGAAATTGCAGCAACAGTTATTACTCTCTTTTTTCCCTCCGAGCAAACGTCCCAGCAGGCTCTTTTTTTCATTTTCTTTTTTCATCAAGATTCCTCCTTTCCTGTCTTCACGTTTTGGGTTATAAAACAATATTAAAAACATAGCCGCTCACTACTGCCGTAATGAAAATTACGCATACAATAGCTGCCACCAGTTTGGTTTTAAAAATACTTGCCAGCATTGTCATTTCAGGAATTGCCATTCCCGCTCCGCCAATAATCAAAGCAATTACAGCACCAACACTCATGCCTTTTTGCATCAATGCTACGCCGATCGGTATGGCGGTTTCGGCCCTAATATAGAGAGGAATTCCAATCAGGGCTGCGATTGGAATTGCGAATGGATTATCGGGTCCGGCAAATCTCAATACCAAATCTTGTGGCAGATATCCGTAAATAACCGCTCCTATGCCAACACCGATAAGCAGATATATTAAAACCGCCCGGAAATCGCCCCAGGCTTTGAAAAATGATCGTTTAATCTTGCTTTTAAAGGCTTTTGGTATTTCCTCTTCTTCCTGCTCACTTACGATCCGAACCCGTTTGACTAATTCCGAAGCTCCTCCTTTCTCAAGAATGATGCCGAAAACAATACTCCCGCTAAAGATAAGAATAAAATAGACAACGCTGACCTTCCAGCCCATTAAGGCCACCAGCATAGTCAAGATGATCGGGTTTAACAAAGGGGAAGCAATTACAAAGGACATGATCGGACCGATAGTTACGCCGGCTTCAAGAAAACCAAGTGTCATGGGAATTGTGGAACAGGCACAAAAAGGTGTTAAAGCCCCTATAAAGGCACCAATACAATTGCCCCATATCCCACGTCCTGCCATCCAGTTTTTAATTTTCTCCTGCGGTATATACATAAGGATCAAGGCTACAATGGTACTGATTCCCAGAAATAAAACCGTAAGCTCGGCGGTTATCACGAAAAAATATTTGAAGGTGTTCATCAATGTGTTCATGTCAATATTCCCTTCCGGATTTCAATTTATTTGCTAAATGACTTCTTGCGGCTGCATAGCTTGCAGCAAGATTTCCAAAATGTCTTTCATATGGTCAAGCGTTTCAGGGTCCAAATCTTTCAACTGCTCTCCGAGATCCCGGGTTTTTTCTTCCATGATTTTCGAGATGATTTCCGCTCCTTTTGCCGTTACCGGAACACAACAAACCCGACCGTCCAGCGGCGACCTTTCTCGCTTTACATAACCTTTGTTTTCCAGACGGTCGATTATTCTGGTGGCTCCGCTTTTAGTAAAATTGATCGCATTGCCTATTTCTTGCATGGGAAGACCATTCTTTTCATAAGCTGCCTTTAGTGCCATAAATTCAACCAGAGAAAGGTTCTCACAGCATTCCCCCTCAAAGCCATGATTCCCGAAGTGCCAGGCTAATTCTTGCAGATAATTATAAATCTCCGCTATTTTCTTGTTCATCGCACGACGCTTCCTTTATAAAAATTAATTGACTTCAACAACTTTATTATAGATGAATGGTTGCTGACGTCAACCTTATGCTAATAATTATTTATTCATTTGGCCGGCTATCTGTGTCTGGTTATACTGTTAATCCAATCTCTTGTGTTGGCTATTGCTTGCTGGAAAAAGCGCAGTCTGATACTTAAGATTCCAGGCTGCGCTGTTTTAGATTATTTAAATCCATCACAAATGGAGAATACTAATTGACATACAAGCAGTGCGATAATAATATAAGCATATACTTATGTTATATGGAGCGACAAAAATCCAGATTGGAGAAATAAAAAGGAGACTTTAACGTGGAGATATTCAAGTGGCTTAACAACCAATTGCTGAAGATGGAATGGCTGTCAGATTTAATCGGGAATCTGGTAGAGAATGTGTTTAACCTCGACATGAGCACCCGTCTGGGTGGCAGTATCCATTTTTTCATATATGATGTGATCAAGATTTTTATTCTGTTGGCAGTGTTGATCTTTACCATTTCCTATATCCAAAGCTTTTTCCCACCGGAGCGGACCCGGGCGATTATCGGCAAGTATAAAGGGTTCTGGGCCAATTTGTTTGGGGCTTTGCTGGGCACCATCACCCCGTTTTGTTCCTGCTCGTCCATTCCTTTGTTTATTGGCTTCACCAGTGCCGGCCTGCCCATCGGGGTGACCTTTTCTTTTTTGGTTTCATCTCCGCTGGTCGATCTGGCTTCGGTTTTGCTGCTGGCCAGTATTTTCAACTGGAAGATTGCCATCGCCTATGTTCTGGCCGGACTGGTATTGGCAGTCGTTTCAGGCACGCTTATCAGTAAAATGAAATTGGAAGGGTATGTGCAGCCTTTCGTATACGGCAATGAGTCTTTTGAATATGCGCCGGAGGTGATGAGTACCAGGGAGCGTCTGAACATTGCTCGAGCTCAGGTCAGGGATATTGTCGGCCGGGTCTGGATATATATCCTGATCGGGGTTGGGATTGGGGCGGCCATTCACAACTGGGTACCGCAAAACATTATTTCCGCTGTGCTCGGGCAGGATAAATGGTATTCGGTTTTGATCGCTACCATCGTCGGCATACCCATGTATGCGGACATTTTTGGGACGTTGCCCATAGCGGAAGCGCTGGTTTACAAGGGTGTGGGGATCGGGACAGTATTGGCATTTATGATGGGGGTTACGGCCTTGTCGTTGCCTTCTCTGATCATGCTTTCCCAGGTGGTGAAGCCGCGGCTGCTGACGGTATTCTTTTCCTTGGTTACGGTCGGCATTATTATCATCGGGTACACATTTAATGCCATTGGTCATTTTTTGATCTGAACGCATACGGCAGGTTACGAGCCAAGGCTACTATCCAATAAAAACTGATCAATAAGGAAATCTTTATATTATGATATTGCTGTACCATGAAATAAGGAGAGGAAAAACATGTTTGAAACCGTTTTCAAGGCATTGGGGGAGCCAACCCGTCTAAAAATCATAAAACTGCTGGCGGAACGGGAGCTGTGTGTCTGCGATTTGGAGGAAGTCATGCAGATCAGTCAGCCGCGTATCTCCCAGCATTTGAAAGTGCTCAAGCACGCAGGCCTGGTAAATGAGCGCAAAGAAGGTCAGCGCAACATATGCAGTTTAAACCGGGATTTATTATTTAATATTATAGAAGATTTTCAGCAGTATATCGATCAGCCGTTGGAAGGCATGGCGGGGTTTTCCGAAGAATACACCCGCCTACCTGAAGTGGTCGGGGATTACTGCGAAAAAAAGAATTGCGGCAAACTATAAGTGTTAATTTGCAAGGAGGTATAAAAGATGAAAATCGAAGTATTGGGATCCGGATGTGCCCGCTGCAACCAATTGGAGAAAGAAGTTATTAACGCCCTGGCAGAACTGGATATTGCGGCTGATGTAGCCAAAGTAAAAGACATATCAAAAATTATGGCTTACAAGGTAATGTCCACGCCGGCTCTGGTTATTGACGGGCAGGTAAAAATCGCCGGCCGGGTGCCGAGTAAAAAAGAGTTGCACAGTTTGATCAAGGAAGCTGCCCAATAAAGATGAAATGGTACAATTACGCATAAAATGAGATTCATTAAAAAAGAACATGGAGTTTCACAAATGTATGTTTATTTTTGGAGCAAGCGGTGAATAATTTCTAATACCAAAACTAAGGAGGATTAAAATGACTGCGGTTTCTCTAGAAAAGTTTCAAAAGCTTGTTCCGGAAGAAAAACTTTCTGTCCTTGAACAGATGAAAAAAGATATGGGTGTAGACGGAATTCTAAAACAATGGAAAATATCACGATCAAAATACTATAAAATCAGAAATCAACTAAACGAGTCTCTGGCTTCGGCAGGTAATACGCCTGAAGAAGGAACATATGAAAATACCGAAAATATTTTCGCAAATGATTTGGAAAACATCAATTTAC
>ENA-UOXR01001165-UOXR01001165.1-bioreactor-metagenome-genome-assembly--contig:-NODE-1165-length-28471-cov-422.267173_pt1 | contig 28471 bp, 30 predicted proteins | sample MGYA00238164_ERZ764825 | MGnify/ENA primary metagenome ERZ764825 (study PRJEB28920, sample SAMN05720171) | bioreactor metagenome | isolation source: Anaerobic biogas reactor | place... | reverse complement strand
TCGGAGTCGGTGCCGAAGGCTATAGAAACCGGATCAGAAGCGGTACCCTGGCCGCGGGGACCGGATTCTTCGGGACTGGAGCCATCGGCGAGGATATCGAGGCATCCAACAAGGAAGGTGTCGTCGCTGCGGTCGCCGCCGCTGGCGGCCTGGGCGGAGGATTCGACTTCAATAGCGGGAACGGCATCGTCGAGGCGGAAGGCGCCATCTTCGGCGCCGGGGCCGCTGGAGCCAAGAACGAGATCGGCGTCGGATTCGTCGCCGCCGCGGTCGGGAACAGCGCCGACGTGGTCGCGATTGATGTGAACGCCCGGAGCACCGGGGGTGCGGCGGGAACGGGCGTCGCCGCTGGGAACGCCCGGCTCCAGCTGACCGGCGGGACCCCAACCTCAGTCCTCGCTGAAGGTTCCGCTGTGGGCGCCGGGGGTAGCGGTGCCACGGCTGGTGCCAGTGCCGACCTCCTTATGGCGGAGTCCGGAGAGAGCACCTCAGCCTCAGGAGAGAATTTGAGGCTCACGGTCATTGAGGGCGATGGGACCATCGGTGCCATAAGCGGGACCTACGACTCCAGTGGACCTGACCGGTTTGCCAGCGTTTCCGGAGATGTAACGGCCGGATCCGCCATGATCTGGGGGGACTTCAGCACCGATACGAGCTCTAGCGCTTCGGCATCGGCCGAGAACGTGGGCGCGGCCGGGACCAAGATCTACCTCGGATCCTACGCTGACGATGGGACAGCTTACTCCGAGGTGTATACCACGTTGGGTGCCGGTGGATTGAACTTTGGAGAGATGGAGGCGTATGCAGGAGACTCCACCCAGGCCAAACTGAAGTACAAAGTGGTGGGCAACTACCAGATCGTCGCTGAAGCCTCGAGCTCGAATCCGCCGGATTTTGATACGGATTCCGACGCAGGGTGGGCAATGACCATTAAAGACGTCAGCGGGGAGGCCTGGACCGACAACACCGGTGCCCATGCGGATGTGATCTGAATGAGGAAGGTATTCGTATATCTACTGCTGCTGGCGGGGCTGATCTCCTCAGCCTCCGCCGCCTCTTACACCTTCGGGGTGTACAACGTCACCGACGGCTCCTCCTTCTGGATCAGCCGCCAGAGCGCGAACATGACCCTCGACCTCTCGGGATCGGTGGAGGGGGAGATCGCCCCCATAGCCGTCACCCCCGCCGGGAGGGTTCTATCGCCATACTACTCGGCCTCCTCCGACCTCGACGCCAACGACGTCCGCCTCCGGGAGAGGACCGCCGCCCTCGAGGGGACCTACAGCTCCGAGGAGGAGATATACCTTCGGGCCTGGGCCAACTCGGCCGTCAACCGGACCTACTTCAAGCCCGCAGGAAGCGGCGTCTGGACCATAACCCTCGAAGAGAACTGGCCCGTCAGGCTGAACGCCAGCAGGACCGTCGACTACGCCGGAAAGATGATAAACGACCGCGACTCTGCCGGAAATAACGGCGACTCCGTCGGGGCGAGCTTCCTTTATAACACCGAGCTATCGAAGGAGAGGAACGTCGCCATGCGCCTTGAGAGGCTGAACGCCACCGTCATAGCCACCAACGATACCATCATCAGCGCCGACGTATTCGCCACCAGGTCCACAGTATACGACATCGACTCCCACTCCACCGGGATTGCAGACCTCAGATACCGCCAGGTAGACTCCCGAAACAACATAATCAACATCGGAGAGGAGAGGTACAGCGGGACCTACGACATAACCCGAAGGGTCAAGATGGAGCTAGTCGAGACGAACGTGACGAAGAAGACCGACTGGCTCAACTGCTGCATAGAGGGCTGCTCCGGCCTCGATCCCTGCGACACCATGCCGTGGGGAGGGGCCGGGGTCTTCGGCTGCGCATGCTGATGAGGGGCGCGCTTGCCCCCGTTCTTTTTTAGTTTGAATATTATATTCCTAACTAGGATTATAGGGGATGCCATCGTCGACGACGGCGCAGACGTGGGAGACATCTCATAACCAAACCTGCCAGAAGGGGGGCGGATGCCGTCTATCCGCCATCAAAGCCCCTCATCAGAGGGGATAAAAGGGAGGTGGGGGGCAAAAGTCGCTATCAGGGATTCGGGAGGGAAGGAAGGTTCGACGTCAGACTTTTGCCTGATATCACTCCGTCATCTGACGAATATAAACTTTTCTGTCGATCCGAAGATGCCGGGGGCTCCGACGATTCCAATCCGACTTGAGGATGATCGTGGGATATCAACGGCGAAGCACTGCGAATGGATAAAGATAGCTACGATATGCCCTTTTCGTCAAAGGCCTCAGGGGTGGCCTTGACGAAATGGCTATGAAGGGGGGAGGCAAAAGTCGGATGTAGGGATTTTTAGGAGGGAGGAAAAAGTTTGATCGACTTTTGCCTAGGCATTATACGGCATTTGTCGAATATAAGCCTTTCGGTCCCCCCAAATAATCCCCTCCTTCCCCAGCGAAGAGAAACGGATTTCTAACGGGGGCTCATTGAGGATGGAGGATGATCGCTCGATGGCTTCGGAGATCGTGCTGATAGGAAGGTCGAACGTCGGGAAATCTACCCTATTCCGCCTTCTTACGGGCAAGAAGGTCCGGGTGGGGAGGAGGCCCGGGGTGACCGTAGGCCCCTCCAGGGCCCGGGTAGGAAGCGTCACCTACGTAGACATGCCCGGATACGGGTACATGAAGGGCGCTGAGAGGAGGGTCCAGGAGGGGACGAAGGACTTCATAGTCCGCTACTTTGAGGATAGAGGCGACGATATCCTCCTCGCGATCCAGGTGATCGACGCCGCCAGCTTCCTCGAGATCGCCGACCGCTGGGAGGAGAGGGGGGAGGTCCCTCTGGAGGTGGAGCTCTTTGAGTTTCTGACGGACCTCGATCTCGCCGTCGCCGTCGCCGCCAACAAGATGGACAGGGTCGAGGATCCCGACGCCACCCTCGACGCGATCGGCGAAAGGCTGGGAATGCTCCCACCCTGGAGCCAGTGGCGAGATCGGATCGCCCCCATCTCCGCCAAAGGCGGAGATATAGGGTCCCTCAAGGAGATCATAAGGTCCAGCCTCCAGAGCCGATCGGCCGGGGGTCCTTCTCCGAAGAAGTGAGGCCGCATGGGGGCTATCTTCGGAATCAGGGCCTCGATCCCCGGCACCTCATCGGCCATTATTACGCGGTTTGCGTTCTGGCAGTTCAGCCCTTCGCGGGGGGATCCTGGCTCGGAGATACCGGCGACGTCCCCTCCTGCCTCTGGATGATGAGGTTTCTGTATGGGTAGGGGATCTCGATCCCCTCCTGGTCGAACCTCTTCTTTATCGCCTCCCGGAGGTCGCAGGCCGTGCTGTAAGCCACATCCCGGTGAGGGACGTCCACTGTGAGCCTCATATTGACGGCGAAATCTGCGAGATCGGTGACCCTGACAGTTATGTCGTGGTCTTTCAAGACCAAGGGGTGCCTCTTTGCCGCCTCGAGCATGATCTCTCTCGCCCGGTCCATATCGGCATCGTAGCCGATGCCGACGTCTATCCTCCAGGTTATGACGGGATCGGTTATCGACCAGTTGATTATCGGCTGGCTGCCCATGAGGCTGTTGGGGACGAAGATCCTCCGGCCGTCCCAGGTCTTTATGGTGGTGTGCCTCAGGGTCAGATCCTCGACCTGGCCGTACTCGCCGTTGAAGTCGACGAAGTCCCCCACCCGGAAGGGATGAAACACCGCGAGGAAGATCCCGGAGATGAGGTTGGAAAGGGAGTCCTGGGCTGCAAAGCCTATGGCGAGGCCCGCCACCCCCGCCCCAGCGAGGAGGGTTACGGAGACCCTGCTTAAGGGCGGTATCTGGTATATGATCATCAAAAACCCAACAACGTAGATCGCTGCCACCAGAAGCCTGCTGATCAGGGTCCTGAAGGTCGTCTCGGTCTCCGCGTCCAGCCCCATCCTCCCGCCTCCCGTGACTCTGGGGAGGTGGACGTTGATAGCTCGCCTCACCATATTGGCGGCGATATAGGTCAAAACCGCTATCAATACGACCTTGAAGAGAATCCCGGCTATGTACACCAGATCGATCCCCAGGGCCGAGTCGAGGTAGTCTACGATGGACCTCAGGGTCGGCTGGGATCCATCCCCGGTCAGATGCAACGGCACCTCCGAAGAGAGCTCCAGGGGCAGATCGGTCGTCATGTTCGAGATGTTAGAGGAAGGGTCAAGACCGTCCAGGCCGATATCGGAAGGGACCGTATAGTCGTAGAAGATCTCCTCCTCCACCGATACGATCTCATCCTCGTCCATGAAGAAGAGGAAAAATCGGAAATACTTAACGATTTCGCCATGGAAACTGACGAAGAAAGAGATCGTTCCCGGGGAGGAGAGGCTCGAGGTACGGGGCCCCCCCTTCTCGGACCCGCGAGTCTCTCCTGGAAGCTGAAAAGGCTTTTAACGAATAAACCTGACTATACCGATCGAAATAGAGGAAGGTCCCATGCCAAGGAAGGACGTCTACGGCCAACTCATTCTGATCTCAGCCCTGCTTCTCATCCTCTCGGGGAATCCGACGGCTGCTGCGACTTATGTAGTCAGCCCCGATTACGACGACAAGTTCATCCAGGCCACGATAAACCGCGCCAGCGACGGTGACAGGATCATCGTAAAGAGCGGCAATTACCAAGAGAACATAAACGTTACCAAGAAGATCTCCCTCATAGGCCTGGACACGGGCAATGGTAAGCCCGTCGTGGACGCCGGGGGGTATGGGAGCGCCGTCGTCATCTCCTCCGACGAGGTTCTCTTTGAGGGCTTCACCGTCACGAACTCAGGAAAGCTCTGGAAGGACGCCGGAATAAAGGTGACCTCAAAAGATAACGTCATCAGAAACAATAACTTAACCGGAAACGAGTACGGAATAGTCCTCGACAACTCTGCCCGAAACAACGTCATGAAAAATTTCATATGTCAGAACGATGTCGGCATATCCCTCTACACCTCGGAGAGGTGCACCATCGTGGAGAACGACGCCTGCAACAACACCTTCGGCGGCATCCTTCTCAGCAAAGCGAATAACAACACCATACGAAACAACAACGCCAGCCTAAACCGCTGGGCAGGCATAATCCTCGGAGAGTGCAGCGACAACACCGTCTCCAACAACATCGTCCGATACAACGAAAATCAGGGGATATGGCTCCTCCGATCCTCCGCCAACACCATCCGGGGCAACAGGGTGAGGTACAACTACATATTCGGCGTCCGCCTCCTCTACTCCAACAGAAACGCGGTCACCAGCAACACGATAAGAAACAACCTGGACGGCATCAGCTTGGAGAGCTCCAGCGGTAACATCCTCGCCGGAAACAACCTGAGCATCAACGTGTACGGGGTCTACGTCGACAACTCCTACAACAACAGAATTTACATGAACAACCTGATAAACAACAATAACCACGTTCACTCCTGGAACTCCACGAACTTCTGGAACTCGACGGAGCCTTTGAGCTACACCTACAACGGCGTCACCTACAGGAGGTACGTCGGAAACTATTGGAGCGCTTACTTCGGACCCGACCCCTTCGGCTACGGCCTCGGGAACAGGCCCCAGATCGTATCTGGGAAGGAGAGGGATTACAACCCCCTGAAGAGGACTTCCGAAAGGTACACCCTCCGGGGCTGAAGCTCCGTCGGCCTTGAGGGATATAGACCAGGCCATCAGCCCGGCATGGACCCGGATCGTCCTGGGAAGGAGAAGGTCGGTCTCCGACAAGACCGGCCCAGAAAAGAGGAAGAGATATAGAGGCTGAGACTGGCGATGAAGAAGATGGGTCGACGGTCGGGATAAAACGGCAAGGTTTGCGGCGATGCAGAGCCGCAGACCATGTCGCCACCGATTACGAGAACATCCTCATCGACTCGTCAACCCGGGGGAGCATCTCTTCGCCGAGGACCTTGTCGACGGCCCTCTTGAAGTCCTCCGGGGTCACGGAGCTTCCGTGGCGCCTTATGGCCATCATCCCCGCCTCGACGGCTATGGACTTGAGGTCGGCACCGCTCGCCCCCTCCGTCTCCTTCGCTATCGCCCGGAGGTCGACCTCGGGGCTCATCTTCATCTTCGCGGTGTGGATCCCAAGGATGGCCAGGCGGCCGTCGAAGTTGGGCATGGGGATCTCGATGATCCGGTCGAACCGCCCCGGCCTGAGGAGGGCAGGGTCCAGGATGTCTATCCTGTTGGTAGCGGCGATGACCTTGACATCCCCCCTCGCCCTGAAGCCGTCCAGCTCCGCCAATAGCTGCATCATCGTCCGGTTCACCTCGGCGGACCCGGTCGTCCCGTCGTGGGTCCTGATGGACCCGACGGCGTCGATCTCATCGATGAATACGATCGCCGGGGCCTTGTCCCTGGCCATCTGGAATATGTCCCTCACGAGCTGGGCACCCTCGCCTATGAACTTGTGGACGAGCTCGCTCCCGGACATGTGGATGAAGGTGGCTCGGGAGTGGTGGGCCACCGCCTTGGCGATGAGGGTCTTGCCGGTCCCAGGGGGTCCGAAGAGGAGGACCCCCTTGGGCGGCTCCACCCCGATCTCGGCAAAGAGCTCGGGCTGGGTGAGGGGGAGCTCGACGGTCTCGCTCACCTCCCGGATCTGATCCTCCAGGCCCCCCACCTGATCGTAAGAGACGGTGGGTGCCTCTATCAGCTCCATCGTCTTGGCCCTGACGTCCACGGACTTGTCCATCACCCTCACTATCGTCAGGGAGTTGTTTATCGCGACCCTGGTGTTCGGCTCCAGGGACTCCATCATCTCCGGGGAGGTGGTGGTGATGAACTCCTGATTGTTCCCGTGCTGTCGGAGGAGGACGTAGTCCTCTCCCATCTCCACCACCGTCGCCAGGAAGAGGGGCATCCTCCTGAGGAGGGCGTTCTCTTTCTTCAGCCGCTCCTCTTCCCGCATGTACTTCTTGTTGGATATGAGGGTCTCTACGAGCTTGGCTCTGGTGTCCTCTTTCTCCATCCTGAGGGTCTCGATCTCCTCGCTCAGGCGCTTATTCTCGTTCTCCAGAGCTGTGATCCTCTTTAGATGTAATTCCTGAATCGACTCCTGATCTGGCGTAATTGTTGACTCAGTCATGTAAATAGTCGAATGCTCATTCATGAATATAAATTGCACCCTCAGGAATCGGGCGAATAATATAAGGATCCGGCCCCAGCCGCTGGCGGTCTTCGCCGGATAATTTACAGCTGCCGAGGGAGGCGTCGCCGTAATTTTCGGAAGATCGCCACCGACAATCTGCCAGATAAGCAACGTCAATGAGCGTATTTATCCGGGGGTCGCCCAGCGGGGACCGATCAAAATATCAATCCGGATATTCTGTAATATATTCGGGTGTTCTGATGATCGAGTTTGAAGAGTACAGACCTCTGACCTTCGAGGTGGTGGAGCGGAAGGGGCTGGGCCATCCCGACACCCTCGCGGATGGTATATCGGAGGCGATCTCGAGGGAGCTATCCCGGTCCTACCTGGAGGAGTTCGGGGAGATCCTCCACCACAACGTCGACAAGGTCCTGATCACCGCCGGGAGGGTCGAGGTGGAGTTCGGCGGCGGCCGGGTCCTGGAGCCGCCGACGGTGATCGTAGGGGGGAGGGCTGCGCCGCCGGCGGGAGAGGATCTGGACGCCCTCATCGCGAGGGTCGCCTCCGACCACCTAGAGCGATCCCTCGCGAACCTGCTAGAGCACCGGGTCGACGCCAGGGTGAGGGGTGGGTCGCCGGAGCTCGTAAGCCTGATGAAGCGGGGGGCGAACGACACCTCGATCGGGGTGGGTTTTGCACCCCTCGACCCCACCGAGGAGCTCGTCCTGGAGCTGGAGGAGAGGGTTCGGAGGGTCCGGGGCGTCGGCGAGGATACGAAGGTGATGGCGGTGCGGATCGGCGATCGCCTGAACCTGGTGGTGGCGGCGGCGATCGTGTCGAAGTTCGTCTCCTCGATGGAGGAGTACCGGGAGGTGAAGGAGAGGGTCCGGGAGACGATCGCCACGGCCGCAGACGCTGAGGTCGCCGTCAACGCCGCCGACGGCGGGAGCAACATCTTCCTCACTCTGACGGGGTCCTCGATGGAGATGGGGGACGACGGCGCCACCGGCCGGGGAAACCGTGGCAGCGGCCTGATAACCCCCATGAGGCCGATGTCGATCGAGGCGATCGCCGGAAAGAACCCGGTAAACCACGTCGGCAAGATCTACAACGTCGTCGCCGGGAGGGCCGCCGAGGAGATCACCGAGCTCGACGGCGTCGAAGAGGCTTACGTCACCCTGGTGAGCAGGATCGGAGCCCCGCTGACCGAGCCCCTCCTTCGGGCGGTGGAGATCAGGGGTGACGAGCGGCCGGACGGCGGCGCCGAGAGGAGGATCGAGGCGATAGTCGACCGGCACCTCGAGGACATCGGAGACCTGGTGGAGGATTTCGTCGCAGGGAGGCTCCGGGTCTGCTAGAGGAGGTCCCGGATTCGAGTTAGTTCGCCCGAGGCGGCGAGTTGAGGGGGCAGGAGAGGAGAGCGGTAGGAGAGGAGGGGGTTAGGCCGCCAATTAAGAAAATGCAAATTGGAGGCTTGGGCCAAGCCGGGCGGCTCTTGCCGCGCGGGACGGGCCATCGAAAAGGTCAGCCGCCGCTGACCTCTTTATTCGCCTGCTGGAGCCTCTGCTTTGCGGTGTAGCCGGTGGCCCGCTCCAGAAAGTTTCGAAACCTCTTGTTGGTGTCTAGTATCACGTCGTCTTCGGCATCGCCGGAGGAATCGGTGGTGACGAGGAGCTTCTTTCCCTCGATCCAGACCTCTATGGACTTGAGGGCGCCGTAGCTGAGGAGGAGCCTCTCGCCATCCTGTCGGATCTCGGTGGGAAACTCCTCCTCCAGGGCCGCTTTTATCCTCTCAAGCTCGGGCCGAAAGCCCCTCTTGAACGAGTATTCCATGGACCGGCCGTTGGCACCCCTCGATTATAGACCTTTCGAGCCCAGCCATCAGATCCGGGCGTAGCTGGCGGCGAAGCCGAGCTCCTCCTCGATCCGGAGGAGCTGGTTGTACTTGGCGTTCCTCTCGCTTCGAGCGGGGGCTCCGGTCTTGAGGATCTCGGCGCCGAGGGCGACGGTTACGTCGGCGAGGGCCGAGTCCTCGGTCTCGGCGGACCTGTGGCTCGCCATCACCTTGAAGCCGTTTCTGAAGGCCATCCGGGCGGCGTCGAAGGCCTCGGAGACGGTCCCGATCTGGTTGAGCTTGAGGAGGAGGGCGTTAGTCGCCTTCATCTTTATCCCCTGGGCCAGCCGCTCGACGTTCGTTACGTAGATGTCGTCGCCTACGATGATCGTTTTGGAGAGGCGGGCGGTCAGGGCGGCGAAGTCCCCGAAGGCCTCCTCCTCGAAGGGGTCCTCGATTAATATGATCGGGTAGGTGGCCACCAGATCGGCGTAGAAGTCGATCATCTCGCCGCTTGAAAGCCTCCCGCCGTCGATGGCATAGGTCCCGTCCTTGAAGAAGCTGGAGGCGGCAGCGTCCATCCCGATCCCGATCTCTTTCTCGTAGCCGGTGGCGTCGAGGGCGGACATCAGGGCGTCGAGGGCGTCGGAGGTCTTGTTCAGGGGCGGGGCGTAGCCCCCCTCGTAGCCGACGTTCGTCGCCCCGACGCCGTACCTCCCCCGGAGGATCTTGCCCAGGGCGTGGTAGGTCTCGGCCGCCATCCGCAGCCCCTCCGAGAAGCAGCTTGCTCCTCTCGGTAGGATCATGAACTCCTGGATCGCAAGCTCGTTTCCGGCATGCTGGCCGCCGTTGAGGACGTTTAAAGACGGAACGGGCAGGGTCGTCGTGTTGACGCCGCCGAGGTACCGATATAGCGGTATCGCCAGCTCGTCGGCGGCGGCCTTGGCGACGCCCAAAGAAACGCCCAGAATGGCGTTGGCGCCGAGGTTCGACTTTAGGGGGGTCCCGTCCAGGGCGAGCATGAAGTTATCGACGGCCCGCTGCTCGATCGCATCGATCCCCGACTCGATCAGCCTCGGCCCGATGACGTCGTTGACGTTCTTGACAGCCCCGAGGACGCCCTTCCCGCCGTAGCGGTCGTCGCCGTCCCGGAGCTCCAGGGCCTCGTGGGTTCCCGTCGAGGCGCCCGAGGGGACGGCGGCCCGGCCGAAGCCGCAGCAGGTCCAGACGTCCACCTCTACCGTGGGGTTTCCTCGCGAGTCCAGGATCTCCCGGGCGTGAATGTTCTCGATCTCAAAGGACATTTTATAACACCGGTCGGTCCTTCGAGCCGGATTTATTTAACCTCTTTGGGAGGTTGGAAAAGAAAGCCCAAAAGCCTCGTCTGCTTCGGATCGGCTGAGCCTACCACATCAACTTCAAGAACCAAGATCCCGAGCGCCTCCTCGAACCACTCCGCCACCAGCCGCCGGTGGCAGAAGGCGCCCGGCCGCTCCCAGCAGAGGAGGACGGCGTCCTCGCCGAGGTCGGCATAGACAGCGGCGGGGTCGAGCTTCGAGAGGATCTCCGCGCGGTAGCGCCGGGTGTACTCCTCCTCGTCGATCTCGCCGCTCTTCGCCGCCTGGACGAGGCGCCAGGGTGGCGCCAGCGGCTCGTACGCGCGGCCGGTCCAGCCGCGGGGCCGGGTCCGGGAGATGGCGACGGCCCTGGGGTCGGAGCCGGAGCGGGCGAAGTTGGAGGTCTGCATTACTCCCCGATGAACTTTCGCAGATTCTACATATAGCGTTTAGACGTCTAACCATAAAAGGAGGGGCGGACAAATGAAAACGTAAATAGGGACGGGAAGCGCGGATCAACTAGGCCGCGGCCTAGTTGATCCGCGCCACCGCCGCCACCTCGTCCCCCTCCTTCAGCCGCATGATCCGGACCCCCTGGGTCGTTCGGCCCTGGATCCTGATGTCGGAGGCGGGGATCCTGATCATCACGCCGTCTTTGGTGGTGATCATCAGCTCGTCCTCCTCGGAGACGGTCCGGGAGGCTACGACGTCCCCCTTCTTCGATTCTATATTCTTCATCCCCTTGCCACCCCTCCGGTGGAGGGAGTACTCGGAGAGCTCCGTCCTCTTGCCGTAACCCTGCCTGGTGATGGTGAGGAGGGAGGCCCCCGGCCGGACGACGTCCATGCAGATCACAGCGTCGTCGCCTTCAAGGGTGATCCCCCGGACCCCCATGGACCCCCGGTTGCTGGGGCGGACGTCCCCCTCGTTGAACCTGATGGCTTTGCCCTGGGCAGTGGCGATGATCAGGTCCTGGTCTCCGCTGGTGAGCCGGGCCGCGACGAGGCTATCGCCCCGGAGGTTGACGGCCTTGATCCCCCCCTTCCGGGGGTTGCTGTAGGCCCGGATGGGGGTCTTGACGACCTGACCCAAGGACGTCGCCATGACGATGTACCCCTCGGAGTCGAAGCTCTTGACCGGGATCGCCTCGGTGATCCTCTCGTCCGCCTCGAGGGATAGGAGGTTTACGATGGACTTTCCCCGGGCGGTCCTCCCAAAGGCGGGGACGTCGAAGACCCGGAGCCAGTGGGCCTTGCCCATATCGGTGAAGAATAGGATGTACTCGTGGGTGGTGGCGATGAAGAGGTCGGTGACGAAGTCCTCGCTCTTGGTGTCCGCCCCGATCACCCCCTTTCCGCCCCGGCGCTGCTGACGGTAGGCGGAGAGCGGCTGCCGCTTGATGTAGCCGTCGCTCGTTATCGTCACCGCCACCTCCTCCTCCTGGATCAGATCTTCGAGCTCAATCTCCTCCTCCGCCTCGATGATCTGCGTGCGCCGGCCGTCGCCGTACTTTCCGACGAGCTCTGCCAGCTCTTGCTTTATGATGTTGCGGATCTCGCGGGGATCGGCGAGGATCTCTTTGAAGCGGGCGATAGCCACCTCCAGGTCCATCTCCTCAGACCGGATCTTCTCCTGCTCCAGGGCCGTCAGCCTCTGGAGCCTCATATCCAGGATCGCCTTCGTCTGCTCCTCGGAGAGGCCGAAGGCCTCGGTGAGGGCGCCCCTCGCCTCCGACGGAGACTCGGCGGCCCGGATGAGCTTGATCACCAGGTCGATGTTCCCGAGGGCTATGAGGAGCCCCGCCAGGATGTGGGCCCTCTTCTCAGCCCGGTCGAGGTCGAAGCGGGTCCTCCTCTCGATCACCTCGAACCGGTGGGATATGTACTGGTTGAGGATATCTCGGAGGGGGAGAGTCACCGGCTGGCCGTCGACGAGGACGACGTTGATGATGCTGTATGAGGTCTCCAGCTGGGTCTGCCGATGGAGCTGGTTCAACACCACCTCGGGATTGACCCCGGACCGGAGCTCGACGACGAGCCTGATCCCCTCCCGGTCCGACTCGTCTCGGAGGTCGGAGATCCCGTCGACCCGGTCCGCCTTTATCAGGTCGGCGATCGTCTCGACGACCTTAGCCTTGTTCACCTGGTACGGCAGCTCCGTCACGATGATCTTCGGCCGCTCACCCCGCTCGATCACCGACTTCGCCCGGAGCTTGATGATCCCCCGGCCGGTGGCGTAGGCGGCCTCGATCCCGGAACTTCCCAGGATGTAGCCCCCCGTCGGGAAGTCGGGGCCGGGGAGCTCCTCCATCAGGTCCTCTAAAATCGCGTCAGGATCGTCGATCAGCCTCGCAATCGCCCCCGCCACCTCGCTCAAGTTGTGGGGCGGGACGTTCGTCGCCATCCCCACGGCGATCCCGGAGGAGCCGTTGACGAGGAGGTTAGGAAGCTTCGAGGGGAGGACCGTCGGCTCCTTGAGGGAGTCGTCGTAGTTGGGGACGAAGTCGACGGTATCCTTCTCGATCTCCGTCAGCATCTCCCCCGCGATCTCCGAGAGGCGGACCTCGGTGTACCTCATCGCCGCCGCGGGATCGCCGTCTATGGATCCGAAGTTCCCCTGGCCGTCGATGAGGGGGTAGCGCATCGAGAAGTCCTGGGCCATCCTCACCATCGTCTCGTAGATGGCGGCGTCGCCGTGGGGGTGGTACTTACCCATCACGTCTCCGACGACCCTCGCCGACTTCTTGTAGGGCTGATCGTGGGTCATCCCCTGCTCGTACATGGCGTAGAGGATCCGGCGGTGGACGGGCTTGAGGCCGTCCCGCACATCCGGGAGGGCCCGCCCCACGATGACGCTCATGGCGTAATCGATGTATGAGGACTTCATCTCAGAAGTTATGTCGACGTCTATCTCTGTCATCTTCTCACCTCAGACGTCCAGGTACCTCACGTCCCGGGCGTGAGCCTCGATGAACTCCCGCCGGGGCTCCACCTTCTCCCCCATCAGGATCGAGAATATCTCGTCCGCCTCCATGGCGTCCTCGAGGGTGACCTTCAGCATCGTCCTCCTCTCGGGGTCCATCGTCGTCTCCCAGAGCTGCTCCGGATTCATCTCTCCGAGGCCCTTGTACCTCTGGACCGTCGCCTTCCCCCCGGACCCCTCAAGGGCTGAAGCGAGCTCCGCGTCGGAGTATGCGTAGGTCGCGGACTTCCCCCTCTTCACCTGGTAGAGGGGGGGCTGGGCGATGTAGACGTAGCCCGCCTCGACGAGCTCCCGCATGTACCGATAGAAGAAGGTGAGGAGGAGGGTCCTGATGTGAGAGCCATCGACGTCGGCATCGGTCATGATCACCACCTTCCGATACCGCGCCCGGTCGAGCTGGAAGTCGTCGCCGATCCCCGTGCCGAGGGCGGTGATGATGTTTCGTATCTCGCCGTTCTTCAGGATCTTGTCGAGCCTCGCCCTCTCGACGTTCAGGATCTTGCCCCGGAGGGGGAGGATCGCCTGGAAGTGTCGGTTCCTCCCCTGCTTCGCTGAGCCCCCGGCCGACTCCCCCTCGACGATGTAAAGCTCCGAGAGGCTGGGATCCTTCTCGGCGCAGTCGGCGAGCTTTCCGGGGAGGCCGCCGGAGCTGAGGGCGTTCTTCCTCCGGGTCAGCTCCTTCGCCTTCCGGGCCGCAACCCTCGCCCGGTAGGCCTGGGTCGCCTTCTCGACGATCTTCGCCGTCACCAGGGGGTTCTCCTCGAAGAACTCGGATAGCCCCTCGGAGACGAGGGAGCTGGCGATCCCGCCGACGGCGCTGTTTCCGAGCTTCGTCTTCGTCTGCCCCTCGAACTGGGGGTCGGCGAGCCTCACGCTTATGATGGCTACGAGCCCTTCGCGGAGGTCGTCGCCGGTGAGCTTCGTATCGTCCTTGAGGAGCTTGTTTGCCCTCGCATACTCGTTCGTCGTCTTGGTGAGGGCGGCCCGGAAGCCGGTGAGGTGGGTTCCGCCCTCCCTGGTGTTGATGTTGTTGGCGAAGGAGAGGACGTTCTCGTTGTAGGTGTTGTTGTACTGGAGGGCCACCTCGACGGAGGTCCCGTCCTTCTCCCGGTTGAAGTAGATCGGCGGGGAGTGGAGGATGTCCTTGTTCTTGTTGAGGTGCTCGACGAAGGAGACGATCCCCCCCTCGTAGAGGTACTCCCTCCTCTTGGCCGTCTTCTCATCCTCGACGGTTATCTTCAGGCCGCGGTTCAAGAAGGCCAGCTCCCGGAGCCTGCTCGCCAGGGTATCGAAGCTGAATTCGACCGACTCGAAGATCTCTGGGTCGGGCTTGAACCGGACCGTCGTCCCGGTGTGGTCCGAGACGCCATGGACCTCCAGGTCCGATACGGGGCGCCCTCGCTCGTACCTCTGCCAGTAGACGAGGTTGTTCCTCCGGACCTCCACCTCGAGCCACTCCGATAGGGCGTTGACTACAGAGACGCCGACGCCGTGGAGGCCGCCGGAGACCTTGTAGGACTTGTGGTCGAACTTGCCCCCGGCGTGGAGCTTCGTCATCACTATCTCCAGAGCCGGTTTCTTGTAATGCTCGTGGATGTCTACGGGGATGCCCCGACCGTCGTCCCTCACCGAGGCGGTGCCGTCGGCGTGGAGGATCAGGTTGATCTCTGAGCACCGGCCGGCCATGGCTTCGTCTATGCTGTTGTCCACCACCTCGTAGACGAGATGATGAAGGCCGGCCACGTTGGTGCTTCCTATGTACATGGCGGGCCTTCGCCTGACGGCGTCGAGCCCCTCCAGGACCTGGATGGTGCTCGCGTCGTACTCCTCAACTACTTCGCTCAAGACCGGATTCGCCCCCGATAAGATAAACGACCCACAATTGAATTATCACATTATATATAACGGTTTTCCCGAATTAATCGCGAGCCGGCAACTGCGAAATTTTGATTTTAGATATTTTATTTGAAGACGTTATCCTCCCGCTGACCGGATCGATCCCCCGGCGGATATGGACGGGCCAGGCTTCCGGCCGGCGGGGAGGAGGGATGACTATCGTCCCCTCGCCGAGGGCGGCGTTCCGTCCCCAGGGAGGAAGGATGAGATGGACCTCTGAATACTTAGCCTTAACGTGCCCCTCGTCAGCCAGGGGGCGGCCCCCCGAAGCGAGGACTGAAACGGAGAGGTGCGACGTCAGCCCCCATCGGCAGCAGAGATCCGGGTTTATGAGAGGTCGTCGGAGGTCGGAGCTAGACCGACCCCTCGGCCGGGACGAACTTCGTCCCGTAATAGATTATCCCCCGTTCCCCGTCTTTTCCCAGGATCCTGAAGGCGGGCTTCACCCTCATCCCTATCTCGATCTCCTCGGGGGTGCAGATCACCTGGCCCGTCAGCCTCGGCCCCTCGTCCAGCTCGATGATGGCGAGGTTGTAGGGGGTCTGCCTCTTGAAGTCGTCGGTGGCGTTGTAGATGGTGGTGAAGGTAACCACCGTCCCCTTGCCATCGAACCTGTAATCCTCCATCTTGGCGGCTCTGCGGCAGTTGGGGCAGATCGCCCTGGGCGGGTAGTAGTACTCGTCGCACTTGGGACAGTGGGTCCCCACCAGGTTGTACCTCTGGGGTATATGTCTCCAGAACCGCGGAACTGTGGACAATTGGTCACCTCGACATTATGTGGACGATGGCGGTGCCGCCGCATCCGCCGACGTTGTGGGTGAGGCCCACTTTCGCGCCCTCAACCTGCCGCTTTCCCGCCTCGCCCCGGAGCTGGAGGACCATCTCATAGGCCTGCTTTATCCCGGTGGCTCCGACGGGATGGCCGCAGGCCTTCAGCCCTCCGGAGGTGTTGATCGGGATCTCTCCGCCGATGGCGGTGAGCCCCTCGCGGGTCGCCCTGCCGCCGTCCCCTTTATCGAAGAACCCCAGATCCTCGATCGCCACGATCTCCCCTATGGTGAAGGCATCGTGGACCTCGGCGAGGTCCACCTCCTTCGGCTCCAGCCCCGCCATGCTGAAGGCCCTCCTGGCGGCGAAGACCGAGGCGTCGAGGGTGGTGATATCCCTCCGGTCGTGGAGGGCGAGGGTGTCGCTCCCCTGGGCCGAGGCGAGGATCCTGATGGGGCTGTCGGTGTACTTTTTTGCCTCCTCCGTCGGGGCCAGGACGACGGCGGAGGCGCCGTCGGTGATCGGGGAGCAGTCCAGAACCCGGAGGGGATCGGAGACTAAGGGAGAGTTCAGGACCTTATCGACGGTAACCTCCATCTGGTACTGGCTTATGGGATTTTTGCTGCCGTTGAAGTGGTTCTTCACCGCGACCTCCGCCAGATCCTCCCGGGTCGTCCCGTAGCGGTGCATGTGGAGCCTCGCGATCATGGCGTAGAGGGCCGGGAAGGTCGCCCCGAAGAAGCACTCCCACTCCCGGTCGGCGGCGGCGGCCAGAGCGTCCGCGGCGACGCCTCCGGTGACGTCGGTCATCTTCTCGACCCCGGCGGCGATGACGACGTCGGAGTAGCCGCTCGCCACCGCCAGGACCCCCTGGCGGAGGGCGAGGCCCCCGGAGGCGCAGGCGGCCTCGACCCTGGTGCTGGGGACGTGGAGACGGGAGAGGCCAGCGCAGTCGCATATCAGGGCTCCGATATGCTCCTGCTCGACGAAACGGCCGCCGCTCATGTTCCCTACGTATAGGCCGTCGATCTCCTCCCCGGATACGTTCGCGTCCTCGAGGGCCCTGATGCCGGTCTCGACCACCAGGTCCCGGAGGGAATCGTCCCACCGCTCCCCAAACCTGGTGCATCCAGCCCCGATAATCGATACAGATCTCATGATCTCAAAGCCTCAGCTTCCCCTTGTGCTTGGCATAAACCGCGTAGTCGAGGTATCGGACGTCCTTGAGGAAGTCTCGAACCCGCGGTCCTCGATCCCTGATATCCTCGATCCCCTCTTCGACCCTTATGCTGAAGGCGTCGCTCCCCGCCCCGGAGCCGAAGCTTGCGAGGAATATCCTCTCCCCGGGCCGGGCGACGTCCAGGGTTGCGGCAAGGCCGATGAGGCTCGACCCGGAGTAGGTATTTCCGATCCAGGGGACGACGAGCCCCGGCTCGATCTGCTCGATCGAGAATCCGAGCTTTTCGGCCACCCTCACCGGAAACTTGCCATTCGGCTGGTGGAAGACGGCGTAATCGTAATCCTCGGGGATCGTCCTCATCTTCTTGAGGAGTCCCCGGGTGGCACTGGTGACGTGCTTGAAGTAGCCCGGCTCCCCGGTGAACCTCCCCCCGTGCTCCGGGTAAGGCATCCCCTCCCGCCTCCAGAAGTCGGGGGTGTCGGTGGTGAAGGAGTAGAACCCCTCGATCTCCGCCGCCAGGTCGTCGCGGCCGATGACGTAGGCGGCGCTGCCGGCGGCCGCCGTATACTCGAGGGCGTCGCCGGGGGCGCCCTGGCTCGTGTCGGTGCCGATGGCAAGGCCGAGATCGATCAGCTTCGCGGTCACGAGGCCGAGGCAGGCCTGGACCGCCGCCGTTCCCGCCTTGCAGGCGAACTCGAAGTCCGCGGCCGTCAGCTGGTGGTCGACGCCGATCGCCTCGCCGACGATCGTCGCCGTCGGCTTCACGGCGTAGGGGTGGCTCTCGGACCCGGCGTAGATCGCGTCGATCCTGGCCGGATCGATGGAGGCTCGCATAATGGCGATCCTCGCCGCCTCGACGGCGATGGTCACCGCGTCCTCGTCAATGTCCGGGACGGATTTCTCGAAGACGTTCAGGCTCTTGGCCATGTCCTCCCTCTCGCCCCAGACCCTGGCGATCTCCTCGGCCTTTATCCTGTACCTGGGAACGTAGACCCCGTAGCTGACTATCCCCGCGGGCAAGTTATCACCTGTTGCTCAGATTGTTCGCGAGATCCTCGGTAGAGATGGTGGTGGCGAGGAGGGGGATCCTCTCCAGATCCGCGATCCTCTTGGCGACGGGATCGACCCCGGAGGGATCGATCCCCTGGAGGATCACGGCGCCGGGTTTGAGGTGGCTGACCCTCACCGCCACCATCGGCGACCTGCCGGTGGAGACGCCGGTGAAGATCAGGGCCCTGGAGGTGCTCCTCCCGTATATCCTGTGGAACTGATCGGGAAGAAGCTCCAGAATCGCCTTCAAGCTGTCGATGATGGTATGGCCGTAGATCTGAACGTCGACGTCGCCGCAGACGACGCAGGCGTCGATCCGATCTACGAACCTGGATAGAAGAATCGGCTCACGGTATTCGCATATGCAGCATATCCGGCCGAAGGACCCGCCGTCGCTGAGGATGGCGCTGTAGGTCCGGGCGGTGCTGCTCCCCCGGAGCTCGTCGATGGTGAGGAGGGCGTCGATGATCTTGCTGACGATCAGAATGCCGGGGGACCTTCGCCTTCCGCTCTCGTAGTCGCTTATCACCGACGGCGAGATCCCCAGATGGTTGGAGAGCTCGGTCTGGGTTACGCCGAAGTTTCTCCGCCACTTCTTCAGGGTCTCGCCGGGATTCTGGGATAAAGTTATCTCACCAGCCATCTTTTCCGCGAGCAGTCCTCGAATATCAGAAATATCCCCCCCAGCCGACATGAAGCTGAGAGGAGCCTGCTTAGAATATAAAGCTAACGAAGAGGAGTTCGTCATATGACGAGAATCATGAAGGTGGATAAAGCAGGATGCGCCGACCGGGATTCGAACCCGGGTTTTGGGCTTGCTCCGCGACGCCTGCCGCTTGGAAGGCCCAAGTCATAACCACTGGACCATCGGCGCCCATCCCCTCCACCGCCTCGTCGAACTTAACGTTTTCGATCCGGGGGGCCGGGGATGACCCCAGAGGCGAGGCGGCGGCCGCCTCCGGGGAGGGGCCAGATCCAGTCCCCCCTTGGGAGGAGAGGTCTGAGGATGGCGATACCTCCCCTGGATCTGAGAGCCCTCTCCGAAAGAATCGGCCGCGACGGCTCGGATACCTTGATATACCGAGGGTGGTTTGGAGGGCTCAGGTGGCTTCCGGAGGGAATCGATCTTGAATTCGCTAATAATCGCGATCTGGCTGATGCTCCCAGCCTATCTGCCCAACAACTTCGCCGCCCTCCTGGGGGGGGGGACGCCTCTGGATCTCGGAAGAAAGCTGGGGGACGGCCGCCGCATCCTCGGCGACGGAAAGACCTTCCGGGGGACGATCGCCGGCACCCTGGCCGGGGTGGCTATGGGCCTTCTCCTCCACGCAGTCGCAAAATCTAAGCCGGAGCTGGGGCTTCCGGACTTCGGGACCGGCGGCGAGCTCCTCTCGGTCCTCTTCGGCCTATCCCTCGGGGCGATGGCAGGAGACATCGTCGCCAGCTTCTTCAAGCGGAGGATGGGGATGGAGAGGGGGGCGGCCCTATTCCTCGTCGACCAGCTGGACTTCGTCTTCGGTAGCTGGGCCCTCGCCTTCATCCTGGCCCCCCGATGGTTCTCCGAGAACTTCACCCCGGAGATCATGGTGATCGTCCTGATCGTCACCCCCGTCCTCCACAGGGTGACGAACGTCCTCGGCTACAAGATCAAGGCGAAGAAAGAGCCGTGGTGATGGAGAAACGGGGGATATTCCCTGCTGAAAGGACGTTTTCCGGAGACGAAACGCTATAGAGGTCGATAGAGAGGGTTTTCTCCCAATTATCCGACCTTCATCGAGAATAATCGACCGAAAATGGTGTTAGAGGATGTTTTTAATATTTCGAGTATTTATTGGCGGTCTTCGGATCGTTTAAAACCGAAAAAACCTGGACAAAAAACAAAAATGGGGTTTGCATTTCGATTTCGAAAGCTTTATAAGTCCGGTAACCGATAGTCAGTACGTTACTGGCCAAATTTTTCATAGATTACTATGAATTGGCAAGAATTAAAAAGGAGGAGAGCAAATGGACATGGTTAGCATGGGGCTCCTAGCAGCTATGGGCGCCCTTGCGACAGTAGCCGGTGCAAGCGAGGACTTAGAGTCCGATGTGGGTTCTCAAAGCAACCCCAACTCGCAGGTCCAGTTGGCTGCCCAGGTGGGTCACCCCCACAGGATATACAATAAAGCCATTTCTGGAGAGCCACCATCGAACGCTCTTTACGCCGCCCTTGCCGCAGTCACAGCTAGCGTCTTGATGTCCGGGTATGGCATGAACGCGTTCTTTGCGATCGCCATCGGCGCGGTTGTCGCCGCGATATTCAATGGCATCTTTTCAGTTACCGCCTACATGGGCAGGAACACGAGCCAGGCGCGGTTCAACCAGTACGTCTACCTGGACGTTCTGCGGACTCACACCACCGCGATCATGGCGCATGCGTACATCACTGCCTTCTGCGTCGTCAGCATCTCCTACATCATGACAGCTCCTTGGCTTCCGATTCAGCACCCCTTCCCGTTTCCCCTTGTGGCCTTGATATGGGGGCTCGCCATCGGAGCCATCGGCTCGTCGACCGGAGACGTTCACTACGGAGGAGAGAGGGAGTTTCAGAACTACATCTTCGGGGCAGGGCTCAACGCAGCCAACTCCGGTGACATAGTCACCAAGGCGGAGGCTGGCCTCAGGAGCTCCATCGACAACGTCTGGTTCTGCGCCCGGTTCGGAGGCCCCGTCACTGGGATGGCCTTTGGGCTGACCGTCTTCCTGGACAACTGGCGGACCACCATCTTCGATCCCGCCACCCAGGGATGGTATGCGGTGCTGACCGGGATAGTGATCGTCATTCTGTTCATCGTCTACAACAGAATCCTGGAGATCAGAGCGAGAAAGAGGTACGGGCCCTATCCCGAATACAAGGGGGACATTGAGGCATGATTCCTCCGATTGACGCTAGTATGCTAGTGCACATAATCGAGATCGTCATTGGCGGGCTTTTGGTGGGCATCGGCGTCCACTTCGTTCCCGTCGGTGGCGCTCCAGCCGCCATGGCCCAGGCCACCGGTGTGGGCACCGGGACCGTGCAGCTGGCAGCCGGCTCTGGCCTCACCGGCCTATTGAGCGCCGGCCTGATGATGAACTACACCGACAGCATCTTTCTGGTGGTAATAAGTGGTGCCGTCGGCGCCATGATCATGATCGATGCCACCATGATCGTCGGAAACTGGGTCTACATCTACGGCGTCGGAGCGCCTCTGGCATCCGCCAAGGCGAACTACGACCCGATCACCAAAGATTCCCAGGCACCCTACGTAGCCCCCGGGACCGTCGGCCAGGGCATACCCACCGTCTGCTTCGTCAGCGGGACGATCGGAGGTCTCCTCGGCGGCGCCGGTGGATCCCTGATTTACTACGTCCTTCTGAAGATAAACGGGGACCCCGGCCTCTCGGCCTTCTTCGCCATCGGGATCTTCGTGGTGAACGCCGTCATCGCCTCCTACAACATCCAGGGGACGATCGAGGGTTTCCACGACCCCAAGTTCAAGCGGGTTCCTCGGGCCTTCCAGGTCTGTCTGGTGGCATCGCTGATAATAGCCATATTTGCCGTGCTGATTTCCGGAGGTCATTGATATGAGCGTTGCAGCAGGTGGAGGAGCAGCCAAGATCGACAAGACGAAGCTGATGATGTACGGCCTCGGTGGCGGAGTCCTCGGCATATACCTGGCTCACGTCCTAAATGAGGTCACCGGGACGACTTACTTCTCGTTCCTCGCGGGCCTCGGGGTCATCGCCGCCGTGGTGATGGGCGCCGACGCGACGAGAAGGGTCTGCAGCTACGGCATCGGCACGGGAGTTCCGTCCATCGGCCTGATGGCCATGGGGATGGGGCTCGTCGCGGCGATGTTCGGCCTCTCCATCGGAGGTGTAGCCGGCCCCATCATAGGGATCGCCGTATCCATGGGCTTCGGCTACTTCGTGGGCCTTCTCACCAACAGGATCATCAAGATGAACATCCCCGTCATGGAGGAGACTCTGATGACCCTGGGAGGCGCTGGGGCCATAGTTCTGATAGGCTTGGGCGTCATGGTATCCGGAGTGATCGACTACCGTACCATCATAGGAAACGTCATCGACACCGGATACATAGCGATAATCTTCATCGCCGGAAGCCTCGCCATATTGCACCCCTTCAACGCCAACCTCGGTCCCGACGAGACCCAGGACAGGACCCTCATCCACGCCGTCTCGGCGGGAGCCCTGGCGATGTTCGCCACCGGCCTTGCGTCCCTGGAGACGATAGGCTCTGAGGGGATCATCTCGATGATCGTGGCCGCCATCGTCTGGCTCGTATTCTTCAGGCGGTTCTTCGAGCTGGTCAAGAGGGACTCCGCGGGGGTCAAGGGGACCGGTCTTCTTCCTGAGGGAGGTCTGTAGATGGGAATCGTTAGAGCTTCACCCTCCGATCTGCACCTCGTCTTCGATTCGCTCGAGGGGATGATCGCAGAGGAGAGGGATGACGTCATCCAGTTCGCTCTGGACCCTATCATGGCCCAGATCGATGAGATAAACAAGGCTGCCGACGACCTTCTGAACTCGCTCGACCCCCGGGCGCCGCTCCTCAACTCCTATAAAGGGAGGGAGGGGGCGAGCTTCATGGCGGGGATCTACACCAACATCTGGTACGGGTTCATCATCGGCCTCGTAGTGGCCTTGGTGTACTTACTCTCCCAAGGAGGTGTGTTCTGAATGGCCAACAAGAAGCCGACATCCGACCCCTGGCCCTGGCTCACCGGCGAGTACGTGGTGGGCAACCCCGAGAGCCCGGTGGCCGTTGCGACCTGCGGGTCTCACCTGAACAACGCACCTTTCATCGACGCGGGAGCTGCCCTGGCCGGCCCCTGCAAGACCGAGAACATCGGGATCGAGAAGATGGTGGCCAACATCATCTCCAACCCCAACATCAGGTTTCTGATCATAACCGGGATGGAGGTCAAGGGCCACATCACGGGCCAGGCGATCGAGGCCTTCGCAGCAAACGGGATCGATCAGGAAGGGAGGATCGTGGGGGCCATCGGAGCCATCCCCTTCATCCAGAACCTGACCCCTGAGGCGATTGAGAGGTTTAAGGAGCAGATCACGACGATCAACATCATCGACACCGAGGATACCGGCACCATCGTCTCCAGGATCAAGGAGTGCATCTCCAAGGACCCGGGCGCCCTAGACGCGGAGCCCATGACCATAGTGATCTCCGAAGGTGCAGCAGAGGAGGAGGCCCACGGCCTTCGTCCGATGGCGGGAGAGATCGCCAACATCCGGGCACGGATGAGGCAGATCGATGCCGCAGTGATGAACATGGGGATCCAGAACAAGTACTCTGCCGGCATATATGCCGGAAAGATCGAGGGGATCGCAGCAGGCCTCACCATCGTTCTGGTCCTCTTCGGATTGATCCTCAGCATGGGAGGGGTGTGAGATGGCAGATGAAGAGATAAAGAGTGGAGAGGGCGCAGGAGCAGCGGGACCAATAACTGCCGACATCCCATACGGTAAGGGACTCCCCACCGTGTTGGCGCCTTTCATGGGACCCTTCGACCAGATCACCGAGAGCATCCTCTACAGGGCCCAGCTGGTGGCCAGAGATCAGAAGCTCAGCTCGGGGGTCAACGCCTCGATGCCGATCGGAGCGGTAGTCGGGTTCCTCTTCGCGATCCTGATGGTCCTCTTGCCAGTGTACATTATGACCTGAGGTGATACAATTATGGCTCAAGACAATCGAGATGTAGTACCCAGCGTCGTAGTAGACCAGGACCAGTACAGGGAGGTTCTGGACAAGCTGGCCAAGATCGACGAGAAGATCGAGTTCGTCAGCGCGGAGATCGCCCAGAGGCAGGGCAAGAAGCTCGGCAGGGATATTGGCATCCTTTACGGGGTCTGTGGAGGATTAATATTAGTGCTGGCATACTATTTGCTGGCGGTTGCGTGAGGGTTTGATATGTTCAGGTTTGACAAGAAACAAGAGGTATTCGAGTTCGGCAAGATCAAGGTGGGAGGTCAGCCCGGCGAGTACCCCACCGTGTGCATAGGGACGATGTTCTACTCCCGGCACAAGATAGTGACCAACGAGGAGAAGGGTATCTTCGATGTGGCTGCCGCAGAGAAGCTCTGGAAGGACCAGGAAGAGATGAGCGACACCACCGGAAACCCCTGCTTCAACCAGATCGTCGCCGAGACGAACGAGGCCATGACCAAGTACCTGGACTGGTTCGTCGAGATATCCGACGCCCCCTTCCTGGTGGACTCCAGCGCCCCGAGCGTGCGGGGCTTCGGCGTCAAGTACGCCACCGAGATCGGCGTCGCCGACCGGGCGATCCACAACTCCATCAACGCCAGCATCACCCCTGAGGAGTTCCAGGCCGTCAAGGAGAGCGACCTCGACGCCGCCATCGTCCTCGCCTTCAACGCCCTCGACTCCACCACCAAGGGGAAGATGGACGTCCTCACCAAGGCAGCGGGAGGCGCAGAGAAGGGGATGCTCGACTACGCCGCCGAGGCGGGGATCACGAGGCCCCTCATCGACGTCGCCGCCATGCCCCTCGGCAGCGGCTCCGGCGCCACCATCAGGGCCGGGATCGCCGTCAAGGCGCTCCTGGGGCTCCCCGTCGGCGCGGGCTACCACAACGGTGCCTCCGCCTGGGACTGGATGAAGAAGTACAAGAAGGTGAACAGGGCAGCCTTCCCGCCGGTGGACATCGGATCGAACCTCGTCGCCGGGATCATGGGAGCCGACTATTACCTATACGGCCCCATCGAGAACGCGACGATGGTCTTCCCAGCAGCGGCCATGGTCGACATCATGTGCGCAGAGAGCGCGAAAGAGCTCGGCATGGAAGTCCTGGACCCGAACCACCCGATCAAGAAGCTGCTCTAAACCACCCCCTTTTTTCTTTTTTTCCTTTTTGAGGTGCCTCCTTGCCGATTTCTGTAGAGATCAGGGCAGCCATCGGCGACGTCCGTTTCAAGTGCCAGCGATGCGGCTCCTGCTGCCATCACCGCCGACCCCAGGAGTTCGACGACCTCATCCCCCCCGAGAGGATGGCGGAGTTTTTGGAGAAGAGCAACCTGATCTACCTGACGGAGAGGGACATCGACGCCATCAGCAAGAGGACGGGCATGGTGCCGGAGGAGTTCGTCGACACCCTCTACCAGGAGAAGAGGGGGTCGGTGAGGGTCGAGGAAGGCGGGGGAAAGGTGATCCTAGACCTCCCGGTGATGAGGTCGAGGGAGTCGGACGGATCCTGCGTCTTCTTCGAGGAGGGCAGAGGCTGCACCATCTACCCCGTGAGGCCGACGGCCTGCCGCCTCTTCCCCTTCGTCGTCGCGGAAAGAACCGGACCCGGGGGCGGGATCATCCTCGAGATAGGCTACAACCCCACCTGCCCCGGGATCGGAGAGGGGAAGGAGCCGGATAAAAAAAGGCTCGAGAAGCTCGTCGCTGGCCAGTTCGCCGAGAGGATGGGGTCGGTCGGACCCGTCGTCCAGAGGCTGAGGATGGAGGGGAAGATCCAAGCCCAGGCCCGGATCTATCGGACGATGCCGGGAAAGAAGAAGCTGGAGGAGGAGAGGGCAGAGGAGAAGATTCGGGAGGGGGCCGACGATGCGGCACTGCCCCGGAACCCCTGATCATCTCCTCTCCCTATCCTCCAGATACCCCTCGATCCGATCGAGCCCCTCGGCGATCCTCGCAAGGGAGCTCGCGTAGGAGAAGCGGAGGTACCCCTCGCCTTCGGCCCCGAAGTCGATTCCGGGCGCGACGCCGACGCGGGCCCGCTCCAGGATCTCGAAGGCGAGGCCGTACGAATCGGACGAAATATGCCGAGCGTTGGCGAAGACGTAGAAGGCGCCCGTCGGCTCGGCAGCGATGCCGAAGCCGAGCTCCCGAAGCCGTCGGACCATGAACCGCCGACGTTCGTCGTAGGTCCGCCTCATCCTTTCGACGTCCTCGCCGGCGTCCCGGAGGGCGGCGATCCCCGCCCTCTGGACGGCGGAGTTGGCGCAGATGAAGAGGTTCTGCTGCATCTTCTGGATCGGCCTTATGAACTCGGCTGGCGCGATCAGGTAGCCGAGCCGAAGGCCCGTCATGGCGTAGAGCTTCGAGAAGCCGTTCAAGACGATGGCATCGTCGGTGAACTCCAGGATCGAGCGCTCGCGTCCAACGTAGACTAGGCCGTGGTATATCTCGTCGGATATGACTTTGGGCGAAAGCCCGGCGATCTCCTCCATCCTCTCGCCGGATAGGACCGTCCCCGTGGGGTTTGAGGGCGAGTTGATGACGAGCGCCCGGGTCCGCGAGGTGATCCGTCTGGCGACCATCTCCGCCGAGAGCTGGAAGCCGTCCTCCTCGCAGATGGGGACGGAGACCGGCATCCCGCCCGCAAACCGGATGAAGTTCGGGTAGCAGGCGTAGCCGGGATCGGAGATGATCACCTCATCTCCCGCCTCCAGGAGGAGGGAGAAGACGAGCATCATCGCCGGCGACGTCCCGGAGGAGACGACGATCCTCTCGGGGTCGACGGAGACGCCGTAACGCCCGTTATAGTGCTCGGCGATCGCCTCCCGGAGCTCGAAGTCGCCGAGGCTGTGGGTGTAGTGGGTGTGCCCCTCGGCTAAGGCGGCCGCGACCGCCTCCCGGACCGGCCCCGGGATATCGAAGTCCGGCTCGCCCACCTCCAGGTGGACGACGTCGATCCCCTGTTTTTCCATCTCATGGGCGCGCTCCAAAACGTCCATCACCAAAAAGGGGGTCATCTCCTCGGCTCGTCGTGAGATCATGTCAGTGGGCACCTCTACTGAGGAACGAATTGAGTCGATAAGGAGAATAGATCTTTCGATCGGGATTTATGATGAGCTATGAACCTCTACTATACCGTCGACCGTTTTATACAGATTCGCCGTCCCCCTTCACCCCACCTTCAGCTGCGCCTCGACGAGCTCGTCGAGAAAGGACCTCCTCACCTCCTGAGCGTAGTCCCAGAGGTCGGCGCACGCGTCGCACTCCCGCGCCCTCTCCTCCATCGCCCGCACCAGGTCGAGGAGGGAGGCTTAGAGGAGCGGCGCCGCCTGGCGAAGGCGCGCGTCGAAGCCGCTCGCGGTTTTCTCGGGCACGATCAATCTGCATCCGCCGCCTGGCTCGTCCCAGGCCATGCACCCCACCTCCAGGCAGGACCGCGCCACGAAGGGGCAGGCTTTTGCCTCCGCCACCTCTTTCTCGCCCTCTCTCCGATCCGTCGCCATCTTCACCGCCTCCGAGCCGATTTCCCAAGCCGATTTCACCTGTTCAGGGATGGTTATTGCTGGCTGATCCTATTTGCTATTGTTGGAAAAAACAGGTTCAGCCCTTCCGATCACCTTCGGCAGCTTTGAGTTTTTCGACGATTTTTTCAATGGAGGCACGCAGGGGAGGGAGGTCCCGGCGAACGGTCTCAAATACCCTCTGCAGGTTTACCCCGAAGTAATCATGGCTCAGCTTATCTCGCATCCCCGCCATCTCTCTCCACGGAAGATCAGGATACTCCCGGCGAATATCGGGAGGGATTTTCTTGGAGGCTTCACCTACGATCTCCAGCGCCCTGACCGCTGCAAAGTTGGTCTTTTCATCCGCTTCGAAAGCAGTGTAATCCATATCTCCAACAAAGCTCTCTGCGCTCTCAATCGCATCGAGGATGTCCTGGAGATAGTCGAGCAACTCGCGTTTCCCGGTCCTCAAACCGTCTCGACCTCCTCCAGGATGCGACGGCCTATGGCCGGCTTGAGGGCGCTTCTTTCCACCAGGTCCACCTTCGCCCCCAAAAGATCGCTCAGATGATTTTCGAGGGCGATGAACTCCAGAAGGGTCAGCGGCATATCGCCCTCCTCCAGATCCACCAGGAGGTCGATGTCGCTCTCCTCGTCCGCCTCGCCCCGGAGGTAGGAGCCGAAGATCCCTATGGACGCCACCTTGTAGCGACGAGAGAGCTCCGGCATATGCGACCTGAGAATTTCGGCTATCTCCTCTGCCGACTTAATCCTCCTCTGAGATCCCGAGCGAGTTTCCATTTTTGGTCTCCTCCGCCTTCACCCCACCTTCAGCTGCGCCTCGACGAGCTCGTCGAGAAAGGACCTCCTCACCTCCTGAGCGTAGTCCCAGAGGTCGGCGCAGGCGTCGCACTCCCGCGCCCGCTCCTCCATCACCCGGATCAGGTCGAGGAGGGAGGCGTAGAGGAGCGGCGCCGCCTGCCGGAGCCTCGCGTCGAAGCCGCTCGCTTCCGCCCCCGCCGGGATAAGCCTGCAG
>ENA-UOXR01001158-UOXR01001158.1-bioreactor-metagenome-genome-assembly--contig:-NODE-1158-length-28522-cov-10.495310_pt1 | contig 28522 bp, 28 predicted proteins | sample MGYA00238164_ERZ764825 | MGnify/ENA primary metagenome ERZ764825 (study PRJEB28920, sample SAMN05720171) | bioreactor metagenome | isolation source: Anaerobic biogas reactor | place: USA:Washington... | reverse complement strand
CGCCAGTCTACATCAGGAGCCTGCCAGGTGTTCTCACTCCAGCGCCAGAATTCGTCGCGCTGCGTCATGCTGTCAGTGGTCTCCGTACCCATAGTCATACCCATAACCGTAGCCCCGTCTGTAGTAGTATCCACGCTTCTTCTTGATCCCTCCAGCCACGACGCCCAGCACTCTGACTCCGGCACGGCTGAGCAGGCTGCGGACCTCCTCCAACTCTTCTCGGGTGCTGGAATACAGCCTGGCCGTCAGGATGACCGCGTCGGCATGAGGAGCTATGAGTAGCGAATCAGATACCGGAAGCACGGGCGGCGTATCGATCAGCAAATAATCGCACGTCTTCTTCAAATCGTGGATGATCTGGCCCATCTTGGCTGAACCGAGCAACTCCGCGGGGTTGGGTGGCAGCGGCCCCGAGGGTAGACAGTATAGGTTCTTGCGAAGCGAAAGCGAACCTCCTTCATCCTTCTCGATCCTCTCCTTGGCCGGGACCAGTACGTCCATCTGGACGAGCTGTGTAGCCTTACCGAGAGTGGTCTTAGCCGCGAGAACGGTCGAGAGACCCGCCTCGTTGTCAAGACTCAGATACTGATGCATCATCGGGCGACGCAGATCGGCTTCGAGAATGACAACGCGGTGTCCCGAGAGGGCCAGACTCACCGCCAGGTTGACCGTGGTCACCGACTTGCCCTCCTGGGGAAGCCCACTAGTGATGACGATGCTGTTCAGAGTGCGATCGACGTCAAAATACTGCAGGCTTGAGCGAAGCGTGCGGAATGACTCCAGAAGCAGCGAGCTCGATCCTTCGAAGCCCACGACACCGTTCGATCTCGTTCCTCGTTTGGTGTCTTTCCACTTCCCTCCCACCGCGGGCACAGAGGCCAGCACGGGCAGACCCGTGACTCGCTCGAGGGTCTTTTCGTCCTTCACTCGCTTGTCGAGATACTCGATCAGGAAGGCCAGACCCGCACCCAGCACCAAACCGACCACCAGCGCGAGCACAAGATTCCGTCTCGTCTGAGGCGTGAAGGGACGCACGGGAGCGACGGCGCTGTTCAACATGGCGAACCGGCCGTCCTGCATCGTCTCGAGGATACGCAGGGTCTCGTCCTTCTCCTGTAGCATCAGAGCGTATCCGCTCTCCAACTGCTCCGGGGTCAGGAGACTGAGCTGATCTCTGACCGCCTCACGAGCCGCCGCCACGGCTTCGCGGTCGGCGTTACGTCTGTAGATGATGAATTCCTCAGCATAGGCGTTCGCTACAGCCGCGGCCTCGTTAGGGTCTGTGCTGACCGCGCTGATAGTGACCAGATCGCTCCCCTCAGTAGTCCCCACGCTCACACTGCCCGAATAGTCCGAGTCGGGGTATTGCGTGGCGAGTCGCATCCTCACGGCTTCCGCAAGCACCGTATCGCTGGTGATCGCCGCCACGGCCGATTCGATGGTGCGGTCGCGCTCGTAGTCGTATACGTAAAGCCCGTATCCGGATACCTGTGCGGCCAGATCGTTCGTGCGGTAGCTAAGGCCGGCGGACGCGCTATACAGAGGCGTCGTCGTAAGCGAGACCGCCAACGCGGCGAGAACTACGACCACGACCGACAGCACGATGACCCAGGCCCGGTCGCGGGCGATGCGAATGTAGTCTTCCAGCCCGGCGGTGCTTTCTTGTGAATCGATGTTTCTCTCGGGGTCGATCATTCTTTCCTGCCCTTGAGATCAGGCACGGGCGGCGACGCGCCGCTAGTGTAACAGTCTCCTGACCCACTTACCCGCAAGCCGGAAGGGTCGAATCATGTAGTAGAGCCATTCCATGTAGTGGGGCAGCCCCAGAGTGGCCCAATCGGCGGGACCGGGCCGGAACAACCGGGTGAAGCCGTGCCACAGACCAGCCGCGATGGAGTCCTCGGTGGCGAAGACCCAGAGCAGATGGACAAGCTCTCCCCGGCCCGACGAGGCCGCACTACGACTGAGCGAGTCCGGCCGTAGGGACCGCAGTAACGCTCGGGCGGTTGCATCGCGTTCGATCGCGCCTGCCACCTCCCCTGGCAGTTCCAGGCCGAGGACCCGGCACACATGCGCGACCGAGACCGCGACCCTCCGCCTGCAGCCCGCTTTTCGCGCCTCTGCCATCAGTGCCGCCCAGGATTCTCGCGGCGTGGCGTCCACCAGGACGGCCATTCCCAGGATTCCCTCGATGTCGTGCCATCGATGTCTGGTACCGTGCAATGCGGAGGTCAGGAGCATGTCGACGGCCGACAGCCCTATCACTTCGCGGGCCAACAGGGAGGACGGTCGGGAGCGTGCCAGCAGTGTTTCAGCCGTTAGCGACCGGCCGCTGAAACCAACGGTGACCTCCCAGTGCACATCAAGATGCATGTGCCCATCGGTCGATACGAAGTGCACCTCCCCCCAACCACGCCGCCGCCTGCTCATGAGTTCCGCGTTGAAAGCGTTCCCATCCACGAATCCGCTGTGGAGAAAAAGCTCCCTAGCCCGGGGCATATGTTCGTGTGCGACGAGCAGATCGAGGTCCACCCACGAGCGAAGCGTCACGTCCCCATAGAGCCGTTCGGCCCACATAGGACCCTTGTAGGGGATCGCTCTCACGCCGGACGTTTCGAGCTCATCCAACAATCGCACGAGATAGCCCGCCTGGCGAAGACACCGACGGGACGAGACCCCCTGAAGCCGGGCGAGCCTATTGACGAGAGCGGGATCGACATCTTTCGCGGCGCTCACCATCTGATGGAGGTGACCCAGCATCCCTTGCGAGACGGCCACTTCGCACAGTAGCTCCACGTCGGAGCATTCGGTCAAGGCAATGCGGAACGCGGTAAGACGCCCCCGGTCGATGACAGCACGGGCACACGCCAGGAGGGCACGCGTCTCCGGCGGGAGACCCGGGTCTCCCGACCACGGAGCGTCTGGGGTTGGGCCTACACTCATGCGGATCGTACAGAGCTCACCGGCCGGATCCCTCCGGCTTCGCGCGTCCGTCCGTGCCGCCCAGCGCAGCCGCGGCACGTGCGTGCGCCACCTCGCAGAAGTACTCCACCCAGCCGTCTATGGATCCGGTCTCAAGGGATGCGTGAGCGGGGCACCACAGGCACAAGTTGAAGAGAGGGCAGCGCCGGCACTTTTCCAGGTACTCGGGGTTCGTGCTCCGCATGTCGCGCACACGAGGTACCACTTCTTCCCAGGCCTCGCGCAGGGTGCCCCCCCGCAGATCGTAGGTAGTCCCGGGGTGCCAGAGGGAGCTGCAGAGACGGAAGGTGCCGTCGGAGCCCACAGTGAAGTGGCTGTTGCCAACACCGCATACGAAGACGTGATCGTTCGTGTTCTGTTCAAACTCGGGATGTATCAGGTCATCCTCCACGCAGCCGCGCTCAAGAGCGCTGAAACGCTCTCTGTCGGCCATCTCGAGCGCCACGATCTCCTGTGGACGCAAGCGCTCCGATTTGATCTCCTCGTTGCGCGCTGGGTTGCCATCGAAGCGCAGATGAAGAACCGGATCGAAGCGGTAGTAGTCCTTCGTCCTCTCGCGACAGAAGCGGGAGATCTCTGCGAATTCGTGGATGTTGGAGCGCAGCGCCATGGCCTTGAGCCTGATCTTGAGTCCTTCAGCGGCAAGCAGGTCCAGTCCGCGTACGAAGGCGGAGAACGATCCGGGCCGGCGGGTGACCTTCTCATAGGTAGCCGGGGTTGCGCCGTACACCGTCACCTCGATGTCGCGGGGAGGGTACTTCTTAAACAGTTTCACGTGCTCAGGAGTCACCAGGCATGCGTTGGTGAATACGCTCACCAGTAGCCCCAGGCGCTTCAACCCTAGATAGATCTCGGCAAAATCATCTCTCAGCAGGGGTTCTCCACCGGTGAGCAGACACCAGACCGCGCCCATCTCAGCAGCTTGCCCGGCGATGTCGAGAAACGCGGCGGCGGATAGCTCGGCATGTCTCGCCGCTCCATCGCCCGCCGGGAGGTTGATGTAGCAGTGCCGGCAGTCATTGTTGCAGCGCGCGGTGATCTCAAGGTCGAACGAGACGGGAGAGCGCTTGGCCTTCAGCGCGTCCCAAAGTGGGAAGTCCTGTATCTCCACGGTCAGTCCAGATCCTTCCGCATCGTGATGCGCCGCCGCCCGGTGAGCTGTTGCTCCGCTTCGAATCCAGGTTCGAGGGCATCCACCACGGTATTCTCAAAACCAAGCTTCTTGTAGAGGTCGATCGCCGCCCTGTTGTCCTCGTACACGGCAAGAAGCAGGGAGTCGCAGCGTCGCATACGTGCTTCTTCGACCACCTGTGCCGCGAGAGCGTCCCCTATTCCCAGCCCGCGATAGCGTCCCCTGACCTCCAGCGAGAACAGCCAGTGTCCCGACCAGGGTGAGTCCGGATCCTCAACGCGCACGAGCTGCACGAAGCCAACCACCCTGCCACGGAGTTTCGCAACCCAGTTCATGACCTCGAATCCTTCTGCCGGGGTCTCGCTCAGAGAGACGCGGGGGCGAAAAAACCCCCCTCTGATCGTATCAGGGGCGGCGCCGTTCACCTCGAAGACATCGACTGGGGAAACCACACGCCCTCCGATGGCCCGGTAAAGAGCGAGTCCCTGGGCGCCGTGCAAGGCCCGCGATACCAGCCTTCGCGGAGCATGTCTCAAGCTCCGCAGAGCCGTGAGCGTTCCCGTCCGGCTGAGCCAGGCGATCCGGCATCCCTTGCGGCCGGTCCCGAAGTCTACGTCACGCCCGTCCCGCTCAACGCGCACCACCCTCCCAAGGATGCGCTCGTCAATCACCACCCCGTCGGTCTCACGACAGTTGTCGCCACGCAGGAGCCAGCCGGAGGCGCCGCGGCCGACGATGCGGTGCACGGCCAATCTTTCGGATCCGGGCACGACGAATGCAACAACATCACCCACACGTGGCTCATCTCCACCCATGGACGCGATCGTCACGATGTCCTCGTTGCGGATGGATGGGCTCATGCTCAGGCCCAAGACTCTGGTTCGGAGAGCCAGACCTCGCTCGCTGACGGCCCGAAGCAGCTGCAACTGCCCGGCGTTGGAGAGGGATACCTCGCCCCCTGGAACCAGATACCGCGAGGGGTCGACCTCGGTCATGCCACCTCACGCCTTCGTGGACAGGATGCCTCTATCCACCATGGCCGCCGCGAACCCCAGCACATCGGTCTCCAAGTCGCCGCGATCGGCATCGAACTCCGGCTCGAGATCTGTTACGACGTCGTTGAGGGTCCGGACGCCGTCCAGCCTTTGCCAGATGGCTTGGCCCGTCTCGTTCAGCGTGTAGAGCTCGTCGTCGGCATCTCCGATGCCCGCAACGAGCGGCACGATAACGATCATGCCCTCGATCTGGCGGGCGACCACATCCTCAGAAGGGACGCAGACTGCGTCGAGACCGATCCGAGTATCCACGTTTGTATATCCTTCCTTCTGAGGCCTTACAACATCAGGCGTTAGACCGTCGTGGCAGAAACGAGTCGCCGGTAGTGTACCCACGCGGGAGTCAGGCTATTCGGAGCATCCAAGGAACGAAAAGGCTAGGACTTGGCGCCCGCCTGGCACTTGGGTTTCTTTGTATTCGGATCCTCTGCCGGACAATCATAGCCGCCGGGTCCGTTTATCCCGAGGCCTTTCTTCTTGCAGACGTCAAGCACACCCTCTTCGGGTCTGGTACGCACGAGAACCACCAGTTTTGGCCGCTGCCATGCTGCCTTCTTCACGATCATACGCCCGACCAATCCGCCCTGTGAGCCTTATCGCACCCCGTCCAGCGCGGGAATGACAGTGTACTTGTCCCACTGTTTCATTCGGCAGTATCGCGTAAACCTTTAACTTTCCAGGCTTTTTCGTGCGCGCCCAACCAGCCCAGAAACCGCGCCTGTACATGCGCGACCTCACACAAATACTCCACCGGAGTGTCCAGAGTGCCGTGTTCCGCCCACGACTTGGCCGGGCACTGCTCGCAGAAGCCCGTAAGTGGGCAGACGGCACAGCGCCGCAGGTATTCGGAGTTGGTAGCCCGCATTTCACCCAACGATGCGAATCGGTCGAGCGCCTCCGCCAGCGAGGAGGCGCGTACGTCAACGGTCAACTCCGGCGCGCGCACGCCCATGCAGGGCTGCGCACGCCCATATGCGTCGATGGTCAAGCCGTGGCCCGCCCCGCAAGTGAAGAGTCGGTCATCCGGTCTCCCCATGAACTTCGAGGCGAACTCCGACATCTCAGCACGGTACGCGGCCACGTCGCGCGCGAGGATCCTCAGCCCGTCCTCGGGCGATACCCTCAGGGACCTGATGAGTTCGTTCTTGGCTTCATCGTCGCGGCGATTTCGCAAATCGAAGAACATTGAGTAACCGGGGGGCCGATCCATGAACGGGAGCGTTCCGGCCCACGCCTCGAACTCCGCCATCTCATCTCGATTGGGTGGGAGCAGCGCACCTTTGACTATGAAAGGAACACCGTGTTCCAGCAGCAGGTCCACACCCCGCCGGAACTGAGCGAACGAGCCGGGACTCCGGGTCACGGCTTCGTACGACTCCTGGTGCATCCCGTACGCAGTCACTTCCATTGGTACCAGCGGTGGTATGCGGGCGAACAGACCGGCAAGGTGCTCGTTGACCCGCCGCGCATTCGTGTAGACCAACACCTTGAAGCCGAGTCGGCGGGCGAAGAGATACAGGTCTTCGAAATCGGGTCTGAGGAGTGGTTCCCCGCCCGTATACCGCACCTGCAGGCAACCCAGATCTGCCGCCTGCCGCAGGATGTCTTCGATCTGAGCCGTGCTCATCTCCCGGGCCCGAGCGGCAGTGTCGCCGGCCGGCAGATTGATGCAGCAGTGGATGCAGTCGTTGTCACACCGCTCGGTCAGCTCGATATCGAGCGAACCAAGATGAGAGACGACCGGCTTGGGCTGCCGCGTCACCCTACGCACGTAGTCACTCACTGCGCCAGCTCCTCCAGATGCCGGACGATCTCGCCGGTCCTATCGAAGCGCATCACGTAGCACGGCACCTCTGCCATGACTCTCTCGAGAACGTCCATCTCCTTCGTCCACCACTCGGCGGTCACCATCGGTTTGATGAGTGTGACCAGGAGCCGGCGCATGATCTCTTTTCGATCGAGGAGTGGGACTATTTCGTTGCAGCGGTCTTGTTGCAGGAAGAGGATGGCACGGAGCGAGGCTGAGGCCGATGATACGTCGGGTATGTCGCCGTGGCTCCAGGTCCCGTGGACGCGAAAGCCTTCCGGCCAACAGCGCACGATGTTGCGATCGTCACACAGTATCTCGCACCGCTCTCCGAGCTTGGAACGAACCATATCCATAGTGGTGGACTTGCCGGCCTCCGAATGGCCCACGAACACGAGACCCTTGCCGTCTATCGTGAGAGCGCCGGAATGCAGGTAACAGCCCTGCCGTTCGGCCAGCAATCGTGCAAGAAGGATCTGATCGCTGGGGAACATGGTCAACGATGTGAGTCCGCCTCGCAGCCATGCCTTCTCATACGCCTCGCTGTTGTAGAGATCGCCGCTGGAGTGATCGAGATCGAAGACCGCCACGCGGTGCAACGTCGGATCGCCTTGAGTGGGAGCGATACCCAGATACACCCACGAGCGCCAAGTCCGGTAGATGGCCCACGGAGGCTTCCGATAGACCTCTCTGGGATGCTCCGGTTCATCCATCCCAGGAATCGGGTCGGGGAGGCCGAAATGGTGGCGGATCACGACCACATCGGCCCCCGGCTCGGAGACCCGGAAGCTCCGGAACTTCTCGTGGAAGGTCGACTGCGTGATGGGCAGATCACTCTCGACTTGTATGGTGATACCACCTATCGCGTAATAGCGCGTGTTGTCGGGCAACCGCATCTCCTCGCCGCCGGATCGGACCAGCCCGGAGATGGTAGCACTCTGTATTGTCTATAGTGTTACAGGGGAAGAACACCGAGGGCGACCGCATTGCCCGCGGGCGCGGCGGATGGAGATGGAGCAGGACGGGAATAGAGGTCACACTGGCTACTGAACACCCAAGACCCCAGTTGCGTGATGTCATGCGCATCGGCCGGGCGCTCAAGATGGTCTGGTCGATAGCTCCTGGTTGGACGGCGGCCAGCGTAGCCTTGACGGTGCTACAAGGCGTCCTGCCACTGGCGACGGTGTGGCTGATCAAGCTCATCGTCGATGCTGTCTCCGACGCCATCTCGGCAGCCGACCCCGAGGCCGCGTTCTGGGACGTGGCCGTACTCATCCTGATCGCCGGTGTCGTCGGGCTCGCGGGGGCAGTGATGCGCTCCTTGGGCGCCATGGTTGACGAGGCGCTGGGGCTGACCGTCAGCGATCACGTCACCGACGTCATCCACGCCAAGTCGGTGGAAGTCGATCTCGAGTACTACGAGAACCCCCGCTACCACGACGCTCTGTACCGCGCCCAGCAAGAGGCGCCACACCGGCCCCTCAGCATTGTGAGAAACGTCACCGGCACCGGCCAGGCGCTCATCACGCTCGTCTCCATGGCGGCCCTCCTTCTGACGCTGCACTGGGTCGTAGGCCTGATCGTGCTTGCTGCCGCCATTCCCGGAGCGGCGGTGCGGTTTCTCTACTCGCGGAAGCTCTATGCCTGGCAGCGGCGCCGCACCGAGACCGAGCGCCAGTCGTACTACGCCCACTGGCTGCTCACCGACAGCGGCCACGCCAAGGAGATGCGCCTCTTCGGCCTCGGGGACCGCTTCAGAAGTTGGCACCGAGACCTCCGGCAGAGGCTCCGCCGCGAGCTGATAGGCCTCGTAGCCCGGCGTTCGCTGGCCGAGTTGGCCGCCGGTGCAGCGGCCGTGCTGGCAGTGTTCGGGACTTTCGCTTACGTAGCCTGGCGGGCCATCCGGGGTGATATCACCATAGGCGAGGTGATGGCCTACTACCAGGCCTTCCAGACCAGTCTGGGGTCGCTGCAGGCAGTGCTACGCGGGTTTGCCAACCTCTACGAGGACAGTCTCTTCTTGTCCTACTTCGATGAGTTCATGTCCCTCGAGCCGCGCATCGTTTCCGCGGAGAGGCCGATGCCGATGCCGCGTCCGATCACCGAGGGCGTTCGATTCGACAAGGTGGTCTTCAACTATCCGGACACGGAGCGCACAGCCCTTCGCGACATCTCCTTGACCATCCGGCCCGGAGAGGTCACCGCTTTCGTCGGCCCGAACGGCTCGGGAAAGACGACCCTGGTCAAGCTTCTCTGCCGGCTCTATGACCCTACCACCGGCGCCATCACCGTCGACGGCCATGACCTACGCGAGTTCGAGGTGGTCGACCTTCGTCGAAACATGAGCGTCATCTTCCAGGATTTTGCTCACTACCTGCTGACCGTCCGCGAGAACATCCGGCTGGGGAACGTGATGATGGATGAGGCCGATAGCACGATCGAAGCCGCGGCCCAGGATGCAGGGGCAGACGAGTTCATCCGCCGCCTCCGCCATGGCTACAGCACCGTACTAGGCAAGTGGTTTGACGAAGGTGAGGAGTTGAGCGCGGGGGAGTGGCAGAAGATCGCGCTGGCAAGGGCCTTCGTCCGAAACGCTCAGATCTTGGTGTTCGATGAACCGACCAGTGCGCTTGATCCTCAAGCCGAGTGGGACGTGTTCCAGCACATCAAGGAGCTTGCCAAGGGACGTTCGGTGATCCTGATCAGCCACCGCTTCTCGACGGTGCGTACGGCCGACCAGATTCACATCTTCGATCAAGGGCGGGTCACAGAGAGCGGCACTCACGAAGAACTGATGGCGCTGGGAGGGCGCTACGCGGAGATGTACGAGGTGCAGGCGCGGGCATACCGCCCAGTGGATCAGGCATAGGCGATCGACTACGAAGGTAGGTTCTTATCGCACCACCCTCCGCCAGGTCCTGTGATGTGGCACGTGGCTCCCAGGGGGCCCCTCCCCTGATTGCTCTTGCAGACCTCCAACACCGCCTCTTCCGGTCTGCTCCGCACCAAAACGATAAGCTCTGGCCTCCGCCACCGCGGCAGGGTTCTAGAATAGGTTTCTTCGGTTCTGGACACTTCAGTACTCCCGGTGCGGTGGCGGCCACCGCCAACTCGACCAACAATGATGCCCAGGCAGTATACCCGCGATCGATATGCAGTATGCATGAATCATAGAGAGGTGCCCGCCGCGGTCTGGTTCCAGGGCCCAGCCCACGTGGTCATGCGCAAGGCCATGCGGCTCGATCTGGATTTCGCAGAAGCGCTCGAGCCTCTGCTGGGAGAATGGGACTCCGAGGAGGACGAGGAAGCCTACCGTGGCCTTTGAGCAGTGGGATGTCGTCGTAGTCCCCTTCCCGTTCGCCAACCTGCGCACCCAGAAGCGCAGACCGGCCCTCGTGGTGTCAGCACCGCGAGACTTCGGCGACCTCAGCGGCCATAGTGTTCTCGCCATGATCACCAGCGCCGGGCATCAGCCGTGGCCGCTGGACGTGCCGATCTCGGACTTGACCGCGGCGGGCCTGCCGGCGCCGTCATTGGGGCGCATGAAGCTGTTCACTATCGACGACCGTCTCGTGGAACGGAGGGTCGGCTCCTTGGCCGCCGCCGACGCCACTGCGGTGGCAGACGCGCTGCGTGTCCTGCTCAGAAGCGGTTAGGACCCGGACGGAGCACGCACTACCCCCTCTGTGCCGCCTCCCGGGCAATAAGAGCCGCCCCGTGCGCTCCCAGATACTCGGCATCGGACAGAACGTGTACGTCCACCCCGCCCAGAGCCTCCGACAGCGACTTGACGAACCCCACGTTGAGTGCCGTTCCGCCCCCCAGCACCACCGGGTCCTCAACCCCTATGCGCCGCACCATCGTCGATACCCTACTGGCCATAGCATCGTGCACTGCCCGGGCGATGTCGCCGGGAGGCGTGTTGGCGTGGATGAGGCTCACCACCTCCGACTCCGCGAAGACAGTGCACTGAGCGTTCATGGGAATGGCCTCGGTCGAATCCAGCGAAGCCCTAGCGAATTCGTCCAGCGGCATTTCCAGCGCCCGGCTCATCGCCTCTACGAAGGCTCCCGCACCTGCCGCGCACTTCTCGTTGATGGCGAAGTCGACCACTTTGCCGCCCTCGCCAAGCTTGATGGCCCGTGCTTCGTCGGCGCCCACATCAACGACCGTGCGGGCCCCCGGGTAGAGATCGGCGGCCCCTCTGGCGTCGGCGGCGATCTCGGTCGGTTGGTCGGCGGCGAAGGCCAGCGCCTTCCGTCCCGCGCCGGTCGCCGCGATGCGTTCGATGTCCTCACGCTTAACGCCGGCGATACGTGCCGCTTCGGTGAGGCCCCGCTCTGCCGATTCCTCCTGGTCGAACCCCGAGGCCACCACTGCCCGCGCCACCAATTCGCCGTCTTTCAAGAGTACGGCGTGCACGTTCTTTGCCCCTACATCGATACCCGCTACGAGCATGCCCAGTCCTCTCGGCGGACTCTCTAGCTTGCCGCCTCTTCTCCGTCGGAGATGGTGATGGAAAGACCTCTGGCCAGGGCACGCATGTTGACCTCCTGGGTGCCTGCAGGAACAGCTTCGCTGACCGCTCTTTGCATGGCTTCCACCGAAACCACACCGGTCACCGCCACAACCGCGCCCAGGGCCACCACATTGGCCGCCTGCACCCTGCCGGTCTCTTCCTTCGCCCACCGGGTGAAAGGCGCACCGACCTTAGCACCGAGAAATGTCGGCAGGCTGGTCACCATCTCAGAGTCGTAGATGAGCACCCCATCCCTGCGCAGGTTCTTCGTGTACCCGTTCACCGAGTCCTGGGAGAGCGCCACCAGCAAATCGCACTGATCGAGCTTGGGGTAGTCGATCTGCCGGTCGGAGATGATGACGTCGCTACGACTGTAGCCGCCACGGGCTTCGGGCCCGTAGGACTCGGTCTGCACGACGCAGTGTCCGTCGTAGTTGGCCGCTGTCGCCAAGATGATGCCCATGAGCACCACGCCCTGGCCGCCACTGCCGCCGCAACGTATCTCGACGAAAGAACGGTCGGCGAGCAATCCAGTGCGGTCGCTCATCCTTTGTCTCCCGCGGGCGCCTTCACCAGATCGTCCACCTGCGACTGAGCCTCGGTTGCTTCGGCCTGTAGGGCCGCAGCGGCCGCGTACACCTGCTGGAACTCCGGCGCACTCTCATCTTCGTGAAGCACTCCGGTGACGATCTTGCCCTGCAACTCCTCAGGCGACATCTTGGCGGCCTTCGCCACAGAGACAGCACGGGCCCGCGCGTCTTCCAGCATGTTGATGGGATTCGACATGCCGTTGCGCCTGCCGAACTCTGTAGGGCAGGGAACCACCGCTTCGACGAAGGAGAAACCGACGTGTTGCATACCTCTCTTGATGAGTTTCTCCATCTCGCGGATATTGGCGGCCACGCCCCGGGCCACGAAGCTGGCCCCGGCAGCTTGCGTCAACCGGCACAGATCGAACGGCCGCTCGATCTGGCCGTGCCGGGCAGTGGTGGAGCGATCGCCCACGTTCATGGTCGGCGCGGTCTGTCCGCCCGTCATACCGTAGGTCTGATTGTTGAAGAGGATACAGGTGATATCGATGTTGCGCCTGCAGGCGTGGATGAGGTGGTTGCCACCTATCGCGGCCGCGTCGCCGTCACCGGTGAACACCACCACCTTGAAGTTCGGCCGGGCCATCTTCACCCCGGTAGCCACCGCTAGAGCCCGGCCGTGGATGGAGTGCACGGTACCCACATCGAGGTAGTTGGCGGCCCGGCTCGAACACCCGATGCCGCTCACCACCACAGTGTTCTCGCGTTCGAGGCCAAGATCGACGAGGACACGCAAGAAAGCGCCTGTGACGATGCCAAGACCGCAGCCCGGGCACCAGATATGGGGCAGCCGTTCTGTGTGCAGATACTGTTCGATCTGAAGAGTCATCGACTACACGCTCTCGTACTTTCCAATGAGCTCTCCGATGCGGTCGAGGATCTCCCGCGGCGTGAAAAGGGTCCCGTCGATCTTGCCCATGCCGATGACGGTGGTCCACTGCTCGGCCATCTTGCGCACCTCGTGCGCATACTGGCCCAGGTTGAGCTCGGGGATCAACATGAACTCGACCCGGCGGGCCACGGTCTGGATGATCTCCACGGGCAGCGGGAACAGAGTGTAGAGATGCAAAACCTCTACCGGAAGGCCTTCCTGCTCCGCCAGCCGCCAGGCAGCCCGGGCAGTGCGTGCGCACGAGCCGTACGCTACTATGCAGACCCGGCCCTTGCCCTCGTTCTTCACGTCGTAGAGACACAATTCATCGCGGTGATGCGCCACCTTGTTGTAAAGCTCGCGCAAAAACTCGCTGCTCTGGTCGGGATCGTTGTTGGGGAAGCCCGTGAAGTCGTGGTAGAGCCCGGTGACATGAGGATGTTCTCCCTGGCCAAGCACGTGCGGACGATGCACTTCGCGGGCCAGGTCCGGATGGATGTAGCCGGGCGTGAAGTCGAAGTCGCCGCTGGTGAGACGGTAACGACCCACCAGTTCCGGAGAGAAGCTCTCGCGCATCTGACCGACCATCTGGTCGGCGAGCAGGATGACCGGCGTGCGGAAACGTTGCGCGAACCTGACCGCCGCCATGGTCAAGCGATACATGTCGGCCACATTGGACGCCGCCAGCACGATGGCCGGGTGGTCACCATGCGTGCCCCAGCGGGCCTGCATGACATCACCCTGCGATGGAGCTGTGGGACGGCCGGTGGACGGTCCCACCCTCATGACGTTCACGATGAGCAACGGCGTCTCGATCATGATGGCGTATCCCAGACCTTCTTGCATGAGCGAGAAGCCCGGTCCCGAGGTGGCGGTCATGGCCAGATCTCCCGCCAACGATGCACCGATGCAGGCGCAGATGGACGCTATCTCATCCTCCATCTGCAAGAACACGCCGCCGGATTTGGGCAACTCCTCGGCCATCGCCTCCATGATCTCGGAGCTGGGGGTGATGGGATAACCGGCAAAGAAGCTCACACCGGCATCCAGTGCGCCCAGGGCGCAGGCGCGATTGCCCTGGATCAACAGGCTGCTCTGGTCGGCTCTTCCGCGTAGTAGGTGACTATGCCATTGTTCCATGTGCACAAGTGAGTTTAGCATCCGGCGGTGCGCTGGGACCGGGGTGGTATGCTACGCCAATGACTGAGACCGCGCGACTCATCATCAACGACAAGGCGCACGACCTTCCGGTGGTGGTAGGCACAGAGGGCGACCGAGGCATCGACATCTCGGGTCTGCGGGATGCCACCGGGCATATCACTCTCGACGAGGGCTACATCAACACCGGCTCGTGCCGGTCGGCGATCACCTTCGTCGATGGCGACAATGGCATTCTGCGCTACCGGGGCATCCCCATAGAACAGCTCGCGGTGAGCAGCACCTTCGTCGAGACTTGTTGGCTCCTCATCACCGGAGAGCTACCCACGCGTGAACAGCTGAAGGTCTGGAGCAGCCTCTTCACCAAGTACGAGATGATCCATGAGGGGCTCTACCACCACTTCGACGGCTTCCCCGCGACAGGGCACCCCATGGCCATCCTCTCGGCGATGATCAACGCGATCAGCTGCTATGAGCCGGACCTCATGGAGATGGAGAGCACGGCGACCTTCCTTGTCGCGTCGGCGCGACTCATCAGCAAGATACGCACGATCGCCGCGGCCGCTTACAAGGCATCCATAGGCCAGCCGATCATCTATCCCAAGCCTCATCTGGACTACTGTTCCAACTTCCTCCACATGATGTTCTCCATCCCCTTCCGCGACTACGAGCCCGACCCCGAGACCGTGTCGGCACTCCAACTCATCCTCATCTTGCATGCCGACCACGAGCAGAACTGTTCGGCAAGCACGGTGCGCATGGTCGCTTCTTCGCAAGCGAATATGTTTGCCAGTTGCGCCGCGGGGGTCTGCGCGCTGTGGGGGCCCCTGCACGGAGGAGCCAACGCCGCCGTGGTGGAGATGCTCCAGCAACTGCACGACAACAACGTCGACCTGAACGACTACATCGCCCAGGTCAAGGACAAGAACTCATCGCTGCGTCTCATGGGCTTCGGACACCGCATCTACAAGAACTACGACCCCCGCGCCGCCATCATGAAGGATAGAGCCGACAAGCTGCTGGGTAAGCTGAAGGCCGCCGACCCACTCTTGGAGATCGCCAAACGTCTTGAAGACGTGGCGTTGAGCGACCCCTACTTCATCGAACGAAAGCTCTATCCCAACGTAGACTTCTACTCCGGAGTCATCCTGCGGGCGATGGGCATCCCGGTCAACATGTTCACGGTGATGTTCGCCATGGGCAGAATGCCCGGTTGGATCGCGAACTGGAGAGAGGTACATGACGAAGGCCGGGCGCTTCATCGCCCCCGCCAGATATACACGGGCGAGGCCATGCGCGACTACATCCCTATTGAGAAGCGCGAAAGCGCGCCTCTGGTGCCCGAGAGCCGAAAGTCTCTGTAGTCCACCCGGAGGCGAGCCGTGCCCGCCCTCACCGACCTTATGGCGCGGCAGGCCGGCGGTACTTTCGTAGTAGCAGGCGGACCAAGAAGTAGAGTCCGGCAAGGACCAGCAGGCCACCCACTATCAGAGCAGGCAGCACGGTCCATATCGCGATGAAACGCAGAGGCTCGCTCACCTGGTCGAGCATGCTGCTGCCGGCGACGAGTGTGGCGGCGAGGCTGTGCGGACCGTCCCCGCTCTTCACCTTCACCTGCACCTTGGTCTTGCCGGGAGGCAACTCCACCTCCGACGTTTCCCCCTCCGGGAATGAAAGACCGCTCCCGCTGAGTCCCATGACGACCGTGAGCGGGTAGGCGGCATCGTTATGGATCTCCAGACCGACCTCACCTTCGTGGCCGGTGATCGTCGTCGACTCCACAGCCCCGAACCGCACTTTGGCGAGTTCGCCTTCAGCGAGCCCCTGCGCCCGCGACGAGTATTGGAGGCCGATGCTCGCTTCTTGAGGATCGATACCGTCGCGGGACCACCAGCGGCTCTCCGCCATGTACAGCAGCCGGCGGGCCGTCTCCACCGAGGTCCGCGTGGTGTCGGCGATCGCCGCCAGATCGGTCACCGCCGCGTGCGCGCTCCTAAGCCCGCTAAGCAGCGATTCCTCTATGTAACCTTGGGCACCGCCGGTGCCGGTCTTGAGTAACACCGGGCGGGTGCCCGGTGAGTGAGAGCGCAGGATCTCCGCCAAAGTCTGGGTCCTGAGCCAATCGTTCTCGTCCAAGACCTTGCCCAGACTCTTCAAAAACGATCCCGGCGGAACCGCGAAGTCCATCTCCGGGACCACCACGATGGCGTCTCTGGGGCTCCCAGCCAGCATGGCCGCCAGGGCGGCACAGAAGACGCCGGTGTCCCACGAGCCGGCAACCATGTCGCTCAGCGCCTGGTCGGCGAAGACCAGGGTCACCCGGTCGTTAAAGGCATCGCGGGCCCTCACGGCTATGGCTCCCTCTTCTATCTGCTCGGTCAGCAGACCGGCGAGCGAAGAAGCCACCACGATGTGATCAATCGACGCATCGGCGTAGTAGGCCACGCTGTCCGTGGTCAGAGCCAAATCGGGGGCACAGGCTCCGGTCAACGGTGCACCCATACCAAGTGTCTGCTGCAACTCCTGTTTGCCCAACTGCACCTGCTCAAAGCCGTCGCGCCAACCTTCAGCTGCTAAGAGCCCGAGGTCGGCCCCTGAGTAGGGGCTCACCAGCACTTCTGCAGAGCCGGCGCCGGCCAGATCCTTGAAGGCGCTCAGAGCCGCGGCGGCCTTTTGTGCATCCATGTCGCCCTCGCCGACCACCACCTCGGCGCCGGCCGCATCGTAGCGAGCGTAGCCGTCGGCCATGTCGCGGAGTTGAGTGAGAAGCACGGGCTCTATCGCGACGCTGAACCTCCAAGCGGGAAACAGGCCGGGCATGCCGAGCAGGGCCTGAAGATCTCCGGGCTCTGAAGCGATCGTCTGCTCCAGAACCTCGTCGTAGTAGACACCTTCGGCATCCCGATGGATCCCCAGCGATACCGGCCACACGAAGGCGATGTCCAGGGGTGACTCTCGAGGGGCGACCTTTCCCAGCCACACCTGTCCGCTTGCCCACACATCCTGGCCGCTCTTCACTTCTACCACGAGCTGGTAGGCACCCGGCTCGGAGGGCATGCCGGCAGGAAGCAGGGCCTGGGCCTTGAGGCTACCCGCCTCGAGATCCGCCGCCGTGCCGGCCACGGCCGCCAATGAGGTCGTAGTGGTGGAGGAGGTCGTGGTAGTGGGGACAACAACTGCACCGGGAGCCGCCGGGGGAGTCTGTGACGTAGTCGTGGTGGGAGGAACTTCGCCGAGCACCTTCACGATCTTGTCGGCCTCAGTGAGCTCCGGGGCGTTCTCGCCCACTTGGCCGAATCCGGCGGGCCCCTTCACTCGCACCACGAGCTTAGCGCCCGCGAGAGACCGCGAGAGCTGCCCCTCGATGGTCAAGGTAAGCGGCTCCTCAATGGTGCTGAGAACGTGATCGACGGTGACCGTGAGCACGTCGGACCTCGGGGCGGCGGCACCGGCCGGACCGGCAGACAAGCAGGCCGTCGCCAGAGCTACGGCACATGCAACGGCCACAAAAACGGCCACTACGACTGGAGATCGGCATCGGGTACCGGCAAGCCTCATGGCGTCTCAGTGTAGCACGGTGCTTTCGAGCTCCTATGGGACCACACACCGCCTGCGAGACAAGCGGTCACCGCCGAAGAGAAGCCCTACCCCAGACGCTTCACCAGCCGGAGGACACAGCCCTCGGCCTCGGTGTCGGTCTGCTCCATCGTGTCGACCAAGGCCTTGATTATCGTGAGCCCCAGACCGCTCTCGCTGGAGGGGTCGCACCCCGGATGGCACGACATGTGATGCTGCCGGTCCGGGTCGGAGATGACGATCTCCCACGCGCCCGGCATGACATTGAAGTCCACCCTCAAGGAGCGGGGTGGCTGTACGGTGTCCGCGTCGTCTTGAGACGGCGGGCTGCCATCCGGTCCCCAGAGGTAGCAGGTGCAGGCCTCGGTCACGGCCAGCTTGAGATCGGCGACGGTCTCCTCGTCGAGAGACTCCCGCACCCCCACCACTCCAGCAACCAAGCGGCATAGGCCCACGTACTCGGGTCGTCCTGGTATCACAAGAGATATGGGTGGCTGTGAACCATCCCGCGATTTGTCCGTATATGGCTCAGTCGGCGTCATGGACTCCCCACATCCTGCCGGTCATCTCATCTGCCAAATGCTTCCCCTCACTCGCCGGCATCTAAACAGCCTGGAACCTCAATACCGCTCAGCCCTGGGTCTCTACGAGCCCAAGGTCCTCGCCGCAGGCCCTGCAAAGACCCCGTTCCACCCTTGAGAGATCCACTTTGGGCTTGTCACGGCGGATCACCGTTCGCCCACATCCAGGACAGATGGTGTCGCGCGCGGGGTGGCCCTGCACGTTGCCAAGATAGACGTATTTCAAGCCCACGGCCTTGCCGAGACTCACCGCTCTCTCCAAGGTCTTCACGGGCGTGGGGGGGAGATAGGAGAGCTCGAAGTCGGGCAGAAAGCGCGTGACGTGCCAGGGAGTCCGCGGACCAACGTTGTCGCGTACCCACGTGGCCATCGCTGTAAGACTGGCGTCGTCGTCGTTGAGTCGCGGCACGATGTTCGAGACCACCTCCAGATGACAACCATGCAACTCTTTCGCACGCACCGCGGCCGCGTAAGCGGGTGAGGGGTCTTTCACCCTCGTCAAACGCCCCCACTGCTCTGCCGTGGCAGCCTTCAGGTCGAACTTGAAGGCGTCTACGACCCCTGCCACATAGTCGAGCGCGGCTTCGTTGAGATAGCCCGCCGTGATGAAAGCGGTGTAGAGCCCGGCTTTCTTGAATGCTGCGAACACATCATGCACGTACTCGATCCACACTACAGGGTCATTGTACGTGAAGGCCACCCCCGCCAGCTTGTGCTTGCGTGCCATGGCGACCGCATCGTCGGGCAAGAGCGTTGGCAGCCGTGTGGTCTCTGTTTGGACACCCGCGTGAGAGATCTGCCAGTTCTGACATCCGGAGCACAGCACGTTGCAGCCATGGCCACCGAGAGACAACGCGCGAGTGCCGGGATGAAAATGGAAGAGAGGCTTCTTCTCGATCTCGTCGCTGACCACGGTCGCCGGACGGGCATACGTAAGACTAACCATGCGGCCTTCTCTGACCCCGCGGGCTTTGCAGAGCCCCTCGGCGTTCTCGCTCACCACGCACATGTGCGGACACACGGTGCAGCGTACCCGGCCCTGGCCCGCGTCCTCCCAGAAAAGAGTCTCCCCGCGCGGCGGCTCTCCCGCTGTCGAAGGGGAGGAGGGTTGAGTCGGCTCTCCTGTTTGGGGATGATTCATGCTTGAAGACGAAGTATACATTGGGGGTGCTGCCGGAGAGTTCTCCAGGATTGCCGGAGGCCTGGGACCTTGCGCCGACCCCGGAACGACGAAGCGTTCGAGATTCACTATGAGTTATAATCATGCAGGTCAGGCTGCGGGGTCGCATGTGTGTCCCTCTCTTGACGGGCGCACAGAGACAAACCCAGGAGGAGGGTAAGTTGAAGAGAAATCATGTCCTATCAATCATTTTGCTGGTGTTGCTGCTGATCGTGGTACCGATGGTGGCTGCATGCGGCGGTGAAGAAGAGACTACGACCACCGCGCCGGCTACCGAGACAACCGCAGCAGGCGAGGATCTGGCGGCCGCGGCCGACGAGGCCATCGCTGCCGTCACCAAGTCGTCGATCATCGAGACACCGCCCACAATGAAGGAAGGCGTGCTTCAGGGCGGGTCCGATACCGCCTTCCCACCCATGGAGTTCTCGGATGAGCAGGGCGGCTACATCGGCTTCGACGTCGATCTCTGCACCGCTCTCGCCAAGAAGATGGGGCTTGAGCTCGAGGTCGTCTCTACCGCTTGGGACGGCATCATCCCGGCGCTGCTCAGCGACCGCTACGACATCATCATGTCGGCCATGAGCATCACCGAGGAGCGCAAGGAGCAGGTCAACTTCACCAACCCGTACTTGCCGGGCATCCTTGCCATAAGCGCCCCCATCGACAAACCGGTCATGACCAAAGAAGAGCTGGTCGGTAAGACCGTCGGCGTCCAGGTCGACACCACCGGCCAGTTCGCGATCGAAGAGATGGAAGGCATCAAGGAGATCAAGAAGTACGCCACCATCCTTGAGGCCTTCATGGATATGGCGGCCGGCCGGGTCGAGTGCGTGGTCAACGACGAGCCCGTGAACGCCTACATCATCCAGACCAACACCGACTATCAGGCCAAGTTCGCCAACACCGGCGGCATCGTGACCGTGAACGATTATGGATATGCCATCAAGAAGGAGAACACCGCCCTCCTCGAAGCCATGAACCTCGGGTTGACGGAACTCATCAACGAGGGCGTCTATCAGAAGATCTGCAAGAAGTGGGGCCTGACCGGCATCATCAACTAGAAGGCCGGACTGCGAGTCATCACAGTCGCCGGCACATCACGATTCTACGAAAGAGGTCGAAGCCTCCGCTTCGACCTCTTTCTGTCTTGTATGCTTGAGCGACGCACGAGGCGGCAAGCGGAGGTGACCGGATGAACGCATTCTTCAATGGAGAGATCTTCAAGGACTCTCTCTGGCTGCTCGTCAAGACGTTGCCGACGGTCTTCGAGGTGCTGATACTCGGCCTTGTCTGCGCTTGGGCCTGGGGCTTGGTCCTGTCCTTGGTCAGATTGTCGCGTTTCCGCGTGTTGCGCTTCTTGGCCGCCGCGTACATCGACTTCTTCCGGGGACTGCCGCTGCTCCTGCTGTTCATCTTCGTGTATTACGGTCTGGCCACCGCCGGCTTGAGACTCCCGCCACTGGCTTCGGGCGTCCTCGGCCTTGCTCTGTGCTACGGAGCCTACGCAGCCGAGATTTTCCGTGCGGGCATCCAGGCCATCCACAAAGGACAGATGGAGGCGGCGCGCTCTCTTGGCATGACACAAGGCCAGGCCATGCGATACGTTATCCTGCCGCAGGCCCTCAAGCTTGTGGTCCCACCTCTCACCAACGAGCTCATCGCCATGGTCAAGGACACCTCCCTGATGTCGGTCATCGCGTTCCCCGAGCTCCTGTTTCGCGCCAAGGAGAAGATGGGTGTCGTAGCGAACGCGACACCTCTCACCGTCGCGGCGCTCCTCTACCTGGTGTTCACCATTCCGTTGATCCGGGTGGCCGCCCAGATGGAGGTCAAGCGCAGGAAGAAAAAGAAGAAGGGAGGAGCCGGACCTCCGGACGGTCTCACCCCTGAGGCGGAGATGGAACTGCTCAGCGCCGACATCGCCGGCCAGTTGCCCAAGGGAGGTGAGATGCATTGACCGCTATGATCGAGTTGGTGGCAGTCCATAAGTCTTTTGGGCACCTCGAAGTGCTGAAAGGGATCGATCTACGGGTAGCCCACAAGGAAGTGGTGGTGGTCATCGGCCCCTCCGGGTCGGGCAAGTCGACGATGCTTCGTTGCATCAACGGGCTCGAGCCCATCCAGAAGGGCAAGGTCATCATCGAGGGAGAGGATCTCCACGGTCCGCATACCGACCCCAACAAGATCCGGCAGCGCATCGGCATGGTCTTTCAGAGTTTCAACCTGTTCCCCCACAAAGATGCCCTCCATAACGTCATGATGGCACCGCTCAAGGTCCAGAAGAAGCCCAAGGAGGAGGTGGAGGAGATCGCCCGCGACCTTCTGGCGAAGGTCGGCCTGGCAGATAAGATGGAGGCCTTCCCCGACGAGCTGTCAGGTGGACAGCAGCAGCGGGTGGCCATCGCCCGGGCGCTCGCCATGAAGCCCGATATGATGCTCTTCGACGAGGTCACATCAGCTCTGGACCCCGAGTTGGTGGCTGAGGTGCTGGGCGTCATGCAGGACTTGGCCAGGTCGGGCATGACCATGGTGGTAGTCACTCACGAGATGGGCTTCGCCCGCGAGGTCGGGTCGAGGCTCATCTTCATGGATGGCGGCGTGGTGGTGGAAGAAGGGGACCCACGCGAGATGATCGTCAACCCCAAGGAGCCGAGAACTCAGAAGTTCCTCAGCATGGTGCTCTAGGGCTCGCTGACCGCCCGTTTGCGGCGCCGGCGCCACACCCACCAGGCGGCAATGGCCGCCACCGCGACGCCCAGAGCCACGAAGAAGATCACGTTGTATTGATGGAACTGGTCCTGTAGCCGTCCCCAAGGGTCCTCACCGGCGGCCTTACCGGCCGCGAACCCCAGCGAAGTGAGGGCGGCCACCCAGGGGACGATGCCCATGAACGAATAGAGAACGAACTTACCGAAGGGCATTTTCACGATTCCCGCGGGCAGAGAGATGAAGGTGCGGATGCCGGGCATCATGCGCGTGAAGAGCACGGCCAGTTCTCCTCGTCGCTCGAACCAGCGCTCAGCCTTCTCCAGGTGGTGCACCCGGACCCCCACGTAACGTCCGTACTTGAGAAAGAGCGCTCGCCCGCCCCATCGTCCCACCCCGTAGGCGATGATCGACCCCACCACGTTGGCCGCTATGGCGACCAGCATCACTTCCCAGAGCTGCGCATGCCCCTGCCCCGCCAGGAAGCCCCCGTATGGCATGACGATCTCGCTGGGGATCAGGATGCAGGCGCTCTCGGCCACCATCGTCAAGAAAACGATGAGTAGCACGTGGTCCTCTAGCAGAGGAATAAGCCAGTCTTCGAAAAAGCCCATGGCCGCCTATTCTACCGGGAACGCCTGGGAACGAGGTGGATCCGTCCCACTCCGAACTCCAGGCACTCCCGCAGACGGTCTTCCAGATCGTCCATCTCTATCTGATCCTGACGGTCGCGCAGACGGCGGCGAAGATCCTGCTCGACCTCGCCGGCCAGATGCGTCGTCTCGTCGTCCAGCCGGCGCATGAACTCTTCGCTTCCCAATTGTGCATGGAGCGCGCCCAGATAGTCCGCCGCCGCCGCGAACGACTCGGTCGGATCGGCGATGACCGGCGAGCAGAGGTCGAAGTAGTACGTAGCGAAGGCCCGCTTGAAGACCAAGCGCAGGGACCTCAGGGACGTGGAGTTCACAGGATCGTTCAGCGGCTGTACGCCACCTCACGCCATGACGGGTGGGGAGGCGGACCGATCCGGCGGGACCGGTGCCCCGCAGGTGAGTACATGAAGGTACCCGTCTCATCATCAAAGGCCACTTCCAACTGCCCTTCGATGAGCCGCAGGTCGAGCCAGGCACCGCGGAACACAAGCTCCCGCAGCCAATAGACCAAGCTCTCGCCGCCCAGGTTCAGCACCTCGTCCCCTTGCTGCACCAGGTATTCACCAAGGGAACTGACCGGGTACTCGATGCTGCCACCGGCGACGAGTTGTACCAAGTCGGCACACTCGTCATGGCGGATCATCCCCGGCTCGATGAACTCCAACTCCACCGCCGCCATCTCGACCCTCTGGGCGAAGTCGACACTGTTGAACCCATAGCGGAAGCTGCGAAACTCAAGGATGAAGTCTTCGCCTGAAGCGTAGTTCGGATGCGTGTGCCGGTTCTCAGCCGTCATGGACATCCCCTATGGCGCGGGGGGATACTGCTGCGACACATTGTAGCAGTTTGCTTGTACCCTCTATGGCAACGATTCATAATGACGGCATGAATACCCGCCGTTACGCCCTCCGTCCTGCCGTCGCCTTTGTGGTCGCCGTGCTCGTTCTGGTCCCGATCCTCGGGTGCGTTGTTGGTTGCGGCGACGAGCCCGTGGACATAGACCCGCAGGCAGTCCTGCAGGCTTCGTCCACCAGGATGAAAGAGATCGCGGGGTTCCACTTCGTCTACGAGGTGCACAAGCCCGCGGGCACCCAGCCGAGCAAGGGCCTCGACATCAACCGCATCACAGGCGACATCAATGCGCCGGGAGACATGGCCGCCACCATCGACGCCATTTGGGGCGGCACGCCCGTCGCCGTGGGGTTCGTCTCGGTTGACGGAGTCCACTACATCCAAGACCCGCTCTCGCTCAAGTGGCAGTCCATGCCGGCTTCGGACAGCCCGGTGGGCAGACTCAGCCTGAGCGCAGGCACTATCCGTATCCTCGGGAACATCATCGACGCGACATGTGAGGGTACCGAGAAGAAGGGCGGCACCAAGACCTACCACATCAGCGGCTTGGTGGAAGCCGTGGAGGTGGAGGCTATCGCAGGAGCAGTCAACACCACCGAGCCCTTCCCCACCGACATCTGGGTGGGAGTCGAGGACAGTCTGGTGTATGAGGTCGACATCATCGGGCCGGCGACTCCCAACGAGACCGAAGGATTCTGGCGCAGCATCATCCTCTCCGATCTCGACAAGCACGTCGACATCAAGGCGCCACAGTAGCTGTGTCCGAACAGAAGGCCGGAATGGGGGCCGCGGAGACGATCCAACCGGCCGGGGTCAAGGGCGCCGGTCCCAGAGTCTCCCGGCAGGCGATCCTCGCGATGGTGGCTCTGTGCACGGCCGTGTTCGTCGCCGCCCTCGACCAGACCATGGTCCTCACCGTCATGCCGTCGATCATGCGGTCCTTTTACATCAGCGTCCGCGATCTCAACGACGCCGGATGGATCATCACTGGTTACCTGCTCGGCTACACGGTCGCGATGCCCCTCTTCGGGCGGCTCGCCGATGTCTGGGGGCGGCGGCCCATGGCGATGGTCGCGCTGGTCATCTTCCTTGTGGGGAGCGCCCTTTGTGTCGTCTTGACCCGGCTGGACTTGTTCGTGGCGGCGCGAGTCGTGCAGGCGGCCGGTGGCGGAGCCCTCGTGCCCATCGCCATGGCGGCCGCAGCGGACATGTTCCCGCCGCGCCGCAGAGCGCTTGTGCTCGGCATCATCGGCGGTGCGGCCGAGGCGGGCGGGGTGCTCGGCCCTATCTACGGTGCAGGGTTGACGGCACTCTGGGACTGGCGGCTCATCTTCCTTGTCAACGTGCCGCTGTGCATCATCCTCATGACCGCCTGCTGGTTCCTTCTGCGGCCCGGGCTCAACTACGTCCCGCCGGAAGGTGATGCGCCGCCCGACCAGGCGGAGGATGAGACCGGCCACCAGGACGAGAAAAAGCGTTGGTGGCAACGGGGGCGGGTCGACTATCTGGGCGCCCTCCTCATGGCCCTGGCGCTAGCCGGAGTCACCATCGGCCTGGGCACCGGTACACAGACCATAGACGCCTCGGCCGTGAACGCGGCGACACCGGTGAAGTGGCCATGGCTGGTCGTAAGCGGCGTCGCGTTCGTGCTCTTCGTCCTGTATGAGCGCCACCATGCACGGCCGCTGGTCAGGCTCGACTTCTTCAAGCGCCCCGCATTCGCCGCCGCCAACATCGCGCACCTGCTCGTGGGGGCAGCTCTGATCATCGGAATGGTAGAGATCCCTCTCTACGCCTACACGCTCTTTGGCATGACTGAGATAGAGGGAGGCCTCCTCCTGATCCGTCTCACCCTGATGATCCCCGTGGGAGCAGTGGTCGGAGGATGGCTGGCCGACCTGGTGGGCTACCGTATCACCGCCGTTGTGGGCTTCTTGGTAGCCGCAGGTGGCTACCTTCTGGTCAGCCGCTGGCCTCTCGACCCGAGTCAGTTCGCAATGACACGCGACCTGATGATCAGCGGCCTGGGCTTCGGTCTTGTGATCGGACCCATCGGCGCCAGCGTCATATCTTCGGCGGGCCAGAAATGGATGGCCACGGGGTCCGCCCTCGTCACGGTCTCCCGCATGGTGGGCATGGTCGTCGGCCTCTCAGCCCTCAGTTCTTGGGGCGTCCGACGGTTCAACTCGCTGGCCGCCGGCATCACGACCCCGATAGTGAGGCCGGAGGGGTTGACCGACGCCGAGTGGCAGGCTATGAAGGACACGGCGGCGGCGGCCACCAAGGGTGCGGCGCACACCGTGTTCAGCGAGTTCTTCCTGATTGCCGGGATCGTGATCGCGCTTGCCGTGATCCCCGCGCTCTTCTTCTACAGACAAAGGGCTCGAGGAGCCAGTCACATCCCCTTCTTACCACACTGATGAGGGAGCCGCTGTGAACGACGATCAACTCGACCTGGGAGCATCCTTCGACACCAGTTCCTCCGCGGCATCTACCGGCGGCGAGAAGCCTCCGAGAGTGCAGGTCTGCGATCTCAGACCCGGCACTACCGTAGACGGCGTCTACCTTTTGTCGGCGAAAGAGACTCGAACCACCAAGGCCGGCAAGCCCTTCTATAAGCTCAGATTGGGCGATCGTACGGGAACGGTGGACTGCACGGTGTGGGAGGTGGCCGCCATGGACCCGGGTCTAAAAACCGGGGATCTCGTTTGCGTGACCGCCCGAGTCACCGAGTATCAGGGCAGGCCGCAATTGGAGGCATCCCAAGTCTCTCCGGCGCCCGAGGGGACGGCCGACAATCGCGACTTTCTACCCTCGACCTACCGTGACGTAGAGGAACTGAAGGGTTTCTTGCAGTTCCATATCGATTCGGTGCGCGACCCGGACTACAGCGCCCTTCTAGCCGCATTCTTCACCGATCCCGGATTCTATGAGGCATTCACCACGGCTCCGGCGGCCAAGGTCTATCACCATGCCTACTTGGGAGGGCTCATGGAGCACACAGTCGCAGTGGTGGACCTGTGTGACTTCGTCGGCCAGCAGTACGGCAGGATCGATCGCGATCTTCTCGTGACCGCGGCTTTGCTGCACGACTGCGGAAAGACGAGGGAGTTGGCCTTCGACACGACCATCGACTTCACCGACGCGGGGCGGCTGCTGGGTCACGTGATCCAGGGAGTCAACCTCGTATTTGAGAAGGCGAAAGAACTGCCCTCCTTCCCCGAGGCCAAGCTACAGGAGTTGCTGCATTGTGTGGTGAGCCACCACGGGGAGTTGGAGTGGGGGTCGCCCAAGCGGCCAAAGACCATCGAGGCCTTGGTCCTGCACCATGTCGACAATCTGGATGCGAAGCTCAAGGGGTTTCTCGAGATTGTCGAGGGGTCGCGCGACGCTCCCTGGACCGACCTGCGCAACCTGTTCCGCAGGCCCCTGCATGTCCCAAGGGCCATCCACCAAGAGGAGGACTTCCTACCTCCCGGAGAAGACGGACCGGCGAGATAGAACCGGTTAGTCTTCTTCCTCGCGCAGACTGCTCTCGATAGTCTCGTCGACCTCGCTGTCCACGTCGGGCAGGACGCTCCGCCGGTGTCCGGCATCTTCGCTGTCACGTCCGAGTAGGGCCGACTCGCCGGACATCATGGCATCGAAGGCCTTGGCCTTGAGCCTACTCCGCACGGACTCGATGCGGCTCTTCATCGACTCATAATCCACCGGCTCTTCAAACATCTCTGCAGCCGTATCCAGCCCTTCCATGGAAAGCTCTGGCTCGGAGACCTCCGCGAGCTCCGGTTCGGGGCCTGCAGCCACTTCTTCCACCGGGACGGCGGGTGCGACCGTCCAATCATCGGCAAGAGCGGCTGGGGTCTCGGCGCCCGCGATGAACGGCTGTTCGAGCTCCTGTCTGATACGCCGACGAGTCTCCTCGATGCGTGCTTTCAGGTCATCAACAGCGGGCCTGGGTGCGGTCTCAACCGACGACGCCTCAACGACCGGAGCCTCCATCGCGGGCGCTTCGGCAACTTCAGCCTCCATGACCTCGGCTTCGGGAGCCTCCACCACCGGTAGTTCTACAATGGGCATTTCGACAGCGGGCGTCTCGATGTCGAGCGATTCGTCCGTCCACTCGGGCACCGCCTCCGCTACCGGCCGCTCTATTTCGGCGGCCTCCATGGCGGGGAACTCATCCGGGACCACGGGGAGGATGCTCTCTATGTCTTCCTCCTCGACCATGGGTGCCGTAGATGTCCAACCGGGCGCCTCCACCGGTTCGTCGAGGAACTCAGGTGTGAGGGTGATATCGGGCTCAGCGGTCTCCGTCGGCGCTTCTGCCGCGGGAGACTCGACCTCTACCGGTGAGGCCTCTTCCTCGGCCACAGGTGTCTCGGCGACCGGGGCCTCCTCACCGGGAGCGGGGGTCTCCCACCAGGGGGTGGGCGGGGGAGGAACGGCGATCCCGCTCGGCAGAGGTTCCGCGGCATCAACAGCCGGTGCTTCAACCGGCGGGGCCTGCGGCGCCACACTCTCGGCCTCTACAGCTTCGACAACCTCGGCTTCGAGCATCTCGACATCCGCCACTTCTGCCGCCGGGATTTCAGTCGGGGCCTCAACGACGGGCCATTCAGGCACGGCCTCTTCAGCCGGGGGAGCCTCGAGCGGAGGTTCCTCGAGCATGGGTTGCTCGGCCTCGGGGGCTTCCACCACCGCGGCTTCTTCAACGGCCGCTTCTTCGACGGGGGCTTCTGCCGTGGCCGCCTCTGCCACGGGCGCGGGTTCGGTCTCCCACCAAGCCGTGCCGACCGGAGCTTCGACGGCTTCCACCGCGGGGGCCTCAAGATCGGCGGCCTCAGGTGTCTCGGCCTC
>ENA-UOXR01001149-UOXR01001149.1-bioreactor-metagenome-genome-assembly--contig:-NODE-1149-length-28653-cov-110.710714_pt1 | contig 28653 bp, 27 predicted proteins | sample MGYA00238164_ERZ764825 | MGnify/ENA primary metagenome ERZ764825 (study PRJEB28920, sample SAMN05720171) | bioreactor metagenome | isolation source: Anaerobic biogas reactor | place... | reverse complement strand
TACCAAACTGTTCAGGACCCAGATAGCGAGCTACCCATACACTTACAAAAAGACCTACCAATACACGCATAATCTTCTCAACAAACAGCCAGGCGATATTCTCGAGGACTTTTTGCAGATAGACTCGTCCTTCAATTTTCTCCACTATAAATGGAGGCAGGACATTTTTAGCAAACTTCTTCATTTAATCCAGTCTTTCACTTTATAAATTATTCTGTTCCTCTGCGAGATAACTATTTTCACGGGGACGGCAGGCTGTGCGAGAATAAGAAAGACACGGGGACGGTTCTTCTGTCTGCCGCCAATTTCCCTGATATCAAGATACGAGCTGAAACACCAGGACAGTTCCATCGTCTTCCCTGTCGATTATTGGCTTTGCTGTGGAATCATTTAACCCATCCCACATCTCTTCTTTAGACAAGAGAACCGTCCCCGTGTCTACCCTAGACAAGAGAACCGTCCCCGTGTCTATCCTTGGATGCTGCTGCTTCTTCGTAAGTCTTCAAAGATTGATCTTCTTTCATCATTAACTCCTGCCGACCAGAGGAAATCACCCGATTAAACCGCCTGGCTAAACAAATATAAAGCACAATTAACAAAACAGCTGCTCCTATACCGATAAGCAATAGATACTTTGGATATAATAAAGCTACTGCAGCCAAAACCCCAAGAAGAATATTAATAAACAAAACGCTTAAGGTTACCTGTTTATGACTATATCCCGCTTGAACCGCCAATTGATAGACATGCGTACGGTGTGGTTCGTATATTTTTTTACCTCTGCTGCGGCGTATTTGCAGAGTTACAGTAGCATCAACTACAAATACTCCTAATAACATAATCCATACTATCAGGGGAAGTGACCTGCTCATTTCCGAATACATCGCCAAAACCACAAAAATAAAACCCAAAAATCCGCTGCCCGTATCCCCCATGAAAATCCTGGCCGGTGGCCAATTCCAAAGCAGGAACCCTGTCACTGCCCCCGCCAGAAGAAAACATACGGCAGCAATACTGATATCCCCCTGCCAGAACAGCAGGCAGCCAATAATCAAGGCCACGCTAACTGCTTCAGTAGCAGCTATTCCATCTACGCCATCCATAAAATTATACAGATTAATCATCCAGACCGTACCAAAGATAGCAACTATACTCCCTATCAAAGATAAATCCAGTTGCATAAATCCGATATTCATAATTGAATATCCTCCTGCCCATCCAACTGCCCAGACAGCGGCTAAAAAATGAAAAACCATTTTTACGCCATAACCAAGTTCATGTTTGTCATCCTGCCATCCTACTGCAGCGATCAAAACCCCGCCACCCATAAGCATCACAAAAAGCTTAAACTCAATCAGACCTGAACACAGTAACCCTACCAGTCCCAGCAGGAAAACCATCACAAATCCCAGTCCTCCGCCCCGCGGGGTAACATTCACGTGGGAACTGCGCGCATTAGGGATGTCAAGAATCTGCTGGTGAATAGCAAATTTCCTGATCTGACCGGTTAATAGCCAGCTGACAAGCACCACAGTTAAACCAATTATTAACAAGTAAAAAGCTGACATTCAAATACCTCAATTTAATCCAATTTAGATAATTCCCGCATCTTTAAGGGACTCCACTTCAAGGGTCACTCCCTGCTCAAAAGATAGCGGAGCAAAATCCATATCCTTAAACGCCTCCGCATATGAAAACACCTTATCTTCCTGCAGGCGCCGTACCTTCTCAACATCAATAAGGCCATTGGGAATTATCTCCCCTAGATAACCTGCCGCCAAAGCCAAAAAATACGGAACGGTTATGAACAGCCTTCTTTTTCCCAATTTCCTGGAAATCATATCCATCATATCTTTAAATCGAATCGGATCCCTACCCGCAACATTATAGGCCTTATTAAGCGAAACATCGTTCTGCAGGGCCCGGGCAATAACCACGGCCAGATCAGCGGCATAAATCGGCTGCATCAATCCATAACCACTACCCAAAACAGGTATAATCGGATATTTATTAACAACCTTAACCAGCTTGTGAATATTCTTATCCTGATGATTGCCATAAATCATGGTTGGCCGAATAATCGTGTAGTCCAGGGTACAATTAACCATGGCGGCTTCCAGCCTTTGATACTCAGCCGCATACTGTTGATACTTACTAAAAATACCGGTTGTATTAACAAAAATAGCTCGTTTAACACCAGTTTCATAACAAGCCTGAATAACCTGCGGTGATGACCTGATATTAACCAGATGAATTACAGCTGTTGTTTCTGCCAATGCGGTGACTAATGAATTATAATCATTTACATCGCCCACAACCAACTCAAAATTATCATCATCCATCCAGGAAACATCACTGCTCTCCCTCACCAGACAGCGTATTTTCCCCTGGTATCCTTGGGTTCTCAAGGCCTTAAACAAAAACCGTCCCGTTAATCCGGTTATCCCTGTGACCAATATCATTCCATATTCACTGCCCTTTCCCTGCAACCCGGTCTTGTAAAACTTTTTCATATACAGCAATAGTTTCATGCATCATTTTATCTAAAGTAAAATTCTCCTCAAAAATTCGCCGGGCATTTATACCCATTTGAGCACGAATCCCCGGTTCATTTATTAAATACTGCAAACGGGATGTCAGGGTCTGCACATCTCCCCGCGGAATCAGATAACCGGTCGTTCCCTCTGTAACCGCTTCACGAACGCCCCCCACATCTGAAGCTACCACCGGCAAACCTGCCTGCATCGCCTCCAGTATTGTCAGCGGGAATCCCTCCCAATTCGAGGTCAAAACAAAAATGTGCGCCTGGGACAGAAGGCTGGCAACATCACTTCGATTGCCTAAAAACTCCACGTTTTCCAACCCCATCTGCTGTGCCCTGGTCATCATTTCATCAAACTTCTCCCCATCTCCCACCAATTGCACCCTGAACCTTTGCCGGCTATTGATATTGGGGACTGCTTCCAGCAGCAAACCATGGTCTTTTTGTTCCGAAAAGCGGGCCACCATTATAATATTTACCACATCACCCTTATCAGGCCTTGCCAAATCAACATCCTCAAGCAGCGGAATACCATTATGTACAGCTATTAATTTTGCCTCCGCTGCTACAGAATAATCCAGAGCCAACTTGCGGTCATATTCAGACACGCAAATTATACGGTCGGTCCATTTGGCCGCCGACCTCTCAACAAAAGTATAAACCCAGCGTTTCAATTCCGAAATCCCCTCGGTAAACGCCCAACCGTGAGCAGTAAATACATTGGGGATATTTTGCCGCCTGCAAACCAACCGGCCTAATATTCCAGCTTTACTGGAATGAGTCGTTATCAGATCCGGTTGAATCCGTTTAACGAGACCGGTAAGTTCAAGATAGGCCTTAAAATCTTTTACAGGTGAAATCTCCCTGACTAATGCCGGTATATGATGCACTACTATTCCTGAAGACTCCAATTCATCTATAAGCGGACCCTCAACACCTACTGCAACCTGGACATCATACCCGGCACTGTATAAATGCCTGGCCACATCTCTTACATGGTTTTGAGCCCCGCCCCGGATACCCTGGGTTATTATAAACAAAATGTGGAGTTGACGATTAAAACCTTCTATAGTCATTAAAACAAATTCCTTTCTTCAAAACCTTCTCCCCCCAGGGGAATCGTCCGAGACCACTGAAGTAGACAAGGGCAGACAAGGGGACGGTTCTTCTGTCTGACAAACCCGGTTAGACAGAAGAACCGTCCCCTTGTCTAAAATCTTTAACCGGGGAAATCTCCCTGACTAATGCCGGTATATGATGCACTACTATTCCTGAAGACTCCAATTCATCTATAAGCGGACCCTCAACACCTACTGCAACCTGGACATCATACCCGGCACTGTATAAATGCCTGGCCACATCTCTTACATGGTTTTGAGCCCCGCCCCGGATACCCTGGGTTATTATAAACAAAATGTGGAGTTGACGATTAAAACCTTCTATAGTCATTAAAACAAATTCCTTTCTTCAAAACCTTCTCCCCCCAGGGGAATCGTCCGAGACCACTGAAGTAGACAAGGGCAGACAAGGGGACGGTTCTTCTGTCTGACAAACCCGGTCAGACAGAAGAACCGTCCCCTTGTCTAACTCCCCCTTGTCTGCCCTGAAAAGCAATTCATTAAGCAGATATGCCAATCCCAGAGCTGTTATGGTCATTATAAAACCATATCTCATGCGATACAGCGTACCTATATTTACATTAATATAAACATAAATTACCATCATACTGCTGCAAAAAAATATTAAAACCCACCAGGCTGGTATCTTGCGCCATTTCTTAAAAGATAAGGCTGCGCATATAAGGGCAAAATAAATACCCAGCATCTCAATACCGCTGATTTTGCGTATAAAACTACTGTTTACCGCGCTTCCATTATTAATCCACATATTGGGGAACGGAGCCAGGAAAGCTATTTCAACCGCCCGTGGAAAATATAATACAAAATCTGCTGCACTATGGAAACGTACATGAGTATCAATATTGCTTTCTGCATCCGGATACCCCTCAATAAGTCCGTTACGTAAGCTGGCCAGGGTACGAAACAGGTTATCTGCCCGCGGAGGCAAAGTCTGCTGCCAATCTCTTTGTTTGACTGTAGATGTGATTTGGGGTTTGGAAACCGTATTGGCATCAATCTCATATCCTCCCCTGGTAAAAGGAGTAATCGATACAATTAATATCAACAGCAGGAGGGGAGTTATAATCAATCGCCTGACTAAACTGCCCGGCAGCTTCTTAATCTGTATAAGTCCAAACAAGATCAACCCTCCGGCCATAAAAACCGATAATCCCTGCATCATTTGCACTCCATAAGGGCGTACCACCCACACCAGCGCTGCCCCGATCAGGACAAATAAATAAGGTTTTACAAGATTTTTCAGGTTGCGGGTATTGATGACTTCCTCCGCCAATAGAATCCACCCATACAGAAATATCAATGAACCGAGGATAAAAAAGCCATCCTTATGAATCTGCGTAAACCAGGTCATAGCTGAAGGATAGAAGACAAAAGGCAGAGCAGCAATCGCAGCAAACTGCCAGCGGACTTTAAACCGCTGTACGATCAGCATAATCATCACCGCAGCGCTGGCATGTAAAACTGCATTCAGAGGAATAATCGTCCATGGTTCCGGTATCGTTAAAGCATAAATGGCTGCTGCAATACCTGCCGGGGCTTGCCCCTGAGGTCGGAAAATCCATTCCTGCCAACCATTCATACGGATACTCTCACTCATTTCAACTGCCAACTCATGAAACCAAATAGAGTCTCCACCAACCAGCAACCCATGCCCGGCATTCCATCCCGGCACAATATAGGGCAAAGCAATTAATTGTACAAAAACAGCCACCAGGGCAGCATAAATAAAAACCGCAAGCCAGATTAAACCATAAGGGGCATCAGGTTTATTAATTACATCTTTCGACATCCTGTAAATCTCCTCTCACCGCGGGAACCTGCACTCAATTATATATAATTCCTTTAAACATTAAAATATCCTGCCCGATGCTCTTGTCATGCCTTGACACCTGGCCAGGCTACAACTACCATATGATGTAGTAGAAACCCATCAGGAGGGGAACATGGCTATATTAGTTACCGGCGGGGCAGGATACATCGGCAGTCATACCTGTGTGGAACTTTTAGCTGCAGGTTATGAGATTATCGTGTTTGATAACTTTATAAACTCCAAACCCGAAACCCTGCAAAAAATCAAACAAATAACCAATAAAGATTTCAAATTTTACGAAGCAGACCTTCTGAACCGAAATGCTTTGGAACAGATTTTTACAGAAAACCGGATTGATGCGGTAGTTCACTTTGCCGGTCTGAAGGCAGTTGGGGAATCCGTAGAAAAACCTCTGCTCTACTATCATAATAACGTCAGCGGCAGCGTAAATCTTTTCGAGACCATGGCAAAACACAAGGTTAAGCGAATTGTTTTCAGTTCATCCGCCACCGTTTACGGCAATCCTGCCACTGTACCCATAAGCGAAGACTTTCCGTTATCCGCAACCAATCCTTATGGAGCAAGCAAACTGATAATTGAAAATATATTGCGCGACCTGTACATCAGCGACCCGGAATGGAGCATTATCCTGTTACGATACTTTAACCCCATCGGCGCCCATAAAAGCGGCCTCATCGGTGAAGACCCCAATGGCATCCCCAACAACCTCATGCCCTATATAACCAAAGTAGCTGACGGCAAGCTGGAAATCCTGAGCGTATTCGGCAATGACTATCCCACCAGAGACGGTACTGGTGTAAGGGACTATATCCATGTAGTAGACCTCAGCCTGGGACACATTAAAGCCCTGGAAAAAATCACGGAAACCAATGGAGTGGAAGCCTATAACCTGGGAACCGGCAACGGTTACAGTGTTCTGGAGGTCATAAAAACCTTTGAAAAGGCTACCGGGCAAAAGGTAAACTATCGAATAACCCCCCGGCGCCCGGGAGATATTGCGGAATGTTATGCCGATCCCGCCAAAGCAGAAAATAAACTAAACTGGCAGGCCACCCGAGACCTGCATGAGATGTGCGCTGATTCGTGGAGGTTTATAAATAACAGGTGATTAAAATTGTCATAAGGAGCAGGGAAGGGAAGGCGTTTTTGAAGCGATAATTTCTTTATCGTTGTATAACGATTCAAAGCGATAACTCTACTATTTAATTTTCTGCGCCTGTTCCCCCATTATGCTGAACGATTATTTCTTTCCATATCTCTCCTTAGAATTATGAATTGATAAAAGAAACCCTTGCGAGTAGATCTACGCGAATAGAAAATCAGGCTGCTTGCTGACTAGAAATTAAGCCACACAAGTCAAAATTAATTATCGGTAATAATTTCATACGTTAGTATTCTTTTTTTTTAAGGGCATAATTTCCCCTGCTTTCCTCTTTCGCCCCCTCATCCATTGCACACCCACTACCAGCAGCACCCCTAAAAGTGCACCGCAAAAATCAATGAAAATGTCTGAAAGCTGACCTCCTCGGCCATCAACAAATAGTTGATGCAATTCATCGGTTGCAGCATAAACGGCACAAATAATCAGGGCGGCAAAAATCTTCACTTTCAACCTCGAATCATATGTGCTCAGAGCGCACATGCACAATATGCCCAGTATTAAATATATTAAAATGTGGGCTATCTTCCTGACTATATTCTGTAAATTTGCCACTATTTCATTCTGCTGTGTCTGCGACATATCAATAAACTCCGGCATAAATATTGGTATCAGCGTACGGATAGTCTGACCGCTAAGTCCGGATGACTCAGCTGATGTCTGTGCGGATAGAAAAAAGATAATCCCCATCCATAGGATTACCAACAACCAAAGTATGAATCTCTTATATTTCATATTCAAACCATTAGACTCCATATTTACCCTTTAATCATCACAACCGGCTCCAATACTGCCGAATAGCCCCCCGGGAGGATATCCCCGGGCTTAATTTACCTTCACCGGCCTAATAAATAAAAGTTTGCCAGTTTTATTGCAGAATGATTTGATCCATTTGCTGAAAAAAATCCTGAATGTCCTTTTTTACGGACTTGGCGATTACCGGTAAATTTGCCAGCAAGGCTTGTTCCCTGACCGGGTTGATGCTGAATCCATAGGCATTACGAAAAACATGTCTGAATCCTCTTAATTCATCGACTTTAGCAGCAGTTTGTTTAGCGATTAGAGCTATACGAACACCAGGAATATTTAAACTCATTTTATCCAATAATTCCTTGTGCCATTGTGTTCCAGCAGGCAAGGTTTCTCCAAAGCTCCTGGCTACGTGGATAAACACCTTTTCCAAACCGCAATAATAATCATGCAGATATGAACCAATAACCCTGCATGATACCTCATCCTCCAGTGGTAAACCGTTTAATGACTCCGCCTTAATTCCTGGAAATAGCTTTAGCTTCCGTAGTCCTGTTTCTAAACGTTTAATATTTTCAAGTTCCTCATTCACCCGTGCCTTCAGGGTAAGATACTCAACCCTGTCAATCATAGCAACACCCCGTTTTCTAAAACCTTATTTTTTAATGATTCTATACACTCTTCCTCACAGGCCAAACTTACCTCTATCGGAGTAGCAATATCATCCGCTTCACTACATGCCCTCCAGTAGTTCCCCTGAAAACCTACCAAGTAAAGATCAATATCTGAATGCTGGTCGAATCCCCCCCAGGCCAGAGAACCATAGAGATAAACCTGTTTAACACCGTAACGCCCCTTTAACATAGCTGCTACATCTTTTGCCTTTTGCAGTGCCTGTTGATAATAATACTGTTCATCCTGTTTATCCAGTTTAATGAGGTGTTTACGTATGGCGCGAAACTCCAATAGATTGTCAACACTTCCATTCCTAGACATTCCGCTCCCACCCTTTCATAGGTATTCTGGATTCTTTATAATGGAACATCAAACATTATTACCATAACATAAGATATTATAATTATACCCCACAAAAAACAGCCTGTGTATAAAAAGAACAATAAACCCAGATTTTTCATAATGGTGTTTTTAATAAAAAAAATTGGTCCTAAGCGAATGTTGCGAGACCAATACACTGGAATATTTACCCTTTAATCCTTAAGCACCTGAAACCGTATTCCTTACTACCTCTATCACCCGCTGCTGCTCCTCCTCCGTCAAACTGGACCCTGACGGCAGGCAGACACCACGGGAAAAAAGCCGGTCTGACACACTTCCCTCTTCTTCGTGGGTGAAATACATATTATCGGCAAACAGCGGCTGCATGTGCATAGGTTTCCATACTGGACGGGATTCAATATTCTCAGCTGCCAGAGCGTTTATAACCTGCATGGGGTTAATCAGGGTATAATTCCGATCCAGAGTCATAATCGTCAGCCAGCGGTTGCAATTCCCATAAGTGGCCTCCGCCATAAACCCGACTCCCGGTAAATCCCCCAACGCGTCCTGATAACGGGCGAATATCTCCCGCCGGGTCTTCACTCTCTCATCCAAAACCGTTAACTGCCCCCGGCCAACAGCCGCCACAATATTGCTCATGCGATAATTGTAGCCCACCTCCGAATGCTGATACCAGGGAGCCTTGTCCCGCGCCTGGGTTGCCCAGAACAGTGCCTTTCCCAGAGCCTCCACATCATCAGAAATCAGCATCCCCCCACCGGAGGTAGTAATAATCTTATTGCCATTAAACGAATACACTCCGAAATTCCCGAAGGTACCGCAGGCCTTCCCTTTATAAGAAGCCCCCATGGCCTCGGCAGAATCTTCTACTACCGGAACCCCATAGCGGTTGCAAATAGCCAATAACGGATCGTAATCGGCACTCTGTCCATAAAGATCTACAATAACAATTGCCCGCGGCATTATCCCTATTTCCATTGCCCACTCAAAAGCCTTTTCCAGAGCTGCCGGCGACATATTCCAACTATCCGGCTCGGAATCAATAAAAACCGGTATGGCCCCCTGGTAAAGAATCGGATTGACGCTGCCAATAAAAGTTAAAGAGGAACAAAACACCCTGTCTCCTGCTCCTACCCCCAACAATCGCAACGCCAGATGAAGCCCAGCCGTTCCCGAACTTAATGCTAATGCCCCCTGCGTACCAGCATAAGCAGCCACCTCATTCTCAAAAGCAGTCACATGCGGCCCCAGCGGAGCAATCCAGTTTGTATCGAATGCTTCTTTTATGTACTCCTGCTCTTTCCCGCTCATGTGCGGCGGTGAAAGGTAGATGCGTTTATTATTTGTTTGCATAGATTCATTTATCTCCTTAGTAGTAAATTTTAAAAACAGGAACGATTAGACACAGATAATATTAACAATAATCAAATCATATATAATCTGCGTCAAAAATGATTCCACTATTTTTTATATTTAATCCAGCTGCTTTACTACCCGGGCCGGTACTCCTACTGCCAGACTATGACCGGGAATATCACTCACTACAGTCGCTCCGGCTCCGATAATACTCCATTCGCCTATAGAGGTACGATTAATCACACAGGAATTAAGTCCAAAATAGCAGCCTTCCCCTACCCTGACCTCCCCGGCCAGATTGGAGGCCGGCATCAGGCTGACAAAATCCTGTAATTTAGTATCATGACCAATAAAGCAACCAGGATTTATGATATTGGAAATCCCCAGATTTACATTAGTAGTTATGATAGCACCCGAACAAATAATAGAACCAGCACCTATTTTTACATAGTCCGACATGCTTACCGACGGGTGGACCAGAGTAGCCAGCTTCTTCCCCTGATCCTGGATCTGCTGGATAAGCTTCATCCTGGTTTTAGAATCAGCTATGGCCACTACTACCCATATATCTGGAGACATTTCAAAAAGATGCTTAACCGAGCCAAGAACCTGATAACCTTCCACCGTATTCCCCTGCACTCCGTCATCTACAAATCCGATAAAATCCCACTCCGGTTTTTGGCGATTAATATCCGCTGCCAGCCAGGCTACTTCTCTGCCCAGGCCCCCTGCGCCAACTATTACCAAAGGCTTTAAGCCATCCGCCATTATTCCTACCTTCCCCCTGCTATAGTATAAAACCTTACCAGCTACCCGGTATAATCTATTCTATCTTAACCATTACTATTATCTTGTATTGCAGCCGCCTGTATATTGCTTCGCTGCAACTCACTATATTGTGCATTAATATTGCCCATAAACTCAGCCATGGTAGCCTCACCCTCAGCGCTGATCCCTTCCCGCCGAAAAACCTTTACTACCGTCATAAACAGAATCTTCACATCCAGCCACAAGGAGCAATTATCCACATACCACACATCCAGCGCAAACTTTTCCTCCCAGTTAATCGCATTACGCCCGTTCACCTGGGCCCAACCGGTGATACCCGGCTTCGCTTCATGGCGCCGCGCCTGGTCAGGCGTATAGCGTTCCAGATACTGCATCAAAAGCGGTCGCGGTCCCACCAGACTCATATCGCCTTTCAATACATTAAATAACTCCGGCAATTCGTCCAGACTGCTGCTACGTAAAAACTTCCCCAACCGGGTCAAACGCATTTCGTCCGGTAACAATACCCCGTTTTCATCTCGCTTATCTGTCATGGTTCGGAACTTGTACATAAAAAAAGACCGGCCTTGCAAACCTGGTCGCATCTGTTTAAACATAACCGTTCTGCCCATCCGCATCCATATCATTATTGCCAGAACTATCAACAAAGGGGACAGCACGATCAACCCCAACCCTGCTCCTGCTATATCAAGAAATCGTTTCACAAACGGATACATGCTCTCCCCTCCCCGACACTCCGTCTAAAACAGCCCTAATTTAATTTTAGAGCCTTACTTTTTCCCTTAAAGCGCTACGCCATTATTACTTCCCTCTCCAGTTTATCAGCCAGAGTCTGGTAAGTATGATTTTCTAAAAAATATTGCCGTCCGTTTTGCCCCATTTCCTCCAGGCTGCATTTAGGCATCTTAGATAATTCCAACAAAGCATCTGCCAGTTTCTCAGGATTTTCCGGAGGCAAAGTAATTCCACACTTAGCTATATCCACGATGTTATTTGCTACATTTCCGGCAAAAACAATTGGTTTTGAAGATGCCAGATAATCAAAGAGTTTATTGGGACTGATACCATACTGGTATAGAGGTATATCTTTGCCCAACAATAGACAACAATCTGCGCATAGCAGAATATAGGGCACATTGCTCCTGGCAACCTGAGCACAAAACACTATATTTTTCAAATGCAATTTGTCTGCCATCATAATTAAATTGTCTTTTTCCGGACCAGCACCGACAAAAATAATATTAATATTTTCGATACCCCTATTTTGCAGAATGCCTGCTGCCTGAATGGCTGTTTCAAGACTATTTACCACTCCATGTGCACCGGTATAAACCACTTTAAACTTGGATTTATCAATAAAAGCCGGATACTTCTGAAGATAATCATCAAATCCCTGGTTGGATTTATTGTCAATTTCATAAATCTCCGGATTGGCTCCGTTGGGTATATATACTATCTTGTTCTGTTCAATTCCCAGTGTAGTTATGTATTTGTATGCATCCGGCAAAAGAGTAATTATTTTTTCTGCTCTGGCATACACATACTTCTCGAGTTGTCTCATTAATAGGGCGGGAATACTATTTCTCCCAATGGCTCCCATGTTTATCAGAGTCTCTGGCCATAAATCCCTAACCTCAACTATAAATCTGCTGCCGTGTTTCCTGGCTAAGTTATAACCACTTATCCAGGTCAGGGGATGTACACTGGACGCAATAATTACTTCAGGAGCAGTTTCTTGCCTCCCCACTTTATAAGTTCGGATTGCATAGGATATCATGTTTAAAATCCGATGCCAGTTATTACTATCATACGGATAAGTCTTAAGCCATATATACTTGACCCCATCGATTACCTCGCAATCAAATATTCGATTACCATATTCGCGAGTTTCATTAAACTGATTATGTAAAAAACCCGCGGCAAAAACACTAACCTCATATCCTTTTTTGCTCAGCTCAGTAGATAGATTATAGTGTCTACCGCCAGCGGAAGACTCGGTGGCATAGTGATTTAAAATCCAAATTCTCATAAAGTTCTCCTTATTAATTGTATTTAATCGTTTTGTCTCAGAACTTTAGCCGGATTTCCAGCAATAATAACATTGTCTTCTATCGATTTAGTTATAACCGAACCAATTCCAACCAGCACATTTTCCCCTATTACGATTCCGTTTCTTATTGTCGCATTTGTAGTAAGGAAGGTGTTCTTTTTAACACGAGTACTACCTCCAACCTGGCAAGCAGTAAGTAAACATTTTTCCTCTATATGAACGTTGTGTCCAATTACTACATGATCATCAATCTTAACATAGTTCTCTATAATCGTATTGTCTAATGTACCTCTCATAATGGTCGTACACGAACCAATTTCAACATAATTGCCAACTTCAACACTTCCTATATGAGGTATTCGTACTGGAACGTCATTATTATCGCGTTCAAAACCGAAGCCATCTTCGCCAATTACGCACTGAGATTTAAGTAAACATGCTTTTCCGATACTTACACCATCTCCAATAACAACATGATGACGAATTTCTGTCCCATCACCAATAACAACATCATTTCCGATTACACTATACTCCCCAATAATAACATCCCTACCCAGTGACACATTACGACCAATCCTTGCTGTCGCAGCAATACCCGAAACAGCCTTAGGAGCAAAAAATTCCTGCAAGACTCGCGCAAATTCAAGCCGTGGATTATCGCTTATAACATATGTACACGAAAGTTTTCCGTAATATTCAGGCGTAACAATTGCAGTAATATTCTCCTGCCCGGACAGCATGCTTAACATACTCTCGCTATACTTTTTTAAAAAGACCAATCCACCCTCAATGCAGTTATTCAGTGAGCATGGCTTTATAACATCTCTATCCATTCCATTTAAATCTTTACCCAGATATGCAGCAATCTCCTGCGCTCGTACAGCCATTGTTTTTTCTCCCAACTATATTAATTTGAAATTAAAATGATCACCTTAAACGCATTTCATTTATATCTTGGCCCGAATAATTTCAAATGCCTCTGCATATTTTTCCTTCACTTGAATACCACGAATACGGGCTAAGCTTTCCACAAACTCATATGAAAAATATGGCCTTTTCAGATCTAACTGTGTTTTATACTGTTGCATTGCTTGCCATTTCTTTTGAATATGGCGTTCAGTCACTACAATAAAAGCTTGAGCTGAAAACTCAATGTGATTCCAAGGTAATTCATACCCAAATAACGTTATGTCTTTAAAAGCTCGCAATGCCTCATTATGTAGAACCTGATGATCCTGATGTAAATCATTGCCCGAAGGTGTAAAAACGATATCCGGCTTAATTTTACTTCTTAGTTTAATCAAATCCTCTAAGACTTCTTGTCGATGATATGAAAGCCTACGTACCGGATAATCATAAATATATAGCCTATCCAATGGCAGACTCAAGACCCCACAAGCTGCATTCATAAATTCACTTTTCAAAGTACCAGGCTCAGCTCCATCTGGCAATGACTCCTCGGCAGTTGAAAAGGCAGCAATATGAATCTCAGCCCCCTCCTCTATAAATCTAGCCATCGTTGCTCCACAACCTAATTCAACATCATCAGTATGGGGCGCTATAAATAAAATTAGTTTATTCCTATACATTAGATACATCTCCTATATGTAATTAAACATTTCACTATCTTCTCCCCCGCCCTACCATCACCGTATAAGGGAACAGAAAAATCTCTGGCCTGTTGAATAAATTCCTGCTCAGCACATATAATGCTCTCCCGCTCAGCTCCCACCAAACGGTTATATCCATGCTCGACCAACTCCACCCACTCCGTCTCATCCCTCATGGTAATACATGGCTTATGGAAAAAATAGGCTTCCTTCTGTACGCCCCCGCTATCCGTAAACACAGCCTGGCATTTATCCAAGAGACAAACCATATCAAAATACCCCACTGGCTCAATACAGCTTACCCGCTTCATAGTCAGCCCCAGTTCCAGAAGATGTTTGCGGGTACGGGGATGCAGGGGGAGAATCACTGGCACCCGTTCGGCAATCTCCTCCAGCACGGTCATGATACTCGTAAGACGCTGCGGCTCATCGGTATTTTCCTGGCGATGCACCGTAGCCAGATAAAAGCCCTCGTTATATCTGTCCAGCAAATCAGCAACAATATGTCCCGCTATAGCTCTTTCCCTATAGAACATGGCTGCATCATACATGACATCCCCCACATTATGTACCATAACCCCCGGCCATGCTCCGGCACCTTCACGCTCCAAATTGCTTACAGCCGTCTCCGTAGGACAAAATAGCCAGCTTGAAACCCGGTCAGTTAGAATCCGATTTACTTCCTCCGGCATCTGCATATTAAATGAACGCAACCCTGCTTCTACATGAGCTACAGGAATGTGCAGCTTGGCTGCTGCCAGTGCACCTGCCAGGGTGGAATTCGTATCGCCATAGACTAGCACGATATCCGGTTTTTCCTCCAGCATTAAACCCTCCAGCGATTCCAACATCCTTCCAGTCATTGCTCCATGGCTTCCACCACCGATACCCAGATGATAACGCGGAATAGGAATCTGCATTTGGCGAAAGAAAACCTCGGACATATTATCATCATAGTGCTGCCCGGTGTGCACCAGCAGTTCCTCGACAAGCTCTCCAACTGAGACTATTCGGTTGTGATCTTCTATCGCACGTGATACCACTGCCGCCTTGATAAACTGTGGGCGAGCTCCGACTACGGTAAGTATTTTCACTATACCCCCCCCCTTATGGATTGATTATCTTTATGGAAGTTGAATAACTTTGATATGTCGACATATAATCACTAAACACCAAAAGCCACTGAATTTTAAATTCTCACATTCATTATTTAAGCATATGCTTCATTCAATACCTGTACAACAGTGTCCCATGTATACCGCTCCATTATTTCTCCAATATTCACAGCAATAGTATTGAGGTCCATTCTGTTGTTTTTAACATGTTTTATAAACAACAATACTTCTTCGTAATTACCAGCATTCAATACATACCCAATGCCTTTTTCAACCACAAATGCTTCCACATATGCACCTTGACTAATAATAAACGGTGTCTGAGTAGCAATTGCCTCAAACATCTTAGTAGGCTCAGCCCTCCTCCAATTTATAACGGACATGTCGTAGCAACAATAAAGCAAATCACATTCAGAGAATAATCTAGCGGTATCCTTTACTCCATCGTAAGGACCCGGAACTCTTACAACATCAGGATATTTTTCTTGCAAATATCTAACCTCTGGGTAACCGTTGCCCCCTCCATGCAAAGAGAGCTTTACGTCACCCACCTCTGCACAAGCCTTTGCTAAAATTTCAAAAAAATCCTTCTGTCTTTCCCTAATTCCTCCAATGTACGAAATATAAAGTGGATCATTTGTCGTTCTTTTTTTGGTAAGCGGAAAAATGTGGTCAGTATCCGGATAATTGGGTAAATGCAAAAACTTATGCTGCGTTTCTCTTGGGGCTTCTTCCTTTTGTAGAGGGTGTACATACAGGATTTTATCAGACTGGTAACAAAGATACTTTGAGACTCTCTTTTTAATCGCAGATAATATTCCTCTATCTCCCTGCATCCCAAAGAACTCACGCATATCAAACACAATCTTTTGGTTTTTACTACGTACTAGACTACCAGCAAAGGTGGCGTACAAGTTATGAGTATGCAGAAAATCAGCAGGGTTATTATTCAGATAACACTTCAGCTTGAATAGAAATATCATAAACCAAAGAGGATAAAGTAAATTGTTTTTATCTTTTAATATGCCCTTCGCTAACCAATCGGTTATCTTTCCTCTGCAGTTTAAAAAAATGCATTCTATATCATTAATTTGAGTTTTAAAGGGGATATTTCTATCTTCATCTCTGTAAAGAATGAGAACCTCAACATCATGTCCCTGTTTCAGCAAAAACTCGCATTCCTTTTGGGGTCTGACATCAAAAAAGTCTTTTGTTACCCCACCATCACAAATAATCATCTTGATTTTTGCCATAATTACCCCAAATACTTTCTGAACTTCCTCGCAAGTCCTGCATAATTATTTATTGCGGATATTGAATAATCTTGATGCTGCTTAGGAGGCAAGGAAATAAGCTCATCAAATTCGTTTCTTGTCATATCTAAATAATCAGCAAGATAAGTAAAATCAAAATCTTTCAGTTCCTCGCTGATATAAGGATCTCTGGAGAGCCGTTCGACAGCTTCCTCTCTGGTCATTTGCCCTGATACTATCATGCTCGAAAAGTGGGATTTCCTCTTATCGAATCCGTATTTCATAGGCAAGTAGTAGCATTGTAAAAACCTTGTTAATATTGACTCATAGTGTTTTCCGCCATAATAATGGTACCCTGCGAATCCATTCAGTTCAGCCAAAACGTTTTGCAAATTATAATCAATCAAGTTAAGCGGAAGTATCTTATCCGTTTTGTTAAAATATCTATTGTAAATATAACCTTCGTAAAAAGTCGCCATGCGCAACTTCTCAATGCTTCCTCGACCAAACTGTTTATGAATCGCTATAATATGCTTTTTATCAAGAGCATTAACACCTAAACTACGCTCCAATATGCATTCAAGTGCAAAGTTGGCACCTGACAAGCTGTATTTCAGATTGTACTTTTTTGACGTATCATTTAAAGCTGCAATTAAAATATTATCTTGCGCCATAGCCAAATTAGGAACTCGTGCGAGAAAGAAAGACCGAATCAAGTCCTTGTACTGTTCTAAGTCCGGCTTTACCATAATAATTTCTGTTTTGGTTTTCTCACAAAGATTCTTAATGTTTTTTACTGCTATTTCGGTATCAAGTCCATCATCAATATGTACCGCCAACATCCTAAGTCCATATTTGTAACCCAAATACAATACATAAGAACTATCAACGCCACCAGAAACCCCAACCATACAATCATACTGTTGCCCAAGCCCATCAGCTTTAATTTTAGCCATGAGCTTATCGAGCATCTTCTCACCACTTATATTAGGAAAGTACTCACTTTCAAGCCGATTTAAAGTATCATTGCAATAATTGCACGTACCATCTCCTAAGAACTTTATAGTTGTGTCACTCTGATTATCCATTACGCAGCGCGTGCACACTTGCATTGCTATCTCCCCTTTGTTAGCTGACCTAATAACACATTTTATTAAGCTATCATTTGCATTATATTATCTTGCCTAATACCCAGCCGTCTTTTGTCTTAATTTTAAGAAAACTTGCGCTGCCCTATTCAAAATGGATGTTCTATAATCTGTATGTTTCCGTGGGGATTCACTCATAAGCTTATCAAACTCTTTTCTACTTATCGAAAGTTCTCCCAAAATGAAAGCCAGGTCTTTCTGCAACTGCTGTTCTTCATATAGTGGCTCAGCTAGTTTTCCTAATGCTTCATCTCTAGTCATTTGCCCAGAAATAATCATACTAGAATAATGTGATTTACGTTTATCCACTCCGAACTTCTGTGGTAAATAATATCTCTGCATAAACTTTGTTAAATGCGATTCACAATGCTTATCACCGTAGTATTCAAACCCACAGGTTTTATGTAAGATAGCAAAGGCATTGAGCGCATTATATTCCACATAATTTAACGGGCAAATTGTCTGGATTTTATAAATAAGATTATACTTAATACGTTTTTCAAACATAGAGAATAGTGGCAAAGTACCATCTAACTTTTTTTCGCCGAATCTCTTATGTATATCTAATATATGGGTCTTATCCGTTGCATCATGGGAATTCCCTCTTTGCAAAATGCATTCAAGCGCGAAGTTACTTCCTGATAAAAAGTATTTGATATGATTCTCCTGTGCATATTTGTAAAGATTCGCAAACAGCACATTATCCTGCGGTATTGCAATATTAGGCACACCTGCCCGTATAAATGCCCTAGTAAGATCTGTGAATTGTTCCTTGTTGGGTTTCTCTACAACTAGATCAATGTTATAAGCTTTGCAAATCCTATCTATATTCTTCGTCGTCTCAACAGTGTCAAAGCCATCATCAATATGTACGGCCAACATTCTTAACCCATATTGGTGTCCGATGTAAGCAACAAATGAGGAATCCAAGCCTCCCGATAGGCCTAACATACAATCATACTTCTGATTTTTACCATCTCTTTTTATTTTGCTTACTATATCATCCAGTTGACGTTTGCCATCATCATTAGGATGATACAAAATTTCTTTGGATTGCAATGCAACTGTGCAATAGTTGCAGAAACCGTTTTCATCAAATGTAATACTGGGATCCCCAAGGTTATCCATTACGCACCTTTTGCATACACGTTTTTTCACGAAATTACCTCCTGTTTAGTGAGTAACCTTAGCTAGATGGAAAATCATTATCAATATCTGTTTCGCAGAATATTCGATATCTAAGATATTAAACCATGGTGCATATACCGGCTCATCCGGACAGTAAATCCGGTAGCATCTGGACAGCAAACCGGAATTATCCGGACACCTTGTCGATTAATTTGATTGTACAGCTTTAATTACATATGAATCAACATTTCTTAGTTAATCTGTCTTAATATTTTTAGCCATCACCTCCCGCATTGACTTTTTCGAGTCGAGAGCAAGAATATACGCATTATGGATAATCCGATCCATGATAGCATCTGCTATTGTAGGATCAGGGAATAATTCATACCATTTGGTATGGATTATTTGACCGGAAAGTACGGTTGAGGTTTTGTTATACCTGATTTCAACTATTTCGAGTATATCCCTGCTTTCCTCCAGAGTGTATGATTTGAGACCAATATCGTCCAGTATCAATAGCTTAATATTCTTAAACTGATTCATGAACTTTGTGTATCGGTTTTCCTGTTTGGCATCCTGAATTTCCAGCAATAGTTCTGGGATTCTAAAGTATTTGACGGAATATCCCTGACGGCAGGCGCCATTTCCAAACGCACAAGCCAGGTATGTTTTGCCACTGCCGGTCTTACCCGAAATAACAATGTTTAGCTTCTGTTCAATAAATGAACAGGATGATAGGGTTTGGATTGTTTTTTTATCAATTGTCCTGTCAGCCGCATAATTAATATCTTCAATACAAGCGCTTAAGCCCAAGGAAGCAGCAGCCAACAACCGCTTGATTCGAGAGTTTTTTCGTGATAACCATTCTTTTTCAACCATTATCCCCAACCGTTCTTCAAAGGGCAGATCTCGTAAAGAATTATCCGTTTCAGCCATCATCTGTGCCATTACTTTCAACTTCATATCCCGTAGTTTCTCTACCGTAGGGCTGTTAAGCATTGATCCCACCCCCAGTAAAAGCATCGCTGCCTCTGACGTTCTCATGCATGATAATTACTTCTGTCTGACTGGCTGTTGTTTTGGCAGACAATTGTTTTAGGATAATGCTGAAATATTTGAATGAACAGGTCCTTTTATCTAAAGCTTCCCGACTGGACCGTTCCATGAGTTCATTAGAATGGGTTTTACCTAACCTCATAATCCCCATACAGGCCCGATATGTTTGAACAGGATATTCATGTCTTTCAAGTAGGTGTTTGATAAGTTCGCAGGTATTAGGACCGATCGTCTCCGCCCAGGACAAGAAACGTTCCGAACTCCAGCCGGATACAGCCTGATGTCCTTCCGGCATATGCTCGGACAGAGTGGTATAGCGTTTGAATGTATTGTAATTCCTAATATATGCCGCCACTCGTTCATTATCGATATAGATTTCTACGGTTTTTGCAGTAGCCCGGATCGAGCATGGACGACTAATATATGAGTAATGGACGCTGTAAAAAAACCATCATATTCTATATGGTAGTTAAACTGCACCTTAGTTTCTTTCCATTCAGAGTATTCATATTTCGTTCCCGGAAGAGGCTGCAACGAAGGCTGGTCTATCTTTTGGAATGCCGTTAATCGGTTGCCTTCCATCTTCTGAAAGGGACGATTGACCAGTTTTATTAGTTCTTCCTTGATGGCCTGGTTGATTTCATACAGGCTAAAGAACTGTCTGCTTCTGAGGGCGGCAATTATCCTTCTAGACACATGACCAACCATATTTTCATCAGCCGCTTTATCCTTAGGTTTTCTAACTCTTGCAGGAACTAGGGTCGTTCGGTAGTGGTGGGCCATTTCGTTATAGCTTTTGTTTAAAACCGGGTCAACCAGGTCGGGTGTAATGACTGCTGTTTTGGTATTATCAGGAATGGTGATTCTGGGAACGCCTCCGAAATACTCATACATCCTGACATGGGCATCAATCCAACTTGATATTTTCCTATCTGAGTAAGCATAGACAAACGGATAGGCACTGGCTGGTAGGACTGCAACAAATATGTATGCGGTTCTGATCTCGCCAGTCCCAGTCTCCACAAATGACATAGTCTGACCAGCCCAATCAACTTCGACTTCCTCGCCGGCTTTATGTTCTTTGTGCATGGTTATATAGTTGACCTTCTTGAAATTTCGATAACGCTCGCAGAATTGGGTATACATAATCCCGTCAGGATGATTGGTTTTGTATTCCTCCCATAGGAGCATCAGTGTGACACTTTTTTTCTTCATTTCGCAGAAAACATAATTCATGTCAGGTTCCGGTGGTGAATTCTTGTTTTCAACTGGTGGGTAAAGCAATGTCATCAATTGCTTGTCGCTTAACTCTGTTGGCCAAACTATTTTTGCCCTAGCTGCTCTTTCAAGCACCTCTGAAACAGTGCTTTTACCACAATTGCATGCATTGCCAATTTCCCTCAAAGATAATCCCAAATGGTGTTTTAATCTTAGTATTTCTCTTGCTTTCAGCATGTCGAGCCTCCTCATCTCCTGGCCCCCTTTACGCATTCTGCTACAAGGGTACCAATAATTTGATATTCTCGACAAGGTGTCCGGATGTTACCGAAACGCTGTCCGGATAATTCCGTTATACTGTCCGGATGCTGCCGGAATCAGTGTCCGGGTGTGCCCGAAATACGCACCATGGTTTTTATCAGATAGATTCCGGTCCTTTCTTTAGTCTTATTCCTGAAAAAACGACTCTTATAGACAGCCCCATCAAAATCCAGAAACCATAATTTGTTAAAATGTCTCCGCTGACCATACTGGAAACAAAATAGACACTAAAAAAAATTAATAATAAAGCTATTTCCTCTTGGTTTTTAACAGTAACTAACGCCCACACCAGTACAGAAACTATTATTAGAGAACTCAATGCTCCTCCAATCACTCCGAAAAAAACAAACAGTGCCAAGAACAAATTATGTGCATACATCCCTACCCCAAGCATTACTCTATCTCCGCCTATCCCATATCCCATTAATGGCTGTTCCTTAATCTTCTGAATAAAAAATGAACTTATATCATTCCTACTACTACTTTGAGTTAAGCTTTCATTAAGATATAGATTAAGTGTACGACTATTAATATTTAAATCGGATAGAAAATAACTTAGTTTTATTAACCACTCTTGATTATTTAACGCAATTATCATCAATGCAAAAATTACTAACAAAACTGCAAAATAAATTACACTTCCAACTGTCTTTTTCCCCTTGATGATTCTATGCACTAAAAGTAATAGAAGAAAAATTGCAAGGCATAATAATGGGCCCCGTGAACCAATCGTTATTATTATAAATAGTCCGATAATAAAAGCTATTATTGCAGTAACATTCTTTTTCTCTATATACTTATGTAAGTAAATAATACTTGCCATAATTGCAGAATAACCCAAGCTCATTGAATAGCTATTATTTATACCAAATGAAAACAAGAACATACTGCCTAATATAAAACAACATACTGCGATTACAACTGCGGCATACGCTCTCAAATAATTGTAAAACTTTTCTAAATCCTTAACACAATACGCATAAATAAAGCAAGGCAATGTTACCGATAAAGTGTAAATCAAAACTCCTTCCTTATATAAAAATAGAATGTTATCTGGGAAGATTAATAATGTAACAGCCAATAAGATAATCAATAATGAAACAACTACACCTGTAAAAACAGCCGCTCTTTCTAAAACAGCAGGGAGCGCATATAAAAAAATCAATCCTATTATTACAATCGAAGCATTCCTGAATAAGACAAACCCAGGATGAGAAGTTTCTATCTGTAACATAAATACAATAGCACTATTAATAATTGCCGAGTAAAAAGGAGCCAAAAGAGCTATTAGGAGTTTGTCATCAGCTATGAATCTTTTGGCAATAGTTATTTTGCTCAAATTTTTTAACATGTCCTTTCAAGTTTTTAGTGATTTAATTTATATATAGTATAGGTAATATCTCCATCTGTATCAGCCCAATTCAGTTACTAGTACGACTTATATGACACTTATTTAGCGCTTTTCTAAGCCCCTATTTTATTAGGCTTGTAAGTGCGAAATTCTCTCAAGTCTAAATTTAACTCTAGAAGCTAAATAGAATAAAATTGGATTTTTATATACTAAACGATATTTATCATTTGGGTTTATTGGAAAGTCTAATAATTCAGGCCAATTAAGTCTAATTATCGCTTTGTGTATTTCTCCACGCGTTCTATCCTTCCTTGGCACACCTAACCAAGTTTCTATCAATTCTCTGCAATTAAATGGATTAAAAATTTCTATTAATAGATCATCATTCAGATATGAATTTGAAGTCCATTTTCCAACTCTATGTTCCCAAAAAAATAGATCATATTTGGATACAGTACTTAGTTTTGAATATTGCTTCACATCATTATTCCATCTCATTACTTCTTTAAGGTTCTGTTTGGAAAAATTATGTGTTTTAGTAGCTAAATATGATGGTGTTGCCAGAAACTCTGGTAAATTCTTACCAAAATTACTTTTTCCTAATGGACTAATGTCGCCAAATAGAACTTTGTATTCACTTAATTCACTGTTAAAATATGTCCAAGCATTTCTAGCCTCTGATCTATCTATACATTTACCAATTTCTTCTTCATAAAATTCTATCAATTCCTTTGGTAATTCAAGATCCTTTAATACAAAATAATTGAAACCATATTGATTGGAAATTTGTTGAGGTATAAGAATATCAGCTGTATTCTTAGTAAAACTATCATGGAAAAATGTATAGGTAGGTATTTCATTTATCATGTTCTTACAAACAGATAGTATTGTTCTACTATCCATCCCTGATGTAAGGGGTATGGATAGTTTGAATTTATTCTTATATCCTTTTATTATGTTACCTAACAATTCACTTGATATTATAGCTGCATTTTTATTTGATATCTTTTTAATCTTTGATAAAGGATAATATCTTGTCATCGTTCTAGTTTCAATGTTTAGAAAGTGGTTGGGAATGACAAACTTAATTTGATCATACATAGACATATCATAAGGTAAAGGATGTGTTTCTGCCCCTGAAGATTTTATTTCTTTCGAAAGAATAGATTCTTCAAAATTATTAATATCAGCAATAATTTTAGGATTTGAAGAAACATATAGATCATAACCAATTGTTGTATATGCAATATGTATACTTGACGCTGCATCTGGAATAATAAAAAAACCTTCATTGGAATAGTAAACAATCACGAATCTTCCAGCTAACTTCTTGCTGTTATCTATTAAATTTATTAGACTACTTGACTCTAATAATTCATTAAGAATATCTTCAGTAGTATTATTAGGCATTCGACTATTAACAACTCTACCAAATAAAATGACATGTTTATCATCCTTTACACCGAGTACAGCATCCAAATCTTTATATTGAAATTTATAATCACCAATATCATAATATTTGTTAAATCTCTTGTTTATTTCTTTGCAAATTAAATAATTTTGATTCTTTTGATTCTTTAATGTATCTAAAGTCAGCATATTTTCACCCCGATGTTATACTTTTTCTTAAGGCTTCTCATTATTCAAAATAATTGATAAAATGCCTCCCTAACTTAATTTCATTTCCTGCGTAATACAGAGATGAATCTTTTTATATAAGTATCAATAGAATCTCTCATTGAAGATATATTGAAGGCATATATTACCGCAAAATAGACTATAAATCCTACAACAATAGCTATTATTAAGGCAGTAAATTGATAAACATCATTACTAATTAACAAGTTATGTAGATAGTAAACTATACCTCCCATTAACAAAGCAATACATAGTATCGTTAAAGAATTTATTATGTTTTTTTTGAAAGACATATACTGATTGCTGCGGCTTAATGAATATGACAATAATATAGCAGAAATAGCTATTGAAATAGTTGTTGCTATGGCTAAACCAATATATCCCCAAATTCTAATCAAAACCAAATTTAAAACTATATTAAGTCCGACTGCTATTACGGAATTTATCATAGGTGTTTTGCTATTTTGCATTGCATAGAAAACTCTGCCACCCATATAGCTATAACAATAAAATGGCATCGCAATTACATAACAAATTAAAGCTGTGGCGGTTATCTCAATGTTCTCTCCAGTAAAGGCGCCACGCCCAAAGAGTATAGTAATAATCGGTTTTGCCAGAATAATAAACCCAATAGTCGCCGGAAGTATAAACAACAACATTTTATTTAAAGCAAAATTATAAGATTCTGCAATCTTTTTATAATCTTTATCTGCAGCCATTTTTGAAATGGCAGGGAAAACTACCGTGCCAATAGTAGCGATAAATAATGTTGCCATAAAATCATTTAACCTGTTTGCATAACTAAGTGACGATACAATACCGGGTGCTAAGGTGGACGCTAAGGTTTTGTCCACAATGACATTTATTTGCATAACCATTTGACTAAGGAAAACTGGCATCATCATTACAAATAGCGCTCTAAGGTTCTCATCTTTAAAATTCAAATATGGTTTGTATCGATATATTTCTTTTCTAACAGCAATATATCCCCACAATGCAGTAAACAAATAGCCACATAGAAATCCTATGCCCATAGGCGCTAAATTGTTGGCACTACTTAGAGCAATTCCGGCTATTATACACAAATTAAGCGGTAAACTACTAAAGGCCGTGTATGCAAATTTGTTATGTACCTGTAATAATCCCTTCATTATGTTCCAAATCCCAATAAATAGAACAGCTATTATGGAAATATTACTTATTGAGATGGTTTTTTCAATTGTGGATTCATCAAACCCCAATGCAAAAATCTTTGTTATTTCATGAGGGAATAGATAATACACTCCAATAATAATAAAGGCAAGTAATAATGCAAATGAAATAATGTTAGAGACAAACGTTCTTCTCTTTTCAGTTTCTTTATTTTTTAATCGAGAATAAATCGGGATAAAGCAAGTTAAGATTGCCATGCCTATACCACTAAACAACACTGTTGGTATCGTAGTTGCAATAATATATACGTCAGAAATAGTGGATGCGCCATATTGGTATGTCAATACCACATCTCGTAAAAAACCTAATATTTTAGTTAATAAAGAACCAATAAAAAGTATTAATACCGATATCGAGAACTTACTCATTTTCTTTTCTCAGAATTTATGTAATCACTTTTTTCTTTATAAATTTGCGTCAATAATCTAAGAGATTTTCTACCTTCTAACCCATCGCTAATAGGATGATTTTTTCCTTGCAGAGTATTAATAACATTTCTGTAATAGCCTGCATGCCCAAACCCATAGACAGATGTGGGCTCAGTGTTGTGTTGATCTATTCCAACATCGTAGGGCTGTTGATCTACAAAATCCCACTGCTCTATTTTATTCATGGAAGTCCCGGCAACTCTTACTGTGCCCTTTTCGCCTAATATGGTGATGGAACCTTCCAAGTTCTTCGGATACGTTAGCATGGTTACGTTGATGCTGCCGATGGCTCCATTTTCGAAACGAATAATAGCAGCGCCGGTATCTTCTGCTTCTATATTTCTGGCCAAGGTAGCAGTTATTGATTTTACTTCTTCTATCGGTCCTCCGAACCATTGGACCATATCTACGTAGTGTGATGCCTGGTTCATGAACGCACCTCCATCGAGTTTCCATGTACCACGCCAGGGAGACATATCGTAGTAGTCCTGGGGGCGGGTCCAGAAGACGTTGGAGGTTATCATGTATATTCTGCCGAAGCGGCCTTCGTCGAAAGCTCTTCTTACTAGTTGTATACTGGGGTTGAGACGGTTCTGGAGCACTACGAATAGTTTTACTCCGGCTTCTTCACAGGCTTTTATTAGTTCATCTGCTTCGTTTAGACGGCAGGCCATGGGTTTTTCGGTTAGCACATGTTTGCTGGCTTTGGCTGCCTGGATGCCGTGCTCAGGGTGCAGGCCTGAGGGGGTGCAAATGGAGATCAGGTCTATGTCATCTCTTTTAAGCATTTCTTCATATTTAGTTGTCCAAAAAGGTATATTATATTTTTCTGCGGCTTCTTTAGCGCGCTCGGGTATTATGTCACAGCAGGCTACTACCTGGGCATCTTTCTGCTGGGCGATGGCTTCGAAGTGGTTTTTCGAGATTCGGCCGCAGCCTAGTAATCCGATCTTGATCATGGTTTTCTAAGCTCCTTTTTTTGACGCTGATCTACGCTGATTCTTTTTATATTTTATTGTTTTATCTCTGCGTTAATCATAATAATCTGCGTCTTTCTGCGGCTAATGGTTCCATTACTCCACTGTTCACCTTATACTGGCAATCTAAATATCAAATGGATTATACAGCTTAACTGAAGTATTTTTAAAATCATCAGTGTTTCTCGTTACTAATATTAGATCATTCTCAATTGCTGTAGCAGCAATAATTGCATCAGGCAGTTTTATGTTATGGGAACGTCTTATATCTACTACTCTATCAGATATAACATCATCTAACCCAATGGCATTAGCATTCATAATAAAACTTTTAGCCTGCTTAAAAGAATTTTCGTTATGACCTCTGAAGCCCAAAAATTCCATTTTTGTTATTATGGATATATTGAAGTGCTGACTGAATATCTCTTCTATCTTATCTACTGAGTCCTTTGGTATATCATTATTGAAATAATATATAAGAATATTGGTATCAACTAAATACATTACTGTCTCTCCCAATCATTCCTGATTTGTTCAATTTGTTCCTGGACATTTTCTACGTTCAGCAGTCCCCGAAACCTTTTCGGTTCAAATGTCTCAATTTCTTTTTTCTCGTTAAAAGAGCGAATAATTAGCTCGACTTTTGTATTCCTCATTTCAGCAGGTAATTCTATTATTTTTTCCAGCTGACTGCTCTCAACTATTTTACGAACGGTTGGCATGTGATCACCATCCTTTTTTAGTTTTTATTGAAAACCGTTCTATTTACAGTATTATATTCGCAACTCCCATAATTAATCTTACCATAATGTATTAATACAAAGTTAGGGGAGCGCTTCACGCCTTTTCAATTTATATGTCTAACCTTTCACTTTCCTACAACAGTTCTATGTTTTCGCGATTTTTTGTGCTCTTCATTGCATTTTTAGTGTCGAATATGTATTTTGCGTTTTGTTGTATAATATCATAGTCTATGCCTTTGGTATGGTTGGTGGTTATTACTACTATGTCGGCTTTTTGTATTATTTCGGCAGTCAGCTCGGGAAGACTTTTTTTTATGTGGCCGTGTTCCTGGTATTCGCTGACGTAGGGATCGTAGTATTCTATTTCGGAGCCGGTTTTTTCAAACTCTTCGATTACTCTTATGGCCGGGCTTTCGCGGTAGTCGTCGATGTCACCTTTGTAGGCTACGCCCAGGATTAGTACTCTGGAACCGTTTAAGGATTTTTTGAAGCGGTTCAGGATTTTGCCGGCGCGTTCTACTGTGTATTCGGGCATACGGTCATTGACCATCATGGAGGCTTCGATCATGGAGGTATGGAAGCCGTATTCTCTGGCTTTCCAGGATAGATAGTAGGGGTCCAGAGGGATGCAGTGACCACCCAGGCCGGGACCGGGATAGAAGGGGGTGTAGCCGAAGGGTTTGGTCTTGGCGGCTTCGATTACTTCCCAGATATTTATGTTCATTTTATTGCAGAGCATGGCTAATTCGTTGATGAGGCCTATGTTCACATTTCTATAGGTGTTTTCCAGGATTTTTTCCATTTCCGCTATTTTGGGGGAGG